>Ga0268386_10000321_pt1 | contig 29512 bp, 28 predicted proteins | sample RVTome_15_FD_200260 | JGI IMG/M metagenome (GOLD analysis project Ga0268386, IMG submission 200260) | Soil microbial communities from uranium-contaminated site in the Upper Colorado River Basin, Wyoming, United States - RVT150D86... ... | reverse complement strand
GTGGACATTTCGCTCCTCTGGAGCAAGGTAGTTTCTATTACACACCCGAGCTATAAACATTTTGACCGCTCCGCGGTCAGGACCAAAACAACGTTCATCAACACACTATTACCCCACGACGTGAAAATCTGTGGCCTTTGCTGTACTGTGAAGCTGATCTACAATCCGAGGTAGTAATTCTTCAGTGATCCATAAGTTCTTTTGTCGATTGACGTTTTTTACCCGAGGTTAGTCTCGATAATCGCAATCCAATCAGCACCAGGAGAGTAATGATGAGAACTAACGCAATACTGCGCGCAGTAATTCTGAGTTCTGCGGCAATATGTTTGAGCTTGAGTGCCTTCGCCCTGGTGTTCGCCCAGGACGTAGGCGCAGACGTTGGCGGTGGCGCAGGAATTTTCAGGGCCAAGAACCCAGAGACAAAAAAGAAAAACAAGCCAGCCGCTGGAACGAAGCCCACGGGTCGAACCACTGGAAGCGCGCGCAGAGCCGCGGCACTTGCTGAGCGCATTGAGGATTTGCTTGAAAAAGGGAATCAGGCTCGCGACGCGCGAAATTTTGCAGAAGCCGAAGATTCCTATAAAGAGGTTTTGAAACTCAAATCACGCGATGCGCGCGCAGCGTATGGTTTGGGTAACATTTATTCAGACCAGCAGCGTTGGGATGATGCGGAAGCCGCTTATCGGAATTCGATTGCGTGGGCTCCCAAAAGCGCCGACGCTTACGTCGCTTTGAGCGTTGTGCTGGTTCAACCTCGTCCGAGTGGCGATAACGCAAAGAGGTTTGCTGATGCGGAGTTGTTCGCGCGACGTTCGGTTCAAATCGATCCGAAAAACGCTGTGGGCTGGGACCGGCTTGGAGTAGCCCTGCAAGCGCGAGGGCTTGCGAACAGTGAAACCGAGCATTCTTATCGCCGCGCGATTTTGTTGGATCCGCAGTTTGCGGTTGCGTATGCGCACTTGGCGCGCGTACTTAATCGCATGGGCCGCCCTTCGGAGGCTGCGCCCTTGTACGAAAAGGCAACTGAGTTGGCAAAGGACCCAGCGACTCTCAACCTGATCGCCGAATCACTTCAAAGTGAGCAGTTGTGGCCGCAGTCTGAGCCGGTATTGAAAAGAGCACTTGAGCTTGATCCGCAAAACCCAACTGCGCTGCTGCTGATGGGCCGTCTTTTGGTTGTTTACCGGAAATACGAGGAAGCCGAACCCTATTTGAAGTCGGCGACGGAAGTAAGCGCGCGTGCGTTTCAGCCATTCAATCTTTTGGGCCGGGCGTATCTCGGAATGGATCGGTTCAGTGACGCTGAAGCGACTTACGAGCGCGCCTCCAGCCTTGCAGCAACAGACGAGAAGAAACAACTCGCGGGGGTCTTTGGCTTTGAAGGTGTCGGCGACGGTTATCTTAAGTCCAACCAGAAAGACAATGCCGTTCGCGCGTATCAGCGAGCGCTCGAACTTGACCCAGGCAATAGTGGCGCTGCCCAGAAGCTCGCCAAAGCCCGGGCTAATTGATGTAGTATCCAAAACCAACTTTGTCGAGAACGAGAACTTGCGATAGTGCCCAAGATCGAATCTGATTCCCGCTCGAGAGGTCTGTGTGTATGAAGAGTTGCCCCAAGTGTAATCGTACGTTTCCCGATGAAGGTCAGAAGTTTTGCACGTTTGATGGCGGCTTGCTGATAGCGCCACAGACGTTCGATCCGAATGCGACGATACGCGCTACCTCAATCGACTTGAATGCAGCGTCGGAAAGACCGACCAGCCGCGACCTCCCGGATCCTAACGCAACGATCATCGAAAACTATCCCGCTACGGTTGCTCTGCCGCGCAACACTGGCCCAACGAGACCAAGCACTGCGGATATGACAAGGCCGCCGGTGACTCCGCCAACTCCCCCACCAACTCCGGCTGTCGAGGAGCCGCAACCAGTTGCGTCGGAAGTACCTGCATCACCACCTGCACCTGCATCTGCGTCCGCGCCTTCGGCCCCACTACCTCCGGTTGTGGCGAAGAAGAAGTCGAAGATGCCGTGGATTATCGCGGGGGTTCTTTTGTTCCTTCTTCTTGGAGGAGGCGCGTTGGTGGGTGCGTTCTTCTTTTTAGTCAAGCCGCGTTTGGACCAGATGGCCGCCGATCGAAATCTTGACCGCCCACCTGACAACATCAATATCAGCACGGCAACGCCGGCAAGTTCCGTGGAGACCCCGACACCAACGCCGGAAGACACTTTTGTTCAGCCGCCGGGTACGGTTCAGTTTGCCAACTCCAACGACAACCTTGACGGAACATTGGCGGAACACTATTTCGACTTCTATTTTTATTATCCTGAGTCCTGGGTCCGCGATCCTAAAGCGGGCGTGCCGGGTGCGACGAACTTTGTGGAAGTCGATCGAAGTCTGCCTCCGGATTTTACTCAGGAGAATTTTTCGGTGGGCTGGTATACCAGTACGGGCACTTTTGTAGGCGATCTGCCAAGCTATCCTGAGCGTGTGCAGGAATACAGCCGTTCGCTGTCCAGACGCATTCCGGAGTACAAGAAGGTGTCTGAGGGTCCGACGAAGATCAACTCGATGCAGGGCTATGAATTCAGATGGGAAGGTCTTTCAAAGGGAACGGAACGAGGTGACCTTCAGTTGTGGGGGCGAGTCGTTTTCCTGCCTACCGGCAACGAAGGCGATACGAATGGCGCAACCTTAACTATGCTTACTACATCTCTTGCCCCGGAGTTGTCGTCGGTGGAAGATGTTGGAGAAAGAGGCGAGGCTCCGGTGATCCTCGAGTCGTTTAGGTTTGGTAAAAGGAATTGAAAGCAGACATCTGATTTAATGGCAGAAAGAAAAAAAGTACTCAAGGATGTAAAGTTTTGGACACCCCTTCGGCTGGCGTCCACGGTAATCGTGCTTGGACTGCTCGCAGCGTTTGGTGCTTCGAGTTGTAATTCAAACGATCCGGCACCCGCGAGCCCGTCAAGCTCAGCGAGCGGGAGACGTTCCGGCACCGCACCCTACCGAGCCAACGCAGGTTTGATCACCTTGCCGCGTCCGGTTCTCGATGCCGAAAACAGAGCAGCCCGCGGAGCGCCGATAAAGCTGGCAAATTATTCGGGAAAAGTTTTGCTGGTTAATCTGTGGGCCACCTGGTGTGGTCCATGCAGACTGGAAACTCCTGAACTCGTAAAACTGCACAAGGAGTTTCAGAGCCGTGGTGTGGAAATGATTGGACTGTCCACAGAGGATCCGGATGCTTCGGCGCAAAGCGTGATCGACTTTGTGCGCGAGTATGAGGTTGATTACCAGATCGGTTGGGCGACGCCGGAAATGGCGCAGACGTTGATGCAGGGACGCGCCTCAATCCCACAGACTTTCATCATCGCGCGTGATGGGCGCATCGTAAAACGGTTTATTGGTTTCCATCCCGAAACAACTCCGCCACAATTAAGACAGGCGCTCGAGGAAGCGTTGGTCGAGAAAGGGTGAGATTTGAACTTTGTACTTTGATCTTTGTACTTGGTCTTTGAGGCGAACAAAGTACCAAATACAAAGTTCCTAATCTACTTCTCCCCCTGATTTCGCAGTCCTTCCGCCACGTCTTCTTTTGCCTGCTTTTCCAGCTTTTTCATTTCCGCTTCTACGCGTTGCTCGGCCTTATCCATAGGCGCCGGTTCATCCATCTCGTCCTGAGTTTTAATTTTGTTTTTATCGATACTCATATCTATGTTGTCTCCCGATGATTTAGGCTAACAAGTCTCCCGTTACAGAAGTGCTGGATTTTGGTGACGATTGTGATAAATGTTCCTTCGCTCCCTCCGGCGACGTGGTCTTGGGCTGTTTGCGAATAAGATTCATCGCGCTCCTAAACGGAGCGCTAATTCTTTTGGATGCTAAGCTATAAACATTTTGCTCCTCCGGAGCACACACCGGGGCATTAGCCCGACCGTAAGGGATGGCTCATTGGTTTAGCAGTGTAAAAGGCAGAGCTTTCCCTTACGGTCGGGCTAATGCCCCGATGATCAATTCCTCACGGCACTAACCCGCTGCCCATCGCGGCCAAATCCAAACTTGCATCACTCCGTCGACTTCCGTTTTCTCGACAAAATCCCTGACTGGGAGTAGACTTCACACCAGGATGCGTTCGTTTTTCTCAATGAAGGCCGTGCGATTGCTGTTGGGTGTTACCGTATCTATCTGGATGGCTGGCGGCTGCCTTTTCGGCTGTGGCGGCAGCGCAATGGGCGCCGGGCTTGAGCCCGACAATTCGGAGCCGGCCGTAGTTGCGGGTGAGAGCTGCCACACCGCCCGTCCACACGACTGTTGTGCCAGCCCAAAACCAAAGAAGAATGTCGCAAGCAATTCGACGCAACCCCAGGGAGTACCATATTTCGCTCCAACTCCACGCGGAATGACTAAAGATTGTCCGCTGGTGGTTACTGCGACGGCTGCCACTTCGAGGAATAGTGACAATTTACCGGATCCATGGCGTGGTCCAGTTTCCGATTTGTCACTTATTGAGAATCAAACCGAATTCTCAAACACCTCCCTCGTAGTTTCGTTCCTACCCAATCGTGGTCCGACTCATCTACGTTGTTGTGTTCTCCTGATTTAGGGATCCGCTGCTGAATAAACAAGTTGTTTGTAAAGCGACGTGCTGGTGTGCTCACCGGCATGCGATCCATAAAATCTTTGAAACAGGAGAACTATATGAGACCCCGAAAGAACACCATCCTGATAATGCTCCTTGGACTATTGCTGGTTGCATTTGCAGTAGGCATAGCCCAAACCCCGGCTCAAGGCGACCAGAACAAGAAGAGCGAGGCCTGTTGCTCGATGGACTCGTGTTGCTGCTACGGCGGTTCGTGTCAGATGAAGGAAGAGGGCGCAGCCAATGCTGAAGCAAAAGATGGTTGCTGCAGTGGTGATTCATGCGAGATGAAAATGAAAGACGGCGCGAAGAACCATTCAGAGCACCAGGATTGTTGCTGTGGTGATTCGTGCGACATGAAAGCGAAGCATGACGCGAAGGACCACGGTGCAAAGGGTGCGTGCTGCAACATGAAACACAAGGACATGAAGAACAAGGCCAAGCAGAAAGCTGCGTGAAGTTTTGTAGGGGCGGCCCTCAGTGGCCGCCCCTCTTTTAACCCCTGGCTTTCTTGAAGATTTGTCTTGTTGACGAAGGCGGCCACGGAGGGACGCCCCTACGAAAATTACACAAGGGGTAGTAATGAGTTCGGTTAGAAATGCTCTAGCGTGCGCGGCATTAACTCTCGCCCTAATGGGCGAGATTTTTGCACAGCACGAAGGTCACAAGATGCCGCCTCCGAAACCGGCGGCCACACCAACGCCCTCCGCAAGTCCGGAAAGTGCCGACCCTGCGGAATCAGACGAGCCTGTCCACATGGACCATGGCGTGTTTGTGATGCACGGCGATCAGATGTTGATTCGTGTCGGTCAGAGTGAGTCGAATCTGATACCGATGGGCCGAATGGGCTCTGGAACTTCCTGGCAGCCTGCGTCAAGCCCGATGCCGATGTTGCACAAGCAATCCGGCGAGTGGTTGCTGATGTTTCATTACAACTTCGTCGCAGGCATCAACAGGCAGGGTGGTCCCAGAGGAGTTACAAAATTTGAGTCGGCAAACTGGTTCATGCCCTCTGCGGTACGGCGCGTTGGACCCGGAACTCTCGAGCTGCGAGGAATGTTCAGCGCAGAGCCTTTTACGTTTCCTCCCGGTGGCTCGCCATTACTTTTCCAGACGGGTGAAACTTACAAAGGGGAACCAATAATCGACCGGCAGCATCCGCACGACCTGTTCATGGAGTTGAGTGCGAGCTACACTTTGCCTGTTGGTGAACGTGCGAACTGGTTCGTTTATGCCGGCTATCCGGGAGAGCCCGCCCTTGGACCAAATGCGTTCATGCATCGCGCTTCGGCGTCGGAGAACACGTCGGCGCCTTTGTCGCATCACCTGCAAGACTCCTCACACATAAGTTTCGGAGTGATTACCACCGGATTTACTTATCGCTGGTTCAAACTCGAAGGGTCTCTATTCAATGGCCGTGAACCCGGTGAGAACCGCTACAACTTCGAAGCAAATCCATGGAACTCTCGTTCGGTGAGGCTAGGGTTTGCGCCAAACGACAATTGGTCCATGCAAGTGAGTCATGGCCTTCTGAAGAACCCCGAGGCACTCGAACCCGGTGATGTGCGCCGCACCACCGCGTCCCTCAGTTACAACAGATCTTTCGAACGCGGCAACTGGGCGTCGAGTTTGATTTGGGGACGAAATCACGAAAGTCACGACGGTGAAATCTTTAACTTGAATGGATATGTGGCAGAATCCACGTTGAGGTTTCTCGATCGGAATTATCTTTACACGCGTCTGGAACTGGTAGACAAGAACCAACTTTTGCGCGATGCGGATCGTGTAATCCTGGGCATCACCGAGCATCATCCGTCGTTTCGCATCGGCGCCTACACAGCCGGCGGTGCTCGCGATATTTGGAATACGGAGAAGACTTCGCTTGCGATTGGCAGTGATGTTACCTTCTATTCCAAGCCTTCGATCCTGGATTCCATCTACGGCGCGAATCCGGTTTCCTGGAAACTTTTTGTTAGACTGCGTCCGAGTCAGATGAATATGAGCCGGATGCACGGCACTCACTAAGATTTTTAAGGAGTAAGTTTTTATGAGGAAAACCTGGTTTTTAGTGGGCGGCATTGCGCTGTTGCTCGTGGCAGCGGCGTTAATGGTCAATTCAGCAAGGACAGCTCAACCGTCGCAAAGGTCCACGTCTTCACCCGTGCAAGAGCCCGCGCAAGAGCATAGCCATTCCCACAATGAAACCCCGGCCGCCGGCGTTAAGAAAATACCGGCTTATGAACACGCCCCAACCCGGGCGAGCCTTGGTCCAACACTTGAACCCGAAAGATTCACCGGCTTGACTCGCGATGCTTATCGAGCAGTCAAACAGATACCGGTGACGATCGCGCAGTTGCCATGTTATTGCTATTGTGACGAAGGCTTTGGGCACAAGAGTCTCTACAGTTGTTTTGAAGACGATCACGCCGCGCACTGTGCTGTCTGCGTTAACGAAGCCTTGCTTGCGTTGAAATTGGAAAGGGATCAGAAGTTGAGCCCGGCCCAAATACGCGATCGGATTGTGGCTCAGTATTCTTCTCAGTAGCGACATGCATATCGAGCATGCACGTTGTATAGTATCGCCCCCCGTTTCGATTCCAACTGATGGTGCGGAGGATTAGGTAAATGAGTAAGTACGCTTTTCTTCTCGTTTTCGCGATTGTAGCCGTACTGGCCTGCAACCGGGTGAGCGCAGTCAATGAACTGCCGGCGGTGGGCACAGCGGCGCCGGGTTTTAACCTCACGACCAACGAGGGCAAGCAGGCAAGCCTCGCTGATTTCAAAGGCAAATGGGTCGTGCTCTACTTTTACCCGAAGGACTTCACCCAGGGCTGCACAATCGAAGCCCGCAACTTTCAACGCGACCTTGCCAAGTATGAAGCGGCGAACGCTGTGATTCTTGGTGTCAGCGTCGATTCGGCAGAGTCGCACAAAGAGTTCTGCGCGAAGGAAGGGTTGAACTTCAAGCTGCTCTCAGACTTCGATGCGAAGGTCTCCGAGCAATACGGTTCGATAATGGAGTACAACGGCGCAAAGCTTTCTGCGCGAAATACCTTCATCATCGATCCGCAGGGCAAAATCGCTAAAGTGTTCGCGAAGGTGAAAGTGGCCGCACACAGCGAGGAAGTCCTGGCGGCGTTGGCTGATTTGCAGAAGTCTTAAAATACTTAAAGCCACAGATTTGCACGGATGACACGGATCAGAAAAACTCTTTCTGAATCTGTGTAATTAGTGTAATCCGCGGCTATTTTTTATTGATAGCAATAATCTTCATCTCACCGGTGCTGTTTTCGATGGTGAAGTCTATGAGGTCGTTGACGGCAAGGCCGTTCAATAGGGCACTCTCCGTCACTGGAAACTCCATCTGCATCGCCGGCATCAGTCCGACTATTTCTTCGTGATCGATTTCAATGGCAGGCTGGTTGGGATTCAGTGCTTTTACTGTCCCCACGCCCTGATAGGAATTGGTTTGCACCGCGGCAGCCGGCCCGGAAGCGGGCGTTGGAGCCGACGGTTTATTGGCCGGCTGGTTCCCGCACGCTGCGATTAGCATCAGCGCCACACAAACATTAATTAGTCGAAGTTTATGCACCTCTGCCCGAAAAGTCATTTAGCGTCACACAAAACGGCTCTGACTAGCCAAAACACTTCGCTTCTCGCCGAGCTGACGTTGAAGCGGGGCTTGCCCCCGCTGCATGTTGGTTGTGTGACATAAGCGTTTAGAAACTCAATTTCATTCCAAACTGAAATTGACGCGGATCAAATGCCGCTGTCGGTTGTCCGAACGTTGGCAAGGGTGACGTGCCGGAACCGAATGTGTTGTTTGGTACTCCGAGATTCGCCCGATTCAGCACGTTGAAGCCTTCAGCGAGAAGCTGTAAGTCCATTCGTTCAGTTAGGTGAAATCGCCGGCTCAAACGCAAATCAAGCGAAGCGAAATCAAATCCTCGTCCGGTGTTTCGCCCGACACCTGCCGGCCGATCGTTATTGTTTGTGTCAAGGTTGCGATCGCTTCCGAGTAGCACGTTGAAAGGCAGATGCGAACCATAAGTAAATATGTAACCGAGTTGAAAACCGCGCAGCACGCGCTGTAGACCTTTGGCCTTGCTCTGTTGCGGCGCTTCGAGTGAACCACTCACTACCAGACGATGGCGCTGATCATTGTCCGATAATCCCCGGTCGTCGCGGATGTTGAAGTTGTCCTGCACGCTCGAGAAGAAGAAGTTGCCTGCGTCATCGATAGTTTTGGACAGTGTATAAGACACCCGAACATTGGCCCATCGTGAGGCACGTTTGTTAAATGAAACAACCATTCCGTCGTAGTAGGAGTTGCCGGAGCTTTCAAAGCGCCCGATGTTACCCCAGTTCGGATCCGGTCGCCCTAGATTAGGAATGCCTGCCGACGCCGGAACAGTGGGTACGTTCACATTTCGCGAAAGGATGACATGCAAAGACTGCAAGTGAAGATAGCCGACTGACACGACGGCGTTGCCGGGCAGTTCTCGTTCGATCTGAAGGTTTGCCTGTTGGCTGTAACTCGCCTCGATGTTCGGATCGATGCGAGTGATGTTTGGTTTTGTTGGGAGGGTCGCAGGTTGAACGGCTAAGACGTTGGGAAACACGGGAGCGCCAGGTTGTGTCGGTGACAACTGAACAATCAGAAACTTTGAGCCATCGCGTTGTAAAGCGTTCGAAGTTGCTCGGAGCGGAATGCGATCGTAGTAAAGGCCGAGACTTGCACGCACCACAGTCTTTCGATCACCAGGGGCATAGACGATCCCTATTCTTGGCGCGAAGTTGTCCGTATCAGTTTGAATAGGATCCGGTAAAAACTGCAGGTCGTATCGAAGTCCAGCGTTAAAAGTGAGATCCGTTCGTGCGCGCCATTCATCCTGAACAAACAATCCGACGTTGGGGTTCGATTGAAACTGACTCGGTACCCCAAACGCCTGCTGGTACGAGATGTAGTTTCCATTAAGGAAGTTATTCAGCGACGTAAAGGAATAAACACCCTGTACCGCACCGGGGAAGAGAATGTCGACGCGATTGTAGAGGAACCCTGCACCGGTCTTCAGTGAGTGGTTCCCGCGCTGGGTCGAGATATTGTTGACAGCCTCGAACAGGTTGATGTCGCGACCCTGCGGCGAGAACGTCGCTGTACCAAAGTTCGCGACGCCCCCGATTCCGACTGCCGGTCCCACGTCGTCGTTAACCGGCGCGTCTAACCGGCTATTCGTGTACTGAAAGCGCGCCTCATTGAGTGTGCGACTGCTGAACATGGTTACGTTATTGACTTGTACGGTTTGATCCGTGTCGTTCAAGCCCGTACCGCGGCTGACGGCGTTTAGTCCGCCAACCGTGCGCGAATTGACGGCGTTGATGTGGTACAGGCTGTAGCGCGCGCTGAGTTGGTTGCGCTGATTGATGCGGTGGTCAATCCTCGTGAAAAAGTTGGTGGTATCAAAACTCGCGGGCACAACACCTGTGCCGATGAGGGAACCAGGGTAATTGACTGCACGCAGGCGATTGTTGATGGTATTGACTGCCGCAGGCGAGATGGTCAGCACTGCGGAATAGTTTCTACGCGTCTGTTCAAAGTTACTAAAGAAGAAGGTCCGTTCGCGGCGTAGTGGTCCACCAAAAGTTAATCCGTATTGCGCCTGCGTCAAAAGATCTTTAGTCGGTGCGAGTGGATTGCGAGCGTCGAGACGCTGGTTGCGAAAGAATCCGTATAAGTTTCCGCGCCAATCGTTAGTCCCGGATTTGGTAAGAATGTTGACTATCCCACCGGAAGCCCTGCCAAATTCGGCGATGCCTCCTGAAGTCACCACCTGGAACTGATCGATAACCTCCTCGCTGTAGTACGTCCCGGTCAGATCGGCAGCGTCGTCATTTGCTGACACTCCATCGACGATAAAACTGTTGTAGAGGTTTCGTTGGCCCGCGATTGAAATGCCTTGTCCAGGAACCGCCGACGTCTCCGCGAATCGTTGGTTGCTTCCGGTGTTTGTTTGTGAGACTCCCGGAATCAGCAACGCGAGGTCGAGATAATTTCGCCCATTCAGCGGCAGCTCATTGATCTCCTTTGGCCTGATAGTCTCAGTGATCTGCGTCCGCACTGTTTCAACTATCGGCACATCTGATCCGATGTTTACCTGTGCCGACACACCAGCAACGTCGAGTTTTACAGGAAGATCGAGAGATTGACCCACTGACACTGTCAATTGCTTTGTTATCGCCGTAAAGCCTTGCGCATCGATCTTCAGATCGTAGGCGCCGATCCGAAGGTAAGGGAATCGAAACCGGCCATCGTGGTCGCTGAGCGTTGCGAGCCGCTGATTTGTCTCTAGATGAGTGGCGATTACATTTGCGCCGTTCACTGAGGCACCACGCGCATCTTCGATTCGGCCACTCAGCGTCGCTGACGTCACATTTTGCTGTGCGACGCCGAGGCCTGAAGACAGAAACACCAATACAAAACAGAAACAAAGATGAATATTCATCGAACTTCCTCCCAGTGAGGTTAAATCTGACTGGCTAATCCTTATAAGATTTGAAAGGTTGGCTAGCGTAGTGTTTCTGAAGTTCGGTGAATCGATCGTCGGGGCATGAGCCCGACCGTTAGGGAGGGCTCATTGGTCTAGCGGCGCAAGCAGGAGCCCTCCCTTTACGGTCGGGCTAATGCCCCGCTCCCCTCATGTCAGCGAACTCTAGAAACACGACATTAGCGGAGATCGGCCGGTGGGCCTCTCGGACTGGTTTGCTCCCAGTCTTCGTTCGATGAAAAAGACGACGGCACATTGTCGAATCTTAAGTGCGTCGTAAGTGAAGGGTTCTGATATGAGGTGGCTGGGACGATACCTCGCTCACGCTTTTGTTGCCTGGTCGAGCCGACAGCGCAAGCTCCACAATCCATCTGACATGGTTGACTAATGGAGAGAGGCTTGGCGGCCGGATACGATGAAGAGGATTCAGATACGTTGTGAGACTCGTGTTGAGACGGTTCAGCGACGATAGTGATTCCATCGTCCTCCGACTGCGCGGATTCCAGTCCACACATCGGTTCCGATTTAGGTTGAGGAGGTTCATTCGGCGTAAGGCCGGAATCGCAATGGCCTGCTGTCTTACCGACACAACAGGCCATCGTGTTTGATTTGTCTCGTGAGGCGCCGGCAATCGGCATCAACATCGCGATAAACGACAAAGCTGTCGTTATCGCAACGAGGCGGCTTACCATTTTTCGTCCGCGAGGGACGATATGTTTATAGCGTGCTATAAACATCCTGCTCCTCTGGAACAAAAAGCCTAATTTGACTCTTTGGAGGATACCTTATCGATGGGCTTCCTGACCAGTTTCATTTTACATTTCGGACATGTGCCACGTTTTTTTGAGGTCACCTTCTCATGCATCGGGCACACGTAGTGAAACTGGGTTTGCTTTTTGGAATGTGCAGACTTTTTCTTCTGTGCTGTGGCCGTAGGCAGAGAGAAACTTGCAGTCGTCAAAAGCAATGCAGCCGCAAGCAGCGGCAGAATCAGAAGCCGTCGGAAGTTCATTTTTCCCCCTGGATACCAAGTGTCTTCCTGCTCACGTGTCACTTGGCGCGAACAGGAAGAGCACTTTGATTAAACGCCGATACTTTGAAGGTGCTGGTCGTGTGTTCCTTTTACGCCGTACCAGCAGGCACTAACACACTCTCAAAGCCGGTTTTGTTGCCGTCTGAGCTTACACTGAGACGAGTCCAGGTTGTGCTCTTTTTGCCGTTCCCACCCGGGAAGGGCGGAAAGGACTGGCCGTCCTCGATCAGTTCAATGAACTCAATCTTGCCGTCACTCGCTTTGTAAAGGCCTGTCTTCGTGCAGATTGTGCCGGTTGAACCGGTGCCGGTTTTTGCCGCTTGGAAATCTTGCATGTTCATTCTCCTTCAGGATGGAAAGTTCGGAACTTGCCTCCACTGTTTCGGAAGCACTAGTGAATTTATTGCCGGCACGCGTTGCGGAGTTGAGCATTACATCAGAGCAACTCCCATCGCAGCGTCACCGCTTCATCAGGACGATACGCAATCACCATCAACTTAACGATTTGCTGGAAACTCTTGTCTTTCTTATCCGCAATCCGCACGAGGTAAATGTGGCTCAGCTTAATCGGCGCGGTGGCGGATGACCTCACTTCGGTAAAAAGTTTGGGACCTTCCTGTAGCGGTTGAATCCCTTCCTGGGGGTGGTCCTCTTTGACGATCATGATCTTGCCCCCTTCAAGACGCAGGGAGGCGAAACCTTCGCCACCTCCAGTGGCGTCCGCATAACCATAACGATCCCTTAATTCGTCCGGCGTGCCGAGGTCGACGATCGCCGCCACCCTGTTCACTTCAATACCGGCAACGAGACTGCCGTTACCCGCCAGGCTATAGCTAAGATCACTGCAACGATTTCCCCAGCTATTGTTTACAAAGGCCATGCCTTCTTTCCCGTCACTAAAACAGAGCGTCCGTGACAAGGGATCGAGAGCGTACATGGTGAAGACTCCGCCGCGTTTCCGCAGCTGAGCTGCCTGTTTCTCATCCGGCACGGAAGCCGTCTGTGCGCACAACATTGCCTGGCCGCCGATTCCTATGAACACCACCAATACGATGAAGAGAAAGCGTTTCATAACTCCAGGTTTCTGACTTTCAATTTTCTTTTAAGAGAGCTTCCCGCAAAGGCGCCAGAAGCGCAAAGTAAATCTCGAGTTTAGTTCACACTAACGACTGGCCAGATTTGGCACCGGCACCAGCTCCTGAAACTTTTTGTCTTCGATATGTCGCGCTTCATTCCGCCGCCTGAGCTCCTTGAAGAAGATGAACGGGACAAACTCGGGACTGTTCTCGTCGGTGATCCAGTCCTGAGGATGAAGGTAATCGAGTTTATAAAGATCGAAATCTTCCGAGCACTGGTTGAGCGTTTCCGTAACGGCCTTAATGAGCAGAATGTTGTTGAGTGTGACAAGGCTCGTAGGAGGGGTGTACAAAAGCGCATCTTCGCTGGCACGTCGTTGCCACTCTTTAATGATCTTCAAAGCTCTTTCATACTGCCGGGAGTTGATTTCAAGACGCAGTATGACTTCAGAGTCGCCGCGTGCCTCTCTGAGATATTCTTTGTATGCGGCGGGAGGAACGGCGCCAAAGGCTGCCTTTCCACGATCTGAATAAATACCGACGGCGTCGATTGTAGAAACGCCTCCAGCCAACTTAATGGCGACCGGAAACGCCGAACCGCTCGTATCGTAGAACTCTCCCGTGCGTGCCGAGAGCACAATGAAATACCGATCGGGATCGACTCTGGTCCAGCGAGTCGTCCCTACCCCCGGTATCGCGCAGGTAATGGAAGAGTCGTCATAGCTAACGACCTTCATCGTCTTTCTGACGGCGCCGAATATACGGTTCTTACCAGTTGCGGTAAATGAAATCGACTTCGGTGCCTCGAGTTCATCGATCACCTTGTAGCCCGCGCTGGCGATCTCGCGCGGTTCTGCAGCACCGGAAACCGAAAGCACCTTGACCACGCCCTCAGCGTCGAAACGGTAAAGACGTGCTTCGGTGGGGGACGTTTGTACTTTCCAGGTGCCAATGATGTCGAATGAACAATTCTTTTCCTGGGCCAACGCTGGTCCGGTCGAGCCTAGGACTATAAGAGCCAGCAGGGAAATTATGGTAGTTAGTTTCATAGCGTTTACGCGGCGCTACCGCGCTCGGTTCTGTTGAGCGGGAATAGAAGCCGCGTGCGCAGCCCCTATTCCCGGTCTGAGATCCGGCCGTCGGATAAGTTAAGTCAACTGATCGAGACGGCCAGTGACGTTAATTAGACATCCCGGCGATAGCCGTACTTCTTAACGTCGTTGTTAATCAGGATCTGACGAGCCCTGCTTTCAACGACCCTTTCCGCGTATGACTTCTGCGGATCGGCCCAGGAAATCCGTTTCAGGATGGCTTTCTGGCTGGCGAACGCCTCGACCATAAGCCAGGTGTTCCTGGCGTCGTTGATAATACGCAACGTGCCGGCGTGCATGGCAGCATCAAGGTCGAAACCTGGATGGTTCATGCCAAAGAGCCTGAAGCGGATGGTCTCGATATCGTAGGAATCTCCCGTCAGGAAATACCAACCAGGCAGATCGGCCTTGCGCAGTTGCGCGTAGTGCTTCAGTGCAGCCGGCGTGTCGTCCTCTGGTTTGATGGTTATCGAGTAGAAGAAGAGGTCCTTACCCATGCGATCTTTCAGGTCCCGGTAGGTCCTTTTTATGACTGTCGTCACCAAAGGACAAGCGCCGTGACAATCAGCGTACATGAAATTGATCACGGCCTGCTTACCTTTGATCAGATCGTCATAGAACCTGACCTCTTTGTTGTCTTGTGTGCGGAGCACGGCGTTAGTATACCGGCTGATTCCGGGTGATGCCGGGTGCGGCTCAAATACCTTGGTGAATATCGTTCTTCTATCCATTACGCCACCTCCTCATTCCGGACTTTCGATTCGAACTCCTTGCGGCCCTCAACTATCAAGGCGTCGCAAGCTGCCTTAGCCGCCGCGTCAGGAACAATGTCCCAGCGCACCATCATGAACGCGTCTTCGTGCGCCATGTTGTGGCAGTGGATCAGGTACCTGCCGGAGATATCTCTGAACTGCATCCTGATAAGAGCCCCTTGTCCGGCTTCGAGACGCGAGACGTCTTTTCTTCCCGAGTGCAGTGGAGGTACCGGAACTTCCACCCCATTGACGAAGCGTTTCAAAGTGCGAAACTCCTCGAAGTGAATGTGCACAGGGTGCGTCCAGCCAGAACCGCCGACGTTGTTGTTCAGGAGCCACTCTTCGGTGGTGTTCTGAAGAATGCAATGCTGCGGTACTTCCGCGTCGAATGCACGGTCGTTGATCCTGAATAGTCTTGGAACACTTCCCACAGGATCGCGGACAAACTGCCACTCGAACGTTGTGTCCGGGGGCGGCAACGTAGGATAGGTACAGAGGGTAGATGGAATTGGCGGTGTATCCTTCGGGAACCATGGTTCCCTGTTTACCACGTTGAACTGCATCAGAACGTTTCCAATGTCCAATCCTGGCGGCAGCGGATCCGGCGAGGGGTTGCCGACAAACATCGTTCTGCGTTCTTTGAGGTAGACCTTGTCGCCCGCCTCGAACTCTGCGAAATCAATGATGATATCCCAGCGCTCGGCCACGCTCACTCGGAGTCCTCCCGGAACGATTGGATTTGTATTGCTGTTGCTGTTGCCTGCATTCGCTCCGTCATCGACCGGAATCGGATGCTCGAGGAAGTTGGCGTCGGTAGCGATCACAACTATCGTTCCGACTGAACCATCGGGTTTGATCAGGGTAATGTCGTAAGTCTGCGTCGGTCCGGTGTTCAGAATGCGGAAGCGATACTTTTGCCGCCTGCAAGTCATCTTCGGCTGAATCTTTCCGTTGACGATGAACTTGTCGCCGCCGGCCGCATTGACCATTTCAGTTCGCCCGTTTTCAGTGGGACAGAACCTATGGTCGACAAGTATTAACGGAAAGTCAGTAACACCGTAATAGCCAGGCAACTGCAGCGAGCCGGCGGAGGGGTGTTCATGGCCCGGATCTGTCTTGTCATAGACGATGAACATGCCGTTCAGGCCCAGCACGTTGCTGTTGAGCGTGAACTCTGCGCGGTGGTCGTGGAACCAGAAAGAGCCCATCTTTTCGTTTGGATCGCCATTCCCGCCAAACGCGTCTAAGCCTGCATAGCAATTCAGGTAGTGATTGTCTTTCCAGAACCCGGTTCCGAAGAAGTCGCCTGCAAACCCATCGCTCTCTGAACCGTGGTGCCCGTTGTGCAGGTGGACCGTAATCTCATTCCTGCCAAACGTGGTGGTGTTCACCGGTAAGCTATTCCTGAAGCGGACGATCGTGGGTTTGCCATACTTATTCAGGACAGTCGGTGCTGGATACTTACCGTTGAAGCCCCAGACGTATGTGGGCGAGAAGTCCGAGTGGAACGTATGGAGCCCAGCCCTGGCTTCCAGCTCGGTTGTAGTATGGGCCGGAGTGAACTGGGCCCAGCGGGGATGCGGAGCCCGGTCGGCTTCACCTGCCCCCAAGTTAGCGAACTCAGTTGGTTGCGGATTCAACGGATGGTCAATCGCAGGAAACGGAGCCGTGAAATCATCCGCAAATGGTGTATGTGGTGGACTAGTAGGTGGTGTGACGCAAATCACCGGCTCGGTTACCGATCCCTGGAAGGCCAGTGCTTTTTTAGAAGTCATCATGCTTGGGGCCAAAACTGTTGCGGCCCCGGCTGTTGCTCCTATCTTAAGCACATTTCTTCTACTGATTGTGCCTCCAGTTTTCTTTTCGATCCCCTGCCGGTTTTTTGCCTTCTTTTTAGGCATAGAATCTCCTTTCAGCCGTTTGGGTTTGGCCTCTAAATCTAAAACCCTTGATGGTGGTTTTGACCTTTACTCGAAGAGTGAAGCTATCGGCTCCCGAATTCCTGATCTAACTTCCCCACAAAGGCGATCAGTTTGAAAGGCGAGGGCTTTGCTGAAACAGTTGAGTAACGTCAGTTGACTTAAGCGAAAAACCTACACTGATGGAACTTCATTTGTGCATGTGCTGAATCGTGAGAAAGATTACGATCTGAATTTTCGTATAACAAGCCTTGTTGGTTGGCGTATTTTGTTGTTCGTTGGCGGATCTTGCTCTGCGCCCATTTTTTTCACTTGCAACACACTGCGGTTCATTGCGGTTTTCACAAAATGGTCCATCATTCAATTAGAAAAATGAGAACATGTAGATGAATAAGTGGAGCGATGGCAGTACTGATCGCTTTGCCACTATTGCAAGTTGCCGCCTAACTTTATTCGGCTGGGTTCCACTGCTGGCGTTGTGCCCATTTCCTGAGCCGTTACTCTTGAAGTGCGAGCGATACAGTGCGGGAGAGAATCCATAGGTCGACTTGAAATCTCGCACAAAATGACTCTCGTCATTCAGTCCAACCTGGAAAGCGATCTCCTTAACACTCAGGAAACTCGACTCCAATAAATCCTTGGCTCTCTCCATCCTAAGCAGTCGCCAATAACGGATTGGAGGCATGCCAACATCAGATTTGAAAATGTGACAGAGACGCCAAACTGAAAGATTCACAGACTGCGCGAACTCACCGAGCGACAATTCACCTCGAACGTCCTCTCGCATCATCTGGATAATTTTTTCTACTCGTTTGTCCAACCCAACACCAGGGGAGATGTGTGACAAGTGCGCGACTTCATCAGAATATTTTATTCGTCACCTTCACCGAATCCGCTAAGATTCTTGCTGACGGGCATCGATGATGTGGCGCGCAGTTGTTCAAGGCTGCGCCGCACCCACAGCAAACTTCCTTTTGAGTACCCGGTGAGGTGAATATCAGGTTCTGGGACGGACTGACATTGTGGCAAAAACTGAGTCGGGCAAAATAGCAATTAAAACCAAGCAGTAAAGCAAATCAGACTTCGGACGATCGTTTTTGGGAGGCGTTCGTTCTGAAGGTCGCGATTTAATACTACAAGTAACAAAACTCTGTCAATGGGGACACAAAATTGTGACTATTTTGATCAGAGCTCTTGTGTGAGATTTCATAAATTCTGGTTATAGGGGAAAACCCGGAGGGTAACTGAGTGTAACTCCCCAGCCATTCCTGATTCAGATCCCAGGGGCAATGAATGTAGCAGGAACGGCTTTGCACAAAAAGTCGATCTTACGACGGTAGTGGCTATGAATAAATAGGCACGCTCGCTGAATATTTCATTCGCGGCGTTGTCTTAAAGCGCGCCGAAGGCGCGGGCCGAAGATAGCCAGCGTGAAGCACGGAGCGTAGCGGAGTGCGTAACCCCTGGATCGTCGAGCATAGCGAAATCAGCGCCGCTGGCGCGAGTTGCCCTGAAGTTTCCGACTTTCCAGGACGACTTTTGTGCAAAGCCTGGCAGGAGCAGAAGGCAGGAGCAGGTTTTGCGCTAGTCCCTGCTCCTGCTTTCTGGTTCCCGCCTCTCAAACTAATTGGCTGCCGTCATCGAAACTGAATTGCTTCCGAAGTTCGGCACCCAGATCCGTTTGCCATCAAATGCGATAGAAAATGGACCTTTTCCGGTTCCATAAGTGGTGACGATCGAGCCATTGGATGGACTGACTTTCATCACAGTGCTGTCACCATTGTTAACCACCCAGATATTCGTTCCGTCAAAAACCATTCCCGCAGCCCCGTCGCCAACCTTAAACGTGCCAAGATTGAACCCGTCCTTGGCGCGCAGCTTGGTCACGGTTTTGCCAAAATAGTTTGTTACCCAGACATTTTCGCCTTCGGCTGCAACCCCGAACGGGCCCTTGCCGACCGCAAATTTTCCAAGTACGGCTCCGCTTGTGCTTAGCCGAATAACGCTATCGTCGAAATTGTTTGTTACCCAGATGCTGTTTGCAGCGAATGCCAAGCCCAGCGGCCGCTTGCCGACGGCGAAAGTACCAAGATTGCTTCCCTTGGCGCTCAGCTTCGTTACGGTGTTGCTGTGTCGGTTTGCGACCCAGATGTTGGTTCCGTCATAGGCCAGGCCGCCCGGGCCGTCTCCGACAGTGAAAGTGCCCACTATTCCGCCTGTCGACGTATTGACCTTCATCACGTCGTTACTCAGCAAATTCGCTACCCACAGGTACCCGCCTGCATAGAGCAACGCAACCGGCCGGCTACCGACGGTGAAAGTTCCTGCGATAGAGCCGTCGCTTGCTTTCAACCTGGTAATCGAGTCGTTGAATTGCATCGCAACCCAAACGTATGTTCCGTCAAATGCGACAGCCTCAGGGCCAGTTGCGCTGGCTGTTGAAGTGTCACTCGACTCCGTCGTGGTGCTCATTGTCAAAAGGGAACTTGACGAGCTGGTGCCGAGTTGGATCTCGCTCATTGCCTCCTGCGCCCTGACCACGGAGGGCATCGTCGCCGTAATCACCAGCAACAACACCCCGGAAAAAACTCTCCATTTGAGAAGAATCATCTGCCACCTCCATTCGCGTTCCTGGCCGCTGACTTCTTTGGCCAATCAACCCAACTGAGCGTCTCAGCAATCCATTCGGGCGACTGCATTCCCGGGCATCCGCCCCACCTTTCGAGGGGTTCGTTGCCGTATTTGATTACCCCGATGTGGTTGGTAACATCTTTGTCAACTTCGGGGTCAGGATCGACGTAACCCAGCTTACGCCGGATCAACTCCATGTCATCCACGGATCCGGTCAGAAACAACCAGCCGGGTTTCACTTTATGCATATGCGCATAATGTTTCAGGGCGCTCACGCTGTCCTCTTTTGGCTTGAGCGTAAACGAATACATGAAGATATCCTTGCCTACGCGATTGCCAAGCACCTTCTGCAATCGCACAAGGTTTCTGGTAATCGGAGTGCAAATGCCTTCACATTTTGCATACATCATGTTGAAGATGACGATCTTGTCTTTAACAAGGTCGTCGTAAAACTTCACCTTTTTCCCTTCGTGGGAGGTCAGAACAAGATTTGGGAAATATCTTTGCCTGGTCCTCTCCCGCGAGGATATTTGTTTGAACCTCGGCTTTGACTCGAGCTCTTGAGCCCGGGTCAGCAGTGGGACGGCAAACGGAGCCGCACCCAGCGCCGCTACCAAACCTCTACGTTTTAAGTCCGTCATAAGAATTCCTTTCTTCAGGTTACTGAGTCCAGGTTCCCAGCGCGCATTAGGTTTGTAGCGCTGGAAACACAACAACGGCTATGGCTTGGTCTTGTTGTCCCCGACGTCGTCTATCACGCCGAGCAACATCATCGCGTGGTCTTCGTGGACCACGTTGTGACAGTGCAGGGGGAATCTGCCAACGAAGTCGCGGATGCGTAAATAGACCTTCGCCTCCATGTTGTGCTCTAACCTGAAAACGTCTTTCCGGCCTTTCGTAATAAGTCCGGTACTTTTCGGAGCGTTACCGTTGATCGAAAGGGTCTGGAATTCTTCGAAGTGCATGTGGATTGGGTGCTGCCACCCGCCCGAGTTGTTCTGGAAGACCCACCTCTCCACGGTATTTCGTTTAATGGCGAAGCGGGGCGCCTGGTTGCAAGCGCCGACAAGCTTGCCATTGATCTGCCACTGACCGTTGCCTCGCTCGAACCGGAAGGTGCGAGTGATGCGCGGCGCATCGTTGGTGTTTGGAAAGCCGTAGAAGTAAGTGCCGGCTGGAATAGTCGCGGGGTCGACGCTGTTGTCGGGCACCTGCGGACCATCGACGATGATCTTGAGGATCTTGTCTCCCTGTCCCGCACTGAAGAGGTCACCATCGGGTCCACGCCCATCGTCCTGCTCCAAACGATTCTCGATGTAGAACGTTTTACCGGCATCGTTAGTGAAATCAACGATTACATCGACCCGCTCGGCTACCGAGAAGCGGGAGCTATTTACCTGGACGGGCCTCTCGGTCAGATTACCGTCTGTCGAAATCTGCCAGAACGGTTTGGTCGAATTATTCGGGCCGAGCAGGAACATCTGGTAGAAGCGAGACGGTCCGGTGTTCAGCCAGCGGAAGCGATAACGCCGCGGACTTACGTGCAACACAGGCTGGATCTTGCCATTGACCAGGAATTTGTCGCCGAGGATTCCGTCTGTATTGAACAGATCAAACTTCAGAAGTCCCGTTTCGTTGTCGAAGTGCTTGTCGTTGAAGATCATGTAGATATCGAAACTGGTCAGCGGGTTTTGTCCGTCGCCGAAGCTTGGCAAGCGGAAACCAGTGTTTTCGTCACCAGTATCGAATTCATTAAAGAGAATGTAGGCCCCTGCGAGCCCCTTGTAGGTGTTTTCCGCCGTGTGATCGATGCGATGGTCGTGATACCAGAGCGAGTGCATCGCTTCCTTGATGTCGCCCGTGCCGGGATGTGTTGAATTGATACCGGCGTACACGTTCGGATAGTGATGATCGTAGAACTGCCCTCGTTCCATAAAGAAACAGGGAAATCCATCACTCTCAAGTGGCGTGTGGCCATTGTGCAAGTGTTCCGTGACCGAGGGAAGGCCAAAGCCTCCATTGTTTTCCGGTAAATTATTACGCAGCCGCAGCAGTATCGAACCGTCTCCGGGGCTGCCGAGGTTGCCGTATCTTTCTACGAATAGGGGTCCCGGGGTGATGCCGTTAAAGCCCCAGATAGTTTGCGGCGGCAATTCGCCTGCGGGGGCCATAAGCACCGTCCCAGCCTCTTCCGACATTTCATAGAACCTTTGCGGTGGGAATTGCGCAAACGCCTGGTGCGCAACTGTTCGCGCTTCACCTGCTGCCGTGTTCGGGGCGATCGTCGGTGCCGGGTTTAGCGCCGGAACCGGCTGAAGCACTGTCAATCTCGGCATAAGTTCCTGAAACGGTGTGGTGTTAGGGCTGTCTGGTTCGTCGTCGTCGAAAGCGCCCGTACTGTTAAGGGGGCGCGCGCTCAGACCTTTTTTCGGGATCAGCATACCGGCACTGGTAAGCAATCCCATCTTAAGCAGATCGCGCCTTTTAAAGCCGGCCGCAATCAGCTCGCGACGATTGTTCGCCGCTGTTTGCTTATCCCTCTCTTTTTTTCTATTCCGCTTGGAGATGTACGCCATAGGTAAACTCCTCCTATTGAGAGCCTGGCTCAAAGGGCTGGGTCAGGTCTTCATTGCTCGTGTTGATGTGATTGAGAATTTCCGGTACTTCTGTCGGGGTCGGAAAGACTCGGTGTTTTCGGTCGTCAGTTGACACACTCTTACTGACCATCATTCTTGCGGCCTCGTAAAGCGTTGAAAGATACTGCTGAAGAAAGAAGCCCGTTGATCAATAACTTGCTTACTTTTTCGAATATCAGTGGAGTTAAGTAAGGAACACCCGCCAACTCGAATAGCCATCAAAGGCGCAGCACTCGCTGTGAGTGGACGCATTTGTTCCGCGTCTGGGCTTTACAGAAGTGACCAACGTTACCCGGGACAAATGCAATTTTCGAAGTGCGCGCACTGTATTATTCCTTGCACTCGAAGTCAAGAAAAAAGTGTGGAAAAAATCGCGCCTAAATCCTAGTCTTTGAAGGAGATCTTGAATCAAGAATGGCCAGATCTTGTCGCATCAAGAATGGCCGGATCTTGTCGCACTCGAATGGCCGGATCTTGTCGCTTGCCCATCTTTGGCCGATGAAAGCTTGCGTTTGGGGGATCTTGTCGCACTCGAATGGCCGGATCTTGTCGCTCTCGAATAGCCAGATTTTGTCGAACCACGTCTCGAAACGTTACTATGCTGATCAGCATCCTAAGCAGTCAGGAGGATACTTCATATGTCATCAATTCGGGTTTCGTGTGCCGCAGGTCTAATTGCCCTTCTTGCTTTGTCAGCAGCTTTAACGCCCGCCCAAAAGAAATCACGTACCCAGGATGCCGCACGCCACGCGAGCGACGCGGCTAAGACGTTCACAGAGATCATGAACGTTAGAGACAAGGCCATTCCAAAGGAACTGCTCGACACCGCAGAAGCGATTGCGGTGTTTCCCGGTGTTATCAAGGCCGCCTTTGTTTTTGGTGGGCGTGGTGGTCAGGGAGTCATTAGCCGTCGTGTAAAGGGCGGCTGGAGCGCTCCGGGATTCTTCAACCTCGGCGGTGGCAGTTTTGGACCACAAATCGGAGCGCAACGAACCGATTACGTTTTGCTGATCATGAATGAGAGTGGTCTCAATGGTTTGCTCAAAGACAAGTTTGAACTTGGCGGGGAAGCGAGTGTCGCTGCTGGTCCAGTGGGGCGTGAAGCAGCAGCCTCGACCAATCCGCGAATGGATGCGGGCATTCTTTCTTACTCACGCAGCAAGGGTGTGTTCATCGGAGCCGCTTTGAAAGGTGCAGTGATCACTCCTGATAACGATCTTAACGAAGCGATATACGGAAAGAACGCCGATGAGGTACTCAAAGGCGCGCCTATGACGTTCTCTGAGATGCCACCTTCGGTCCGCATTTTTCCGCGCACACTTGTGCGTTACTCGATTCGTTAAGATTGATCACAACAAACTCTTGACGCTTTCGTTCGTGCGACCTAGAATGCTTCAACGCCCTTAGCGCCGACTTGATCTTCCTAAACCACAAGCGGGGAAACGTAATCGGGAACTGCTGAACGACATGCTCCCACGAACGCAGCGACAAAAAGAGATTCTCGATTACATCACTCGTTTTCTCGAACGCCACGGTTACATACCTTCCTACGCACAAATCGCTCGACAGTTCGGAGTGAAGTCGCGCGCAACGATCGCAAAGCACATTGCAGCACTCGAACGTCGCGGTCTGTTGGTCCGTGAACATGAAGAAGGTTCGTTTGCGCTGAACGTCAAAGTAGAAGACAAGAGCAGCGATTCATTGTGTGAAGTCAAACTGCTCGGGCGAATTGCCGCAGGTGCTCCTCTCGAAGTAGTGGATTGCGAAGAGCGCATACCAGTGCCTCGTTTTCTGCTTGGACGTGTAAAGCCGGATCGAGTTTATGCATTGCGCGTGAAGGGCGACTCGATGATCGATGAGCACATCTGTGACGGCGACATCGCGTTAATCGAGAATCGCACGGATGCTCGCGACGGTGAGATTGTCGTAGCTTTGTTGATCGAGGAAAACCAGGCCACCCTGAAGAGACTTTATCGGCGCGGTATGAACATCGAGCTCCAGCCGGCCAATTCTCAACTTCAACCACTCACGATTCCCGCCAGCCACGTCCGCGTACAGGGCATATTCCGCGGGCTGCTTCGTCCGAGTAACTAGAGAACTTTGCGGTGACTGTAACAGCCGCAATATTCGATCCTCAGACTACATAAGTGTATTGAAAGGGCAGTATTGCGTCAGCTATGCAGCCATGATTAAATCCGCTCAACCTGTAACAACGTGAAAACAACAGTGACCGTAAACGGTTAATGGATTTGAAATTGGCTTCTCTTACTCACAACCCGCAAAGGGCGAAAGCTTTAAGCGTAATTGTGCGGAAAAGCAAGACGATAGCAGTAATCACCGTCTCGACGATCCTTCTATTTGAGTGTACCTACCGCGTAATACTGAGATTAGCACCAAATCTATTGACGGTGGCAAAACCGCGTGGACTCGACTATGGAGACACGTGGCGATCCGAAGGTTTTGGCCCCGGTGGATACTTGAAAGAAAATTTCGACGCGATGGTCCTGGGTCCCTATCGAAACACAGTGCGCTGGAAAAACAATGCACAGGGATTTAGGAATGATTATGACGTTACTCCTGAGCCTGGCCGTGGTGTCGTTCGCCTGATATCTATCGGCGACTCGTTCACGGCTGGCTATCGCTTGGCACAAAACGAAACATTCTCTTTTCTCCTCGAACAATACTTAAACACCAAGTCTGACGGCAGCAAATACGAGGTACTCATATCGGCTGTCGATAATCCCATTGCTGGACTCGATTACTTGAGCAGGTCAGGCCTTTCCTTTAAGCCGAAACTGGTGCTCCTTGGTGTAACACTTGGGAATGACATCGCTGAGGCGTATGTAGGCCTTTCACAGGGTGGCAGGTACACGCTCGACGATGAGACTGGAAGAATCGAAATCAACGCTTCACAAACGTTGGGTTTCTCTCACGGCGTCGAAAAAATACTGATTCCGGCCGCGTGCATTTATCCAACTAAATTTTCCTTTTTGGATCGCCACAGCATTACCTACCACCTCTTAAAACAGCTTTGGCGAAGCAGACAGAACGGCGAAGGGATTGCGAGTTGGTACGAAGGGCAGAATCCGAAGTTGTTCGATCCGAATCATGGTCTCGGTGGCTACCTGAAGGAACCGCCCCGTGAAGTTCAAGAGTCCTATGATCGGCTATTTAGAACTTTGCGAGGCTTTAAGAAGGTAATGGCAAGCAAAGGCGTCAATTTCGCAGTTTTGGTTTTCCCTCAGCGCTTCCAGGTGCAAAAAGAGGACTGGACCTGCAGTGTTGCGGACTATCGGTTAAATGAAGCTTGCTTTGACCTGAACCTGCCGAACGGATTGATCGCAGATTTCTGCGCACAAAACGATATTGTCTGCATTGATCCCACACAGGCCATGGTTGCGGCGCACAGCATCTCACACAGGAGTCTTTACTGTCCGCAAGGCGATATGCATCCGAACGCTGAAGGTAACCGTGTCATATTTGAAGCGATCAAGGATGAAGTTTATCGGCAGTTAAGGAAGGAGTCTGTGTCGCGATAAGCTACAACAGGCAATGAAGGCTAACAAGCAACGAGGCCTACATTGTTGCGCCAAACGTTGTGGACGGTTATTTAATTTAACACGATCCTATTCGGAAGACGTATGTGAGGTCCTGCTAATTACTTGCCGTCATCATCACGGGGCGGCACTCGCTGATTCAATGGCTGTGATAAAGCCGGCAGCCGTCATTATTCGCAAGAACGGATAGCGTGGACGGAACTGTCGGGCTATGTCTGTTGATGTGGTCATTAGGTCAAGCAGATCCTTATCCCGGCTCACGAGATATGTGGCATTGCCAACGATGGCGAGATTGATATACATCCCGTCATCGGGGTCGCGTTCGTAATGAAATTCTTCGGGGACGTTAGCGATGAGAATCGCCTTTGCTTCCAGCTTCGTTAGAAAGGCATTGACGATGCGGTCATTGATGCCTGGAAGTTGGCGACGAACCTCTGCACGATTCAATACGTCCCGAACTTCGCGAATAATCGGCTCGCTCACAAAGAGCGATATGTCTCCAGTGCTTTGCGCGCTGGGCTGTTCCGGTTGGCGATTCCTTGAACGAAGAGATTGCAGTCAAAGACGCGGGGAGTAAGTTCGGGCATCGCCTATTTGTTCCGGCGTCCCTCCTCGCGGATGGCTTTTTGGGTTTGCTTTACGAGGTCGTCGAGTTCTTCTTCTGACATCCCACTTTCATCGAAGCTTCGCGCGATCGGCTCGACGATTTGCTCAAACGGTTTCTGAGCGAGAACCGCCGTTTCAAGCAGTTCCAAAGCGGCAGCTTCAGGAGTGGTTCCTTGGCGCTTCGCTGCCTCTGCAATGGCGTGAACTGTATCAGGATTGCTTATTTTAACAACCAGGCTTTGCATAGTTTACCAAAGCGACTCGCTTAGTTTAGCACACTGTTTGGCTCATGAAAGCCAGGTTCCGGTAAATGGCACAGGCTCTCGCCTCGTCACGAGTTCAACAAACGGGATCGCAACGCTTTCAGCTTTCGCCTTGGAATACACTTCTTTAGCCGTCGATCCGCAATCAAGCGGCCGCGTTTTACCATTGCGATAAACGATTATACGAGTTTAGATTACGTGGAGCCGGCTGCCGGAGTTGAACCGGCGACCTTCTAATTACGAATCAGACGCTCTACCAACTGAGCTAAGCCGGCTAAGGACGAGAAATATCTATGCGGAAACGCGTTTGAACTATACGAATGCCGTGTTTGTAGTGTCAAGCCTGACAAGATTGGACCAGCGGGAGGGAATCATATGCCGAAGGATGCGACAAAGAATGTAGATCGATACAAGATTAGAGGGGGCCAAATGAATGAATTTGACTTCCATCAGAATCAGGAAGAGCTTGTGGAGAAGCTGCCGGCACGTGCAACTAATCTGATTCCCGGTACGCCGCCCGAAGCCACAAAAGCAACTAAAGCCACAAGGAGCACAAGGTCAACACAATGGTTCCCCCAAACGTGTCAGCCGTGGCGCCACAAAAGCAACTAAAGCCACAAGGAGCACAAGCGTCACAAAAGCCAGAAAAGCAACAAAGGCCGGAAAAACATCAAAAGCAAGAAAGGCTGCGCCCCTCGAGGTGCAAGCGCGAAAGAAGCTCGCTGCGCGTAAAGCTGCGAAGAAGAAGTGAGTTTTGAGTTTTATGTCTTATTCCCCCAAGCTGACGTTTGGCCTGTTGTTGCTCGTGGCGATGACGGCCCAGGCTTCGCTTGCTCAGAATAGCCCCGCGTTACCCAGGAAACTTCCCTCAGCCGATAAGATTGTTGACAATTACCTGAAAGCGATCGGCGGCAAGAAAGCGGTTGGCGCCCGGAAGGATGCAACCTACGCGTGGATCGTTCAACTCAACGATCAACCAATCGGCACTGCACGCACGCAACGGAAACCGCCCTCGTCGGAACGTTGGGAACTGACGTTCGGTAATGGTCAAATCCTTTCCGGAACCAACGCGAGATCTGCCTGGGAAGTCGGCCTCGATAATCGCTTACAAACCCTGACTGGCCTCGAAGGCGCCGCTGCCAAAATTCGCGCTTCGCTCGACTCGACCCGCCTAATCAATTTCAAAAAGTCTAACGTGCTCGCGCGAGTGGTTTCGCTCGGCGATCTTGCTTCGGAACCTGCGTATATCGTGGAGTTTTCCACTCGAAGCGGCGCTCGGTTTCAGTATTACTTCAGTGTAAAGACCAGGCTGATAACAAAGATCACCGGCGACGTGAGAAAAACCCGAGTTCTGTTTGAAGATTACCGATCAACCCAGGGCATTCTGGAGCCTCATAGAGTTCGAATGAACGTCGATGGGTCTGGTGAGCTGACGCTTCTCTTGCAGTCTGTCAAATATGATACTGGCGTTGACGACCGAGCTTTCGATCCACCCGGAGCTAATGAAAGTTTAGACGTCGTCGCACTGCTTCGTGAGGTCGGGCGAAACCAGGACGAAATTGAAAAGCGTGTCTCAGAATACGCTTTCAAACAGACCGAGACTGATCGAGAGATCAACAACAAAGGTGAGCTTAAGAAGCAGACGGTTAAGATTTATGAAGTCTATCCACTGCCAAATCGCGAACCCGTACAAAAGCTGATCAGCGAGAATGGCGTACCTTTGTCGCCGGAACGTGCTGCTAAGGAGGATCGGCGGGTACACGAAGAGTTCCTCAAGGCCGAACGAGAACGGGAAAAGGACGAGAAGAAGGTCGCGCGACGGCGCGCTGGGCGCGAAAAGAAAAATAGATCCAACGAGGGAAATGAGGGCACTGCGATCTCTCCATTTCTGAGGGCCTGCGAGTTTGTTTCACCGCGACGCGAGATGTTGGCGGGCCGCGAGACGATCGTTTTTGATTTCCGGCCGCGTCCCGGATTCCGTCCACGGAATCGCGAGGAGAGTCTGGTTGCAAAATTGATTGGCGTTGTGTGGATCGATCCGGTCGACAAGCAGGTGATCCGACTGGAAGCGCGTTTAGCCGAAGGCTTCAAGATGGTTGGTGGTTTGCTGGTTTCACTCAAGCCGGGAGCAGCGCTCGTTATCGAGCAAACACGAATGGCCCAGGGTGTTTGGCTTCCTCGTTTTGCCCAGGTGAGTCTTTCGGTTAAGGTTTTGTTGTTTGGCGGAGGCGATTACAACAAAACGATCGAGTGGAGCGACTACAAACATTTTTCCGCGGACGTTAAAGACTACAAGCTCGATACGCCTTCGAACGAGAAGCCCTAACGCCACAAAAAGCACAAAGCACAATGAATGAAGTAAACATCATCGGCGGCGGCTTGGCAGGAGTCGAAGCGGCGTGGCAGGCGGCAAGGCTTGGTGCGCAAGTCAATCTCTATGAAATGCGTCCCGTAAAACGGACCCCGGCGCATCGCACTGACAAACTCGCTGAGATTGTCTGTTCAAACTCACTAAAGTCTGACGAACCGGGCACCGCTTCCTATTTACTAAAAGAGGAATTACGACAGGGCGGATCGCTGGTTATGACTGCCGCGGCGGAGACGCGTGTGCCGGCCGGCGCAGCCCTCGCCGTGGATCGCGAAAAGTTTGCAGAACTGATTACGCATCGCATCGAAAGTGAACCTCGCATCCGTTTGATTCGCGAAGAAGTAACCAGCATTCCAGAAGACAAAATCACGGTCATCGCTACCGGTCCTTTGTCT
>Ga0268386_10000320_pt1 | contig 29583 bp, 29 predicted proteins | sample RVTome_15_FD_200260 | JGI IMG/M metagenome (GOLD analysis project Ga0268386, IMG submission 200260) | Soil microbial communities from uranium-contaminated site in the Upper Colorado River Basin, Wyoming, United States - RVT150D86... ... | reverse complement strand
CGTGCCACGCCCAGTTGGGCACGTCGGGCGTCACGGCCACGCCCTGCGGCGTCGTCAGGTACTGGCGGGCCATCGGCTTCTCGATGTCCCACTCCTCGATGTTGACGATGGTCCACACGGCGATGCGGGCCCCACGCGGCAGCGCCCACCGCGGGCGGTCCACCATGGCGGAGTAGTCGAAGCGCTCGGGCGGAAGTCTCACGGGTTCCCCTGGACCGCGCCCGGGATCTCAGCCAGCGCGATGATGACGACCGCGTGACCCAGCAGCCCCAGACCGACCACACCGACGGTGGTCACGGAGCGTGCCGGCCCGGCGGCTCGTGACGACCGTACCGCCCGCGGCCTGGATCGAGGGTCATCGGCGCGCGAACCCGGCCCACAGGTCGTTCAGCAGGTCGAGCGCGGGCGCCGGCAGCGGCCCCCGCTCGACGGCTGCGATGGCCTTCTCGAGATGCTCGAGCGTCGAGTAGCCGACCAGCACGGTCGAGACGGCCTCGCTGGCGAGGGAGAAGCGGATCGAGGCCTCGACGAGGTCGTCGGCGTAGCCCTTGTCGACGAGCGGCCGTAGCTGCTGCGCGCGCTCCACGTCGGCCGCGTAGTCGGGGCCGGAGGCGATCGGGGTCACGCTGGGCATGGCGAGCACGTGGCGCTGCGTGACCCCGCTGACCGCGCCGGCGGCCAGCACGCGGATGTTGATCACACCCACACCCTGGTTGCGCGCGCGGTCGAGGAGGCGGCCGAAGTCCTGGGCGGGGAACCCCGTGGACACGGCGACCGCCGCGCTCGGATTCAGGAGGTTGAGACACACCTGCGCGGTGTCGATCACCCCGGCGTCGAGCACCGTGTGCACGGCGCCGGTGTCGCCCAGCGCGGTGATGCCGGCGAACCGGATCTTGCCCTGCCGCCGCAGCGCGGCCAGGGCCGGCACGACCTCGTCCAGGACGCGCCGCGCGGGCAGCCCGCGGCCTGGGGCCGGGGCGCCGTCCGGGGCCACGATCAGGTTGTGGAGCTGGAACAGGTCCACGCTGTCCAGGCCGAGGCGCTGCAGGCTCGCCTCCAGCGAGCGCGCGATGGCGGCGGCGAGGTCGGTCTCGGCCGGATCGAGGCGGAACTTCGTGCCCACGTACGGACGCACGCCGATGGCCTTGAGCGTCTGGCCGAGGTTGCGCTCGGACTCGCCGCTGCCGTACGACGACGCGGTGTCGAAGTAGTTGATGCCCGCCTCGACCGCGCACGCCACCGCCCGCTCCCGCTCGGCCGGCGTGCCCCTGACGATCAACCCGCCGACGTCGCCACATCCGAACCCCAGCGCGGACACACGCAGCCCCGTACGCCCCAGCACTCGCTGTTCCATCGACACCCTCCCGGCGCCCGAATACTACACGGATTCCTTGACGCCTGTGCCACCCCGCAGCTAGCCTTGGCCCCTATGGGCGACCTCGACTTCGACCGCGTGATCGACCGCCGCGCGACCGACAGCAACAAGTGGCGCAAGTTCCCGGCCGACGTGCTGCCGCTGTGGGTCGCCGACATGGACTTCCCCTCGCCGCCGGTGGTCGTGCGCGCCCTGCGCGCCCGCGTCGAGCACGGATTCTTCGGCTATCTCACCGAGCGCCACGACCTCCCCGAGGTCGTGGCCGAGCGCGTCGCCAAGCGGTACGGCTGGCGCGTGAGCCCGGAGGCGGTCGTGACACTGCCCGGCGTGATCGCCGGGTTCAATCAGGCGCTCCGCGCGCTGACGAATCCAGGAGACGGGCTGCTCATCCAGACGCCCGTGTACCCGCCGATCCTCCGGTCGGCCGGCAACCACGGACTGCGGCGCGACGAACACGCCCTCACGCGGGCCGGCGACGGGCGCTACGGCGTGGATCTCGCGGCGTTCGCCGCCGCCATCCACCTCACCACGCGGGCGTTCCTGCTCTGCAACCCGCACAATCCGGTGGGACGGCTCTACGGCCGCGCCGAGCTGGAGGGCATGGCCGCGGCCTGCCTGCGCCGTGACATGTGGATCATTGCCGACGAGATCCACTGTGACCTGCTGCTCGATGGTCGCCGGCACGTGCCGATCGCCTCCCTGGCGCCGGAGATCGAGCAGCGCACCATCACCCTGATGGCGCCCAGCAAGACGTTCAACCTGGCGGGGCTCAAGTGCGCCGTCGCCGTCATCCCCAACGCGGCGTTGCGCGAGCGCTTTCTGGCCGCCGCCGCCGACCTGGTGCCGAAGATCAACGTGCTGGGCTACACGGCCGCCCTGGCCGCCTACCGCGACGCCGACGCCTGGCTGGAGGCGCTGCTCACGTACCTGGCGGACAACCGCGACTTCCTCGTCCAGCAGGTGCGCGCCACGCTGCCCGGCGTCACCATCGCGCCGCCCGAGGCGACCTATCTCGCCTGGCTGGACTGTCGCGGCTCGGCCGTCGCCGGCCGCGACCCGTACACGTTCTTTCTCGAGCGCGCGAAGGTCGCGCTCAACGACGGGGTGACGTTCGGGCCGGGCGGGGCCGGCTTCGTCCGGATGAACTTCGGCTGTCCGCGCCCGCTGCTGGCCGACGGGCTCGAGCGGATGCGGGCGGCACTCGGCTAGGTGTGAAGCCTGGTGACATCGTGCCGGCCCCGTTCTACAAAGAGCGCCGGACCGAGGGCGCGCCGGCGCGGTTCTTCGCGACGGTCGACTGAGCCATGCGGCGTGGCGCGCTGATCACGGCGCTGCTGGTCGTCGTGCTCGCCCCGGCGCCTCCGGCCGGTGCCGCGCCACCGCCCGACGCCTGGCTGGAGGGCTACGCCGCCGCCGTCCTCAAGAGCCGGTTCAACGTGGCCGCGCCCTCGCTGCGGGTGACCCGCGGGGTCATCACGGTCAGCGCGGTGGATCTCGGCGGCGTCGATGAGGAGCAGGTCCGGACCGCCCTGGGCGAGATCCCGGGCGCGATGCGCGTGGTGATCGTGGCCGGCCCGCCGCCGGGGGGCGAGTGGCTGCCGGGCGGCACCCTCTTCCGGCCCCTGATCGCCGATCCGCGCTGGCCGCACTTCGCGGCCTCGTATCAGCGCTACCTCGGCGACCGCCAGCTCCGCGACGTCGGAGCCGTTTCCTTCGGCGAGACCTTCACACTGTGGCGCCAGCGACTGGGCCCGGCCACCGCCTGGGAGCTCGGGATCCAGGCCGGCGTCTTCGCGGTCTTCGACCTGAACGCCGAGTCCGGGGACCTCGTGAACGCCGACTACTTCGCCGCCATCCCGGTCACCTTCCGGCACGAGGGCTTCTCGTCCCTCTTCCGGATCTTTCATCAGTCCAGCCACCTCGGCGACGAGTTCCTGCTGCGCACCAACACCGAGCGCGTCAATCTGAGCGTCGAGGGCCTGGATCTGAAGCTGTCCTACGAGCTCGGCGATTGGCTGCGCGTCTACGGTGGCGGCGGCTACCTGGTGAGGCGGCAGCCGTCCACCATCGATCCGTGGTCGGCCCAGTACGGCGTCGAGCTCATCAGTCCGTGGCCGTCGCGCGACAAGCGCTGGCGCCCGATCCTCGCCGCCGATCTCCAGCACCGCGAGGAGAACAGCTGGTCCCTGGACCTCTCGCTGCGGACCGGCATCCAGATCGACGGGGTGCTCGCCTCCCGCAAGCTGCAGATCCTGCTCGAGTACTTCCGCGGCCACTCGCCCAACGGCCAGTTCTACAAGGACGAGATCGAGTACCTCGGGCTGGGCGCCCACTTCCACTTCTGAGGAGCCGCATGGGCCAGGATCTCCGCAGCTTCGTCGCCGCCTACGAACGGGCGTTTCCCAGCGAGGTCGTGCGCGTCACCGAGCCCGTCGTCACCGACTACGACGTGATGGCGCTCGTGCTGGAATACGAGCGACGGCGGCGTTTCCCGATCCTGTTGCTCGAGTGCGTGCAGGGCTCGGACATCCCCATCGTCTGCAACGTGGTGGCGAGCCGTCGCGCACTGGCCTTCGCCCTCGGCGTGCCGGAGGCGGGGCTGGCGCTGGAGTACGCCCGGCGCATCAAGGACCCGATCAAGCCGGTGATCGTCGCCGACCCGCCCTTCCGCCAGCACGTGCTCACCGGCCCCGACCTCGACCTGGCCCGGCTGCCCATTCCGACCTACTTCCCGGGCGACGCCGGCCGCTATCTCACGGCCGGGTTGCTGATCGCGCGCGACCCCGAGACCGGCGTGGAGACGGAGGGCTACCACCGCTTCCAGGTGAAGGGCCGCGACCGCATGGGCGTGAGCCTGCACTCGCGCCGCCGGATGTTCGAGTACCAGCGGCGCGCCGAGGCGCGCAAGCAGCCCCTGCCCTGCGCGGTCGCGCTGGGCGTGCACCCGCTGGTCTCGATGGGCTCGCTCGCCTATCCGCCGCCCGACGTCGGCAAGTTCCAGGTCGTGGGCGGTCTCTTCGGCGAGCCGCTGGAGGTCGCGCGATGCGCGACGATCGACCTGCAGGTGCCGGCCGCCGCCGAGATCGTCATCGAGGGCGAGATCCTGCCTGGCGTCCGCGAGCCCGAGGGCCCGTTCGGCGAGTTCACCGGCTACTTCTCTCGCCGCTCGACCGAGCACGTTTTCGTGGCCAGCGCCATCGCGATGCGCGAGCGCCCGTGGTTCCAGTCGATCGGCTCCGGCCGGGCCGGTGACCACATCACCACGCTCGGGCTGGTGCGCGAGGCCGAGATCCACAACGCCGTGAGCCGCGTGATCCCCAACGTCACCGGGGTGCACGTGCCGCTGTCCGGTACCTCGTCGTTCACCGCGTACATCGCCATCAAGCAGAGCCGCCCCGGCGAGGCCAAGCACGTCATCCCGATCGTGCTCGGGGTCGATCACTACCTCAAGCTCGTGATCGTGGTGGACGACGACATCGACGTGTTCGACGAGGCCGACGTGCTGTGGGCGGTCGCCACCCGCATGCAGGCCGATCGCGATCTCGTGACGATCGCCGGCAGCCTCGGCGCCATGCTGGACCCGAGCGCGGACGAGCGCGGCATCACCGCCAAGCTGGGGATCGATGCCACCCGCCCATTCGGCGAGCCCTTTGCGGAGAAGCTGGTGATGGACTCCGCGCGGATGGCGTGGGCGCGGGCCCTGGTCGACCGGCTGGGCGGGTGAGATCGCCGGGCGGCGTGGGCCTCGAGGCCCGCGCCGCTCGCGAAGAGTGGCTACGCCTTCAGGTGCTTGTTGAACCAGCCGACACAGCGGTTCCAGCCGTCGTCGGCTGCGGCCTTGTTGTAGGACGGCCGGTAGTCGGCGTGGAAGGCGTGACCGGCGCCCGGGTAGACCACGATCTCGACGTTGGGATTGTGCGCGCGCAGCAGCTCGCCGAACTTCTTGGCGTCGTCGGGCGGCGGGTTCTTGTCCGTCTCGCCGAAGAGACCCAGGAACGGGATCTTGATGTCCTTGGCGAGGTCGAAGCCAGTCACCGGACCGCTGGCGCCCTGGTAGGGCCGGGCGGGCGGGCCGTACCAGGCCACGGCCGCCTTCATGTCGGGGTTCGTTGCCGCCACCTGGATCGTCGTCGAGCCGCCCCAGCAGAAGCCGGTGACGCCCACGCGGTCGGCCTTCACGTTGGGCCGCTTCTGGGCCCAGTCCACGGCCGCCTTGATGTCCCCCAGGGTCTGCTCGCGCTTCTGGGACAGCACGATCTTGAGGATCTCCTGGACGTTGGTCATGTGGCCCACCCCGCCCTCGCGCACGAACAGCTCGGGCGCGAGGGCGTAATAGCCAGCCTTGGCGAAGCGCCGGGTGGTGTCCTTGATGTACTCGTGGACCCCCCAGATCTCGGAGATGACGACGATGATTGGATGATCTTTGCCCGTGGCCGGCCGTGCCTCGTAAACGGGCACGTTCACCCCCCCGACCGGCACCTGCTGGTCGCCCGCCACCAACCCCTCGGTATTCGTCTTGATGGCCTGGGCCAGGACGGTTTCCACGCCCATGGCATAGCCCACGAAAGTTCCCCCGGCCACCAACATCTGACGACGGGTCACCCCCATCTCGGTCCCACGTGTCATGGATGCCTCCCAACGAGGTTTTGTGCCCGTCCCCCGGGCAAGCTGGATAATACTATGATGATCAAGCCGCGATCTTCCGCGGACTTCCACGCCACCGCAGGAGGCGGGATGGATCTTCTCGAGGCCAAGAGCCGGATCGCCGAAGCGCTGGTGCAATCGATCTTCCGACGGGCGCGCTACGACGTCGTGCCCTACCGGACGTCGGCGTCGCCGCTTCGCTTCGGCCGCGAGGATTTTTCTCCCGACTTCCGCGTGTCCCAGGTCAGCCCGGAAGGCGACGACCGCGACCACCTGGTCGAGGTCAAGTACCGGCCGTCCGTCGAGCAGTTCATCTCGGTCGAGAACCAGCGGGGGGAACGCTCGATCTTCCTGCTGGCCCGGCGGCAATGGCCCGCCCTTTACTTCGTGCTGGTCACCGAGCGGCCGGAGCCCGGCCGCTCCTGCTTCCAGGCGGTCGCCTTCGAGACATTCCGCACGGGCGAGCCGTTCCGCACGGTCGATCTCGCCGAGGTGAAGGAGTTCGGCCTGTTCCCCCACAACGTCGCGGACCACGAAGAGCTCGTGCGCCGGATCTTCGAGCTGCTGACCGCGTAGCTCAGACGGGGGCTGACTCTGGCGTGCCCGCCGGCAGCGTCGATCAGACGCTCCGGAGCACCAGCCAGCCGCCCAGGGCGGCGAGGAAGATGAGCACCGCCCGATTGAAGGTCTGGGGCTCGAGCCGGTCCTGCACGCGCAGCCCGACGGCGAAGCCGCCGAGCGCGGCCCCCGTCAGCGCCACCGACCACCCCATCAGCGGCCACGACATCAGGCCGTACCAGGTCACCGCCCCGAGCTGGACCACCTTGTACAGCACGAAGGAGAAGGCGACGGCGCTGACGAACTCGCGCTTGCCGAGGCCGAGCGCGTAGAAGTACAGCACGAGCGGCGTGCCCGGCACGTTGGTGACGCCGCCCACCACGCCCGCTGCGAAGCCGACGACCGGCGACGCCCACGGCTCCCAGCGCGGCGGCACCCGCGGCGACAGGCGCGTGACGCTGAGCGCCACGAACGCCAGGATGAACCCGCCGAGAATCAGCATCACCGTGCTCGAGGCCAGCGAGGCCAGCAGGTGGGTGCCGAGCACCATGCCGGCGGCGCCGAACGCCACCAGGGGGGCCAGGCGCCGCGCGGTCGCGGCGGGGGCGCCGGCGCGGGCCAGCTGGATGCCGTCCATCACGATGTTCGGCACGATCAGGACCAGAAACGCCGTCTTCACGTCCACGATCAACGCGAGCAGCGGAGTGCCGAGCGTCGGGAAGCCGAAGCCGATGGCGCCCTTGACGAAGGCGGCCACCGCCACGGCGAGCGCCAGGAGCGGCAACACGCGGCGGACCGGGTGTCGGCCTCAGGAGGCCCGGGCGGGCGGCGCCCTCACGCCCCCGCGAACTCACGCACGAGGCGCGCGACCGTGTCCGGCCGCTCGAGATGGGGCGCGTGGCCGGCGTCGCTCACCGTCTCGACGCGAGCGCCGGGCAGGCGTCGCGCGAACTCGTCGGCGTAGACGAGCGGCACCAGGCGGTCCTCCTTGCCCCAGACGATCAGCGTGGGCGTCGTCACCCGGTGGATCCGCTTCTTCAGCCCCTTGTCGGGGATCGGCCAGATGAACTTGCCGGTGGCGCCCATCGCCCACGTCAGCCGGATGCGAGCCGCGATCGCCGCCTGCGAGTCGTCGGTCACGCCGAACATCCGGCGGGCGCTCTCGCCGTCCGGGTCGCGGAAGATCCGGGCACGGAGCTGGGCCGGCTCGAGCACCATCCAGTTGGCGATCGGGTCGGTCTCGCGCCAGAACCCGAGCGCATCGATCAGCACCAGGTGGGCCGCCCGGCCGGGATCGGCCGCCGCCATCTCGCACGCCACCATGGCTCCGAAGGAGTGGCCGGCGAGCACGGCCTGCTCGACGCCGAGCGCACGCCGCAGCTCGTCGTAGCAGAGGACGAGATCCCACAGCCCGTCGAGGTGATAGATGTCGTCCGGCGCCTCCGGCGTCGTCCCCGGGTGCTCGGGCGCATACACCGTGAAGGTGCGCGCCAGCTCGTCCAGGAACGGATCCCAGGTCAGCCCCCAGGACCCGTGGAAGAAGAGCAGCGCCGGGCCGCCGCCTTTGGACAGCACGCGGATGCGCACCTTGCCCTGCCAGACCGCGACGGTCTGCTCCCGGACGCTCATGCGCGGCCGGCCCCGACGGCCACGGCCGGCGCCGGCGCCGCCCCCCGCAAGCGCTCGGGCCACCAGTGGTTGACCCAGCCCTCGTCGTCCCACACGCCGCGCAGGTCCGGCAGCACGTCGCGGGCGAACCGCTCGATGTTCTCCAGCGTGAGCTCGTGCGGCATCGACCCGATCTGCAGGAGCACCATGAGATTGCCGACGCGCAGGCCCTTGACGACCTCCTCCTTGAGGCGATCGCGGACCGTGGCGGGGCTGCCGGCGATCACGTAGCCCTTGTCGACGAAGTCGCGGTAGCGCAGCTCCTTGGGATTCTCGGCCCGCCGCACCGGGTTGCTCAGGCTGGCGACGAGGCTGCGGTAATCCTGGTTGCCGGGCGGCGAGAAGTACGGCGCGGGGACGTGCAGGCACTTGTGATAGAAGTACTCGACGTGCCGCCCGTAGGCCGCCTCGGCGGCCGCGTCGCTGTCGGCGACGGCGACGAGCTGCAGGAAGCCGGCCCGGTACGGATTGGCCTCGCGGCCCTTGCGCTCCACCACCTGCCAGTAGCCGTCCATCATCGTCTTGGCCGAGCGCGCGCCCGAGTAGCTCAGGAAGCAGTAGCAGACGTCGTGCTCGACGGCGAAGTCGAAGGTGCTGATGCTGCCGGAGCCGGGCACCCACACCGGCGGGTGCGGCTGCTGCACGGGGCGGGGCCAGAGGTTCACCGTCGGCAGCTGGTAGTAGCGACCGTTCCACGCGAAGATCTCGCGGGCCTGCCAGGCCTTGAGCGTCAGCGCGAAGGCTTCGCGGTAGCGCTCCCGGTGCTCCATGGGCGTGATGCCGTAGCAGAGGTTGACGTCCATGGGGCTGCCGAGCGGCAGGCCGGCCACCAGCCGCCCACCGCTGATGCAGTCGAGCATCGCGTACTCCTCGGCGATGCGGATCGGCGGGTTCGAGGTCGGCAGCGTCGCCCCCATCTGCACGACGGCCACGTTGGTGCCGTTGGTGGCTCGGGCCAGGACGCTCCCCATGAGGTTGGGGCTCGGCATGAAGCCGTAGGCGTTCTGGTGATGCTCGTTGGTGCACACGCCGTCGAAGCCCGCGCGGGCGGCGTGGATCAGCTCGTCGAGGGTCCAGTTGTAGTACTGGCCCACCCGGGCGGGGTCGGCCAGCTCCCACCACGGCGGCGTGACCCAGACCGACTCGTAGCGCTTCTCGAAATCCGCGGGCAGCTCGCGATGCGGCATCAGGTGGAACGCGCTGATCTTCATCAGAGTCCTCTCGTCAGACGACCCGCCGGGCACGGAGCCCGTCGATGTCGGCGCTGGTGTAGCCCAGCTCGGCCAGGATCGCGTTCGTGTGCTCGCCGAGGGTCGGCGCCCGGTGGCGGAAGCGCCCCGGGGTCTCGGAGAGATCGACGGGCGTGGGCGCCAGCGGCGCCGGCTGCGGCAACCCGGGATAGTCGGTGTCGGTCAGCAGCCCGGCGGCGCGGATGTGGAGGTCCTCGAGCGCCTGCTGCGGCGAGTGCAGCGGCCCGGCCGGGACCCTGGCCTTCTCCAGCTCGGCCAGCGCCTCGGCGGTCGTGCGCTCGGCGGTCCACTCGGACATCCGCTTGGAGATGACCTCGCCGTTGTCGCCGCGGGCGAGATCGTCCTTGAAGCGGGGGTCGGTGAGCCAGTGATCCTCGCCCATCAGCTTCGCCCAGCGCGCGAACATCGGCGCCCCGATCGCGTAGGCGATGATCCAGCCGTCCTTCGTGCGGAACAGGTCGGACGGCGCCGAGGTCTGGCCGCGGTTGACCGTCGCCACGCGATTGGGGTGCACCACCTGCTGCTCGACCAGCGTCGGATTGTTGAAGGCGACCGCGGTGCGCAGCAGGGCCGCCTCGACTTTCTGGCCCCGGCCCGTCTTGTCGCGCGCCATGAGAGCCGCCAGCGTGCCGAACGCCGAGACCGAGGCGGTGCCGAAGTCGACCCAGGCGACGGCCGCCCGCAGCGGCTGCTCCGGGGTGCCGGTGAGGTAGGCGCCACCGGCCATCACCTGGCCGATGCCGTCGAAGCCGTGCTTGTGGCTCCACGGCCCACCGGCGCCGAAGGCGGTCACCGTCGTGAGGATGATGTCGGGCTTGACTGCGCGGAGGCTGTCGAGATCGAGCGCCAGGCTGCGCAGCACCTCGGGGGGCAGGTTGGCCACGACCACGTCAGCGGTGGCCACCAGCTTGCGGACGATCTCGCGGCCCTCCGGGCAGGCCGGGTCGAGCGTCATCGCCCGCTTGTTGCGGTTCATCACCAGGTACATCGCGCCCACGCCGTCGTCGCCCACCGGCGCCACCCAGCGGTCCTCCCCCCCGCCGATCCGCTCGATGCGGATCACGTCGGCGCCGAGGTCGGCCAGCAGCGCTGCGCAGTACGGCCCGGCGATGTAACGGCCGAAATCGAGGACCCGGACCCCGTTGAGAACGCCCTCCAGCGCTCCGTCACGCTCGCTCATCTCGAGGCTCCTGTGCATCGACGCTGGCCTGGAGACTGCACCGGCTGCCACGCGGCGTCAAGGCACCCCAGGTGACGCGCGATTGGTCAGACCCCGTCGAGCGCGACGCTGATCCAGCGACCAGCCGGTAGGGGCCACGGCGGCTACTCCCCCAGCCCGACGTCCCGGGTTCAGGCCGACCGGCCTATCACGCGCTCGGGCCTGCGAGCCATCCCACGAGCGGGGCGCGCACGGAATGTCTTTCGGTCGGTTCTCAAAACGTTGCCCTATCGAGACGCCAGGACGATCGAAGCCGCCGATCAGCGGTGGCAGCTCGTCCCCGCCGTCGAGACGGTTACCTGGGAGGGGAGCATCCTCGACTGTTCGATTGGCGATTCCGTGTTCGCACATCGCGACGGTGGCTGTCGGTTCCCGGGGTGCGGCGTGCGCTTCGGGCAGGGCCATCACATCCAGCACTGGGCGCAGGGCGGGCCGACGACGCTCTCGAACCTGGCGATCTTGTGTCGCCGACACCACCGCGCGGTGCATGAGGAGGGCGTCCAAATCGAGCGAGAGCCGGACGGCGAGCTGCGGTTCCGGGGTCCGGCTGGCCAGCCGCTGCCGGAAGTACCGCCGGCGCCCTGGGTCGCTGATGATCCGCTCGGCGTCCTGCGCTCGTGGAACCGGGCGGCGGGCTTGAACCTGTACGCGCACACGGCGACCCCGCAGTGGCTGGGCGAACGTCTGGACGTCGGCTACGCGATCGACGTCCTGCATCCACGGGCGAGCTACTAAACTAATCGCCTTCGACCGCGCTCGAGGCACCGTTGTCGGCCATCGGCTCTCCTTTGCCAGCGACCGCCTCTTCCGGGGGGACTCGAGCACGACGCCGGCGGCGAAACCTGGGGTAGTGTGGGGCCGTGAACGCGCTGTCGGATCCGATCGCTGCCGTGACGCATCCGGATCCCTACCCCTACTACGCGGAGCTGGTCGCCGAGCGACCGTTCTACCGTGACGCCGGCCTGGGGCTCTGGGTCGCCGCCAGCGCCCCGGCCGTGACCGCGGCGCTGTCGAGCGACCTCGCGCGCGTGCGGCCGCCGGCAGAACCGGTGCCTCGCGCTCTCCTCGGCTCGGCCGCCGGCGAGATCTTCCGGCACCTGGTCCGCATGAACGACGGCGCCACCCACCTCCGGCTGAAGCCCGGCGTGTCGGCCAGGCTGGCCATGCTCGACCCCGCGCGGGTCGGCGAGCAGGCGGCAACGTGGGCGCGTCATCTCGCGGAGGAGCTCGATCCGGCCGGTCACGGCGCGCGCGTCGCGGACTTCGCCTTCCGTCTGCCGGTCTACACCGTCGCCGCCCTGCTCGGCGTCGCGCCCAGCGGCCTCGGCCCGACGGCGGCCCGGGTCGGCGACTTCGTCCAGTGCCTGGCCCCGACTGCCACCCCGGAGCAGGTGGAGCGCGGCAAGGCAGCCGCCGATGAGCTGACGAGGCTGTTCTGCACGCTGATGCGTCGCGAGGAGCTCGACGCGACGGTCGCCAACACGCTCGGATACATGTCCCAGGCCTACGAGGCGACGGCCGGGCTGATCGCCAACACGCTCGTCGCGCTCGGCCGTCACCCCGAGCTCCGTGCGCGGCTCGGGGCCGAGCCCTCCCTGCTCCGCGCCGTGGTCCGCGAGGTCGTGCGCCACGATCCGCCCGTGCAGAACACCCGGCGCTTCATCGCCGGCGACGGCGCCGTCGCCGGCCAGGCCTTGCGCGAGGGCGACGTCGTCCTGGTCGTCCTCGCCGCCGCCAACCGCGACCCGTCGGTCAACCCGCAGCCCGACCGCTTCGACCCGCAGCGCCGCGATCGGCAGGCCTACACCTTCGGCTTCGGTGTGCACGCCTGCCCTGGCGAGGCGCTCGCCACGGCGATCGCCGAGGTTGGCGTGGCCCACCTGCTCGCGGCCGGGGTCGAGCCCGAGCGACTCGTCGAGCGCGTGACCTATCGTCCTTCGGCGAACACGCGGATCCCGCTGTTCGGAGGGACGGCCTGAGCTGGACCTGCGGCCGGGCGGCGACACGAATTGGCTCCTGGGTCGCAGGGAAGGCACAATGGCGGTGCATGCGCCGCTCTCGCGCGCTCCTGGCCCTGCTCCTGGTGGTGGTGGCGGCCGCAGTCGCCGTCGGCTGTCGCTACCGCGGCTACCTGGCCGGCCTGCTGCCGAGCGCCGCGGCCGCGATCGGCGATCTCACGGTGCCGCCGGGCTTCCGCATCGGCGTGTACGCCGCCGAGGTGCCCAACGCCCGCCAGATGGCGCTCGGACCCGACGGCGTCGTCTTCGTCGGCTCGCGCTCCGCGGGCAAGGTCTACGCGGTGGTGGACATCGACGGCGATCAGCGCGCCGACGCCGTCCATGTGCTGGCCGAGGGCTTGAACAATCCGAGCGGCGTGGCCTTCCGCGACGGCGCGCTGTACGTGGCCGCGGTGAGCCGCGTGCTCCGCTTCCGCGACATCGCCCGCGATCTCACCCGCCCGCCCGCGGCCGAGGTGGTCAGCGAGGCGTTCCCCACCGACGGCCACCACGGCTGGAAGTTCATCGCCTTCGGGCCCGACGGCCGGCTCTACGTCCCCGTCGGCGCCCCGTGCAACGTGTGCACGCCGTCGGGGCTCCACGCGACCATCACGCGCCTGGACCTGGCTGGCGGCCGGCCGGAGGTCGTGGCGCGGGGGGTGCGCAACACCGTCGGCTTCGATTTCCAGCCGCAGACGGGCGAGCTGTGGTTCACCGACAACGGCCGTGACTGGCTCGGCGACGACCGGCCGCCCGACGAGCTGAACCGGCTCACCCAGGCCGGCCAGCACTTCGGCTTCCCCCACTGCCACGGTCAGGACATCCGCGATCCGGAGCACAACGCCGGCCGCGACTGCGCGCAGTTCACGCCGCCCGCCCGGGAGCTCGGCCCTCACGTCGCCGCCCTCGGCATGCGCTTCTACACGGGCGGCATGTTTCCCGAGCCCTACCGCGGCGGGGTCTTCATCGCCGAGCACGGCTCGTGGAACCGCACCACGCCGATCGGCTATCGGGTGACGTTCGTGAAGGTCGAGGGCGGGCGCGCGACGTCCTACGAGCCCTTCGCCGAGGGGTGGCTGAAGGGCAGCATCGCCGCCGGCCGTCCGGCCGACGTGCTGGTCATGCCTGACGGTGCGTTGCTCGTCTCCGACGACAAGGCCGGGCGCATCTACCGCATCTCGTACGAGGGCCGGCGCGCCGGACACTAGAAACACTTCTTCCCACTCGAACGCCCATGTCGGTTGTCGCGTGACGAATTCGTTGCTAACCCACCCGCGCGCCGTCGTCCGACCTGAAGGCGGGCTTCGATCAGCACCTGGTCAAGCCGGTCGATCCCGAGAAGTTGCTCGACGTGCTGCGAGCGTCATCCCCGCGCTGACCGCCAGCACGCCGATCAGCTGAATCCGGTCGGGAATCTCGCCCAGCACGGGGACGGCCAGCAGCATCCCCAGCACCGGGACGAGGGGCATGAACAGCGACGCCAACGACGTGCCGAGCACACGGATCGACCACGAGTAGAGCGCCAGCGCGACGATCGCGACGCCCACGCCCTGGTAGACGGCCTGAAACACCACCTCGCCGCGCGGGGCCGCGAGCAAGCGTGTCCCGGCGAACAGCGCGTACACGGGCACGTAGGCCAGCGCCAGCGTCCACACCATGGCCGTCGCCCGCAGCGGATCGACCCGCCAGCGCCGGGCCAGCACGGTGAAGAGCCCCCACAGTACACCGGCGACCAGGAACAGCAGATCGCCGAGCCACGCGCGCTCGCCGGCGGCGCCCGAGACGCCCGGCCAGCCGACCAGCACGAGCCCGATGACCACCAGCGCGAGCCCGGCCAGCCGCATCGGCCACGGCCGCTCGCCGAACCAGAGCCACACCAGCACCGTGCTGACCACCGGGGTGGCGCCGGCGCCGTGACCCGCCGGCGCGAGCGCCAGGCCGGCGAACATGATCAGCGTGTAGGGACCGCCGGCCGTCAGTGTCAGTACGAGCGCGCGACCCCAGCCCACGCCGGCGGCGGTGGCCACGCCGTGACGAAGCACGACGGGCAGCAGGAGGAGCCCGGCGGCTGCGAAGCGGAGGGCGGCGAGGTCCCACAGCGACAGCGTGCGCTGGATGCTCCAGCGCGAGAGCACGAACTGGCCGGCGTAGAGCAGCATGGCGACGAGGCCGGCGACGACGGCGAGGACGACGCGAGGCGGGGGATCACCGCGCGAGCGTATCATTGGCATCGGGAGGGCAGGACGATGACGTTGCGGAAGGGCTTCCGGCAGATGGTCGACGAGGCGAAGTCCCGCATCAGAACGATCAGCCTCGACGAGGCGCGCGCCCGGCACGGCCGCCCCGACGTGGTCTTCGTCGACCTGCGCGACGTCCGCGAGCTGGAGCGCGAGGGCGTGATCCCCGGCGCCTTCCACTGCCCGCGCGGCATGCTGGAGTTCTGGATCGACCCCGACAGCCCCTACTACAAGGACGTCTTCGCGCCCGGCAAGGAGTTCGTCTTCTTCTGCAACGGCGCCTGGCGCTCGGCGCTGGCCGCCGACACCGCCCAGCAGATGGGGCTGGAGCCGGTCTGCGAGATGGACGGCGGCTTCAGCGCCTGGAAGAAGGCGGGGCTGCCGGTCGAGGACAAGACGCGGAAGAAGGCCTGAGAAGGGGAGCGACCAGGACCGCGGGGCGCGATCGGGCCTGCCCGACCCGCCACCGGTCAGAACGTCACGCGCAGGCGCTTGAGCCCTCGCAGCACCGACGACTCCCGCCATTCCGGCGAGGGCTCCGCCAGCGCCAGCCGCGGCGCCCGGCGCAGCAGCGTGCCGAGCGCGATCTGGCCTTCCACCCGGGCCAGGGGCGCGCCCAGGCAGAAGTGGATGCCGTAGCCGAACGAGATGTGACGGACGTCGCGGCGGGTGACGTCGAGGCGATCCGGGTCGGCGAACTGCGCGGGGTCGCGGTTGGCGGCGCCGAGCGCCGTGATGACCATCGCGCCCTTGGCGATCGGGCGGCCGTCGATCTCCACGTCGGCCGTCGTGATCCGGGCCGTGCGCTGCACCGGGCTGTCGTAGCGCAGCAGCTCCTCGACCGCGTTGGGGACCAGCGTGGGCTCGGCCTGCACGCGGGCGAGCTGGTCGGGATGGCGCAGCAGCGCCAGGGCGCCGTTGCCGATCAGGTTCACCGTCGTCTCGTGGCCCGCGATGAAGAGCAGCAGGCACATGGCGATGACCTCGGGCTCGGTGAGCTTGTCGCCCTGCTCCTCGGCGGCCAGCAGGCCTGAGAGCAGGTCGGCCTGCGGCCGGGCCCGGCGCACCGGGACCAGAGCGCGGAAGTAGTCGGCGAGCGCGTGGCGGGCGACACGCCCGCGCTCGCCGATCGACGCGTCGGAGGGCAGCCCGATCGCGTCCAGGCTCCGCGCGATGTCGGCGGACCAGCCGCGGATGGACGCGTGGTCGGCCACCGGCACGCCCAGCATCTCGCAGATGACGGTGACCGGCAGCGGGTAGGCGAGATCCTCGATCACGTCCATGCCGCCCTCGGCCAGGGCGCGGCCGAGCAGCCGGTCGACGATCTCCTGGATGTGGTCGCGCATGGCCTCGATGGTGCGCGGGGTGAAGGCCTTGCTCACCAGCCCGCGCAGGCGCGTGTGGTCGGGAGGGTCGCGAAAGAGCATGGAGCGCGGCAGCCGATCCGAGTCCGCGCCGCCGTACACCGCCGCGAGCATCTGCTGGAACTCCTCGCGTCCAAACCGCGGATCGCGCAGCGCGGCCACGCAGTCGTCGTAGCGCGTGAGCACCCAGAAGCCCATCGGGGTCTGGTGGACGGGATCCTGCTCACGCAGCCGTCGATAGAACGGGTATGGGTCGGCGTGGAACTCCGGCTGGAACGGGTTGAACAGAACCTCCGTGTTCGACATCTAGCGGGCCAGCGCCTCCCACAGCACCTCGGCCGGGTGCTTCGCGCGGCGCCCGGCCAGGTGCTGGATCTGCTGGCGGCAGGAGATGCCGGGCGCGACGATCTCGGTCGCGACAGGTGCGGCCTTTACCGCGGGAGCAAGGCGGCGATTGCCGAGCGCAACCGAGATATCGTAATGCTCGCGCTCGAAGCCGAAGGAGCCGGCCATGCCGCAGCAGCCGGAGTCGACCTCGCTGACCTTGTAGCCCGCCCAGTTCAGCGCGCCCACGGTCGGGGCCGTGCCCACGATGGCCTTCTGGTGACAGTGGCCGTGCAGCAGCGCCTGGCGCCCATGCGAGGTCCAGCGCAGCTCCAGCCCTCGCTCGCGCTCGCGCAGCAGGAACTGCTCGAGCAGCGCGCTCTGCCGAGCCACCGCCCGCGCCTCGTCCGTCCGGAGCAGGTCTACCCACTCGTCGCGCAGCGTCAGGATGCACGAGGGCTCCAGCCCCACGATGGCCACGCCCCGCGCCGCGTAGGGGTGCAGGCGCTCGACGTTCCAGGCGGCGTGCTCGCGCGCCTCGATCAGCATGCCCTTGGAGATGAGCGGCCGGCCGCAGCACTTGCGGTCCACCAGGACGACGCGGTAGCCGGCCGCCTCCAGGAGCTGGACGGCAGCCCGCCCGATCTCCGGCGCGTTGTAAGTCACGAACGTGTCGTGGAAGAGCACGACCTCGCCGCGCGGCGCCGCCCCCGGCGCCGGCCGCTGCGCGAACCAGTCGGTGAAGGTCTGCTCGGCTAGCGCCGGCAGGGGCCGCCGCCGGTCGATCCCCGCCACCTTCTCCATCAGCCAGCGGTTGAACGGCACCGAAATCATCCAGTTGGCGATGGTCGGCACGTGGCAGAGCAGGCGATTCAGCTTCTCGATGCGGCCGAAGAGCCGGTTGCGCAGCGGCAGGCCGTTGGCCTGGTAGTAGTGGTGCAAGAACTCGTACTTCATCTTCGCCATGTCGACGTTGGCCGGGCACTCGGACTTGCAGCCCTTGCACTCCAGGCAGAGATCCATGACCTCGTGGAGGCGCTTGCCCGTGAACTCCCTGGGCGCCATGCGGCCCGAGAGGACCGCGCGCAGCGCGTTGGCCCGCCCACGCGTGGAGTGCTCCTCGTCGCGGGTGGCCATGTAGGAGGGGCACATGGTGCCCTCCAGCTTCTTGCGGCAGGCGCCCACGCCGTTGCACATCTCGACGGCGGCCGCGAAGCCACCCTCGCTGGAGAAGTCGAGCATCGTGACCGGCGACCAGGTGTTGTACTGCACCCCGTAGCGCAGATTCTCGAGGATGCCCGGCGAGTCGACGATGTTGCCGGGATTCATCCGGTTGTCGGGGTCGAAGGCGCGCTTGAGGCGGCGGAAGCCCTCCATGAGCTTCGGGCCGTACATGCGCTCGATGAACGGGCTGCGGGCGCGGCCGTCACCGTGCTCGCTGGAGATGGTGCCGCCGAACTCGACCACCAGCGCGGTGATCTCGTCGGCGATCGCTCGCACCTGCTCCATGCCCCGCGGAACCTTGAGATCGATGACCGGGCGGATGTGCAGGCAGCCGACCGAGCAGTGGCCGTAGTAGGCGCCGACCGTGTCGTGCTTGGCGAAGATCTCCTTGAAGCGCGGCACGAACTGGGCGAGGTGGCGCGGCTCCACGCAGGTGTCCTCGACGAAGGCGATCGGCTTCTTGTCGCCCTTCATGCCGAGCAGCAGGCCGAGGCCGGCCTTGCGCAGGTTCCAGATGGTGCGCTGCTCGCCGGCGTCGTAGGCGACGTGGGCGGCGTACCCGAAGCCGTCCCGCGCCCGGCGCCCCTCCAGCGCCTGGATCTTGGCCCTCGTCTCCGCCTCGTTCTCGCCGGTGTACTCCACGATCATGATGGCGGCCGGGTCGCCCTGGATCCACCCCATGCGGCGCGACTGCTCGATGTTGTCGCGGGCCAGGTCCAGGATGAGCTTGTCCGTCACCTCGACCGCGTAGGGACCGGTCTCGAGGATGGCCTGGGAGGACTCGAGCGCCTCCTGCAGGTCGTGGTAGTGGATGACGTTCACGGCCGTGGCCGGGGGGCGCTTCACCAGCCGGACCTTGGCCTCGAGGATGGTGAGCAGCGTGCCCTCGGAGCCGACGACCAGCCGCGCCATGCTGAGCGGGCGCGGGCGGCCGTTGCCGCCCCCCGCGTACGAGTGCGGGCGCACGCCGACGCCGAGCAGCTCGTTGAGGTTGTAGCCGGCCACCCGGCGCCAGTGCTTCGGGTACCGCGCGCGGATCTCGTCCGCGTACGTCTCGCGGATGGCGGCGACCTCGCGGTAGATCTGCCCCTCCAGCCCGGCCGCGCGCGTCTTGGCCTGGAGCTCCGCCGGTGTCAGCTCACCGAAGACCACCTCTGACCCGTCGACCAGCAGCGCGCGGATCTCGATGACGTGGTCGACGGTGAGCCCGTAGGCCAGCGAGTGGGAGCCTCCCGAGTTGTTGCCCAGCATGCCGCCGAGCGTCGCACGATTGGAGGTCGAGGTATCCGGCCCGAACAGCAAGCCCATGGGCCGGACGTGATGATTCAGCTCGTCCTGCACCAGCCCGGGCTGCACGCGCGCCCACTGCTCCTCGGCGTTCACCTCCAGCACCCCGTTCATGTGCTGCGTGAAGTCGACCACCAGCGCGCGGTTTACCGTCTGACCGGTGAGCGAGGTGCCGCCACCCCGCGGCAGCAGCGCCACCTGCTGCTCCCGCGCCACCTGCACCGCGGCCCGCACGTCGTCCGCGTGCCGTGGGATGACGACGCCGATCGGCTCCACCTGGTACATGGAGGCATCGGTGGAGTAGAGCAAGCGGGACGCCTGGTCGAAGCGGACGCTGCCCCGGACGACGCGGCGGAGGGCGTTCTCGAGGTCGTTCACGCGCGCCATTATACGGCGTCAGCGGATCGTCGCCGGCGGCGCCTCGTGCGGATTGAGGTAGGGGCTCACCGGCCCCTCGTAGGGCCAGTAGCGCGCCAGGCCCCGTAGCCACGTGCCGGGCGGCACGAAGCAGTGGCAGACGCCGCCCGGCGCCGCGACCGCCTTGAGCGGGCACCACCCGTAGTCCGTGCTGCAGATGGTCGCCGTCGGCGCCCCGGGCCGGGGGACGGGCGGGGGCTGCGGCGCGAAGTTCTGGCTCATCGCCGGGGTGGCGACGGCGAGCGTGAGGACAGCAGCCACCAGCAAGCGATGCATGATCTACTATATGCCCATGCGCCGGCCCCTCCTCGCGCTCGTCGCCTTGCTGAGCCTGGCGGTGGCGGCGCACGCGGTTCCCGCCGCCCCTGGCTTCCGGGTGACGACGCTCGACGGCTCCCGGATCGACTCGAAGGAGCTGATCGGCAAGAAGGTCATCGTCCTGCGTTTCCAGGCCTCGTACTGCAAGCCCTGCGCGAGGGAGTCGCCGGCGCTTTCGACGCTGGCCGAGCGCTACCGCGACCGCGACGTGGACGTCATCGCCATCCACGTCCAGGACACGCTCGCCGACACCGAGCGCTTTGCGAAACGGACGAAGGCCACCTACCCGATCGCGCTCGATCCCAGGCTGAACCTCGGCAACCGGTTCGGATTCAAGGGCACTCCGTACACCGTGGTGATCGACAAGAAGGGCGAGATGGTCGTGCGGTTGCACGGCGTGAGCGTGATGAGCCGCCTGCCGCGCGTCCTCGACGCCCTGCTCGAGCGCGACCAGCCGTAGACGCTGCCGATCCCGCGCGGCGCCGTGCGCCCGCGTGCGGCGGCCGCCGCCCTACGGCTTGAGCATCACCTTGATCGCGCGGTCTTGCTTCTGGTCGAAGATCGCATACCCGCGCGGGGCGTCCTTCAGCGGCATCGTGTGGGTGACGATCCGCGCCGGCTGCAGCTTCTTCCGCTGGACCAGCGGGAGCAGCGGCGTCATGTAGTTTTTCGCGTTGCAGATCCCCATCTTGAGGGTCAGATCCTTGAAGAATGCTTCACGGGCCGGAAAGCCCATCGTCGTCTCGACGTAGACGCCGACCGACGACACCGTGCCGCCCGCCCGGACCGACTGGATGGCCTGGGTGAACGGTGCTTCGTGGCCCACGCACTCCAGCACCACGTCGGGGCCGTGGCCGCCGGTGAGCGCACGGAGCTGCTCGGCCGGATCGCCGTTGTCGAGGTTGACTGGCTCGGCGCCGAACTCGGCGGCCAGGGTCAGGCGGTAGTCCACCCGGTCCACCGCGAAGACGCGCGCGGGGCCGAAGAGCTGGGCGGACTGCATCGCCAGCAGGCCCACCGGCCCCGCCCCGAACACCGCCACGGTGTCACCCGGGCGGATGCCCCCGTTCTCGGCACAGACGTAGCCGGTGGAGAGGATGTCGCCCAGGAACAGCGCGTCGTCGTCGCCGAGCTCGGCGGGGACCTTCTCGCAGAGGTGGTCGGCGAACGGCACCCGGATGCGCTCGGCCTGGCCGCCGCCCCAGACGTGGCCGAAGCGGCCGCCGAAGACGGCGCGGCCGGTGGTCGTGCACTGCGTCGGCAGCCGGCGGCGACACCACTCGCAGCTCCCGCACGAGACGGAGAACGGCACGATCACCCGGTCCCCCGCCCGCACCGAGCGCACGGCCGGGCCCGCCTCCTCCACCACGCCCATGAACTCGTGGCCCATGATGGCGCCGGTCTGCACGAGCGCCCCGCCCCCGCGGCCGTGGTACTGGTGCAGATCGGAGCCGCAGACGGCGCTGGTGGTGATGCGCAGCAGGACGTCGGTCGGATCGAACAGCTTGGGATCGGCCACCTCGGTGGCCCGCACATCGCTCACGCCATGGAATGTGATCGCCTTCATCGCGTCCTCCTTGTCCGGGGGCCTCGACATGGCCCCCGGGCCCCCAATCGCTCGGGACGCCCCGGCGGAGCCGGGGCATCCCTCGGCAGCCACGAGACGGTCAGAGCTGACCGAAGTGGCGTAGCTCGATGCCCAGCGCGGCCGCCGCCGCGCGTGCCCTCGCCGTGCCGAGACCCGTCATCTCGACCTCGCGCTGGCGGCCGTAGCGGCTGTAGCCCAGGTCCTCGTCGAAGCGGCCGGGGTGGCACATGAACTCCGACACGCCCGGTGGCAGGGCGCGCAGGTGGGCGAGCGTGCGCCCGGCCGACCAGTAGGCGTCGGGCCCCGACTCGCCGAAGAAGTGATCGGTCGTGCGCAGGCCGGCGCTCCGGGCGCGGCTTCGCGCCGCCGCGTCCTGGCTGCGGACGGCCACGCCGAGCGCGCGGGCGACGTCGAGCACGACATCGCGCACCGGCGGGTGGAGCCCGACGTGGTGGTGGGTGTCGATGTGGGTCGGAGGCCGCCCGACCAGCGCCTCGAAGCGCTCGATCTGCGCCTCGGCCTCGGCGCGGACCTCGCGCGCGTCGGCGCCGGCGGCGGCGCGACGCGGGTCGCGCACGAAGTTGCCCCTGCCGTCCGCGAGGGAGCGGCCGCGGGTCAGTGGCTTCCCCAGCGTGAGGTTCATGTGCAGGCCCAGCCCGAGCCCGCTGTCGCGGGCCTCGCCGAGCTGGGCGCGGTCGACGTCGGCGGTGACGAGCACGGTGGTGCTGGTGACGATACCGTGGCGGTGGGCGGCCAGGATCCCGGCGCTCACGCCGCGCGTCAGGCCGAAGTCGTCGGCGTTCACGATCAGCGTCCTCACTTGCCCTGCACTTTCCGGAAGTAGAGCCGGATCGCCTCCTTGAGCTGGGCGCGGGCGCCGGCCGAGGTCTGGGCATCCTCCAGGATGTCGAGGTCCAGCGGCAGCGGCACGCCCTCCTTCTTCACCCCGTCCAGCTCGGCGGTGAGCCCGCATCGCTCGTCGGACTCCGTGAACACGAGCTTGGCCTTCTGGAAGGTACCGTCGTCGCGCGCGATCTGCTCGACCGTCTCGACCAGCAGCCGCTTGATCGCCTCGGCGTCGCCGCCCGGCACGCTCGAGAACGCCGCGGTGAGGTTCACGTCCGCCATGAACTGTCTCCGCTCAACCTTCCGGCTCGGTGTACACGCTCAGGATGTCGGCGTGCGCCTTGGCCGCGTTGGCCCGGATCGCGAACGAGATGGCCTCGCGCACCTCGTCCTCGGTGGCGCCGCTGGCCCTGGCACCTGCCAGGTCCCGCTTGGCTCAGTGGGTGTTGCCGGCGGCCAGGTTGGCCGCCAGGTAGCAGAGGTACGCGGTCTTGGGATCGAGCGCCCCCTTCGTGTACTTCCACGACGCGATCACCTTCTCCTCGCGCGCCATCGGTTCCTCCTACTTCCCCATGAGAATCTTGGCGAGCTCGCCCGGTGCCGTCACCATGGCGTCGTGGCCGGTCTTGACGTCGTGGAACGTCCACTTGCGGTCGTCGCGTAGCCGCTCGGCAAACTGGTCGAAGGTGCCCCGGGCCGGCTTGGAGCAGTAGACGTACGTCCGCTTGAGCCGCTCGCCGCCGGCCGCCGGCAGCGGCTGCTCGAAGGTCCTGAGCGGCTGCGGCACCAGGTGCTTGCTCAGCCACTCGGTGTCGCGCTGGCTGGTGACGCCGAAGGCCTCGGGCGAAAGCGACGGCAGCTTCCACCCCTCGCCGTGTGTGGCTGCCGCCTCGCGCATGGCCGCGGCGCGCTCGCCGACGTAGTCGAGCAGGCACTTGCCTGCCTCCGGCACGATGGCGTCCAGATAGACGAGGTGCCCGATGCGGCCCGAGGTGCGCGCGGCCACCCCGGTGATGACCATGCCGCCGTAGGAGTGGCCCACCAGCGTCACCTGGCGCAGCTCCTCGGCCTCCAGCATCGCCACCACGTCCTGGATGTGCGTCTCGAGATCGACCTCGGGTCGCGCCAGATGGGCGCGCTCGCCCAGGCCGGTCAGAGTCGGGGTGTAGACCTCGTGGCCGGCGTCCCGCAGGAGCCGGGCCACCTTGGCCCAGCACCAGCCGCCGTGCCAGGCGCCGTGAACGAGCACATAGGTACCGATCGCCATCCTGTGCCTCGTCAATGACCCGCCGCGGCCGCCGCGCTGTACTGCTCGAGGCCTGCCTCGAGGCCCCTGGGCGTGACGCGGATCGCCACGGGGCGGGCGAAGTTCAGGGAAGAGTACGACTCGTCCTTGGGCACGACCGTGTGGCCGCGCCTGGCCAGCCCCGCGAGCGCCTTGTCGCCCACGCGCGTGCTCACCAGGACCTCGGCGCCCTCGCTGTGCACCCGCGGCGCCTCGATGGCCGCCTGCGGCGCGGCCTTGAGGTCGATCATGTTGCTGAGCACCTGGGGGATCGCCGAGACGATGCCGCGGCCGCCCGGCGCGCCCAGCGTGAAGGATGGAGCACCGCGCCGGAAGCCGAGGACCGGCACCATGTTGACGAGCCCACGCTTGCCGGGCCCCGCCGAGTTGGCCTTGCCCGGCTCGGGGTCGAACCAGATCATCCCGTTGTTGAGCAGGATGCCCGTGCCCGGCACGATCACTCGCGAGCCCCAGAGCGACACGGCGGTGTTCGTGAGGGCCACCATGTTGCGCTGCTTGTCGATGACGCCCAGATGGGTCGTGCACTCGTCGGCGGCCTTGCGCGGGCGCGCCGCCATCGGCTGGCCGCGTCGGATCTCGGCCGCCACCTCGCGCGCGTACTCGCGCGAGAGCAGCCGCTCCCACGGCGCCTTGACCACGGCCGGATCACCCAGGTGCTCGAAGCGGTCGCGGAAGGCCCGGGCGATGGCGCTGGCGCGCAGGTGCAGCCCCTCGACCGTCTGCCAGCCGACCCGCGCCGGGGGGAACTCGGCCAGGATGTTCAGCATCTCGAGCGCGGTCACCCCGCCGGTGGCGCCGGGCGAGAAGGCCAGGTCGACGTCGCGGTAGCGCGCGGACAGGGCCGGCTCGACGATCACGCGGTATGCCTCGAGGTCCTCGCGGCGGATCAGCCCGCCGTTGGCCGCCATGTCGTCGACGAGCGCCTGGCCGAGCGCGCCGCGATAGAACGCGTCGGGCCCGTCCCTGGCGATCAGCTCCAGGCTCCGCGCCAGGTCGGGGTAGATCGACGTGTCGCCGGGCAGCATGCCGGCCGGACGGGGCGTCCACTGGCCGTCGCGCAGGTAATTGCGGGCGGTGACCGGGAACGCCATCAGCTCCTGCATGTACTTGGCGTGGTTCTGCGAGAGATACCAGTCGGTCTCGAAGCCCTCGCGGGCCAGCGCGATGGCCGGCGCCAGCACGTCGCGCCACTGCATGGTGCCGTAGCGCTCGAGTGCCAGTGACAGGCCGGCCAGCGTGCCGGGCACGGCGACGGCGCGGTGGCCGTACTCGTTGGCGGCGTTCTCGGTACGCGGCCACCCGAAGAGCCCGTCGGAGACGCCGCCGGCAACCCGGTACATCGTCTCGTGGGCGGCCAGCGGCGCCACGCCGTTGAAGTTCAGCGCGAGGGTCTCGCCCCGTCGGGCCAGGTGCACCAGCATCGTGCCGGAGCCGGCCACCGTGGACATGAACGGCTCGACGACGGTCATTGCCACCGCGGTGGCCACGGCGGCGTCCACGGCATTGCCGCCGCCGGCCAGGATGCCGGCACCCACCTCCGCGCCGCGCCAGTGCTCGGCGACGACCATTCCACGTGCGGCCAGCGGCGTCTGCTTGGTGACGACCAGGCGTGAGCGGATCATAGCGAACCCTCCGAAGATCAGCGGGGCGGCAGGTACTGCGTGATATCGATCAGGCGCTGGCCGGCGAAGAACATGTTCCAACCCAGCGGGTAGACCCAGACCTCGGTCGCGTTGCCCTTGATGTCGCGCCAGTACCCGCGGGCGATCTTTTCCATCTGGGCCTGGTCGCCGCTCACGGTCTCCGGCGCCCCGAGCAGGATGAGCACCTGCTCCTTGTCCATGCCGACCGTCACCTGGCGCAGGTAGCGGAACGTGGAGACGTCCAGCGCGCTGGCCTTCTCGGGGTGCGCGCGCAGGTAGGCGGCGATCTTCTCCTCGACCACGCCGTCCCACTGCCGCCGCTCCTCGAACGTCGGCTCCCGCCCGCTCTCCTTCAGCACCCTGAAGTTGAGCATCTGAGTCGACGTCGGCCCCTGCGTGCTCCGCTGCTCCACCGGCCCCCGCCTCGCCGCACACCCCCCGGCGGCGACCGCCACGAACACGCCGATCGCCAGGAGCATCGGCACCCGGGCAGCCATGGATCCTTCGGTGGTCGACGATCGGGCCAGCAGTCGCATCACGCGCGCCAGCATAGCAGACAGCCGGTCGGGACGGACGCTTCCCCTGCCCCCGCATTGGGGGGCATCGGGGGGAGCATGGCTCCCCCCGATCCTAGATAAGCGCACTCTCGTACACGATACCCCTGTCGATCGTCCGCGCCGCCTGCGCCAGTAGTCTCACCACAACCGGCGGGACCTCGGGGCTGTCGGCGAGCTGCCGGAGCAGGTCGATCAGTCGCCGCATGGCGCGGATCAGGTCGCCCTCGTGGCCGCCGAACGCCGATTCCACGATCCCCGACCAGTCGTCCTCGCCCGAGGCCCAGCGGTAGACCGCCGGCATGAACCCCGGTTGCACGCCGATGGGCATGGCCAGGTGGCGGGCCCGCTGGGCCTGGAAGACCGCATCGGCGATGCCGATCAGGCTCTCCACCTTGCGTCGCAGCTTGCCGTGCCGACGCATGAACGTCCGGGCGATCACCGGCTCCCCGGAGCGCGACTCCTCCAGCAGCGCCGAGCACACGGCCGCCGCCTCCGCCGAGGTGAGGTCGTCGAAGATCCGCCGGGAGACGGCCTCGGCCACCAGCAGCTCGTTGTCGTGCCGCAGGCCGGCGATCAGTCGACCCTTGGGCTCCAGCGCCCGCTCCCGGACGGCGCCGAACTGCTCCAGCACCTCGACCACCCGCAAGAATTCCTGCCAGTAGGCGCCACGAAACGCCTCCAGCCCCTCGCGGCGCTGGCGCAGACGCTCCTCCAGCCGCTCGATCTCGCGCCAGGCGCGGTCGCAGGCCGGCGTGGCACCCCAGGGGCAGCGGTGGCACTCGACGGCCGACAGCGCGGCCTCCGGCCCCTGGGTGCGCTCGCGCTCCATCAGCTCCGGAATCGACAGGCGGCCGAGCTGCTCGACCAGCAGCCGCAGGCCGCGCCCGTCGTGCCGGCCCTCGCGGTACACGTCACGAGAAACGTGCAGCGGCGGGACCGCCCAGAAGATCCGCTTGACCACGCCGCTCTTGAGCCGCACCACGGCGCCGTGCGGCAGCAGCGCATCGAAGAGCACGCGGTGCCCGCGGATCGCGTGCACGCGCAGGATCACCGCCAGGCTCGGCGCGCCCTTGCGGCGGACGAGCGCCAGCCGCCCGGGCTCGGCCTCCACCGGCGTGCGCTCGCCACGCCGGCCGCCGCGGCCGGTCGCTTGCCGCCGCGCCTCGACCTCCTGCCGCGCGCGCCGGTAGCGGCCGATCCGCGCGAAATCGCCGCAGGGGGCGGCGTAGGCGCGCGCCTCGGCCAGCGAGGCCTCCAGTGCATGGATCTCGGCCTCCATCTCGCGGATCCGCTTGAGGTTCTGGTATTGCCCGAACGAGGACTCGATGCGCTTGCGGATGACATCGGGCTCGGCGCCCGTGCCGATCATGGCGGCGGCCGAGCCGTAGCCCAGCTTGAAGCGGCTCTCGATGGGCTCCGGCGAGCCATCCACCACCCGGATCACGTCCTCGAGCCCGTCGCGGGCGTCGAGCGCGATCACGCACTGGCCCTCCGGATCGATGCCCCGCCGCCCGGCCCGGCCGGCCATCTGCGTCAGCTCGTTGTGGCTGAGCGAGCGGAAGCCGCGGTCGGTGCGCTTGGTCAGCCCCTGCAGCACCACCGAGCGGGCCGGCATGTGGATGCCGAGCGACATCGTCTCGGTCGCGAAGACCACCTTGCAGAGGCCGCGCTCGAAGAGCGACTCGATCAGCCGCTTGAGCCCGGGCAGGATGCCGGCGTGGTGCAGCGCCACGCCGATGCGCAGGCCGCGGAAGACCGACTGGCTCAGCGTGGACTCCCCGAGCGCCGGCTGGTCGGCCAGCGCCTGGGCGATGGCCTCGTCGACCTCCCGGCGCTGCTCGCGCGTGATGAGCGAGCGACCCTCGCTCAGCGCGTCCTCCATGGCACGCTCGCAGCCGGCCCGGCTGAAGATGAAGTAGATCGCCGGCAGCCAGTGCCGCTGCTCCAGCGCCTCGATCAGCACCGTGGGATCGACCACGCGCCGCGTGTACCAGCGCGTGCGGTCGTCGGGGCCGCGGGGTTCGTCGCCGATCACGCGCGCGCGGCCGCGGCGGACGTCGGCGAAGTCGTGGATCTGGCCGGCGAGGTCGGCGACGGCGTAGTGCAGCGGCACCGGACGCTGCGGATGGTAGATCGGCACGATCGGCCGGTGCACGATCGAGATCCAGTCGCCGATCTCCTTGACGTTGGCCACGGTGGCCGACAGCCCGACCAGCAGCACATGGCGCGGGGCGGCGACGATGATCTCCTCCCAGACGGTCCCGCGCCCTTCGTCACCCATGTAGTGGCACTCGTCGAGCACGATGTACCGGAGGTTCGGGAATCCACTGCCGTAGAGCGCGTTGCGGAGGATCTCCGTCGTCATGACGACGATCGGCGCGTGAGGGTTCACCTTCACGTCACCGGTGAGGATGCCGACCTTGTCCTCGCCGTAGGCGCGCTGGAAGTCGCCGAACTTCTGGTTGCTGAGCGCCTTGAGCGGCGTGGTGTACGCCAGCCGGGTGTCGCTCTCCAGCGCCGCCTGGATGGCGAACTCGGCCACCAGCGTCTTGCCGGCGCCGGTCGGCGCCGAGACGATGACCGATTGATCCCCCTGGACGGCGCGGATGGCCTCGAGCTGGAAGTCGTCCAGCGGGAACGGATAACGGCTGCGGAAGCGCTCGACCAGGTCCATCCTTTCCACGGTATCACGCGCGCGACGGCAGGCCTGTCTGCATCCCGGGACATTCCCGGCACGGTGGCCGGCGCCTATGCTGGCCGCCATGCCCGGAGTAGAATCAGCGCGATGGCCATCCACCGCGTCGTGCTCAGCTACGAGGACTACCTGGCGATGCCGGACGACGGCCGCCGCTACGAGATCCTCGAGGGCGAGGTCGCAGTGACCGCGACCCCGGCCATCCCTCATCAGGTGATCGTCGGCAATCTCTACTGGGTGCTGCGCGGCCACGTCCAGCCGCGGGGCCTCGGCCAGGTGTATCTCGCGCCGGTCACCGTGATCCTCGCGAACACGACGGTCGTCGAGCCCGATCTGGTGTACGTCGACCCCTCGCGCGCCGGTCTGGTGAGCGATCGCGGGGTCCGCGGCGCGCCGACGCTGGCGATCGAGGTGCTGTCCCCGAGCACCGCGCCCAGCGACCGTGGCCCCAAGTTCCAGCTCTATGCCCGGTACGGCATCCCGTACTACTGGATCGCCGACACGAACGCGCGCGTCCTCGAGGGGTACGCGCTAGAGGCCGGCGCCTACCGGCTCGCGGCCCGGATGCACGGGGATGCTCGCGTGGCGCTGCCGCCCTTCCCCGACCTGCTCCTCGGCCTCGACGAGCTCTGGCCACCGGGGCCATCGACGGGAGGGTCGGCGTGATCGTCTACCACATCGCGGTGACCCCGGTGGCCGACTACGCCGCGAAGCGCGAGCCGCACCGGCGTGCGCACATCGAGCGGCTACAGGGCCTGCGCGCGGCCGGCATCCTGCTCGGCGGCGGGCCCGCGCCCGACGGCACGCGGGTGGACCTCGTCTACCGCCTGCAGCAGCCGTGGCAGGTCAAGCCGGCGATGGAGGAAGACCCCTACTGGACCGGCGGGGCATGGACTCACTACGAGCCGCGCTCGTTCGCCCAGTTCGTGGAGCCCTGGGAGATGGTGCCGGTGGTGCTCGACGGCTCGCGCCAGGTCACGATCGTCGAGGGTCCGGTCGCCGAGCACGACATGGCCCAGTTCGCGCTCATCGAGATGCGCGGCGCCGGCCGCCTGCACCTCGGCGG
>Ga0268386_10000319_pt1 | contig 29592 bp, 30 predicted proteins | sample RVTome_15_FD_200260 | JGI IMG/M metagenome (GOLD analysis project Ga0268386, IMG submission 200260) | Soil microbial communities from uranium-contaminated site in the Upper Colorado River Basin, Wyoming, United States - RVT150D86... ... | reverse complement strand
GCCCTGGGCATCCACTCGCAGGAGTTCGCCGCGGCCTGTGGCCTGCCGCCGCTCGCCCGGCCGGTGGACGTAGCGTCGACGGCATGAGTGACGACCCGTTCGTCGCCCATCGCAGCCTGCTGTTCACGGTCGCGTACGAGATGCTCGGCTCGGCCGCCGACGCCGAGGACGTGGTGCAGGAGACCTGGCTGCGGTGGGCCGACGTCGGCGACGCGGCCCGAGCCGAGGTGCGCGACGCGCGCAGCTACCTGGTCCGGATCGTCACCCGGCAGGCGCTCAACCGGATGCGCACGCTGGCGCGCCGGCGCGAGGAGTACGTCGGGGAGTGGCTGCCCGAGCCGTTGCTGACAAGCCCGGACGTGGCCGAGGACGTGGAGCTCGCCGAGAGCCTCTCGATCGCCGTCCTCGCCGTGCTCGAGACGCTCGTCCCGACCGAGCGGGCGGTCTTCGTGCTCCGCGAGGTCTTCGACGTGCCGTACGAGGAGATCGCCGAGGCCGTCGGCAAGTCGTCCGCGGCGGTCAGGCAGATCGCCCGCCGGGCCAGGCAGCACGTGGCCGCGCGGCGCCCGCGGATGACGGTGAGCCGCGACGAGCAGCAGAAGGTCGTGGAGCGGTTTCTCGCCGCCCTCACCACGGGTGACGTCCACGGCCTGATGGACGTGCTCGCACCCGATGTCGTCGTGGTCGGGGACGGCGGGGGGCTGGCACCCACGGTCCGGCGCCCGGTCACGGGGAGGGAGCGTGTGGCGTCGGCCATGGCCCGCTTCGCGGAGCTCGCGCCTGGGGTCGAGGTCGTGACGCTCATGCTCAACGGCGGTGTCGCGGTTCGGATCGATCCCGCCGGTGAGTACGACACGGCAGTCGCCTTCACGGTCGAGGACGGCCGGATCACCCGCATCCACGCGGTCCGAAACCCGAACAAGCTGCAGCGGCTGGACGAGGTGGTGGAGCTGCGGCGGTGACCGGTCAGTGGCGCCCACCCCGGCGCCGGGCGAGCCACCCGTCCCGGCGCGATGCCGGCGCCGGTGCTGGTGTGGTCGCGCCCATGGCCCGCAGGCGCGCCTCCACTCCCGCCAGCCCGGCCTCACGCGCCGCCTCCGCCGGCGTCTGGCGCTCCAGCGGGGACACCAGCAGCGGGTCGGCGCCGTGGTCGAGCAGGAGGTTCGCCACCTCCACGCGCCCGGCGAGGATGCTTGCCACCAGGGCGGTGGACTGGAACTCGGGGTGCGCGTAGTCGACGTCGACCCCATTCTCGAGGTGGTAGCGGACCAGCTCGACGTCCCCGGCCCGGGCCGCGAGGAACATGTCCTTCCAGTCTCCGGCGGACATGGTCCCTCCTCGACTCATTCCCGCGCACGCGGCTCCACCAGTCATGTGACTGCCACGTCAGTCAATGACAGGGCTGGTCAGCTGTCGTCGGCGGGGTGCAGCCGGTAGAGGATCGGACGGGGTGCGACGCCGTTGTCGTCGAAGACCCGGAGCACGAACTCGCGGAAGCTTCGTTTGAGCACGAGCGACGGCAGCACGTCGCGCATCCGGTCCCACCGGCAGTGGTTGACCAGGGTGTAGGCGCTGTCGTCACCCACGGGCCGGAGCACGGTCGAGTTGTCCAGCCCGGTCTGGTCCTGGAACCACCCGGCCGTGTACTGCCACGCGAAGAGGTTGCTCTCGACGTCCTTCGCGGAGAAGTAGTTGAACAGGAACACCCCCGGCTGGCTGTGGTCGACAGGCGCCATCCTGCGGACGTTGTTGGCAGGGAAGACCAGGGTGTCCTTGGCCTCGGCCCGCAGGTAGGTGAGCAGCCGCCGGACCAGCGGCTCGTCGAGGAGACGCTCAGCGTCTGCGGGACGCGCCGTCTCCACCAGCAGGACGGCGTCGAATGCGGCATCCGGAGCGTCTTCCAGCGCCACCCGGTTCCGCCTCCCGGGGGGTCGCAGGATCCCCTGGAAGACGTCAGCGCTGACCATGGTGTCGAGCTGTCGCAGTGCTGCGGCCGTGCGCTGCATCTCCGCCAGGGCGTGCCGCCGGCGCGCCCGCGGCAGTGCCCAGGGCACCCGCCACGGTCCGCTGGATGCCCCGATGTGGACGAACCCGGACTCGGACGGGTCGACCAGCGCGGCTCGGGTCCACCGCTCCGGGACGTCGGCAGGCGTACTCGCAGTGGAGACGTCCTGCTGTCGTGCGTTCATGGCCTTCCTTCCTCTCGGACGCCGTCGCATCCGCCGCGCGTGAGCATGCGGACCCGGCGACGACTGTTGGTCGGTCAGGTGGCGGGCATGAGTCCCGCGGCCGTCAGAAGCGCGGGGGCGGCGAGCAGGAGCAGTCCCAGTAGCGCGGGGGCGCCGGGCACGCCGACGACGGCGGCACGCCGCCTCAGGCCGTGGCGCCTGGCGTAGGAGACCGCCAGCACGCCGAAGCCGGCCGCGAAGCCCAGGGCACCCAGCACGTAGACAACGCCGGCGGCGTCGATCTGGGCGGCGCTGCCGGCGACGCCGGTCGCCATGCCGACCGCCTGCACGACGCTCCCCAGGGAGTACACCGCCATCGTGGCGAACGCTCCCCACAGCAGCAGCGTCATCGCGGATGGGGGGACGAGGCTCTGGCGGGAGGCCACAGACAGCAGCGCCACTGCCGCCCCTAGCAGCTTCAGGCCGACGACGAGCCAGTTCATCACCGTGAACGCCGAGGCGTACTCGGCGTAGGGACCGTCCGTGAATCGATCGGTCGCCTCGAACACGACGTTGACCACGGCGAAGGCAAGGCAGCCCAGGGCCGTCAGCGCGGCGATCGTGGTGACAGCGGGTCCGGCGTCCGGCCTGGGAGGGCTGGTGCTGCGGCCAGTGATCCCAGTTGTGATCGCCACCCGGCTGTTCTGACGCCTCACATCTGTGTCAGAGCCATCCTTCATGCCCATTCACAACTATTTCGGATGCGCGGAATTCCCGGTCGCGGAACGGGCGGCTCGCTCGATTCAACCGGGGGCCGGGGATGAGCGGTTCGGGGCATGGAGCACCCCGCTCTCGATGGCCGCGATGACCAGGCCGACCCGGCTGGCGGCCGCGAACTTGTCGAGCAGACGGCTGACGTAGGTCTTCACAGTGGCCTCACCGATGTAGAGATCACGGGCGATCTCGCGGTTGCTGAGGCCTCCGCACACCCCGCCGAGGACGTCCCGCTCCCGTGGCGTGACGGCAGGAGGGGCGCTGCGGGGACGGCTGGACCGGCGGGCGAGGAAGTCGTCGACGAGCGCTCGGGTGACCGCCGGCGCGAGCACCGCGTCTCCGTCGGCGATGCGATGGATCGAGCGCACCAGCTCGTCGGGGTCGATGTCCTTGACGAGGAACCCGTCGGCTCCAGCTCTTCTCGGCCACGACCCGGACGGCGTCGTGGACGGCCAGCACGGCGACGGACGCGTGGCTACCCGCGTAGTGCTTGGCCACGTTGGTCAGCGCCTCCTGCACGACCCGGTACGCCGTCACGCGGGTGCTCTCCGGCGCGTGCGCGACCCGCCGGGTCGATGACGAGGTCCACCGGGTCGTGCCGGTCCGCGTACGTCGCGACGAGCGCTTCGATCTCGGCGACTCCTGGCGCCGGCCGGCGTACCGCTCTCGACTCCCGCGTCCCCACCATGGTCTGCAGCCCGGCCAGCGCGTCCCGACCGGCGTCCTCGATGATCGCGAGCACCCGCTCGTCCGACCCGCCCGCGCGCCGCCGGACCGCTGCGGCCTGGAGGACGATGCCCGACAGGTGGTGGCTCACGACGTCGTGCAGGTCGCGCGCGACCGCCAGCCGCTCGTCCTGCAGGCTTCGCTGGATCCTCGCCGCCTGCTCGGCCTCGGCCTCGAGCATCCCTCGATCTCCGCACTGTCCCGGAGCCTGCGCCACCGGATCGCGACGCCCACGATCCACTCGGCCTCTCGTGCTCCGTGTCGTGTCAGGGACAGCCGGTGATCACGGGCAAGCGCGGCCAGCCGCCGGCGGTGGGAGACCGCCAGTCCCACGAGCCAGGACACGACCACCTGCGCCACCGCGAAGAGCCCGAGCGGCGAGTCGAAGTACGGGGCGCGCAGCAGGAACATGATCGCGAACAGAGCCCCGCCAGGCCGACGACGCCCGCGCGTGGTTTCCCGTACGTGCCCAGGGCGTAGCCGGCGAGGAGTAGTCCTGGACCAGCCTGCGAGGGTGCGGTACGGACGCTGCGACCAGGAGCCCCCGGGGCGGGGGTCGGTCGCACGCGAACGGTGTCAGGACCGCCGGTTCGTCGCGCAGCAAGCCTTGCTGCTGTGGCCAAGAGCCGGTCAGGCGCGACGCCGCGGTGCCACCGACTCCGCGCCGACCGGGACCGTCTCGGTGCCCAGGTCCTCCTGGGAGGCGGCCCACGAGGCGAGCAGCTTGAGCGCGTCAGCTGCCGGGCTGGCGGCCGGGGCGGTGTACACGTTGATCACGAGCCCCGGCGCGGAGGCGAGCTCCAGCGACTCGAAGTCGAGGGCGAGCTGGCCGACGGCCGGATGACGGAGCCGCTTGCGGCCGCTGCGGTGGAACTGCACGTCGTGGGAGGCCCAGCGAGTGCGGAAGAGCTCGGACCGCGTCGACAGCTCGCCGACCAGCTCGATGAGCGCCTTGTCGTAAGGGTTGCGGCCCGCCTCGAGGCGCAGCATCGCGGCGGCATCCTTGGCGATCCGGTCGTAGTCGACGAAGAACTCCCTGGCCGCCTCCGGCTGCAGGTAGACGAAGCGGGTGGTGTTGGCCGGACGCCGGGGGTCCGCGAGCACGGGGGAGTAGAGCGCCCGGGCCAGCTGGTTCATGGCCAGGACGTCGTGCCGGCCGTTGCGCACCCATGCGGGGGCGTCGGTCATCGCGTCCAGCACCTGCTGGATCGGCGGCCGGATACTGGTCGGCACGGTCCGCTTGCGCCGGCTCCTGCGGGCACCGCTCTCCCGGGCCAGCGCGAAGAGGTGAGCCCGCTCGGCCTCGTTGAGCCGGAGCGCGTCGGCCAGTGCCTCGAGCACGCTCTCCGAAGCGCCGGCGAGGCTGCCGCGTTCCATGCGGACGTAGTAGTCGACCGACACCCCGGCCAGCATCGCCACCTCCTCGCGGCGCAGACCTTTCACCCGCCGGTTGCCCCCGTACGCGGGCAAGCCGGCCTCGTCGGGGTGATGCGCGCGCGCCGCGTACTGAGGAAGTCGCGGATCTCGGTGCGCGGGTCGACGTTGCCCATGACTGCACGGTAGGCAGCCCGGCGAGGCGGAGGGAGGCACTGCCAGTACCGGGCACGACAGGCTCTCCCCCCGGGGCGCGCGAGCCGCGTTGACTGGGGGCCATGAGAGCTACCTACATGTACGGCGCGGGCGACGTCCGCGTCATCGACGTCCCCGACCCGACCCTCCAGCAGCCCACCGACGCGGTCGTGCGCGTGGTCCGGGCCTGCGTGTGCGGCAGCGACCTGCACCCGTACCACTCGATGCAGGCCGACGAGGCGGGCACCCCGATGGGTCACGAGTTCATCGGCCTCGTCGAGGAAGTGGGCGGCGACGTCGGCACGCTGAGCGTAGGTGACTTCGTGGTCGCGCCGTTCGCCTGGTCCTGCGGCCGGTGCGAGTTCTGCCTCGCCGGCCTGCAGACCTCGTGCGTGATCGGCGGCTTCTGGGCCGGCGGCGGCATCGGCGGCGGGCAGGCCGAGGCGATCCGCGTACCGCTCGCCGACGGCACCCTCGTCAAGGTCCCCGGCGTCGACGCCGGCACCGACGAGTCCCGCCTGGCAGGCCTGCTCACGCTCTCCGACGTGTACGGCACCGGCTGGCACGCCGCCGCACGCGGCGGGGTCCGAGAGGGCAGCACTGTCACCGTGATCGGCGACGGCGCCGTGGGCCTGCTGGCCGTGCTGTCGGCCAAGCAGCTCGGCGCCGAGCAGATCGTGCTGATGGGGCGCCACCGCGTTCGTACCGCTCTCGGGCGGGAGTTCGGCGCCACCGACGTCGTCGCGGGGCGCGGCGAGGAGGGCATCGAGCGGGTGCGTGACCTCACGTCCGGGGGCAGCCCGATCGTGCTCGAGGCGGTCGGCCACCTGCCGGCGTACGAGCAGGCCGTCGGAGTCGCCCGCCCGGGCGGTGTGATCAGCCGTGTCGGGGTCCCGCAGTACGAGGAGGCGCCCATCGGCTTCGGCAGCCTCTTCGGTCGCAACATCACCCTGACGGGCGGCCCCGCCCCGGTTCGCGCGTACATCGAGCGCCTGCTCCCCGCCGTGCTCGACGGCACGGTGAACCCCGGCAAGGTCTTCGACCGGAGTGTCAGCCTGGAGGACACGCCGAAGGGCTACGCGGCGATGGACGAGCGCACCGCGCTCAAGGTGCTCGTGCAGCCCTGAACGAACCGGGGAGACAGGAGAACAGCACGATGGACAAGCGCATCCTCGGAACCGACCTGGAGGTGTCGGCGACCGGGCTGGGCTGCATGGGGATGAGCTCGAGCTTCCCGCCCTTCCCCGAACGGCAGGAGATGGTCCGGCTCATCCGGACCGGGGTCGAGCGAGGACTGACCTTCTTCGACACCGCGCAGGTGTACGGCCCCTTCTCCAACGAGGAACTCGTCGGCGAAGCGCTCGAACCGATCCGCGACCAGGTCGTCATCGCGACGAAGTTCGGCTTCGAGCTCTCCACCGGGCAGCCCCGCGGCCTCGACAGCCGGCCCGAGACGATCCGGCGAACCGTCGAGGAGTCGCTGCAGCGGCTACGGACCGACCGCCTCGACCTGCTCTACCAGCACAGGGTCGACCCGGACGTGCCGATCGAGGACGTGGCGGGCACCGTCAAGGAGCTGATCGAGCAGGGCAAGGTCCGGCACTTCGGCCTCTCCGAGGCCGGCGTGCGGACGATCCGTCGGGCGCACACCGTGCAGCCGGTCAGCGCGCTGCAGAGCGAGTACTCCCTGTGGTGGCGGGAGCCGGAGGATGCCATCCTCCCGCTGCTGGAGGAGCTCGGCATCGGCTTCGTCCCGTTTAGCCCGCTCGGCAAGGGTTATCTCACCCGCGCGATCGACGAACGCACCCAGTTCGAGAGCGGCGACTTCCGCAACACGGTGCCGCGGTTCGCCGACCCCGACGCTCGGCGGTCCAACCGCGCGTTCGTCGACCTGCTCACCCGGATCGCGGATCGTTGGGGGGCGACGCCCGCGCAGGTCGCCCTCGCCTGGCTGCTCGCCCAGCAGCCCTGGATCGTCCCGATCCCCGGCACGACGAAGCTGCACCGACTCGAGGAGAACCTTGCGGCGGCGGACCTAGAGCTCACCGCCGACGACCTCCGCGAGATCGCCGACGCGCAGATCCGGGCCAGGGGCGACCGGTACTCCGAGGCCAACGAACGGATGATCGACCGGTGACCGCGATGAACAGGAAGGACGTCATCGTCGTCATCGGGCCGGGTCAGATAGGCCAAGCGCTCGCTAGGCGCGTCGGCGTCGGCAAGCACGTCCTGCTGGCCGACCTGCGGCCGTTCCTCGGCGGTCCCCAACGCGGTCGCGGGCCGCGAAGGCGCGTACTCGCTGTCCGTGGTGGCACCGGCCCCGCCACCGATGCTGGCCGCCGCCGACGTGGCGACCGCCCTGGTGGAAGACGCATTGGCGCCTTGGTCGACCGGCACCTCGCTGGTCAACTTCGCCGGCCATGCCGGCGAGTCCGCGCGGGGCGGGGCATGGACGCCGGACGCGCTGCAGCGCCTGCGCCGGGTCAAGCAGGCGGTGGACCCGTCGGACGTCTTCTGGGGCGGGCTCATGCCGTCCGCAACGGTGCCGGCTGGTGTGCGATGAGCCGGCCGGTCGTGGTCGTCGAACCAGGTCGCGGGGACCGGGTCGGGAACGTCGAGTTCCTCGCCCGCAGCGAGGACACGCCCTTCTTCAACTTGGCGATCATCGTGCTCAGGCCGGGCCAGGGGGTCGAGAGCCACCGGCACGAGGGGGAGGACGACTCCTTCCTGGTGCTCGAGGGCACCTTGTCCGTGACCGTCGGCGAGGACGCTCGGGACGTGCAGGCCGGACCGGGCAGCTTCGTACTGGTGCCCGCCGGCACGCCCCACGCGATCGTCAACTCCGGAACGGCGGACGTGCGCTTCCTGAACGTCCACGCACCCAGCGGGTTCGACCGGCGGATCGGGCTCGGGCGAGTGTCCGCGAAGCGCGGCAGCGGTGCGCCGTCCACGTCGGCGCGCTGACCCATCTGATCGTGGAATGGGTCATCAGGCGGGGGACCTGCGTCCCGCATCTCCGTAGACATCTGCTGCCGAGTCCTCGTCATTCACCGCTTGGGCGTAGCGACGTGCGAGCACTCGCAGATGCTCAACCAGGGCGGGCGGCGATGTCACCGAGAAGTCCAGGCCCAGCATGCCGATCCACACGGCGACGACTTCCACGCTGTCCCCGCCCGTGACCAGCACCGACTCCGTGTCGGTCACGGCTTCCACCGTGCCGACGGCCGGGTTGATCCGCGCCATGACCTCCGCGGCAGGGGCGTGTACGTGGATCCTCGCGTGCACCGCCCATCCGGTGCGCGCCACCTCTCGGACGACGAACTCGGTCAGGTCGCCGGGAATGGGCATCGGGGTGAACCGGCGTCCACCGGGACGTCGTGGACGCAGCCAGTCGACCCGGTACGGCGCCCACTCTCCCGTCGACGGGTCGCGGGCGACGAGGTACCAGCGCCGCTGCCAGGCGACCAGGTGGTAGGGCTCGATCTCGCACCGCTGGTCGCGGTAGTCACAGCGCAGTCCCTGGTGGTCGCGGATCGCTGCGGCGAGCTCGTTGAGCAGGTCCGCCTCGACCGCGGGGTCCTCGACGTTGGAGTCGGTGTTGACCGGGCCGTGGCTCGTCGCGAGGCGAAGCGCCGTCAGGCGGCGGCGCAGCCGCTCGGGGAGCACCTGCTCCAGCTTCGTGAGCGCCCGCGCGCCGGTCTCTTCGAACCCTGCCATGCCGGTGGCGGCGCGGAGGCCGACGACGACGGCGACGGCTTCGTCCTCGTCGAGCAGCAGCGGCGGCAGCTTGGCGCCGACGCCGAGGCGGTAGCGGCCACCGGGACCGCGCGTGGCGTCGACGGGGTAGCCGAGCGCCCGCAGCCGCGTCACGTCCTTGCGCACGGTGCGGTCCGTGACGCCCAGCCGTTCCGCCAGCTCCGCTCCGGACCACTCGACCCGGGACTGCAACAGCCCGAGGAGGGCCAGCATCCGGGCGGACGTCTCGCGCATACGTACTCCTCTACGAGGGGGATCCGGAGGTCGTCGAGACATGTCTGAAGTCTCCCGAGAGTAGCGGAACGAACCGTTCCGGAACGCTGCCTAGCGTGGCGGTGTCAGGTCACCCAGACAGGAGAAGCGACCATGACCAGCACCGCGAACGCCATCGAGATCCGCCCGTTCCGCGTGGAGCTCCCCCAGGCCGACATCGACGACCTGCGCGAGCGACTGGAGCGGACCCGGTACGCCCCGGAGGCACCCGGCGACTCGTGGGACTACGGCACGCCGACGTCCTACCTGCGGGACATGGTCGAGCGCTGGAAGGTGTTCGACTGGCGCGCCGTCGAGGCGCGGGTCAACGCCCACCCGAACTACCTGACCGAGATCGACGGGCAGACCGTCCACTTCATCCACGTCCGGTCCGAGGTCCCCGGCGCGCGGCCGGTGCTGCTCGCGCACACCTACCCGGGCTCCGTCCTGGACTACCTCGACATGATCGAGCCGCTGACCGACCCGGTGGCTCACGGCGGACGGGCCGAGGACGCGCTCCACGTCGTGATCCCGTCGATGCCCGGTTTCGGCTTCTCCACACCGATGACCCATGGAGCCTGGACGATGGTGAGAGTGGCCCGCGCCTACGACGCCCTGATGCGTGGCCTCGGCTACGACTCCTACGGCGTCCACGGCAGCGACTCCGGTGCTCTGGTCGCCCGCGAGCTCGCCGTGCTCGACCCCAAGGGGTTCCTCGGCGCGCACGTGCTCCACTTGTTTTCCTTCCCCTCGGGCGCGCCCGAAGAGATGGACGACTTCGGGGACAAGGAGTACGCCGCGCTGGCACACCTGCAGTGGTTCCAGAGCGTCGGGGGCTACAACACGATGAACGCCACCCGCCCGCAGACCGTCGCCGCCGGGCTCGCGGACTCACCGGTCGCCGTGCTCGCCTACAGCGAGCTGTTCGAGAGCTTCGGCAACGGCACCAGCCTGGTCCGGGCGGAGCAGGTGCTGGCGCAGGCCACCCTGTACTGGCTCACGAACACCTACGCCACCGCCGCCCGGTACCACTACGAGGAGCAGCACTCCGACGCCGAGCCCGTGATCAGCCGGGGCCGCATCGGGGTGGCCGTGTTCAAGGACGACTTCCAGACGATCCGGGCACTCGCCGAGCGGGACAACGCGAACATTGCGCACTGGTCGGAGATCCCGTGTGGCGGCCACTACGCCGCACTTGAGGTGCCCGAGGACCTTGTCGCCGACCTGCGAACATTCTTCGCGAGCGCCTGACCCGAGTCTGCACGCCATCCCGTTCTCGTCCTTTGTGGTGCCGCGGGTCTTCATCGTCTCGCCCGGTCCGAGGCACCCGCGTGGTTACATCAGCTCCGTGGTGAGAGCGGACACCTGACGGAACGTCAGGGCGGCTCAGGCCCGGGGGATCAGGCGGAAGGTCTCGCCTACGGTGTGCGAGCCGGTCACCGAGCCGACGATGCTCGCGCCGTACCGGTCGTACTTGGTGTGGTAGGCGGCGTCGACGGTGGCGTGCACGGGCCGGACGGTCCAGATCGTGACGTAGGGACGGAGTGCGCCGTCGGCGCGGTAGGAGGAGACCTGCAGTTGTTCGGTGCGGCCGATCCGAGCCAGCTCGTCCTCGGTCCAGGCGGTCATGGGTGGAAACCTTCACACCGGTCTACACAGGAGGCACTTACCGTAGGTGGCCCGGGCTGGCCGAGGGAGGCCCTGCCGGTGCCTGGCTCAGCAGGCACTCCCACGCGCCACCGGCGGCGCCTAGCGTCGAGGGCGTGGCCCCTCCCCTTCTGCAGCTGAACAACGGCGTGGAGATGCCGGCCCTCGGGTTCGGTGTCTTCCAGACGCCCCCGGACGAGACCATCGCGGCCGTCGAGAGGGCGCTGGCCACCGGCTACCGGCACATCGACACCGCCGCGGCGTACCTCAACGAGCGGGAGGTCGGCGAGGGGATCCGTCGCTCCGGTCTCGACCGCTCGGAGATCTTCGTCGAGACGAAGGTGTGGATCACCGATTACGGCTACGCCGAGACGCTGCACGCCTTCGACAAGGGCGCCGGCAAGCTCGGGATCGACCGGATCGACCTGCTGATCCTGCACCAGGCGCTGCCGGGCGAGTTCGAGCTCACCATCGCCGCCTACCAGGCGCTGGAGAAGCTGCTGGCCGACGGGAGGGTCCGCGCGATCGGGGTCAGCAACTTCATGCCCGGTCATCTTGCCCGGCTGATGGAGGCGACGTCGGTGGTGCCAGCCGTCAACCAGATCGAGGTGCACCCCTACTTCCGCCAGTCCGAGGTGCTCGCGGTCGACGCTGAGCACGGCATCCTCTCTCAGGCGTGGTCGCCCATCGGTGGGATCACCTTCTACCGCGACGGCTCTCAGGGCAGCACCCTGGGAGACGTCACCATCCAGGCGACCGCGGCGGCACACGGCAAGACGCCGGCGCAGGTGATGCTGCGCTGGCACCTGCAGCAGGGCCGTCAGGCGATCCCGAAGTCGGTCACAGCCTCGCGGATCGCGGAGAACTTCGACATCTTCGATTTCGAGCTCGACACCGACCAGCTGGCCGCGATCGACGCCCTCGACACCGGTGTGCGCGGTGGCCCGGAGCCGGAGCAGATCACCCGCGAGAACTTCGGCCTCCGAATCCCCGAGGCCTGAGTGGGCCGGTATGCAGATCGACCCGGCTACCCCCACGATGTGGCTCGAGCACGTCGCCGACGCCGAGTACCTCAAGTGATGAAGTCGGCCGACATGAGCCGCGCCGAGATCGCCGAAGAAGTCCGCGCCAGCTACGAGGGCCAGCGGCGGGCGATGGTGGCAGGGGACGCAGCCGCGCTCGGTGCCCTGCTCGCCGACGGGTTCACGCTGATGCACATGAGCGGCTACGTGCAGGCCAAGGTGGAGTGGCTGGCCGACATCCGCTCGAGTGAGATGACCTACACGCCATCGAGGACATCGACGTGTCGGTCGACATCGACGGCGACACGCCGGTGGTCAGCGCCCTCACCCGCACCGAGGCCACCATCTGGCGCACTCACGGCACCTGGCCGCTCCAGCTGCGCATCCAGTTCATCCGTGTCGACGGTTCCTGGCTGGCGTCAGAAACGGTGGCATCCACCTGGAGGGTGACAGCCATGCCCAGGAACGAGTTGATGTCCCGGGTGGCAGAGGTGGCGTTGGGTTTCGCCCCACGAGCCGGTTGTCGCAACGCGGCGCTGGACTCGGTCTGATCATGCGCGATCTCGGTGCGACGGCTTCCAGCATGCTGTGACCAGCTTCGCGGCCGGCGGCCGGGGCCGTCTCGACGCGGTGCCGCGAACACTCTTCTACGCCCGGGTGCGTGCACTCGAGGGCCTGTCCTTCGGACTCGAGCACGACGCTCCTGCATACCGAGACAACGCGCTGCGCGCCATCGATGAGCTGATTGTCGCCGGCTGGTGAGCAGGACCTGGTAACAGGCGACCCATTGCCCTGAGGTGTCGTGATCGCGAGGTCGGGCCCGGTCATCGACGGCCGAGGTAGACGCGTGCGGCGTGGTGCCCTGCACGGGGAATGCCGCGGGACCTCCATATCCCATGCGGTCACCGCCAGCGGTCGCCGGGCGTTCGTACGTAGGCGCACCACACGTACCGCCACGGCGTGACGGCGAGGATGACCACGACCAGCGAGCAGCTGACCACCGTGTCGGCGGTCGCCCCGTCCAGGCTCCCGGCGGCGGCCGTGGGGAGGGCGACCACGGCGAGCCACAGCAGCTTCCATGCCGACTCGAACAGCAGCAGCGGCAACAGCTTCACCGGGTACCGCAACCCCAGGAACGCCAGCAACGACATCGCGGTGAGCAGGCACAGGGTCACCCCCTCGTACAGCGGCAGGGCATGAGCGTCCGGGAGGAGCGGCCACTTCACCAGCACGAGACCGACGCCCATCAGCAGGTAGCCGGCGCGCAGCAGGTGCAGGCGGGTCCGTGACAGGTCGGTTGCGGTGGCGGCGGCCGCCTGGGTAACGACGGACATGAGATGGCTCCTGTTCGTGACGGATGGTTCAGCCTCGCCACTCGGTGGCGAGGAGGGCGTAGGTGACGGTGTCGGGCCACTGGCCGGACCGGTGCCACGACTCGGAGATGCCGTGACCCTCGCGGCGCATCTCGACACGTTCCATGAGCCGCCAGGACGTGTTGTTGGCGAGGAAGCAGTTCGCGACAACCCGGTGGACGCCGAGCTCGTCGAAGCAGTACGTGAGTAGTGCGCGGACCGCCTCGGTCGCGTACCCGTGGCCGGTGTGGGCAGGGTCGAGCACCCACCCGAGCTCGGCCTGCCGGCATTGTGCATGGTCGGCGACCTCGGCCTGGGCCCACGTGTCCTCGACGCGCAGCATGAAGTCGCCGATGACCCTGCCCGTCGTGCTCGACGATGACGGTGGCGGCGAGCCGGCCGGCGTCGGCGAACGTGGCCCGGTAGGTCTTCACGTCGCTGGGGATCTCGGTCAGCCACTCACCGACGGCCGCCAGGCGCCGGTACGCCCAGGTGGCGTCGACGTCGTGGACGGTCGCGGCGCGGAGGGTGAGACGTTTGGTACGGAGGGGTACGTGAGCGCCGGCTGCGCAGCCTGCGCATCGGCGGCCGGTACCTGCGCGTCCAGCGCCCGGAGCGAGAGCAGGGTGACACCGAGGTCGCGGACCCGGGCGAGCACGCCATGGAGCTGCGCCTGGTCGGTGACTGGGCCGGTCAGGGCCGTGGTGCCGTCCGGGCAGCGGGTGAGGGCGAGGTCGCCGAGCATGGCGGACCAGTGGTCGTCGAGGTGGCCGGCGACACGCAGCTCGTACGTCGTGCTGCCGCCGGTCGTCGTGGTGGTGGCGGTGGTGATCATGAGGGCGTTCCTGCGGATGAGGGCCGGGTCGTCCGGGTGAGGCGGCGCCCACGGCTGGCGGGGCCAGGGCGGCGGATGGCCCACTCGGCGACGGCGAGGTTGATGACCCAGCCGGCGATGTCGCGTCGTCGGATCGCGGTAACCCGAGGACCAGGCAGGCGGCCATCGCGGACCCGAACACGAGCCGCAGCACGTACAGCAGGTCACCAGTGCCGGGCTTGGCCGCGTACAGCAGCGTGATCCACAGCGCCGAACCGGCGACCATCAGGCCGGCGAGGACGAGGACGCGACCGGCACGCCGGTGCCAGGCGCGGTGGTGGCGCCGGATGCCGGGGACGAACTGGAACGCGCTGACGACGGCGTACGTCGCGGCCCCGACGATGTGGAGCACGAGGGGGGCCGGGACCTCGGCGTACCGGTGGTCGGCGGGCATGAGCTCGGGGCCGCCCGCGAGCTGGACCAGCCGCAGGGTACCCGCCGCGAGCGGGATGGCGGACAGGCGACCAGGGCGGCCGGGACCGGCCAGCCCCGAGACTGGTGCCGGCCCCGGCGCTCCTGCGTGGTCGCGGCGGGCGAGGTGGTCATCGGACCGGGCTGGGCTCGACGTGGGCGTGGGCGGTGGTCGCGGCCGCGTACGACTCGGTGCGGCGCTGGGTGCGCCACAGGGAGACGCCCAGGGCGATGAGCGCGATGCCCTCAGGAACGGCGAAGGGCCGGTTGAACGACTCCGGCAGCACCGCGAGCGCGGCCGTCCCGACAGTGCTGACAGCGAGCAGGGCGGCTGCCCAGCGGGCGAGAACGCCGGTGCGGAACAGCGCGATGCCGAAGATGAGGCCGCCCAGGATGTAGCCGGCTCCGGCGACATTGAACAGGGTCTGGAGTCCGCCGATGTCACCGTTCGGGGTTCCGCCGGTACCGGCGGTGAGAACGTCGTTGACGAACCCGGGGTCGGTGTCGACCAGGTTGGGGAGGACGGCGGCGGCGATGACCTCGACGGAGAACAGGGCCAGGTACCCGGCGGCAAAGACGATGTAGCCCGCCAGGCCGAGGAGGCCGGCCTTGCGGTACTGGTGCAGGTATATGCCGGTGATCCCCGCGAGCGCCAGCGCCGCCATCACGGTCTTGGCGCCGCTGCGTGCCACCCACTCGGTGGTCTCGATGGTGAAGGCGTCAGACGACGGGTGGTTGATCTGGACGGCGATGAAGATGGCTCCGGCGATCGCGGCTGCGGCGCCGGCGGCCTTGGTGAGGCTGCTGCTGGTGACGTTCATGGCAGGGCTCCTGGTTCCGGTTGCCGGACCGGGTGTCCGGCGATGTCGTGACGCTAGGAGCCGGGTTGGTGATTCCACATCACAGGACGATGTGACTGGTTTGGTGATTTCGCCGTCAGGGGTGGGGCTACAGCAGGTCGAGCTCGCCTGCACGGGTGACCGCGGCCCGTCGGGTGTTGACGTCGAGCTTGGTGAAGATGTGACGCGTGTGGGTCCGGAAGGTGTTCACGGACATGAACAGCTGGCCGGCGATGTCGGGGCCGGTCAGGTCGGTGGCCAGGAGCCGGAGCACCTCTCTCTCGCGCTCGCTCAGTGGCTCCCGCCCCGGTGGGACCGGCCCAACGCCCGGGGGGTGGGTCTGGTCGGGTTCGGCGGCGCGGAGTAGCTCGGCGGCCCGGGCGCCCGCCGTGTCTGCACGTGCGGCCGCGGCGTGGAGAAGCTCCACCATGGGCTCCCCTTCGTCGAGGAACATCCGGCTGTACCCGGCTGGCACCCCGTCGACGAGCGCGCGGCCCAGATCCCCGAGTGCCGTGTCGATCTCGCCGGTCGCGGCGTGCGCCATGGCCCGAACCAGCAGGGCCTCGATGATGCTGCCGCCCCGGTCGACAGCCTGCGCCGCGGCCAGCACCCGGTCGACCAGGCCCAGCGTGTCGCCGACTGCGCCGGAGTCGGGGTCGCCGCGATGCTGTGCGATGAGCAGCCGCGCGAGGGTGAGCTGGTTGAACTCGGACAGGTACGTGACCGGGTCCCCTGCGGTGACCTGGTGCTTGCGCGCCCACCTCCACGCGTCCGCGAGACGGCCTTGGGCGATGTGGGTTCGAGCCCGGATGGCGGGGATGGGGCGGACGTCGGGGAAGAAGCCGGGCAGGTACAGCGGCTCGGCCTGGTCGAGCATGTCGATGGCGCCGTCGAGGTCACCTCGCGCCTGCAGCAGGCTGGCCATGGCGACGTACCAGCGGTGCCGGTTCTCCAGCAGCGACGCACCCTCCCCCAGCTCGCGCGCCGTCTCCAAGTGCTTCGCGGCGTCGTCGAGGTCACCCTGCTCCCGGAGGACGTCGGAGAGGCCGACGTGCAGGTCACCGGTCGTGGTGAGTGCCGGTCCTGGGTGGCCCTCGGCTGCCGCGAGCGCCCGTTCGTACAGCCGCCGCGCTTCGTCGGGGCGGCCCCGGGCCAGCCACATGTTGGCCAGGACAACGGTGGCTCCCAGCTCGTCGGCCACGTTCCCGGCCGCGTGCAGGCTCGCCACCGCCATGCCGAACACGTCGACCGCCGTCGCCAGGTCACCGGCGGCCCACGCTGCCAGGCCGAGGAACCCTGCGCCGCCGCTGCGGGCGACATGCTCGTCGGGGCCGGCGAGCTCGAGCGCACGGCGAGCATGGGCGGCGGTGCCGTCGACGTCGCCGCGGGCTTGGGCGAGTGCGGCTCGGTAGACGGCAACCTGCGCCGGCAGTGCCCGCAGTTCGGCGTCGCGGGCGCGGGCAGCTGCAGCCAGCCGCCCTCTGGTCGCGGCACCAGCGTGAGACGGCGTCTGGAGCGCATGGTCGGCGTCGTCGAGCCACGTCTCGGCGCCGTACAGGTCACCCTCGGACAGCCGCGCCCACCCCATCTGGGCGGCCAGGAGGGCGCGCCCGCGGAGCACGTCGTCGGGCAGACGGCGCAGCCAGTCGCGCACGAGGCGGTCCTGACGGTCCTTCCGCGCGGCGTACAGCGCCAGCTCGACCAGGTCGGCGGTGTACTCGATGTCGCCCGCGGCCCCGGCGTGGTCGATGGCAACGACCAGGTCGCCGTGCTCGGCGTGCCACTCGCTGGCCGCACCGTGTAACCCCGGAACCCGGTCCGGGTCCTCGGCCAACAGCCGAGCGCGAAGCGCGTCAGCGAAGAGGTGGTGGTAGCGGAACCACTGCTGGGTGTCGTCGAGCGGGACCAAGAACAGGTTGCTGCGCTCGAAGCCCTCGAGCGTCTGGCGCCCGTCGTCGCGGCCGGTCAGCGCGTCGCACAGCGGGCCGGTCAGCTGCCCGAGGACCGAGGTGTCGAGCAGGAACCGGCGTGCTTCTCGGGGCTGGGTAGCGAGCACCTCTTCGAGCAGGTAGTCGAGGACGAACCGGTTGCTCCCGCTGAACTTCTCAACGAACTCCGCGACCCCGCCCGCCGCCGGTCGCGTCCGGTTGGTGCGGCCGCGGGCGGACAGGGCGGCCAGCTGCAGCCCCGCAGCCCATCCCTCCGTCCTCGCTTCCAGTGCCTCGACCAGGTCGGGGCCCAGGTCGAGGCCCATCACCTCGTTCAGGAATACGTCGGCTTCCTCGGAGGTGAAGCGGAGGTCGGCGGCGCGGAGCTCGAGCAGCTCGCCGCGGGCGCGCAGGCGGGGCAGCGGCAGCGGAGGGTCGGCGCGGGTCGTGATGGCGAGAGTGACCTGGGGTGGGAGGTGGTCGAGCAGGAACGTCACTGCCTCGTGCACCGCCGGTGTGTCGATGACGTGGTAGTCGTCGAGCGCCACCACGAGCGGGCCGGCGACGAGGTCGAGGTCGTTGACGATGCTGGCCAGGATCGTATCGGTGGCGAACCCGCGATCGTTGTCCATGAGCGCGACCGCCTCGCTCCCGACCGCCGGCATCGAGGTCTGAACGGCGGCGACGAGGTCGGTGAGGAACTGGCGCAGGTCGGCGTCCCCGACGTCGAGAGACAGCCACGCCACGCTTCTGGAGGCCACGTTCGACGCGGCGGGCCTGCCAGCGGGACCTGAGGACAGCCACTGGGTCAACAGGGTCGTCTTCCCGAACCCGGCCGGTGCCGAGACAAGGACCAGCCGCGGCACAGCCATCGCGTCGCCCTCGAGCTGGTCGACGAGCCGGGTGCGGAGAACCAGCTGGCGACGCGGCGTCGGGAGGTGCAGCTTGGTGCCCAGGACAGGCATCTGGTCACCCTAGAACGCGTCGCCGACCAGCCGTGGAAACCAGCCGGGATACCCAACAGCAGACGTCACCCGGACCGCACCGTGACGATGTCGAGGTCCGAACATCCGCGCACGGCCCAGGCTCGGGGGACCCGGTACCGGAGTGCGCCGACCGGCGGTCCGGGCGACAGGCGTACGGCCGCCGCATGGTACCTCGACGGTCCTGACGAACACCTCACCCCCTCGATCGAGGGCGACCGCTATTCGTTCGCCTGGCCCCGGGGGTGCTCCGCAGACATCGCGGCACGGCTCGAGGCGGAGCAGAACAGCGAGGTCCGTGCTGCCCTTTCCCACATGGCCGGTGACGAGCCGCACCGGGTCTACCAGGTGCTGAAGACGTACGGGTGACGGCAGCCAAGCACCACACGATCCTGCGTGGACCGACGTACCGGAGCGCCGGATCTACGGCTGCAGCTCCTCCGCCGAGCGGCGTCGGCCTGCCGCAGTGCCTGACAGTGGGGTCCCAGCGTCGCGCCGAGGGCGCAACGCACGCGCCACCACGCCGGGCCGGAGCAGGGCCTGGGGCGGGTCGACCAGCCCGGCGACGCGCAGGAACGCCCGCCCCAGCCGAGCATCGTGCGCCGCCCCGGCCTGCAGCCGGGTCACGTACGTGCCGAGCACGCGCATCCCGACGGTCCGCCGGCCCTCGACTCCCGGGAACGACAGGTCGCCGCCCGCCGCCATGCCCCACGGGACGTCGACGATCCGGCCGACCTCGCGGAGGAACTCGAGCGGTCGTGGACCCTTCGCCTCCGCCAGGTGGCGACGCAGCGCGAGTCCTTGCACCGCCACGACGCTCATGCCCTGGCCGTAGATGGGGTTGAACGTGCAGACCGCGTCCCCCATGACGAGCAGCCCGTCGGGGAACCGGCGCAGCCGTTCGTACCGGTGCCGCACGCTCGCCGGGTGCCGGAAGGCGACCGGCTCGTCGAGGGGCTCGGCGTCGCGGACGGCCTCGTAGATTTCAGGGCACTGGAGCGTCCCCGCGAAGCCCTCGAAGCCCGCGACGTCGGTCGGCGGGTGGTCGCCGAGCACCCCGAAGAGAGTCAGCAGGCAGCGCCTGCCCTCCACCGTGGCAAGGGCGCCACCACGTGGGTGCTCGGGTGTGGCGCCGACGAGGATCCCCAGGTCGCCCCCCAGCGCGTCTCGGCCGAGTCGGTACGTCCGTGTGGCGTAGCCGACGCCGATGCCGATCCGCTCCACGGGCGGGCGTCCGTAGCCGAGCGCCTCCAGGGCAGCCGGGACCCGCGAGTGGCGGCCGGTCGCGTCGACGACGAGGTCCGCCGCCAGCGTCTCCTCCGCGCTGCCGTCGGCCCGGCGGATGACGCGCACTCCGGTGACAGCTGCGCCGTTGGCTGTAGTGGTGAGGCCCGCCCCGTCGCACCGGTCCATCAGGGTGACCCTGGGCAGCGCCCGCACCCGTGCTCGGAGGCCGGCCTCCAGGGCCGGCCTGCTGACGTGGACGGCCAGCAGATCGGATGCGCCTCGATGCAGGAGGTGACCCCCGAGGTGGACGTGGACGTCGTCGAGCATGTCGCCTACGAGGGCCCCAAGGGTCGTCAGCTCGGCGGTCAGCCCGTCGAAGAGCTGCTCGAAAGCCGCCTGACCGCCCGCGAGGAGCGCATGGACGTGCCGGCTTTGGGCCACACCCCGCCGGTGCTCCGCGCTCTCGGGGAGCTCGTCCCGCTCGACGACGACGACCTCGTCGTAGCCGTCCGCGAGCACTCGTGCCGCCACCAGGCCGGCGACGCTGCCGCCCAGCACCACCGCACGCCCGCGCCCGCCACGTCCATTGCTCATGGCACCCTCCTCGGTCCTCCGGAGGGTGCGTCCGCCAGCTGCTCGGATCCCAGGTCAGGCGGTGCTCACTCCTGCTCGCTCCTGCCCGTACACCTCGCGGTCCCAGAGCCAGGTGACGATCCGGTCCACTCCCTGGGCCAGGTGACGGCGGTAGGTGCTGAAGGGCAGGCCCAGCACGGCGGCCGCGGATTCCTGGGTGGCCGCCGGGTGCAGGTAGGTCCGGTCCACCGCCCGGAGCAGCTTGTCGTCGCGGGGATGGTCGGCCAGCGTGGCCGCCGCCTCCCGGAGCAGCGCCTCCAGCACCTCGCCCCCTGCCCGACCACCGACGGCTCGCTCGACCACGAGTCGGGTGCGGACGAGCGAGTTGCGCCCGAGCAGGTCGCGTCGCCCGAGGTCCTTGAGTCCTTGGCGTACGGCGGCCGAGAAGTCGGAGTGCGAGAGGACGACGAAGGCGGCGGCCCCGTCCGGCGTGTCCGTCGTGGCTTCCCTCGCCAACGCGCGCTCCGCCCAGAGCTCCGTCCACGCCTCGATGGGGACCTGGCGGAAGTCATGGGCGAACAACCCGTACCGGCGCCCGTCGACCGTGAAGTCCGCGCCCGTAGCGCGTGGGATGTCGGCGGCCCGGAAGTACGCGTCCCAGCGCTCCGGCTCAGCGAGGGTCAAGAAGTCCCAGGCCAGGCTGGGCGTGGCGAGCTGTCGCTGCAGCGTAAGGACGGGTGCGGCGTTCATCGTCGGCGAGGGGCTCTGGTAGGCCTCCCGGTCGAGCAGGAAGCGGCACTGGCTGACGACCTCGCCCGGTCTCGGCGGCGCGCACCGTTGCGCGTACTCCCAGGCGGCTCGGGCCCCCGGGTCGGCGGCGAGATCGCTGGGGGACGCCCGGCTCAGGTCGACCGTCGCCAGCACACCCATGAGCCGGCCGTCGTGGTGCCGGACGACGAAGAACCCGTCCGGCTGCCGGTCGAGCCAGCGGCGGGCGATGCCGGCGGACTCCTCGCCCTCCCACCTCGAGACCAGGTCGAGGACCGCCTCGTGATCCGCCCGGTCGACCCGCTCCGGGTAGTACGTGCCCCACGAGCTCCAGTCCACCGGTGAGCTGGCGATCCGAGCCCCTCGGAACAGGAACTTCAGGTCGAAGATCGCCCGCTGCTGACTCCGTCCGGTGCTCTCACGGAGGCGGGCAAGGCTGTGCCGCCGGACCCTGTCGAACACCTGGCGGTAGCCGTCGGGATCGCGCCAGCGCAGGTCGGCGTCGAGGACGTCGCGAGCCAGGTCGTGCGGGTACAGGCCGTCGGGTGCCAGGTCGACGAAGGACAGCTCGCGCAACCACGCGAAGACGTCGTGGACGTCGTCGTCGCCCAGCACGTCCCGGAGGAGGGCCTCGTCGGTCGAGCGGGCCACCGCGCACGCCTCCAGGGCATGCCGGTGTCGCCCGTCCGGCACCGTCTCGACGAAGCGCGGGAGCAACGCCTGCACCACGTCCAGCGGGAGGTCGTCGGTCGAGGCGTCACCTCCACCGGTCACGACGTCGGCGACCAGCGCGAGCGCCAGGGGGTGCCCGTGGGTGACCGGGAGGATGCGGTCGTGCAGCCCCGGCTCGACCCCCGCCTGCTCGAGGAGGCGCCGGCTCGCGTCCGGGTCGAGGTTGCGTAGGGAGACCTGGCGCATCAGGTCGCCCCAGCCCGACTCGGCCCGCCACGCGGGGCTCGGGCGGTCCCTCCCGGCGAGCACGGTCAGGGTTGACGCGGGTAGGCGCGGCAGGAACCGCGTACGGAACCAGTCGTCCAGCGGCGCCAGGCGTTCGTAGCTGTCGACCAGCAGGACCAGCCGGGCACCACCCCCAAGGAGGCTGATCGGACCGTCCCCGACGGGGATGTCGAGGAGGGCGTCGAGCGCTTCGGCCACGCCGACCGGCGACGGGTCGACGTCCCGCCCGTCCAGGCGTACGACCGTGGCGCCGGCCTCGACGCCCACGTCCGCGAAGGCGTCGAGCAGGGTCGTCTTGCCGACCCCGCCGGGCCCGTGGAGGTGGAGCACGAACAGCGGGCTGTCCCCGGCGTCGTCCACCGCCGCGCGTACGAGCTCGATCTCCGCGGAGCGGCCGACCAGCCGTCGACGGCGGCGGGCGGCGAGGACGTCGCCCAGCGTCGTCGGAGGGCGTCGGCTCGCGCCCGTCATGCCTTCGACGTTATCCCCGCCTCAAGTCGCGGGACAGGGCTGTTGCCGGGGACGGTTCGGCATCGATCGGGGTTCGGCAGGCTTGTCGGCCTCTTGAGCCTGCCGAAGCCCGAACTCTGCGTGTCTCGGGCCGGCGAGGAGTCATCAGTCCGCCCGGTCGTTTCTCAGGTGGCTCACGACCGCTCCCAGTAGACCTCCACCCGCCAGCCGTCCGGGTCCAGGCACTTGAACGAGACCAGGTCGGACTCGTCGTCGCGCTCCACCACTGGTACGTCGTCGCGTTCCATGCGCAGCCGCAGATCGCGGACCGCCGCCGGGTCGCGCATGACGAACCCGAAGTGCAGGAAGTGGGGTCGGTCGGGTGCGGTCGCGGTGGGGTGCAGAGCGAGGTCGAATCCGTCGGCGTTGCGGACGATGGTCGTGCCGTCCGGGTACGACCGGGCGGTGGACGGGTCGAAGCCGAAGTACGTCGCGTAGAAGCGCAGGCTCCGGTCGCGGTCGCGCACCGGCAGGCCGAGATGGCTCAGATGCATCGCCCCGATCTACCACACCTCGGCGGCTGTCAGGGCTGGGGGAGGAGCACCTCGGCCAGCCCCTGCAGGGCCTCGGGGACCACGCGGTAGTAGGTCCACACGCCCCGACGCTTGCCGACCACCAGGCCGGCCTCCGCGAGTCGTTTGAGGTGGTGGCTGACCGTCGGCTGGGACAGCCCCAACGGCGCGGTGAGGTCGCACGTGCAGGCCTCGCGACCCTCGCTGGCCATCAGCAGCGACAGCAGGCGCAGCCGTGCCGGGTCCGCGACGGCCTTGAGGCGGAAGGCGAGTTCCCGCGCCTGGTCGGTGTCCAGCGGGGCGACCGCCAGTGGGTCGCAGCAGGCGTCGACGGCCTGGGGCGACTGGATCACCGGGAGGGCGCGTGGCACGCAGCCCATGATGCCTGGCACATCGACGGGCGTCAATCATTGACAAGCGTCGATGTCTGAGGCATTCTCGCTCCCGACCGAGCACATCGACATCCGTCGATATTCACGAAGGGTGCCCAGCATGACCACGACCTCGCAGCGGCTGATCCCGCCCGTGCCCGTACCCGCGCGCGCCGACAGCGACGTCCCCGTGATCGTCGTCGGCGCCGGACCCGTCGGCCTCGCGGCGGCCGCGCACCTCCTCTCGTACGGCCTCACCCCCCTCGTCATGGAGGCCGGGGAGCGGGTCGGTGCCGCGATCCGGGACTGGGCCCACGTACGGACGTTCACCCCCTGGCGCTACCTGGTCGACGGCGCGGCGGAGAAGCTCCTTGCCCCCACCGGCTGGGTGCGGCCCGACGGCGACGTCCCGCCAACCGGCGGCGAGGTCGTCGAGCGCTACCTCGAGCCGCTGGCTGCGGCACTGCACCCCCACGTACGGACTGGGGCACGGGTTGTCGCGGTGAGCCGGCTCGGCATGGACAAAGCTCGCAGCAGCGGGCGCGAGCAGGCGCCGTTCGTGGTGCGGGTGCGCGACCAGGACGGCGAGGTCTCGGAGATCACGGCTCGGGCCGTCGTCGACGCGTCCGGGACCTGGGGACACCCCAACCCGCTGGGCGCGTCGGGTCTGCCGGCGCGCGGCGAGGAGGAGGCCGTGGCGGCCGGTCTCGTCGTGAGCCCGCTCCCGGACGTCCTCGGCCGCGACCGGGAGCGCTTCGCCGGGCGCCGGACGCTCGTCGTCGGCAGCGGCCACTCCGCGGCCAACACGCTGCTCGACCTGGTCCGGCTGGCCGAGGAGGTGCCCGGGACCGAGGTCGTGTGGGCGATCCGCCGGTCCGACGCCGCCCGCGTGTACGGAGGGGGTCAGGCCGACCAGCTCCCCGCCCGGGGCCAGCTGGGCACCGACCTGCGCGCCGCCGTCCGGGGTCGGGGTGTCGAGCAGGTCACCGGCTTCTCGACCACCGAGCTCAGGGTCGCGGCGGACGGCGAGTCGGTCGACGTGGTGGGTGCGACGCCGGACGGCGAGCACGTGATCCGGGGCGTGGACACCGTCGTGGCAGCCACCGGGTTCCGTCCCGACCTCGGGATCCTCGGAGAGGTCCGCGTCGAGCTGGACCCCGGGCTGGAGTCCCCGGTGCGGTTGGCACCGCTGATCGACCCCGCCTTCCACTCCTGCGGCTCCGTCCCGCCGCACGGGCACCGCGAGCTGGCCCAGCCCGAGCCGGGTCTCTACGTTGTCGGCATGAAGTCGTACGGCCGGGCGCCGACCTTCCTGGTCACCACGGGCAACGAGCAGGTCCGCTCCGTGGCAGCCGCGATCGCCGGCGACGTCGAGGCCGCCGACGAGGTACGCCTGGTGCTCCCCGAGACCGGGGTGTGCTCGGTGGACCTGGCCAGCGGGGAGACGCCCGCCGTCGCTGTCGGGTCGGCGGCCGGCCTCGCCGTGGTCGGCGCCTGCTGCTCGTGAGGAGGGTCCCGGCCTTTCACGGGTGGCGGATCGTCGGCGTCCTGGCGGTCACGGAGACGGTGTCGTGGGGCGTGCTCTACTACTCCTTCGCGGTCGTGCAGGTACCGATGCGGGCCGAGCTGGGCATGTCGCCGGCGACCGTGGCCGGGGCGTGGTCGCTGGCGGTCCTGGTGGCCGGCGTGGCGGCCGTGCCGGTCGGGCGGTGGCTCGACCGGCACGGCGCCCGAGGCCTGATGACGGCTGGGTCCGTGCTCGCGGTCCTGATGGTGGTCGCCTGGTCCCGCGTGCAGACGGTGACCGGCCTCTACCTGGTCTTCGCCGGCATCGGGCTGGTGTCCGCCGCCGTCCTCTACGAGCCGGCCTTCGCGGTCGTCGTTCGGTGGTTCGCCGCCGACCGGGCGCGGGCCCTGCTGACGGTGACGGTGGTGGCCGGCTTCGCGTCGACCATCTTCCTGCCGCTCTCCCAGGCCTTGATCCGCGCCGTCGGCTGGCGCGACGCGCTGCTGCTCCTCGCGCTCGTCCTCGCCGTCACTACCGCGCTCCCGCACCTGCTGGTGCTGCGGCGCGAACCGGCCGACCTCGGCCTCCATCCCGACGGGGCGTCGTCGCCCCCGTCACCCCAGCCGGTGGTCGGCACGGGTGACCGGCTGGGCCGGACGATCGCGTGGGCGGCCGTCGACCGGCGGTTCAGCCTGCTGACCTTGGCGTTCACGGCCAACGCCCTGGCCGTGGTCGTGGTCGCCGTCCACCTGGTGCCCTTCCTGCGCGAGCTCGGGCACTCGGCCATGGTGGCGGCCACGGCCGCAGGGTGCCTGGGCGCGCTGTCGGTCGCGGGGCGGTTGCTGGTCACCGTGGCCGCGCGGGGCCGGTCGACCGGCCAGGTCGTCGCGGTCGCCTTCGGCGCGCAGGCGCTCGGCGGGGTGGTGCTTCTGCTCGCCGGTGGCACGCTCCCCGGTGCCGTCGCCTTCGTGCTGTTCTTCGGCATCGGCTTCGGGGTCGGCACCATCGCGAGGCCGGCCATGCTCGCCGAGGCCTACGGCACCGCCTCGTACGCGACGTTGTCGGCCCTGCTCGGGGTCGCGCTGACGGCCGCGCGGGCGGTCGGGCCGCTGGCTGCCGGTGCCGTACGGACGTGGACGGGGAGCTACCAGCCGGTGGCGACCGGAATCGTCGCGGCATGTGCGGTGGCGGCCGTCGCTGTCGCCCGGGGCACCCAGCCCACCGCGTCACGCACGCCTCGCGTCCACCTGCGCTGATGACGTCGAACCCGGCGCGTCCGGACAGGTCCGGGCTCGGCATGATCATCGGGCCTGCCGACCTGCGAAACCCCCGGTCTCTGCGTGCACCGGAGGGCGAGCCGTCCACGGATCAGCGGGGGACCAGCGTGGGGACTCCGGCAGCGAACAGGGCCGCTGCGGCGACGGTCAGGTGGTGGAGGTAGAAGGTCTGCCACGTCCGCTGGTAGCCGCGCGACACCGACACCGGCAGCGCCACGTCCGTACGCGCCCGCAACCGCAGCACGAGCACCGCGCACAGGACCTCGCCGGCCGCCAGGACCGCCGGCTGCAGCCCCTCGATCCACGGGGCCGCCACCGCGATCGCTGCATAGGTGGCCAGGAGCAAGCCGGTGGCGACGCGCAAAACGGTGGCCGCGTCGCCCTCGGTGGTGAAGGTGCGGATCCCGTAGGCCGCGTCGCCCTCCCGGTCCGGCAGGTCCTTGAAGACCGCCACGACGAGGCCGAACACGGTGGCTGCCGCGGCCAGCACGGCCACCGCCGCTGGCACCGGGCCGACGCCTCCTGCGAGGTGCCACCAGACACCCAGCGTGAGCACCACACCCCGGACCAGGAGGATCGACAGCGCGGCGGGGACGGGGAACCGCTTGAGCCGCACCGGTGGGACGGAGTACGCCGTGCCGACGACGACGCCGATGGTGACCGTGGTCCCCAGCGGCACGGAGAGCCACCAGCCGAGGCCCAGGGCGACCACCCCGCAGGCGAGGCTCGCCACCAGTCCGCCCCGGCGGCTGAGCGCCCCCGAGGGCAGCGGCAGGTGCGGCTTGTTGATCCGGTCGATGTCGACGTCGAGCACCTGGTTGAGCCCGGTGATGTAGACGTTGGTCGCCAGGCACACGACGAGGACCAGGACCAGGTCGGCGACGGCTCCGGGCGTCACGTCGGACCCTGCCCAGCGCAGGACCCAGAGCGTGACCACCGTGGCGGACGTGGCCAGCACCGTGTGCGGTCGGGTGAACTCCCAGGCCGTCCGCCAGGGCGACATCACCCCGTGTCCCCCATGCCGGGGGGGAGCGGGCGCGCGTGCACGACCACCAGCCGCCGGGTGCAGCGGGTGAGGGCCACATACAGGTCGTGCACGCCCCGGGGCGAGCCCTCCAGAACGTCCAGGGGCTCCACCAGGACGACGACGTCGAACTCCAGGCCCTTGACCTCCTGGACGTCGAGCACGACGACGGGGGCCTCCGCGCTGTCGGTGTCCGCGGCCACCGCGCCGTCGGCCAGGTGGGGGGCCAAAGCCGCACGCAGTCCGCCCGAGCGCCCGCGGGCCGTGACCACCGCGAGCCGTCCGTCGTCCAGACCCGCCAGCTCGGACCGCACGGCGTCGGCGACGACCTCGGGCCCGGTCTCGGGCACTGGCAGCAGGAGGGGTGCGTCGCCCGACCGTACGGCGCGAGGCGGGGTCGCGGGGTCGCCCGCGGCGACGAGGACCGCCGTAGCGAGGTCCATGACCTCGGCGGGGGTCCGGTAGTTGACCGTCAGCTCGGCGACCTGCCATCGGCCCGGTACGTGCGGTTCCAGGGCCTCGGCCCAGTCCGTGGTCCCGGCCGGCGAGGCGGACTGCGCAGTGTCGCCCACGACCGTCATGGACTTGCTCGGCACCCGGCGCACGATCGCCCGCCAGTCCATGGGTGAGAGCTCCTGGGCCTCGTCCAGGACGACGTGCCCGTAGGTCCAGGTCCGGTCGGCCGCCGCCCGCTCGGCGACGGGCAGCACGGGGCCCGTCTCGGCGAAGCGGTCGGCCAGCGCCTCGGCCGACGCCCTGTCGCCGGGGCCGCCGGTGGTCTCCAGGACCCCCTGGGCATAGCGGATCTCGGCCTCCCATCCGGCAGCCCGCCGGCGGCGCTCCGCCCGGTCGGCGTCCTCCGACTCGCCGAGCAGCTCGGCGAGCTCGTCGAAGAGCGGCACGTCCGCGGTGGTCCACGCCGAGCCCCGCTCCCGCGCGAGCAGCGCCCGCTCGGCGGGGTCGAGCCACGGGGCGGCGTGGGCGAGCCGCTCGGGCTCGGCCCACAGGTCGGCCAGCAGGCGCTGCGGAGTGAGCGGCATCCAGCAGAGGTTGACCTCGCGCCGGACGTCGGGGGAGTCGCGCAGGTCCGCCTCGAGCGCCGGTAGGTCGTCGTCCTCGACCGACTGCCCACGCGCCTGTCCCAGCCGTCCCGCGAGGTCGGTGAGCACCTCCCGGACGAAGGCCTCGCGCGCCGTGTTGTGCGGCCGTCGTGAACGACGGGCACGAGTCCGCGCCGCCGCCACCACCCGCGGCTCCAGGACCACGGTGTCGCCGTCCACCGAAAGCGTCAGCGGCCGCATCGGCACCTGCTGCCGCGCGGCCACGGCGCGACGCATCGCCTGCGCCATCCGGAGGTCGCCCTTCAGCACCGATGCCGCCGGCTCGTCGTCCGTCTCGGCCTCCACGCCCGGGACCAGCTGGGCCGGGGTGAGCATCACCACCCCGGTCTCACCGAGCGCGGGGAGCACCTGCTCGATGTAGCGCAGGAAGGCCCGGCTCGGGCCCACGACCAGGACGCCGTTGCGGGCGATCCGGTCGCGGTGCGTGTAGAGCAGGTACGCGGCCCGGTGCAGCGCCACGGCGGTCTTGCCCGTCCCGGGACCGCCCTGGACCACCAGGACGCCGGCTAGCGGTGCCCGGATGACCTCGTCCTGCTCGGCCTGGATCGTCGCGACGATGTCGCGCATGCGTCCGGTGCGCCGCTCCCACAGGGCGGCCATCAGGGCACCCTCGCCGCTGAGCGCGAGCTCCCCGTCCCGCTCGGCGGCCTCGATGTCGAGAAGCTCGTCCTCCACGGAGAGCACCTGGCGTCTCCGCAGCGTGAGGTGTCGCCGGCGGACGACGTCGCCCGGGCGTGCCGGCGTTGCCCGGTAGAAGTCTTCGGCGGCCCGGGCCCGCCAGTCCACGAGCAGCTGGTGCTGGTCGTCGTCCGAGAGCCCGACCCGGCCCACGTACCGGGTCCGGCCGTCGGTCAGGTCCAGCCGGCCGAAGGCGAGGCGCTCCTCCACGGAGCCGAGGCGCGCCAGCCGGTCTCCGTAGAGGGCCGCCATCGCGTCGCGCTCCGAGCGGTTCTGCGGACTCCCTCCCACCCGGGCGCGACGCACCCGGGACAGCTGATCCGCGGTCCGGGCGCGGAGCTCGTCCAGCCGGCCGTACAGGGAGTCGACGACCACTTGCTCCCGACCGACCTCGTCCACGCCGCCCTTCCCGTCGTAGCGCTCCTGCGGGGTGACCGAACGACGGTACGCGGCGGTGGCCCGGTCCCGGTACCGGGGACCGCCCGTCGGACACGTGGCCGCTCGAGGGGCTGTGACAGGGTGTCGTCGTGGCCGAGTCGACCCGTCCGCGCCGGATGTCCCGCCGCATGGCCGCCATGCGGGAGCGGCTGGAACGCCGTCGGGCCATGCTCGAGGCCGAGGCCGAGTCCGAGCTGGCGATGCTCGACGAGCCCGCCGCCGCTCCTGTGGAGGCGGAGCCGGTCCGGGTCGTGGTCGAGCAGGCACCGCCGAGCTACCACGCCGATCGCGATCACCCGGTGCCCTGGGCCATGCGGGCCGCTGCCGA
>Ga0268386_10000318_pt1 | contig 29651 bp, 28 predicted proteins | sample RVTome_15_FD_200260 | JGI IMG/M metagenome (GOLD analysis project Ga0268386, IMG submission 200260) | Soil microbial communities from uranium-contaminated site in the Upper Colorado River Basin, Wyoming, United States - RVT150D86... ... | reverse complement strand
GGTTCGTCGTCATCGAGGGGCTCATCCGCGTGTTCATCTTCATCCTCTACCTGGTGCTCGTGGGCTTCATGCCCGACCTCCGGCGCGTGTTCCAGTACCACGCGGCCGAGCACAAGGCGATCAACGCTTACGAGGCCGGCGACCCGCTCGAGCCCGAGGTCGTCCAGCGTCACAGCCTCATCCACGTGCGCTGCGGGACGGCGTTCCTGCTCTACGTGATGGTGATCGCCATCTTCGTCTTCGCCTTCGTCGGCCAGCCCGGCTGGTTCTGGCTGATCGCCTCCCGGATCCTGCTCCTCCCCGTGATCGCCGGGATCGCGTACGAGGTGATCCGCTTCGCGGGCAAGCACCCGACGAACCCGATCCTGCGGACGATCCTGGCGCCCGGCCTCTGGCTGCAGCGCCTGACGACGCGGGCTCCCTCGCTCGACCAGATCGAGGTCTCGATCCGCGCGCTCCACGAGGTGCTCCGCCTCGAGGGCCGGCTGACGCCGGAGGAGCGCAAGGTCGAGGTCATGGCCTAGCCGAACGCGTTGTCGAGGCCGAGCATGAGGGCGAAGCCGGCCAGGAGCGCCACCGTCGCGTCGCGCTCGCGGCCGCGTGCGTGGCTCTCCGGGATCAGCTCGTCCACGACGACGTAGAGCATCGCGCCTCCGGCGAAGGCGAGGCCGAAGGGGAGGAGGCCGCTGGTGAGCTCGAACGCGGCGAATGCGAGGAAGGCCGCCGGCGGCTCGACGGCGCCGCTCGCGGCGGCAAAGCCGACGGCGACGCGCCGCCTCGCGCCCGCGGCCAGGAGCGGCGCCGCGGCGGCGAAGCCCTCGGGGACGTTCTGGATCCCGATCGCCAGCGCGAGCGGGATCCCGAGCTCGTGCCCGCCCGCGGCGAAGGCGACGCCGACGGCAAGACCCTCGGGGACGTTGTGGATCGTCAGGGCGGAGAGGAGGAGGATCGCCCGCCGCTGCTCGGCCTCGCGCGGGTGGCCCCGCTCGACGAAGCGGGCGTGGACGTGCGGGACGGCCGTGTCGAGCGCCACGAAGACGACGGCGCCCGCGCCGAGGCCGGCGAGCACCTCCCAGAGCGCGCCGCGGTCGAGGGCCGGCACCAGGAGGCTGAACGCGGTCGCCGCGAGCATGACTCCGGCCGTGAAGCCGAGAAGCATGCTCAGCAACCGGTCGGAGGGCCGCGGGAAGAAGAGGAGGAAGAGGCCGCCGAGCGTCGTCGCGAGCCCCGAGGCGAGAATCGCACCGACCGTGACGGCGTCCACGGCGCGACCCTATCGCGCGCCGAGGATCGGCTCGTGCGCGGGCTATCCTGAGCCGGTCATGAGCGCCCAGATCGAGAGCCTGGTGGACGAGCTCGAGCGTTCCTACGCGGAGGCGCAGGAGCGGATGAACGACCCTGCGCTCTACGCCGACCGCAACGCCGCGGCCGAGGCCGGCCGCCGGCTGAAGGAGCTCGAGGCGCCGCACAAGCTCGCCGTGGAGTGGCGCGAGACGCGCGACGACGCCCACGCGGCCCGCTCCGACCCCGACCTCCGTGAGCTCCTGCCCGAGCTGGAAGAGCGCCTCGAGCGGCTCGAGGAGGACCTCAAGCTCGCGCTGGTCGAGCGCGACCCGAACGACGCCAAGGACGTCGTCGTCGAGATCCGCCAGGGCGCCGGCGGCAACGAGGCGGCGCTCTGGGCCGGCGACCTCTTCCGCATGCTCACGCGCTACGCGGAGCGGCGCGGCTACAAGTGGGAGCCGCTCGGCTCGAGCCCGAGCGACGGCGGCGGCTTCAAGGACGTCGCCTTCGCGATCAAGGGCGACGGCGCGTACTCCGTGTTCAAGTTCGAAGGCGGCACGCACCGGGTGCAGCGCGTCCCCGAGACGGAGTCCCAGGGGCGGATCCACACGTCGACGGCCACGGTGGCCGTGATGCCGGAGGCGGAGGAGGTCGACGTCGAGCTCGACCAGAACGACCTCAAGATCGACGTCTACCGCTCAACCGGGCCGGGCGGCCAGTCGGTGAACACGACCGACTCCGCGGTGCGGATCACGCACGTTCCGACCGGGATCGTCGTGGCCATGCAGGACGAGAAGTCCCAGCTCCAGAACAAGCTCAAGGCCATGCGCGTGCTCCGCGCGCGGCTGCTCGAGGCCGAGCTGCGGCGCCAGCAGGCGGAGCTCTCGGCCCAGCGGCGCTCGCAGATCGGAAGCGGCGACCGGGCGGAGAAGATCCGCACCTACAACTTCCCCGAGAACCGGGTCACCGACCACCGCATCAAGCTCACGCTCCACCGGCTCGACTCGGTGCTCGACGGCGAACTCGGCGAGCTCACCGACGCGCTGACGGCGGAGGAGCGCCAGCGGGCGCTCGAGACGGCCGCCCCGGCGTGAGCCCGCTCGCCGCGGTCCACGAGGTCGCGCGGGAGCTCGACGGGGCGGGCGTGCCCTCGCCGCGGGTGGACGCGGAGTTGCTCGTGGCAGACGTGCTCGGGATCTCGCGCTCCGAGCTCTACGCCTCCGACCGGGCGCTGAGGGAGGAGGAGCTCGTGCACCTGCGGGAGCTCGTGGCGAGGCGGCAGGCGCGGGAGCCGCTCGCCTACGTGCTCGGCGAGTGGGGGTTCCGGCGGCTCGTGCTCACGGTCGACTCGCGGGCGCTCGTGCCCCGGCCGGAGACCGAGGTGGTCGTGGAGCGCTGCCTGGCGGCGCTGCGGGGGATCGCCGAGCCGCGAGTGGTGGACGTCGGCACCGGCTCGGGCGCGATCGCGCTCGCCCTCGCGGACGAGCATCCGGGCGCCCGCGTCGTCGCCGTCGACCGGTCGGAGGACGCGCTCGCCCTCGCGCGGGAGAATCTCGAGCGGACCGGCCTCGCCGGCCGCGTCGAGCTGCGGCAGGGCGACCTGCTCGCCGGGCTCGAGGGCCCGTTCGACCTCGTCGTCTCCAACCCGCCGTACGTGCCGCCGGAGGAGTACCCGGAGCTCCAGCCGGAGATCAGGCTCTACGAGCCGTACGAGGCGGTCGTCGGCGACCACGTCTGGCAACGGGTCGCGCGCCAGGCACTCGCCGTCCTCCGCCCGGGCGGCCGCCTCGTCCTCGAGTGCGGCGAGGGCCAGGCCGCCGAGGTAGCCGAGGGCCTCGCGGCCCTCGGCTACGCCGGCGTGCTCTGCACGCCGGACCTGGCCGGCCGCGACCGCGCCGTCGAGGCGCACCGTCCCTAGCGGCCACGTCCGGGGAGAGGCCCCGGCCGTGGCCGGAGGGGACACGCCCCGCCCCCGGCGGCCATGGCCAGGTGCCTGGCACCGGGACCCGGCCGGCGCGGGCTCGGCTCCCGGGGCGGCGAAGGGCCCGCGTCCGGCAGACTCCCCGGGATGACTACGGCGGAGGACATGGCCGAGTGCCTGGCACGGGGACGTGGCCGGAGGGGGCGGGCGTGAGCGACGCGGCCGTCGCGGCGCTCCGCGCCGGGCAGCTCGTCGTCCTGCCGACCGACACCGTCTACGGCCTCTGCGCGGACGCCTACCGCGAGCGGCACTGCCTGCGGCTCTACGGCGCGAAGCGGCGGCCGGAGTCGATGCCGGTGCAGCTGCTCGCCGCCGACCTGGACGCGATCCTGGACGCCGTGCCGGAGGCGCGCGGGCGCGGCGCGGTCGTCGCACGGGCGCTCCTTCCCGGGCCGTACACGCTGATCCTCCCCAATCCCGCGCGCCGCTTCCGCTGGCTCAGCGGGACGAGGCCGGAGACGATCGGGATCCGCGTCCCCGTCCTGCCCGCGGCCGCGCTCGCCGTCGTGCAGCGCCTCGGCGCGGTGGCCGCGACGAGCGCCAACCTCCACGGCGAGCCCGATCCCGCCCGGCTGGACGACGTGCCCCGCGAGCTGCTCGACGCCTGCGGCGCCGTCGTCGACGCGGGCGAGCTCCCCGGGGCGCCGTCCACGGTGGTCGACCTCACCGGCCCCGAGCCCAAGGTCCTCCGCGAGGGGGCGGTCGGCGCCGGGGAGGCCCTGGCGCGGACGCGCGAGGCGCTCTCCGTAGGGGCCGGGGGCTAGACTCCCGCAGGTGGTGCCGACCTCGACACGGCCCAAGGCGCTCGTCACGGGCGGCGCCGGCTTCATCGGCTCCCACCTGTGCGAGGCGCTCCTCGGCGACGGATGGGAGGTCTACGCCCTCGACGACCTCTCCACCGGGTCGCTCGACAACGTCGCGCACCTGCGCGAGCGCTGGGACTTCCACCTGGTCGTCGACTCCGTGCTCTCGCCGACGGTCGTGAACGAGCTGGTCTACAAGTGCGACGTCGTCTACCACCTCGCGGCGGCGGTCGGCGTGCGCCTCATCGTCGAGCAACCCGTCCGCACGCTCCTGACCAACGTCCGCGGGACCGAGGTGATCCTCGAGCACGCCCACCGCTTCGGGAAGCGCCTGCTGCTCGCCTCGACCTCGGAGATCTACGGCGACCACCGCGACCGCACCCCGCTCCCCGAGGACGCCCGCCGCGTCTACGGGCCGACGACGACCCGCCGCTGGGCCTACGCCGACTCGAAGGCGATGGACGAGCTCCTCGCGCTCGCCTACGCACAGGAGCGCGGGCTCGACGTCGTCATCGCGCGGCTCTTCAACACGGTCGGCCCGCGCCAGAGCGGCCAGTACGGCATGGTGATCCCCCGCTTCGTCGAGCGGGCGCTCGCCGGCGAGCCGCTGGAGATCCACGGCGACGGGACGCAGACGCGCTGCTTCTGCCACGTCGCGGACACCGTGCGCGCGCTCTCGGCCCTGATGAACACCCCCGCGACGAGCGGCGAGATCTACAACATCGGCTCGCAGCAGTCGATCTCGATCCTCGACCTGGCGCATCGCGTGGTCGAGATGACCCGCTCGGACTCCGACCTTCGCTTCGTGCCCTACGAGGAGGTCTACGGGCTCGGCATCGAGGATATGTACCACCGCGTCCCGGCCATCGACAAGATCGCGGCGGCCGTGGGCTGGGGGGCGACGCTCGACCTCGACGTCGTCCTCGCCGACGTGATCAAGCACGTGCGAACGGCGGGGCCGGCCGCGGAGGACGAGCCTCAGCGGGAAGAGGCGCGCTCGGGCGCGAGCGCGGCCTCGGCGGCGCGCACCGCGAGCGAGTAGGCGGCGAGCGCCGCCGCCACGGTCACGCCCCACTGCACGAGCGGCCACGAGCCGAAGGGGAGGGAGACCGCCAGGCCGATCCCGACGGCGGGCACGACGAGCGCCGTCAGCCCGAGCGCGCCCAGTCGGCCCAGGCCCCACGCGCGCCGGAAGTCCGCGTACTCGCGGAAAAGCGGAACGACGACGAGGGCCGCAACGGCCAGGATCCCCACGATCCCCACGCACTGACCATGGCACGGACCGGGTTGCCCGTCCAGACCCGCGCAGTAAAGTGCCTGCGATGGCGATCGCGGTCGAGACCCTCGAGGAGCTGCGGCGCGCGGCTCTGGCCGACGTCGACCCCGACCTCGTCGAGCTGATCGGGCGCGAGCTCGAGCGCCAGCGCGGGACGATCGAGCTGATCGCCTCCGAGAACTTCACCTGGCCGTCCGTCTTCGAGGCGGTCGGGAGCGTCCCCACGAACAAGTACGCGGAGGGGTACCCGGGCCGCCGCTACTACGGCGGCTGCGAGGTCGTCGACGAGATCGAGCAGCTCGCCATCGACCGGGCGAAGGCGCTCTTCGGCGCCGAGCACGCGAACGTCCAGGCCCACGCCGGTGCGCAGACGAACATGGCCGTCTACTTCAGCTGCCTCGAGCCGGGGGACACGATCCTCGCCATGCGCCTCGACCACGGCGGCCACCTCACGCACGGGCTCAAGGTCAACTTCTCCGGGAAGCTCTACGACGTCGCCGGCTACGGCGTCGACCGCGAGACGGGGCTGATCGACTTCGACGAGGTGCGGCGCCTCGCGCAGGAGCGCCGCCCGAAGCTCATCGTCTGCGGGGCCTCCGCCTACCCGCGGAGGATCGAGACCGACCGCTTCCGCGAGATCGCGGACGAGGTCGGCGCGCTCCTCCTCTGCGACATGGCGCACATCGCCGGGCTCGTCGCGGCCGGGCTTCACCCGAACCCGGTGCCGCACTGCGACTTCGTCACGTCGACGAGCCACAAGACGCTCGCCGGCCCGCGCGCAGGATTCGTTCTCTGCCGCGAGGAGCACGCGACCGCCGTCGACAAGGCCGTCTTCCCGGGGATGCAGGGCGGCCCGCTCCTGCACGTGATCGCGGCCAAGGCGACCTGCTTCAAGATCGCCGCGAGCGAGGCCTTCGGCGAGTACCAGGCGCAGATCCGGGCGAACGCCGACGCGCTCGCCGACTCCCTCCTCGCCGGCGGCTTCGACCTCCTGACGGGCGGCACGGACACGCACCTGGTACAGGTCGACCTGCGCCGGAGCGAGTGGACGGGCCGCGCGGCCGAGGACCGGCTCCACGAGGTGCGGATCACGGCGAACCGCAACACGGTCCCGTTCGACGAGCGGCCGCCCCTGGAGGCCTCCGGCATCCGGCTGGGCACGCCCGCCGTGACCATGCGCGGCTTCGACGAGGACGACCTGCGCGAGGTAGGTGAGATCATCGGCGGGGCCCTGGGGGGAGACGACCTCGACGCGCTGCGCGCGCGGAGCGCGGCGCTCTGCGAGCGGCGCCCGCTCTACCCCGGCTTCCGCGGCTACACGGAGTTCGTCGCGTGACGGTGGCCACCGAGCGCGTCACCGTCGTCGACCACCCGCTGGCCCAGCACAAGCTCGGCCTCCTGCGGGACGCGGAGACGCCGACGCAGTTCTTCCGCCAGCTCGTCAACGAGCTGGCCGTGCTCCTCACGTACGAGGTGACGAAGGACCTGCCCGTCGAGGAGGTCGAAATCTCGACGCCGCTCGAGAAGACGACGGTGCCGCGGATCTCCGGGAAGAAGGTCGCGGTCGTGCCGATCCTCCGCGCGGGGATCGGGATGCTCGACGGCGTGCTCTCGCTCGTGACCGCCGCCCGCGTCGGCTTCATCGGCCTCTACCGGAACGAGGAGACCCTGCAGCCGGTCGAGTACTACGTGAAGCTCCCGGCCGACGTCGCCGAGCGGGACGTCATCCTCCTCGACCCGATGCTCGCCACCGGCAACTCGACCGCTGCCGCGGTGGACATCCTCAGGAAGGCCGGCGCGCAGTCGGTGCGCATGATCGCCATCATCGCCGCGCCGGAGGGGATCGAGCGCCTGCACGCCGCCCATCCGGACGTCCACGTCGTCGTCGCCTCGATCGACCGGGAGCTGAACGAGCAGGGCTACATCGTCCCCGGCCTCGGCGACGCGGGCGACCGGCTGTACGGCACGAAGTGACCGGGAGCTGACCTCACCGTGTGGAACGTCTTCCGAGCCCACCTGGACGTGCTCTGGGGGTTCCTCGTCGCGTTTGCGGTCGTCGTCGTCCTCACCCCGGCCGTCGGCCGGGTCGCGCGCGTCCTCGGCGTCGTGGACGAACCGGGCGAGGCGCGGCGGATGCACCTGCGCGCCGTCCCGCGCCTGGGCGGGCTGGCGATCTTCCTGGGGATCTTCATCCCCGGCCTCGCCTTCCTCGACCTCTCCGGCGCCTACCGCGGGATCCTCCTCGGCGCGGCCGTGGCCACCGCGGTCGGCATGGCGGACGACTTCCGCGGCCTGCCCTGGGCGCTGAAGCTTGCCGGCCAGGGCGTCGCGGCCGGCATCGCCATCCACTTCGGCGTCTACATCGACCGGTTCAGCTTCCCGATCGTCGGCGTCCACGAGCTGCCGTACTGGGTCTCGGTCGTCGTCACCCTCCTCTGGATCGTCGGGATGATGAACGTGATCAACCTGCTCGACGGCATGGACGGGCTCGCCGCCGGGATCAGCGCGATCGCCGGCGCGACGTTCGCCATCCTCGCGCTCGAGCTGGGGAGGCCCGAGGCGGCGGTGCTCTCCGCGATCGTCGCCGGGGCGTGCCTCGGCTTCCTGCGCCACAACTTCTACCCGGCGCGGATCTTCATGGGCGACTCGGGCTCGCACCTCCTCGGCTTCGTCCTCGCCACGGTGGCGATCCAGGGGTCGCTGAAGACGGCGGCGACGGTGGCGCTGATCTTCCCGCTGATCGTGCTCGCCGTCCCCCTCCTGGACACGTCCTTCGTGATCGCCAAGCGTCTCAAGTACGGCCGGCCGCTGACGGAGCCGACGCCCTGGCACCTCTACCACCGCTTCCGGGACATCGGCTTCACGCAGCGGCGCGCGGCCGTCTACTTCTACGTCTGGGGCCTCGTGCTCGCCGGCGGGGCGCTCGCCACCCGTTTCGTGCCCTTCCGGAGCCAGGGCGAGTGGCACCAGTGGCCGACCGTGCTCGTCGGCGTGATCGCTTTCGTGGTGCTCACCACGTCGCTCTACATGGTCTACGTGCTCGAGATCCTCAAGCTCCGGCGGCTGCGGGCGTGGGCGAGCCGCCGCCAGGCCGACGAGCCGGAGCCCGAGCAGCGGCTCAAGAGCGCGTGACCCCGCGCGACGAGTCGGCCGAGGCGGCGAGGCTCGCCTTCGAGGAGGCCTCGGCGTGGCTCGCCGGGCTAGACGAGCGGCCCGTGCTTCCGCCGGGCGGCGAGGAGGCGACCGCCCGCTTCGGCGGCCCGCTGCCCGAGGAGGGCGCGGGCGCCGCCGCGACGCTCGCCGAGCTCGCCGCCGGGCTCGGCGCGGCGACCGCCTCCCCCGGGCCGCGCTTCTTCCACTTCGTCACCGGCGGCGTGACGCCGGCCGCGCTCGGCGCCGACTGGCTCGCCACCGCGCTCGACCAAAACGCGTTCAGCTGGGCCGGCTCGCCGCTCGCCACCCGGCTGGAAACCGTCTCGGTGGACTGGCTCAAGCAGCTCTTCGACCTGCCGGCGGCGTGGGGCGGGGGCCTGACGACCGGGGCGACCGGCGCCAACCTCATGGGCCTCGCCGCCGCCCGCCAGTGGTGGGGCGAGCAGCACGGGCGCGACATCGGCGCGGAGGGGATGGCCGGGCTCCCGCCGGTTCCCGTGCTCTCGAGCGGCTTCGTCCACCCGAGCGCGCTCAAGGCGCTCGCCGAGCTCGGGCTCGGCCGGGCCACGGTGCGGACGTTCTCGCGCGACCCGGTCGGGCGGCTCGACCTGCCCGCGCTCGCGGAGGCGCTCCGGGGCCTCGGCGGCGCTCCCGCGATCGTGATCGGGAACGCGGGCGAGGTCAACGCCGGCGAGTTCGACTCGATCGAGCCGCTCGCCGACCTGGCCGCCGAGCAGGGCGCCTGGCTGCACGTCGACGGCGCCTTCGGGCTGTTCGCCAGGCTCTCGCCGCGCTCGGCGCACCTCGCCGCGGGGGTGGAGCGCGCCGACTCGGTGATCGCCGACGGCCACAAGTGGCTGAACGTCCCCTACGACTGCGGCTTCGCGTTCGTCCGCGACCCGGCTCTGCTCGCCAAGGTCTTCGCGCTCTCCGCCGCCTATCTCCCCGGCGAGGAGCCCGAGCCGACCTACGGGTACCTGACGCCGGAATCCTCCCAGCGCGCCCGCTCGCTGGCGGTGTGGGCAGCCCTGCGCGCCTGGGGCCGTGCCGGCTACCGGGAGATGGTCGAGCGCCACCTCGACCTGGCGCAGCACCTCGCCGCCCTCGTCGACGCAGCGCCCGACCTCGAGCGGCTCGCCGAGGTCCCGTTGAACATCGTCTGCTTCCGCTACCGGCCGGACGGTGTCCCGGAGGAGGAGCTGAACGCGCTGAACGCCCGCCTGGGGGAGGACGTGCTCGCCGACGGGCGCGTCTCGGTCGGCACCACGAGCTTCGGGGGCACGGTGGCCTTCCGCCCCGCGATCGTGAACTGGCGCACCCGGGAGGAGGACGTCGAGCTCCTCGTCGCGGTCGTCCGCGAGCTCGGCGCCCGCCTGCTCGCCGCACAAAGTAGCCCCTAAGCGGCTCCAAATCTGGGAAAGCGGTGTTACGAGCCGCTGCCCGCGACTGATAGGCTCCCTGCGAATAAGATGCATTCCGTCGTGGCCGCCCTCGTCCGTCGCTCGGACGCCCCGTGACTCCCGGGGCGCTGCTCACGCCGCGTCCGATGCCGGACCGGCGCATGCCCGTCGTGATCGGCGGCGCCGTCGTCGCCCTCGCTCTCCCGGTCTTCCTCCTGGCCGGCTGGGACGTGCGCGGGTGGGCCCTCGGCGCGCTCCTCTGGGCGGGAAGCCAGCTCGTCGGCCTGCTCCTGAACCGGGCGGGGATCGGCGAGCCGACGCTGCGCGGCTCCGGGATCGCCGCCTTCGGGATGATGGGCCGCGGGATCGCGCTCGTGCTCATCCTCATCGCCGTGGCCGTCGTGAACCCGTCGCTCGCTCTCGCCGCCGCGCTCGTCTACGCCGCCGCGTACAGCGCCGAGCTGATCGCGAGCCTGAAGATCTACTTCTCCGGGAGCCCCAGGCGATGAGCTTCCTGCTCGCCGCCTCCGAGGGCGAGTTCGACCCGCAGCACGAGTTCATCCTCCAGGAGTGGATCCCGATCCACATCGGGCCGCTCGACCTCTCCGTGAACAAGGCCGTGGCCTACCTCTGGCTGGGCGGCCTGCTCACGATCCTGCTCGGGATCTGGCTCATGCGCTTCGGCCTCTCGCTCCGCCCCGACCGGCGGCAGACGACCGGCGAGGCGATCTACGAGGCCGTGCAGGAGCAGATCGCCGAGTCGAGCATCCCCTCCAAGGCGCTGCACCTCTGGTTCCCGTACGTCGCGTCGCTCTTCCTCTTCATCTGGGTGCTGAACATCGTCGGGTTCATCCCTCTGCCGCTCTCGGACGAGAAGTTCGACTTCTTCGGCCTCGAGCTGCCCACCTGGGGGATCTACGCGGCGACCGCGAACCTGAGCGTGACGCTCGCGCTCGCGCTCATCACCTTCGGGGCGACCCACTTCGAGGGAATCCGCTACAACGGCCCGCGCCGCTACTTCAAGAGCTGGATCCCGGAGGGTGCGCCCAAGCCGCTTCTCGCGCTGATCGTGCCGCTCGAGGTCATCTCGCAGTTCATGCGGCTGATCTCGCTCTCGGTGCGGCTCTTCGCCAACATGCTCGCGGGCCACATGCTGATCCTCGTCATGCTCGGCCTCATCTTCATCTTCTCGGCCTGGTGGCTGGTGCCGTTCTCGCTGCTGATCGGGACGGCCATCTACCTCTTCGAGGTCGGCATCGTCGTCTCGATCCAGGCCTTCGTCTTCGCGCTGCTCTCGGCGATCTACATCGGCGCGGCCATCGAACCGGAACACTAGGCAGAGGAAAGGAAAGGGAGGGGAAAACGTGGACGTTCTGCTCGCACAGACCACCGACGAGGGCCTCACCGCGCTCGGCCAGGCGATCGCCTTCGGCGTCGGAGTCGGGCTGGGCGCCGTCGGCGCCGGCATCGGGATCGGCACGATCTTCGGCTCCATGATCCAGGCCGTCGCCCGGCAGCCCGAGCTCCGCGGCGAGCTCACCGGCATCCAGTGGCTCGGCTTCGCGCTCACGGAGGCGGTCGTCTTCTACGCGCTCCTGGGCGGCCTGCTCGCCTTCGTGCTCGTCTGATGGAGAACGCGCTCGTTCAGGCGTTCCTCTTCGCGCAGGAGACGACCACCACGGCGGAGGAGGAAGAGGGCTCGCTCATCGACGTCGTCCCGGGCCTGATGGTCTGGACGATCATCACGTTCCTGCTCGTCCTCTGGGTCCTCCGGCGCTTCGCGTTCAGCCGGATCCAGGGGATGATCGACAAGCGCCGCGACACGATCCGCGAGGCCCTCGACGAGGCCGACAAGGCCCGTGCGGAGGCCCGCGAGCTTCGCGAGCTCGTCCGCAGGGAGCGCGACGAGGCGAAGGCCGAGCGCGAGAAGATCCTCGACGAGTCGCGCCGCCAGGCCCAGCGCCAGCTCGAGCAGGCGCGCGAGGCGGCGGACACGGATCTGAAGGAGCGCCTGGCGAAGAACCGCGAGGAGCTCGAGGCGGAGAACGCGAGGCTCCGCGAGCAGATCCGCCGCGACGTGGTCGAGCTGACGCTCCTCGCCGCGGAGAAGGTGACGGGCAAGGTGCTCGACGAGGCAGACCAGCGGCGCCTCATCGACGAGACCGTCGCCGAGGTCGACGTGAAGCAGATCGCGAGCGAGAACTAGGGGAGCCCGGGTTGGCGGTCGCTCATCGGGTCTACGCGGAGGCGGTTCTCTCGGCTGCCCGCGACCAGGGCCGCGTGGACGCGGTCCGAGAGGAGCTCGGGGAGTTCGTCGACGCGGTCGAGTCCTCCGACGAGCTTCGCTCGCTCCTCCGCAACCCGCAGATCGAGCCGCTCGTCAAGCGCGACGCGCTCGCGGCGGCGCTCGCCGAGGCCGACCCGCTCGTCAGGAACACCCTCCTCCTGCTCGCCGAGAAGGGCCGGCTCGCCGAGGTCGCCGAGATCCGGGCCGAGCTCGAGCGGCTGATCGCCGAGGCGGAGCGCGTCCTCGAGCTCGAGCTGACCACGGCGGTCGAGCTCTCCGACGAGGAGGCGGCCAAGGTCGTCGGCCAGATCGAGCAGGCCGCCGGCCGCAAGGTCGAGGCCACCAGAAGCGTCGACCCCGACCTGATCGGGGGCATCGTCATCCAGGCCGGCTCGCAGCGCCTCGACGCGAGCGTGCGCGGCCGACTGGACCAGCTGCGCCAGGAACTCACAGCAAGGAGCTGAGAACACGTGAAGCTACGCCCCGAAGAGATCACCTCGATCCTCAAGCAGCGCATCGAGGCCTACGACGTCGAGACCGACCTGGCCGAGGTCGGGACCGTCCTCGAGATCGGCGACGGCATCGCCCGCGTCTACGGCTTGGAGAGCTGCATGGCCATGGAGATGGTCGAGCTCGAGCACGGCGTCACCGGCATCGCGCTCAACCTCGAGGAGGACAACGTCGGCGTCGCGCTGTTCGGCGACTGGGAGAAGGTCGCCGAGGGCCAGACGGTGAAGCGCACCGGCAACGTCATGAGCGTGCCGGTCGGCGACGAGCTGATCGGCCGCATCGTCAACCCGCTCGGCATCCCGCTCGACGGCCAGGGCCTGCTCCAGGCGACCGAGAGCCGCCTGCTCGAGTTCAAGGCGCCGGGCGTCGTCAACCGCCAGCCGGTGACCGAGCCGTTGCAGACGGGAATCAAGGCAATCGACTCGATGATCCCGATCGGCCGAGGCCAGCGCGAGCTCGTGATCGGCGATCGCTCGACGGGGAAGACAGCCCTCCTCATCGACACGATCCTGAACCAGCGCGGCCAGGACATGATCTGCATCTACGTCGCCATCGGGCAGAAGGCGTCGACGGTGGCGCAGGTCTATCAGCGCCTCAAGGAGGCGGGGGCGATGGACTACACGATCATCGTCACGGCCTCGGCGACCGAGGCGGCGCCGATCAAGTGGATGGCGCCGTACGCCGGCACCGCCATGGGCGAGCACTTCCTCTACGACGGCCGGCACGCCGTGTGCATGTACGACGACCTCTCCAAGCACGCGGACGCCTACCGGCAGATGTCGCTCCTCCTCCGCCGCCCGCCCGGTCGCGAGGCGTTCCCCGGCGACGTCTTCTACCTGCACTCCCGGCTTCTCGAGCGCTCGTGCAAGCTCTCCGACGAGCTCGGCGCCGGCTCGCTCACCGCGCTGCCGGTGATCGAGACGCAGGCCGGCGACGTGTCCGCCTACATCCCGACCAACGTCATCTCGATCACGGACGGGCAGATCTTTCTCGAGTCCGACCTCTTCTACTCGGGCGTGCGCCCGGCGATCAACGTCGGCATCTCCGTGAGCCGCGTGGGCGGGAACGCCCAGACGAAGGCGATGAAGAAGGTCGCCGGCCGCCTGCGCCTCGACCTCGCGCAGTACCGGGAGCTCGAGGCATTCGCGCAGTTCGGCTCCGAGCTCGATCCGCAGACGCAGCGCTCGCTCGCCCGCGGCGAGCGCATGGTGGCGACGCTGAACCAGCAGCAGTACCGGCCGTGGCCGCTGGAGGAGCAGGTGGTCGCCATCTTCGCCGGCATCCAGGGCCTGCTCGACGACATCCCTCCGGACCAGGTCCCGCGCTTCCAGGAGGAGCTGCGGGAGTACCTGCGGACGGAGGGCACGGTCTACGCGGGCATCCGCGAGACCGGCGACCTTCCGGACGAGGCGCAGGCCGCGGCCAGGGAGCAGATCGAGGAGTTCAAGCAGAACTTTGCCGTCCACGAGGAGGCGAGCCTGGCGGGCGTGCCCGCCTAACCCACGCATGGCCACCGTCCAGGACATCAAGCGGCGGCTCCGCTCCGTCCGCAATACGCGCAAGATCACGAAGGCGATGGAGCTCGTCGCCGCGGCGAAGCTGCGCCGTGCCGAGACCCGCATCGCGGCGCTCCGCCCGTACGCGGAGCGCATGCGCGAGCTCATGATCGGGACGGCGCGCGCCACGCCTGCCCGCGGCTTTCCGCTCCTCGAGGCCCGCGAGTCGGTCCAGTCCGTGGCCATCCTGCCGCTGACCGGCGACCGCGGCCTGGCGGGCGCGTTCAACGCGCAGATCGTCCGGCGCGCGCTCCAGCTCGAGCGCGAGGTGCGGGCGGAGGGCGCCGACGTGCGTTGGGCCGTCGTCGGGAAGAAGGGCCGCTCCACCCTGCGGTTCCGCCGGTACGCGATCGAGCAGGCGTGGGTCGACTTCACCGACCGCCCCGTCTACGCGGACGCCGTCGCCATCTCGAAGACGCTCGCCGACCTCTTCGTCGAGCGGGAGGTCGACCGCGTCGTCATGGTCTACAACCACTACGTCTCGCCGCTGACGCAGACGGTCTCCGTCGAGGACGTCCTCCCGATCCCGCGGACGCTGCTCGAGGAGGAGGAGAAGTCGGCCTACGAGATCGCGCTCGAGGGCGACTTCATCTACGAGCCGGAGCCCGAGGAGATCCTCGCCCGCCTGCTCCCGACCTACCTCGAGACGATCGTCTACCGGGCGCTCCTCGAGTCGGCGGCCTCGGAGCACGGCGCGCGCATGACCGCCATGCGGAACGCCTCCAAGAACGCCGGCGAGCTGATCGACCGGCTGACGCTCGACATGAACCGCGCGCGCCAGTCGGAGATCACGCAGGAGATCCTCGAGGTCGTCGCGGGCGCGGACGCCCTCACGCAGTGACGGCCTAACGGTTGCCCCCGCCGGGGCGTCTCACTGGTTGATGCGCGTCCTCGCCGTGATCGCCGCCGTGGCCGTGCTCGTCGTGGTGGCTGCGGTCGCCGGCACGTTCGGCGGGACGGAGGACGCCGAGGCGGCGCCGTGGACCTTCGGCGAGTCGATGTCGCAGCGGCGGAGCTACGTCGCCGCCGCCGACATCGGCGGCGCGGTCTACGCCGCCGGCGGGATGGTGGGGGAGACCGGCCGCCCGCTCGACCTGCTCGCGCGCTACGACCCCGAGGCCGACTCGTGGGAGACGCTGCAGCGGATGCCCGAGGCCGTGCGGGCCGGCGCCGCCGCGGCGGTGGACGGCGTCCTGTACGTGATCGGCGGCTCCACCGGCGAGGGCAACACCGGCGCGGTCCACGCCTACGACCCGGCGGCGGACGCCTGGAGCGAGCGCTCGCCCCTGCCGTTGCCGCGCTTCAACCACGCGGCCGTCGCGCTCGGCGGCAAGATCTACGTCCTCGGCGGCTTCAGCGAGGGCGTCGAGCGCGACGACGTCTTCGTCTACGACCCCGCCGCCGACACGTGGACGGAGGGCCCGCCGCTTCCAGCCGCCAACCACGCCTTCGACGCGGTCGCTTTCGGCGGCGAGATCTGGATGATCGGCGGGCGGCGCGGCGACGAGATCCTGCGCGAGGTCTGGATCCTCGACCCGGCGACCGGCGAGTGGCGCGAGGGGCCGGCGATGCCGGAGCCCATGGAGCTGCTCGGCGCCGCCGTCGCCGGGGACGAGATCCACGCCGTCTGGGAGAGCACGTACCAGATCTACGACGCCGGGACCGGCACGTGGCGGGAAGGCCCGCGCTCCCTCGTCACCCGCCACGGGCTCCAGACGTTCTTCTTGGACGGGACGCTCCTCACCGTGGGCGGCTGCACCACGCAGCTCCGCGACAGCCAGGTCGTCGAGCGTCGCGTCCTCCCCGCGCGCTAACTTCGGGCGGCATGGCGCGTCTAATCGTGAAGTGGCCGCCCGGCCAGATCGACGCGCGGCCGTTCGTGAAACAAGAGGAGGGCAGCAGTGCAGAGAAACAGATGGCTCCTGCTCGTCATGGCCCTCGTCGCCGTCCTCTCGCTCGCCGCGGTCGGATGCGGCGGTGACGACGACGACGACGATGCGGCCGCCGACGAGACGGGCGCGACCGACACCAGCGCTCAAGAGCCGGCGGCGGAGCAGACGCTCCGGATCGCCTGGGGCGCCGAGCCGCCGTCGCTCGACCCGGGTAAGGCCACGGACACGACGTCCGCGAATGTCATCTCGGCCTTGATGGATCCGCTCGTGAAGCTGAATCCCGACACGCTCGAGCCTGAGCCGTCGCTCGCCGAGAGCTGGACGGAGGAAGGACCGATCGTTACGTTCAAGCTTCGTGAGGACGCGACCTGGACGAACGGCGACCCGGTCACGGCGCAGGACTTCGTGTACTCGTGGAAGCGGACGCTGAGCCCCGAGCTCGCGGCCGACTACGCGTACCAGCTGTACGGCGTGAAGGGCGCGGCCGAGTACAACGGCTGCGAGGCCGACTGCGACGCGCTCGCCGACGAGGTCGGCGTCACCGCGGTCGACGACTACACGCTCCAGGTCGAGCTGACCTCGGAGCAGCCGTGGTTCCTCGGCCAGGTGTCGCACCACTCGTTCCTCCCGGTCCACCAGGCGACCGTCGAGCAGTTCGGCGACAACTGGACCGACCCGGAGAACATCGTCACCAACGGCGCGTTCATGCTCGAGTCGTGGGATCACGAGGCCTCGATCAACATGGTCAAGAACCCCGACTGGCGCGACGCCGACAGCGTCTCGCTCGAGCGCATCGACGGCTCGATCATCGTCGACGGCATCACCCGCGTGCAGGCCTTCGAGGCCGGCGAGGTCGACGCCCTCGACGGCGCCGGGCTTCCGCCCGAGGAGATCGAGCGCCTGAAGAGCGAGCCGTACTACGAGCAGTACCCCGCTCTCGGGACGTACTACTACGGGTTCAACACCGCGAACATCGGCGAGGAGCAGCGCAAGGCGATGTCCCTCGCGATCAACCGGAAGATCATCACCGACGAGATCGACCGGACCGGCCGCTCGCAGGCCACGGGCATGACGCCCGAGGGCGTCAAGGGCTTCGAGGTCATCAACCCGAACTCGCCCTGGCTCCCGGCCGAGGGTGACATGACGCAGGCACAGGAGCTCATGTCGCAGGCGGCGGACGCCAAGACGAACATCAACCTGTTCCACAACGACTCGCCCGGCCACAAGGAGATCGCCGTGGCCGTGCAGAGCATGTGGTCGGAGCTCGGCATCGAGACGACCATCAAGGCGCAGGAGTGGGCCCAGTACCTCGAGTTCCTCGGCCCGCCGCCGAACAAGGCGGTCGACGTCTACCGGCTCGGGTGGATCTACGACTTCCCGGATGCCATCAACGGGCTCGAGCTCTTCACCTGCGACTCGGGCAACAACAACACCAACTGGTGCAACGAGGAGTACGACGCCCTCGTCGAGGAGGCTCGGGCGACGGTCGAGGACGAGGCTCGCTACGAGATCTACCGCCAGCTGGAGGGCATCATGTTCGACGAGGCCGGAGAGGTGCCGTTCTCGCCGATCATGTGGTACACGTACCCGAACCTCGAGCAGGACTCGATTCGGGACACGTTCTTCATCAATCCGCTGGATCAGATCGACTTCACGAAGGTCGTCGTCCAGGGAGGCTAGGCAGCAGTCGGTTCACGAGATGACAGGCGGGGCGCTCAGGCGCCCCGCCTGCTCTTGTTGCCAACTCGTGCCCATCGGGTAGACAATCCGAGCAGATGGCAGCGTTCATCATCAGGAGGATCTTCTGGACGATCCCGGTCATCCTCCTGGTCATCTTCATGATCTTCATGATGATGCGGCAGATCGAGGGGAACCCGTTCCGCCGCACCGAGCGGGCGGTGCCGCCGCAGGTGCAGGCGAACCTCGAGCGGAAGTTCAACCTCGACAAGCCGGTGTACATGCAGTACCTGCTCTACGTGAAGGGCGTCTTCACCCTCGACCTCGGCCCGTCGCTGATCCTGCGCGACCGCACGGTGACCGACATCGTCAAGGAGCACTTCCCGCGCTCGTTGAAGCTCGGGCTGCTCGCGTTCATCTGGGCGGTCCTCTTCGGGATACCGGCGGGGGTGATCGCCGCGCTGAGACCGAACTCGATCTACGACTACATGCTGATGTTCTTCTCGAGCATCGGCTTTGCCTTACCCAGCTTCTTCATCGCCACCCTCTTCATCTACTACTTCGCGCTCAAGGTCAACGCGTTCCCGACGAACGGCTGGCCGCTCGGGTTCTGGGATGTCGACTCGCGCGTCGTCCTCCCCTCGCTCGCCCTCGGGCTCTTCCCGATGGCGTACTTCGCCAGGCTCGTGCGGGGGACGATGCTGGAGACGATGCAGCAGGACTATGTACGGACGGCGCGGGCCAAGGGCCTCCGCTGGAGGAGCATCGTCACGCGGCACGTCTTCCGAAACTCGCTCATCCCCGTCGTGACCGCGACCGCGCCGCTCTTCGGTCTCATCATCACGGGCACCTTCGTCATCGAGGTGATCTTCTCGATCCCCGGCATCGGCCGCTACTTCGTCAGCTCGGTGTCGAACCGCGACTACTCGGTCGTCATGGGGATCACTGTGCTGACCTCGCTCATCGTCATCATCCTGAACCTGTTCGTGGACATCGCATACGGGTTCCTCGACCCGCGCACGCGGACGAGCAGGACGTGAGGGACTGATGGCTGTCAACCCCCGCCAGGCGACGACGCTCCAGCCGCAGACGGCCGCACCGCCGCTCGCCGAGACTGCCGGCGCGCCGATCCGCCAGTCGAGCCTCTGGCGCGACGCCTACCGGCGCTACCTGCGCAACAAGGGCGCCGTCGCTTCGGCGGTGGTCTTCCTGATCATCGTCCTCTACTGCCTCTTCATCCCGGGCTTCTGGTTCATCCCCGGGATCTGGACGACGCTCTTCGACATCGACCCGAACCAGGTGAACTTCGCCGAGGCGCGTCTGCCTCCCTCGTTCGAGCACCCGTTCGGTACCGACCAGTTCGGGCGCGACCTCTTCACGCGCGTTGCGAAGGGCGGCCAGGTCTCCATCGGGATCGGCTTCGCCGCGACCATCGCCATCCTCCTCATCGGCGTGACTTACGGCTCGATCTCGGGCTTCGTCGGCGGCACGCTCGACAACGCGATGATGCGCTTCCTCGACGCGCTGTACGGGCTTCCGTACCTGCCGTTCGCGATCCTGGCCCTGGCCATCATCGGCACCGTCAACTTCTGGACGATGGTGCTCGCGCTGACGATTGCTAGCTGGTTCACTGCGGCGCGCATCGTCCGGGGCCAGGTGATATCGCTGAAGGAGAACGACTACGTGCGCGCCGCGCACGCGGTCGGCGCGCGCTGGCACCGCGTGCTCACGCGCCATCTGCTTCCGAACACGCTCGGCGTGCTCATCATCGCCACCTTCCTCGAGCTGCCGGCCGTCGTCCTCGGCGAGGCGTTCCTCTCCTTCATCGGCCTCGGCATCAACCCGCCCGACCCGTCCTGGGGCTCGCTGGCGAGCGAGGCCAGGCAGGGGTACCGGACGCACCCGCTCGACCTCTGGATCCCCTGCCTCTTCATCGCCGCGCTCGTCCTCTGCGCGAACTTCATCGCCGACGGGCTGCGCGACGCCCTCGACCCGCGCACGCGCGAGACCTAGGACGGACGACGGTGGCTCTTCTCGACGTCCAGAACCTGAAGACGTACTTCTATACCCGCGAGGGAGCGGTCCAGGCCGTCGACGGGGTCTCCTTCTCCGTGGAGGTGGGGAGGACGCTCGGGATCGTGGGCGAGTCCGGCTGCGGGAAGTCGGTGACCGCGCTCTCGATCATGGGTCTCATCCCCAGGCCGCCGGCGAAGATCGTGGACGGCGCCGTCCTCTTCGACGGACGGGACCTGACGAAGCTCTCGGAGCACGAGCTCGAGGACGTCCGCGGCAAGGAGATCGCGATGATCTTCCAGGACCCGATGACGTCCCTGAACCCGACGTTCAAGATCGGGACGCAGATCACGGAGACGCTCAGACGCCACTTCGACATCTCGAAGGCCGCCGCCCGCCTGCGCGCGGTCGAGCTCCTCGAGGAGGTGGGCATCCCGGATGCCGCGGCGCGGCTGGACGACTACCCGCACCAGTTCTCCGGCGGGATGCGCCAGCGCGTGATGATCGCCATCGCGCTCTCCTGCCAGCCCCGGCTCCTGATCGCCGACGAGCCGACCACCGCGCTCGACGTCACCATCCAGGCGCAGATCCTCGACCTGCTCGAACGCCTCCGGGTCGAGCGCCAGATGGCGCTTCTGATCATCACGCACGACATGGGCGTCATCGCGGAGGTCGCCGACGAGGTCGCCGTCATGTACGCCGGCCAGTTCGTCGAGCGCGCCCCCGCGCTCGAGCTCTTCGACAACCCTGAGCATCCGTACACGGAGGCGCTCCTGGGTGCCCTGCCCCAGCTCGAGGGCTCGGGCATCCGCGAGGGCAGGCTGACAGCGATCCCCGGCCGGCCCCCGGACCTGGTGGACCTTCCGGAGGGCTGCCGCTTCGCCCCGCGCTGCCCCTACGACGGCCTGGACAGCTGCGCGAGCAGGCCGCAGGAGCTCCGCGAGGTCCGGCCGGGCCACCTCGTGCGCTCGGCCCACCCGGCGAGCGCGCGAGGGCACGCGCGGGAGCCGGTGGCGACGTGACCGAGGGCTCCGCTTTGGTACCGACGGCCTCCACCGGCGGGCCGCTGCTGACGGTCACCGACCTGGAGAAGCACTTCCCGGTCCGCCAGGGCATCCTCTGGGAGAGGACCGTCGGCTACGTCAAGGCCGTCGACGGCGTGAGCTTCTCGATCCCGGAGGGGAAGACCCTCGGCCTCGTCGGCGAGTCAGGCTCCGGGAAGTCGACGACCGGCTACTGCATCCTCCAGCTCCTCAAGCCGACGGGCGGCACGATCCGCTTCCAGGACACCGAGCTGACGACCCTGAAGGGCGAGGACCTCCGGCGAGCTCGCCAGCACATGCAGATCGTCTTCCAGGACCCGTACTCGTCGCTCGACCCGCGCATGACGGTCGGGAGCATCGTCGCCGAGCCGCTCGAGGTGCACCGGATCGGGACGCGCAAGGGCAGGACGGAACGCGTGCGCCGGCTGCTCGAGGTGGTCGGGTTCAACCCGAACTTCACGAACCGCTACCCGCACGAGTTCTCGGGTGGCCAGCGCCAGCGGATCGGCATCGCCCGCGCGCTCGCCCTCAGCCCGAAGCTCATCGTCTGCGACGAGCCGGTCTCCGCGCTGGACGTCTCCATCCAGGCGCAGATCCTCAACCTGCTGAAGGACCTGCAGCGGGACTTCGGGCTCACGTACCTCTTCATCTCCCACGACCTCGCGGTCGTGCGGACGATGGCCGACGAGATCGCGGTCATGAACCAGGGCAAGCTCGTCGAGGTTGGCGCGGCCGAGGAGGTCTACCTGCACCCGAAAGACGAGTACACGCGCGCGCTCTTCACGGCGGTGCCGGTTCCCGACCCCCGCCGCCAGCGCGAGCGCAAGGCGGAGCGGGCGCGCCTGCGGCTCGATCGCGCAACGGGAATGTAACGCTTCAGGTCTGGAAGCTAACCTCCGCGCCCCGCTATCGTCTGAAAAGGTATGGCTGGCAAGGACCCGCTGATTCAGAGCGGCCTCTGCGAGCGTGCCCGGGAGTGGACGTCGCTCCGTCTCGACGGCGAGCTCTCGCCGCTCGAGGAGGAGCTCCTCGACCGGCACCTCGAGGGGTGCGACGCCTGCCGGCTGTACGCGGCGGACGTGGGCTGGGCGACCGACGTCCTGCGCCTGACGCCGCACGAGCGGCCCTCGCGCCGCGTCACGCTCCCCGCGCCCCCGGCCCGGCGGGTCACCCGGCGCCGTCTCACGGCGGTCGCCGCGGCGGCCGCGCTTGCCCTCGGCGCCCTCGTCGGCTCGCTCGTCGAGCGGCCGTCCTCGCAGGCGCCGCCCGAGCTGCCCACCGAGGTCAGCCTGCTCTCCAACGAGGCGAAGCAGCTCCGCGACCTGCCGCGGACGCGCGTCCTCTCGCCGGTGCCCGCTCCCGCGGTCCCGGCGAACCCGCCCGAAGGCGTCATCTAGCCTCCGCCGGGCCGGTAAACTCCGGGTGGCCGCCCGAGCGGCCATCCTCGCACGCGATCACCCAGGAGATCAATGGCCACTGAGAAGAACGTCGGCAAGATCGTCGAGATCAAGGGCGTCGTCATCGACGCCGTCTTCCACGGCGAGCTCCCGAGCATCTACAGCGCCCTGCGCATCCAGGTTCCCGAGCAGACGGGCCGCCCGGCGGTCGACCTGATCGCCGAGGTCCAGCAGCACCTCGGAAACGACCGCGTTCGCGCCGTGGCGATGGACTCCACCGACGGCGTGCCCCGCGGCGCCGAGGTCGAGGACACCGGCGCGCCGATCTCCGTCCCGGTAGGCCAGGCGACGCTCGGCCGGATCTTCAACGTCCTCGGCGCCGCCATCGACGAGGGCGCCGACGTCGAGGGCGAGCGCTGGCCGATCCACCGGCCGGCCCCGAGCTTCGAGGAGCTCGAGCCGACCGTCCAGATCTTCGAGACCGGGATCAAGGTGATCGACCTGCTCGCGCCCTACGTGAAGGGCGGCAAGGTCGGCCTCTTCGGCGGCGCCGGCGTGGGGAAGACCGTGCTCATCCAGGAGCTGATCCGCAACATCGCCGCCGAGCACGAGGGCCTCTCGGTCTTCGCCGGGGTCGGCGAGCGCTCGCGCGAGGGCAACGACCTCTGGCGGGAGATGACGGAGTCCGGCGTGATCGAGAAGACCGCGCTCGTCTTCGGCCAGATGAACGAGCCGCCGGGAGCGCGCCTGCGCGTCGGCCTGGCCGGCCTGACGATGGCCGAGTACTTCCGCGAGGAGGGCCAGGACGTCCTCCTCTTCATCGACAACATCTTCCGCTTCGTGCAGGCGGGCTCCGAGGTCTCGGCGCTCCTCGGCCGCATGCCGTCGGCGGTGGGCTACCAGCCGACGCTCGCCACCGAGATGGGCCAGCTGCAGGAGCGCATCACCTCGACCCGCAAGGGCTCGGTCACGTCGGTGCAGGCGATCTACGTCCCCGCCGACGACCTCACCGACCCGGCGCCCGCGAACACGTTCGCGCACCTCGACGCGACGACGGTGCTCTCGCGCTCGATCGCGGAGCAGGCGATCTACCCGGCCGTCGACCCGCTCGACTCCTTCTCGCGCGCGCTCCAGCCCGACATCGTCGGCGACGAGCACTACGACACGGCCACGCGCGTGCAGGAGATCCTCCAGCGCTACAAGGAGCTGCAGGACATCATCGCCATCCTCGGCATGGACGAGCTCTCCGACGAGGACAAGCTCACCGTGCAGCGCGCCCGCAAGGTGCAGCGGTTCCTCTCGCAGCCGTTCTTCGTCGCCGAGGCCTTCACCGGCAGCCCCGGGCAGTACGTCCGCCTCGCCGACACCATCAAGGGCTTCCGCGAGATCATCGAGGGCAAGCACGACGAGCTCTCCGAGCAGGCCTTCTACATGGTCGGGACGATCGAGGAGGCCGTCGAGCGCGCGAAGACGATGGCGGGCGAGGACGCTCCGGAAGCCGCGGCCGCCGAGGCCGAGGACGAGGCGGAGGCCTCAGAGGAGCTCGAGGCGGAGCCCGCCGCGGTCTAGCTCGGGATGTCCGTCCAGGAAGGCGCAGTCCGCACCTTCGACCTCTCGCTCGTGACGCCCGACGGCGCGGCGTTCGAGGGCGAGGCCGAGATGCTGATCGTCCCCGGGGCTTCCGGCGAGATCGGCGTCCTCGCGCGCCACGCGCCGCTCGTGGCCATGCTGAAGGCGGGGGAGATCCGCGTGAAGGCCGGCAACGAATGGCAGTCCTTCGCCGCCGGGCCCGGCTACTTCAAGGTGCAGCAGGACCGCGCGCTCGTTCTCGTGGACGACGCGGTGCGGGCGGAGGACATCGACGTCGAGGAGGCGCGCCGCGAGGCCGAGGAGGCCCGCGCGCTCCTCGAGCGGATCGACGCGGGCGAAGAGGAACGCGACCGCTGGCAGGTCGAGCAGCGCCTCCGCCACGCCGAGAACAAGATCGCCGTCGCCGGCCGCGGCTAGCCCCACGAACCCACAACGCGCGGCCGTCTGAGGGCACGAACCCCTGGGGTCAGATCTTGCATCGACGCATCTCGGCCTCGGTGCTCGCTTGCAAGATCTGACCCCACGCGGTCGATGCGCGCCCGAGGCCAGGTCTCATGCGGGCTCGCTCCCGGCTCTGCTCCCCCGGTGAGGCCCCTGAGGAACCGGCCGCGAGGCCTCGCGCGGCGGCGTGGGGTCAGATCTTGCATCGACGCAACCGGGCGCCGGTGCACGCTTGCAAGATCTGACCCCAGAGGCCCGGCGCCCGCAGATCGCGCCGCTGACGGCACAATTCGTCCATGGCGACCGCTGCGGCCTCCCGCACCGAGCTCCTGCGCGACCTGCTCGCGCAGCGGATCCTCGTGCTCGACGGGGCCTGGGGGACGATGCTGCAGGGCCGCGAGCTCGCCGACGCGGACTACCGGGGCGAGCGCTTCCGCGACCATCCGCGCGACGTCGCCGGCGACCCCGACCTGCTGAACCTGACCCGGCCCGACGTCGTGCTCGGCGTCCACACGGCCTACCTGGACGCCGGCGCCGACATCACGACGACGAACACGTTCACGGCGACCTCCATCGGGCAGGCCGACTACGGGCTCGAGGGCGCGGTCTACGACATGAACGTCGAAGGCGCCCGGCTCGCCCGGCAGGCCTGCGACGAGCGAGACGACGGCCCCCGGTTCGTCGCCGGCTCCATGGGGCCGCTGAACCAGACGCTGTCCCTCTCCCCGAAGGTCGACGATCCCGCTTTCCGCGCCGTCACCTTCGACCAGGTGCGGGAGAGCTACGCCGAGCAGGCGCGCGGGCTCGTGGACGGCGGCGTCGACCTGCTCCTGGTCGAGACGATCTTCGACACGCTGAACGCGAAGGCGGCGATCGCCGCCGCCCGCGACGTCCTCGACGAGAAGGACGTGGACGTCCCGCTCTGGATCTCGGTGACGATCGTCGACCTCTCCGGGCGCACACTCTCCGGCCAGACGCTGGAGGCCTTCTGGGCCTCCGTCGAGCACGCGCGGCCGCTGCTCGCCGGCGTCAACTGCTCCCTCGGCGCGCGCGAGCTGCGCCAGCACGTCGAGGAGCTGGCCCGCCTGGGGGACTGCTACACGACCTCCCACCCGAACGCCGGTCTCCCGAACGCCTTCGGCGGCTACGACGAGGGGCCGGACACGACGAGCTCGCTGCTCAGGGAGTTCGCAGAGAGCGGGCTCGTGAACGTCGTCGGCGGCTGCTGCGGCACGACCCCCGACCACACGCGCGCCATCGCCACCGCCGTGCGCGGCATCCCTCCCCGCCCCGTGCCCGAGCACCGCGCGGTCACGCGCTTCAGCGGTCTCGAGCCGTTCTCGGTCACGCCCGAAGCGAACTTCGTGATGATCGGAGAGCGCACGAACGTCACGGGCTCGGCCCGCTTCCGGAGCCTGATCGAGGCGAACGACTTCCAGGGCGCGCTCGACGTCGCCCTCGACCAGGTCCGCGGCGGGGCCAACATCCTCGACGTCAACATGGACGCCGACCTCCTCGACTCGGAGGCGGCGATGACGACCTTCCTCAACCTGATCGCCACCGAGCCCGAGGTGGCGCGGCTGCCGATCATGGTCGACAGCTCGCGTTGGTCGGTGCTCGAGGCGGGGCTCAAATGCATCCAGGGAAAGGGCGTCGTCAACTCGCTCAGCCTCAAGGAGGGCGAGGAGGACTTCCTGGCCAAGGCGCGGCTCGTCCGCCGCTACGGGGCCGGCGTCGTCGTCATGGCCTTCGACGAGCAGGGCCAGGCGGAGACGGCCGACCGCAAGGTGGAGATCTGCGAGCGCGCCTACCGGCTCCTCGTGGACGAGGCGGGCTTCGCGCCCGAGGACATCGTCTTCGACCCGAACATCCTGGCCGTCGCAACCGGCATGGAGGAGCACGCCGGCTTCGCCAAGTCCTTCATCGAGGCCGTGCCGCGGATCAAGGAGCGCTGCCCCGGCGTCAAGGTCTCCGGCGGCGTCTCCAACCTCTCCTTTGCCTTCCGCGGGAACGAGGTCGTGCGCGAGGCGATGCACTCGGCCTTCCTCTACCACGCGATCCAGGCGGGCCTCGACATGGGCATCGTCAACGCCGGGCAGCTGGCGGTCTACGAGGACATCCCACCGGAGCTCCTGGAGCACGTCGAGGACGTGATCTTCGACCGCCGGCCCGACGCCACCGAGCGGCTGGTCGTCTTCGCGTCGACCGTCCAGGGCGAGGCGACGAAGCGCGAGATCGACCTCTCCTGGCGCGAGGCGCCGGTCGAGGAGCGGCTCTCGTTCGCGCTCGTCCACGGGATCGTCGACTTCATCGAGGAGGACACCGAGGAGGCCCGGCAGAAGCTGCCTCGGCCCCTCGACGTGATCGAGGGCCCGCTGATGGACGGGATGGGCGTCGTCGGCGACCTCTTCGGCTCCGGGAAGATGTTCCTGCCGCAGGTGGTGAAGAGCGCGCGGGCGATGAAGCGTGCGGTCGCCTACCTGGAGCCGTACATGGAGGCCGACCGCTCCGGCGGCAACGGCAGGGCGCGCGGCAAGGTCGTGCTCGCCACCGTCAAGGGCGACGTCCACGACATCGGCAAGAACATCGTCGGCGTCGTGCTCGGCTGCAACAACTACGAGGTGCTCGACCTCGGGGTGATGGTCCCCGCCGACCGCATCCTCGACACGGCGATGGAGGAGGGCTGCGACGTCGTCGGCCTCTCGGGCCTGATCACCCCGTCGCTGGACGAGATGGTGCACGTCGCCGACGAGATGGAGCGGCGCGGGCTCGACCTGCCGCTCCTGATCGGCGGGGCGACGACGTCGCGCCAGCACACGGCGGTCAGGATCGCTCCGGCCTACAGCCGGCCGACGCTGCACGTCCTCGACGCCTCGCGCGTCGTCGGGGTCGTCTCCGACCTGCTCGAGCCCGAGCGGCGCGACCGCCTCGACCGCGAGAACCGCGTCGCGCAGGAGAAGCTGCGCGTGCTGCACAGCGAGAAGGAGCGAAAGCCGCTCCTCCCGCTCTCGCGCGCGCGCGAGCACCGGACGCCGATCGAGTGGCGCGCGGACGACCTCGCCGTGCCCGCCTTCACCGGCGTGCGCACCGTCGAGGCCGACCTGGCGGTGCTGCGGCGGTACGTGGACTGGACGTTTTTCTTCCACGCCTGGGAGCTGAAGGGCCGCTTCCCGAAGATCCTCGACGACCCCGTCGTGGGCGCGGCCGCGCGCGAGCTCTACGAGAACGCGAACGAGCTCCTGGACGAGATCGTCGCCGGCGGGCTCCTGCAGGCGCGCGGCGTCTACGGCTTCTGGCCGGCGACCGCCGAGGGGGACGACGTCGTCCTGGAAGACGGCGTGCGCTTCCCCATGCTCCGCCAGCAGTCTGACCACGGCGACTCGCGCCCGAACCGCTCCCTCGCCGACTTCGTCGCGCCCGCGGAGACCGGCCTCGCCGACCACCTCGGCGCCTTCGCGGTCACCGCCGGGCTCGGCGCGGACGAGCTCGCCGACCGCTATCAAGCCGAGCACGACGACTACCGCTCGATCATGGTCAAGGCGCTCGCGGACCGCCTGGCCGAGGCGTTCGCCGAGCACCTGCACGAGGTCGCGCGACGCGAGTGGTACGAGACCGGCGAGAAGCTCTCCAACAAGGACCTGATCGCCGAGAGCTACCGCGGCATCCGCCCGGCCTTCGGCTACCCGGCCTGCCCCGACCACTCGGAGAAGCGGCGCCTCTTCGACGTGCTCGAGGCGGAGTCGGCCGGCCTCGCCCTCACGGAGAGCTTCGCCATGACCCCGGGGGCCAGCGTGTCCGGGCTCTACTTCGGCCATCCGGCGGCGCGGTACTTCTCGGTCGGGCGCCTCGCCCGCGACCAGGTCGAGGACTACGCGGCGCGCAAGGGCGCTCCCCTCGCCGAGGTCGAGCGCTGGCTCTCGCCCAACCTGGCTTACGACCCGCGCTGACCGGGTAGGGCCGCCGGAATGGACCACAACTTCGGTACGAGCCGGCGTTTCAGCCTGGGCGTCGAGGAGGAGTTCCAGCTCGTCGGGCGGGAGAGCTTCGAGCTCGTCTCGCGGGTGGACGAGGTCCTTTCGGAGGTCGCCGACGAGGAGGAGCACAACGGCCGAGTGAAGCCGGAGCTTCTCCAGTCCGCCGTCGAGGTGGCCACCGACGTCGCGGGCTCGGTGGGCGAGGCGATGGACGACCTTCGCGGCCTGCGGGCCCGCCTCCGCGACGCCGCCGCGGAGCGGGAGGCGCTGATCGCCTCGGCGGGGACGCACCCGTTCTCGCGCTACGAGCACCAGGAGGTGACCGACCGGCCCCGCTACCGCGAGCTCGTCGAGGACATGCGCTGGGTGGCCGAGCGCGAGCTGATCTTCGGCCTGCACGTCCACGTGGGCGTCGGCTCGCCGGACACGGCGATCGCCTGCCTGAACGCGGCGCGCACGTTCCTGCCCGAGCTCCTCGCGCTCTCCGCCAACTCGCCGTTCTGGCAGGCGCGGCCCACCGGCCTCGCCTCGACGCGGACGAAGGTCTTCGAGGCCTTCCCGCGCTCCGGGCTGCCGCCCGCGTTCAGCTCCTGGGAAGAGTTCGAAGACCTGGTGGAGCGCGGAGTGCGCACGGGCTCGTTCGCCGACTCCACCTACATCTGGTGGGATCTCCGCCCGCACCCGAGCCTGGGGACGCTCGAGCTCAGGATCTGCGACGCGCAGGCCTCGCTCGAGGCGGTGGCGGGCATCGTCGCCCTCGCCCAGAGCCTCGTGGCCACGCTGGCCGAGCGGCACGAGGCCGGCGAAACCCTGCCCGTGCAGCCCGTCACGCTGGTGGACGAGAACAAGTGGCGGGCCACGCGCGACGGGCTCGACGCGACGCTCGTCGACCTCGAGCACGACAGCGAGCGGCCGGCCCGCGAGGCCGTCCTCGACCTCGTCGAGCGCTCCGAGCCGGCGGCGAGGCGGCTCGGCTGCGCGGCCGAGCTGGAGTCGATCGAGGGCCTGCTCGCCCGTGGGACCGGGGCCGACGAGCAGCTCCGCGTCTACGAGGAGACCGGCAGCCTGCTCGCGGTCGCCCAGTGGATCGCGCAGGAGACGGTCAGGGGCGTGTAGAACCGCATGGAGGCAACCGTGTCCTCCGCTATCCTCAGCCCGTCGCCCCCGGGCGACTTTCCTCCATGCGCACGACCCTGAAGAGAGGCACGAGGCAGTCGGGCAACGGCAACGGCGCCCTGCCGCCCGCGCCGGCCCCGATTTTCGAGGGCCCGCCAGCCGAGCCGCCGCTCAGGGTCTCGCCGCCACCGCCGCCTCCTCCCACGGGGCCCGGGTCGGAGCGCTCCTTCTACCGCGTCCGCCGGAACCCCCTGAAGC
>Ga0268386_10000317_pt1 | contig 29688 bp, 20 predicted proteins | sample RVTome_15_FD_200260 | JGI IMG/M metagenome (GOLD analysis project Ga0268386, IMG submission 200260) | Soil microbial communities from uranium-contaminated site in the Upper Colorado River Basin, Wyoming, United States - RVT150D86... ... | reverse complement strand
TGCGCCGCGCGGGCCGGGGTGATCTATCTCAGCAAGACCCTCGCAACCGAATGGGCGCCGCTCAAGATCCGGGTCAACTGCATTTCCCCGGGCTCGGTCGAGACCGAGGGCTTCAACGTCTATCCGAATAACGCCGCCGACAAGTTCCAGTTCACGAACCCGATGAAGATGCTCGGGGACGTCTACGACATCGCGCAGGGCGTCGTCTATCTTTCTGCCGAAACCGGCAAGTTCGTAAACGGCGAGGTGCTCGTGATCGACGGCGGCAACAATCAGTGGGGCATGAACTGGCCGGCGGGCATCCCCGAGTATTTTCGCGTCGAGGGCGAGCAACCCGAATAGCAGGCGGAGGGAGTGATGGCCGATACACCGATGAATCGAATTCCGCGCGCGCAGCTCCCCGAGCCGTTCCACGTCGCCTGGGACACGCTGAACCGGCTGACCGGCGAGCCGACGTTCGTCGAGGTGTTCGCACAGGCGCCGGACGTCCTCAACTTCGTGATGAACGACTTCTACATGAAGCTGTTCTTCGGCGGCAAAGTCGATCAGCGCTACAAGCAGATCGCGCGGCTCAAGCTGTCGCTCGAGCACGGCTGTCGCACCTGTAACAAGCAGAACGTCCCGGGGGCGTTAGAGGCCGGTCTCTCGCAGGCGCAGATCGATGCGATGGACGACTACGAGAACGGCCCGTTTGACGACGCGGAGAAGGCCGTCCTCGCGTTCACCGATCAGGTGAAGCTGACGAACATGGATGGCGAACTGTCGCCTGCGCTATACCGCAGGCTCGCGCAGCACTTCAGCGACGCCGAGATCTGCGAGCTCGGCACCTGCATGGCGATCGTCTCCGGCATGGCGAAGCTGTCGTTCGTACTCGGGCTCGTCGAGAAGGAAGACTACTGTCCGTTTGCGCCGCGTGTGACAGCGGCGGGTTGAGCACGATGCCCTTCGTCAGTCCGGCGACCGCATGCTTCGATGTGCCGTAGGCGGACAAGGTCGGTCCGGCCGTCGCGGACATGATCGAACCCGTGTTGATGATGCGCCCGCCACCGCGCGCGCGCAGGTGCGGCACGGCCGCCCGCGAGATGCGGAAGATCGCGGTGACGTTGACCGCAATGAGCCGGTCCCAGACCTCGTCCGTGAGCTCTTCGAACTGTGCTGCTGCGGCAATCCCTGCGTTGTTCACGAGCATGTCCAGGCCGTCGAAATGCTTCACGGCGGCGCCAATAATCGTGTCCGGCGCATCCGGTGCCGTAACATCGATTTCGACTCGTCGAATCGAGCCGCTACCCGTCGTGCCCGTCTCCTCGAGGGATCTGCCGGGCAGGTCCACGGCGACGACCCGCGCACCGTGCTCGAGATAGAGCTCGGCAATCGACTTGCCGATTCCACTTGCGGCGCCGGTGACGATCGCGACCCTGCCCTCGAGCTTGCGTCCTGCCGGCATGCGATGACCTCCGCTCAAACACGGAGGCCGGCTTGCGCCGGCCTCCGCCTGATCCTCAGATGCAAATCAATAGCCGAAGTTGAACCCGACCTCGAGGCCATAGCTGTCTGGCGGTCCCCACTGCGTGTGCGTCCACAACGTGGCAACCGACTGCGAGGCGATCCGGTAGCGTTCATCGGTCAGGTTCTTGCCGAACGCACGGATGAAGTACCGGCTGTCGGGCGAGGTGTAGGTCAGGGACGCGTTGACGAGCGTCTTCTCGTTCAGGTACGCGTCGAACTCACGGCCCGCAGCCGAGATGTAGTACAGGTTCTCGTCCTCGTAATACACGTCGGCCGAAAGATCGAGCGTTCCACCATTACCGAGCGTGAACGTGTAGGTGCCGGATAATCCACCGCTCAACTCGGGCGAACGTGGCACGGGCAGACCCGAGAAGTCACCGAAGAACGGCAGGATCTCACCGCCGCTGACCGGGTCGGTCAGGCCCGGCTGATCGATGATGAATTCATCGTACTCCGCATCGAGATAGGAGGCCTGGGCGCGGATGATGAACGCATCGGTGATGAGGCCCTGGAACTCGAGCTCCACGCCTTGCGAGGTCACGCTGGCGGCGTTGTAGAATACCGTTTCCTGGAACTGGGCGCCGTCCTTGACCGTGATGATGTTGACCGCGCGCTGTGCGTCGTCGTACTCCGTATAGAAGACGGCGGGGTTGAATCGCCAGCGCTGGTTGGCCGATTCGAGTTTCAACCCGACCTCGTAATTCCTGGCAAATTCCGGATCGACGGGTCGGGTCAGCGCCGAGACCATCAGGCCGCTGGTGCCGGTCTGATCGTTGTAGCCGCCCGCCTTGTACCCTTCCGAGACCGTGAAATAAGAGAACACGGAGTCGCTGAAGGCATACGAGCCAGTGAACCGCCAGCTCGGTTCACTCCATGTTTCGCTGAGATTCTCGAAGCCCGGAGTGGACGGCGTGACGATGACGCCGCCGGGGTACCTCTCGAAGTCGCCCGCTTGCAGAGGATCGGAGAAGTCGTTCACCGAAAGACTGCCGTTCGGCAGGTTGTCATCGAGAAGATCGAAAGCCACCTGCGTTCTGCCGGCCCACGAACGTTCATCCTCGGTATAGCGATAGCCCGCGCTCAGCTGGAATTTGTCCGTCACGTCGTACGTCACGTCGACGTAACCCGCCAACGAATCGGAGTCCTGGCGGTTGCAGAGCACCTGCGGCGTGTTGTTATTGAGCTGCTGGGGTAAACCGAGCGCGCCGAAGTCGAGCGCGAGATCAATGAAGCCGAGCACCTGCACCACGCAGAACTCGGCATCGTTCGTCTGCTGAAAGGCCCCGATCACGTAGTTGAACGGACCATCGAGGCTGGACGCGATGCGCGCTTCGAATTGCGTGGTCTCGCGCGCCGTATCACGCGTTGCGTCGAACAGCGACAGCACCTGCCCGGTCTCCGAGTTGACGGGTGCAGCCCCGGTGTAGGTATTGGGCAGATGCTCGTCCTGGTCGCGCTTGCCGGCATTGAAGAACAGCGTGTGCGAGCCGAAATCCCACTCGAGGTTGGCATAGATGCCATCGACGTCGATCTTCTGACCACTGCCCATGCCGAGCAGCGAATCGCTCCGTTGCGTCGATCCCATGTTGTCGAGCGGATCACCGGAGGGACGCGTGAAGCCCAGGAAATTCCACAGATAGGGGCCGTCAGGCGGCGTATCGTTGAACGCAGGCACGGCATCCGACCGATCCCGGAAGTACTCGTACTGCAGCAGCAGGTTCACGGAGTCCGTGGGTTGCCACAGCGCCTTGATGCGCCCCGTGACGACGTCTTCGCCGCCGCTGTCCTCACCGGTCCCACTGTCGACCTGCCCAGTCAGGCCTGGAATGACGAACGGATGACCATCGGTGAACGCACTGAAGGTGTTGATCGGACCATGGGTCGCGCCGAGCTTGTAATAGCCATCGGATTCGACATAGGCGCCCGTCAGGCGCAGTGCCAGCGTGTCCTCGACGATCGGGATGTCGACGCCTCCCTCGATCCGCTTCGTGTCGAAGCTGCCGTAACTGACTTTGAAGTCGCCGGCGAAGTTTTCCATGTTCGGTCGTTTCGTGCGGATGTTGACCGCACCGCCCGTCGTGTTCTTGCCGAACAACGTGCCCTGCGGGCCGCGCAGCACCTCGACGCGCTCCATGTCGTACGTGTCGAGCAACTGGGTCTGGACGCTCGGCATCACGAAGTCGTCGACGGTCACGCCGACGGGTGAGTCCTGATACACGATGATGTCGGTGATGCCGACGCCGCGCATCGCGAATGACGCCGCATTGAAGGCGGTCACTCGAGCGGCCGAGAAACCGGGCACGGTTGCGGCAATGCCGGACAGATCGCGGGCGACCATGCGATCGATATCGCTCGTGGTGACTGCAGTGACGGAAACCGGAGTGGATTGCAGATCGGTCTCCCCGGATCGGCGCGTCGCCGTGACGAGCACTTCCTCGAGTCCCCCGGCCTGTGCGTCGGTCTGCTGCGCGAAAGCCAGGTCAGGGAGCGTCAGCGCGCACGGCAGACCCAATAGCGCGGCCACCGCCGCGCGCAGGACAGAGCGTGGGCGGCCGGGTCCCGCGTAAGCGGAATGCGACAACATCGAATGCACGTCAGGCATGTTATTCCCCTTCGTCTGACTGTCTACGTGTGGAGCGGGTCGAGCGACCCGGCTGCGCCGCACGGGTGAACATAAGCGGGCTCAAGATGCAATGCTGCCGATCTTTTACGGGAGTTCCGGAAAAAAAGCAAACACGACTGTTTTTTCTTTGCGCTGCCAAATCAAGGGCATGGCCGCTTGCCGCCGCCCTGCGCCGGCCGGTTCGGCTCGCCTTTTGTTGCGCCCAGGAGACAACGAGATTCTGGCGTTCGGCGACCCGGATGCGAGCCAGAGAAAACAGTCATGACTGTTTCTTTTGAGAAACCTAATCCGTATATTCGCCGGTTAATGCCGGGTGGATCCCGTCACCGCGAGCGCACCCGCGCTTCTCCTGCGAGTTAACAGCGAGGTACCGTGAGATGGCGTCGAACTACAGGGTCTCGTGGCCGATGAATCTGAACGCCCCGAAGCATTCCCTTGAGGCCAAGCAGCCGCCGATAGACAACGGGACCGACAGGGTCGATCCGGCGCGCTATCACTCGCGGGAGTTCATGCAGCAGGAATGGGAGCGACTGTGGCCGCGGGTGTGGCTGATCGCGTGTGTCGCGAGCGACATTCCGGAGGAAGGCGACTACACCACGTTCGAGATCGGCGCCGAATCGTTCCTGCTGGTCCGCCAGGCTGACGCCAGCGTCAAGGCCTTCTATAACGTGTGCCCCCATCGCGGCAACCGCATCGCGCTGAACGAGCGTGGCAGTGTCGCGCAGTTCACCTGCGCGTTTCACGGCTGGCAGTTCCGCATCGACGGCGACCTGAAGTGCATCAGCGATCAGGAAACGTTTCATCCCGACGTGATCGCGCACCGTCCCGGCCTGAAGGAAGTGCCGTGCGACGTGCTCGGCGGCATCGTCTTCATCAACATGGACGGCAACGCCCCGCCTTTGCGTGAGTACATCGGTCTGCCGCCCGAGTACGTCGAGCAATACGAGATCGACAAGATGCACGTCGTGCACCATGTACGCAGCGAGTGGGCGGCAAACTGGAAGACGGGCGTGGATGCCTTTTACGAAACTTACCACCTGCCCTACGTCCATCCGCAGACGCAGACCGTAATGGAGGACTACTCCCAGCACGATCTGTATCCGAACGGCGCGAGCCGGATGATCGTGCCGATCTGCGTGAAGTCGCACCGCGTGTCCGATCAGGACTCCGTCGACGAGGGGCTCAAGTACATGATGCGCGAGGCGGGCATGAACCCCCACGAGTTCAAGGGCTCGGCGCGTGAAGTACGCGAAGCGATCCAGCAGGCGAAACGCCTGCGGGCGCGCAAGCTCGGGCTCGACCACTACGAGAGGTTCACCGATGGCCAGCTGACGGACAGCTGGGCGACGGGCGTATTCCCGAACGTGCAGATCGGCATGCATCCGGAGGGCGTCTTCATCATGCGCTTCCTGCCGCATGCCGAGGAGCCGAATCGGTTCTACTACGACACGATGATCCTGTTCCGTTACGTCGACGATCCGAACTACACGGTCCCGGGCTGGATGGGATTACCGCCGGGCACCGACGTGACCGGCGAGACCCGCCCGGACATCAAGAAGGTTGGGATCGGCGAGCCACCCGGACTCGGCGAGGTGCTGGATCAGGACTCGGAACTGCTGCCGGTCGTGCAGAAAGGAGTGCGCTCGCGCGGGTTCGACGGTCCGTTGTGGAGTGAGCAGGAGCAGCGGGTGCGACACTTCCACAAGGAAGTCGATCGCTACATCAACGGCGAAAAATAGCGCCGCCCGGCCTTCTCTGAACGACTCACCCGTGCAGCCGGCACGCCGGCTGCAGGGTTTCGTTGTCGGCCGCAGCGCTGCGGAGCCTTTCTTTACGCTTACGTCTTCGCGCTCGTTGACAACGCGCTCCGCTCAACGCACCTTCCGCTCGCCCTGATCAACGGGAGTTCGTCGTGAATGAGGACGCGATCGACCTTTGGTGGATCATGCAGATGATCTGGGACGATGAGCGTGCCGGCGTCGAGCTGCCGGCGGAGCTGTTCGCCGTGGCGAACGGCTGATGCAGCCTCCTGCACCCGAGCGGACCCCGGATCCGAAGCTGCGCCGCGGCGGGCACGGTGGCGCGGTCCTCGCACACGATCCACCCGAGTTCGAGCGCTTCATCGCCGGCTCGAGGCCGATCGAGCTCACCGACATCGCCTGGGACGAAATCCGTGCCCATCCCGTTCCGGAGGATGTCCTGCGCGTTCTCACGTACATGCAGGACGTCGAGAGCCACACGGTCGTGTTTCCACGCACGATCTTTTCGCAACGGGCGGTCGACGACGAATTCGTCGGCACGTTCCTCGTCTGCTGGCTCTACGAGGAAGGCATGCACGGCCGCGCTCTCGCGCGGTTTCTGGAATGTGCAGGGCATCCAATACCGCCTCGCACGAGTGGCCGCACGACGATCATGGACCACTTCGAGCGGCTGCTGACGACGGTGATTGCGGCCGCGTGGAAGGATTTCCTGGCGCTGCACATGACCTGGGGCGCATTGCACGAGTGCACGACGATCCATGCGTACCAGCGCCTCGTCGAACGCAACGATCACCCGGTGCTGAACGAGCTGCTGACGCGGATCATTCGCGACGAAGCTCGCCACTTTGCGTTCTATATGTGGCAGGCGGAGCAACGCCTCGCCGTTCCGGGCGTTGCACGCAAGGTCCGGGCCATCATGGAACGACGGTACGTCCCGGTGGGTGCGGCTCACCAGCCTGATGCCCTCGCCCGCTGGGTGTCGGGCTTTCTGTTCGACGGCGAAGACGGTCGAGCCGCCGCGCGGCGGGTCGACAGAACCTTCGCGAAACTGCCGGGATTCGACGGCGCCACGCTGCTCGGCAACTGGCTCGGGCGGAAGGTTTACGCGTAAATCCGGCGCGTCGTCACGGCGCCGTCACGACATTGATCCGGCTGGGCGCCATCCGGACGGTTGCCGGCAGGCAGCCGAGTAACTCGCCATCGGCCTCGACTTCCGCGTCCCCTTCGATTTCGAGCTGCGTCGTTCGCGAAGTCGCGACCCACGGGCTGCGCGCCAGATCACCGGCGAGCAATCGCGGCAGGTGCGCGATGATCTGCACGCCTGGCATCGCACGCACGATGGTCACGTCGAACAATCCATCGTCATACCGTGCGTTCCGGGCGATGCGCATGCCGCCCCCGAGGTAGCGTCCGATATTCGCGAACGCGACCAGGATCGGTCCGTCGTACGCCAAGTCCCCCGCCCGGATCCGCAGGCTCGCCGCACGATACGTGCGGGCGCCCTGCATCACGCCTGCGTAGTACGTCCATCGCCCCGCCCGCCGCGATTGCAGCCGTCGAACGACGTGGGCATCGAAGCCCGCACCCGCCACGTTCAGGAAGTGACGCGTCGACGGTCGACCTTCACGCTGGCAGGTCACGACACCCACGTCGTGAGCGCGGGTGTTGGCCTTTGCCAGCAGATTCACGGCAGCGTCGAGCTTGCGCGGGATTGCCAATGTGCGCGCCCAGTCATTGCCGGTGCCGAGCGGTAGCAGCGCGAGCGTGAGCTGATCGAGCGGGACGATTCGTTGCGCCGACAGGCCGTTCAGGACGGCGTGGGCCGTGCCATCGCCGCCGGCGACGGCGAAGCGGCGCAGGCCCGCGGCCACCGCGCCGATCACCAACTCCTCAGCGTGCGACGCGCAGGAGCTGACAGCGAACTGCGAGTCGACGTTTGCGGCCGCAAGCGCGCATTCGACCCGAACCCGCACGGAACCCTGCCGCGCACGGCCGCTCGCAGGGTTCACGATGATCTGCCAGCGCGTCGCGTCAGACGCGGGCGGCAGGTCGATCACGGGCCGCAACCTCACGCTCGATGATCCGTGTGCGTCCGTCCGGGCGGATCTCCAGCAGCTTCGAGACCGCAGGAATCAGGTCCTCCCGCTGATGCACGGCGAGAATCAGCTGTGAGCCGTCGCGCGCGAGTCGCTCGAGCAGCGCCAGGACCTTGAGCCGCATCATCGCGTCCAGGCCCGTGCAAGGTTCGTCGAGTAACAGCAGTTCCGGCTCGTTGACCATCGCGCGCGCGAGCAATGCCAGACGCACCTGGCCGTAGGAGACCTCCCGTGTGCGGCGGTCCGCCAGCTCACCAATGCCGAAATAGGTTAGCCAACGACTCGCACGGCGTCGCTCTGCTGGCGTTGGCGCTGCATCGAGGCCGATGCTCGCTCGCAATCCCGACACGACGACCTCTGCGAGCGTACCGGCATGTGCATGCTCCGACTGCAGTTCCGGCGAGACGAGACCGACCCGACGCCTCCAGAACTCGATGGGCGTGCCGCGTGGATGCGCTCGACGCTCGATCGTGCCACCGAGCGCGGGATGCAGGTCGCCATAGATCAGCCGCAGCAGCGTGGATTTGCCGGCACCATTGCGGCCTGTCACGGCCCAGTGCTCGGCGTCATGCACGATCCAATCGAGCTCGCGCACGACGAGGCGGTAGTCCCGGTAGATCGTCGCGTTCGCAATCCGCACTAACGGCTCCGCAGCCTTCGCCCGACCGACAGCCCGTTTGCGGACAGGCGCCGACGATCCCGCGAGGCGACCTTCCCCCACCGTCGGACGCAGGACTTCTCCGCGACGCAATCGGCGCCCCTCGATCACTCGACCTTCCTCGAGACGCAGAACGTGTGTTACGGACCGCGGCACGTCGTGCTCGCGGTGAGCTGACAGGATCCAGGTTGCGGCCCCGCTCCGGCGTTCGATCGCGTCCAGCAAGCGCGCTCGCGTCCGTGCATCGAGCCCGTTGAAGACTTCATCGAGCAACACCACCGCTGCCGGTCGCGCAAACGCGCGTGCGACCATCACGAGCCGCCTCTGGCCGTACGACAGCGACAGCAGCCGCCGACGCTCGACCGACGCGAGACCGAAGCGCACCAGAAGCCGGGACACACGGGCCTGTTCGATCCGCGTCGGCGATGTCAGCGGCACGTCCTCATCATAGAGGCCGGTCGTCACCGTTTCGCGGACCGTGAAGTTCCAGCCGTAGCGTTCGTAGCGATCCTGGCGCTCCGGCCCGACATACGGCATTCGTTCGCCGGGAGGTGGCGGCTGCGACTGCGACTCGCCGTCGTAGAGGTATGAGCGTGACTCAGGGCCCCGCGGCGTCGGCCAGACGTCGCCGCGCAGCAGCTTCAAGAACAGTGTCTTGCCTGCACCATTCGCCCCGAGCAGCGCCCAGCACTCGCCCCTGCGCAGCACGAAGGATACATCCGCGAGCGCCGCGCGACCCGACAGCACGACATCGCAATGTGAGAGCTCGACCAGCGGCGCGTCATTGGCACGCCGGCCGCGCCTCATGGACTATCGATCCTGCGCCACCCGAAGCCGCGATTGTGTTCCGCGATGCCGTCATCGGCGAGTTTGACCAGGTGCGCAAGCAGCGACTGTCGGGCCCACGGACGCACTTCCTCCGGCACATCGTCGTAGGCCGTGACGACGAGCGCGTCGAGATCCTGGGCAGCATCGCTGCGCAGACAGCCGAGCACTTTGCACTCGCGCTCGAGCCGGTGGGTGATGATCCGGTCGATCTCCGCGTTCGCAGGAGCGATCACGTCGCCATGACCCGGCCCGATCCGCTCGAAGTTGCGGTCGCGCAGCTTTCTCAGAGACGCGAGGTAATCCGCCATACGACCGTCGGGCGGCAGGATCACGGTCGTCGTGCCGGCGATCAGGTGATCCCCGGTGAATACGAGGCCCGCTTCTTCAAGCGAATAGCAGACGTGATTGGACGCGTGCCCTGGCGTCGCGATTGCACGCAGCGTCCCGACGTCGCAATCGAGCACCTCCCCGTCATCCGGCTCGCACGTCGGGACGAAGGTCGTATCCTGCCGACCGTCATCCGGCGCAATGCGTCCGACGAGGGCGCACTTGGTGGCCTTCGCAATTGCGGCGGCCGCGGGCGAGTGGTCGCGATGCGTGTGCGTGACCAGGACGGCGTCGATCTTGCGCCGGGTCAATGACAGGATCTGCTTGACGTGGCCGTCGTGCGCCGGGCCTGGATCGATGACGAGATACCTCTGGGTGCCGAGCAGATAAGTGTTCGTGCCCGCCCCGGTCATCTGTCCGGGGTTCGGGGCGACCAGCCGGCGGACGCCGGGCGCGATTTCGCTCAACTCTCCCGCGACCATCTGCTTTGCCGTGACTGCGAAGGCGGGATTCTCGCCTACCTTTCCGGCGACTGCACGCCTCGTGAAAACGCGGTCTCGGCCTTATGCAAATTGCGTTCCCACCACGTGCCGTTGCGCTCGAAGCGGCAGCCCGATTGCGCAAGATACGCAAGCAGATGATCGATCTCGGCGTGCGCCTGCGCCGACAGTTCGGCAGCGGTCGCGGCGCTGCCATACAGCAGCGCGACGAGTAGACGGAATCGAAAAGCCATGCGCGTCGAACGCCGCTTTGACCTTTCCGGTTCCGGATCCGCAAGCACGAGAGGCTGTGCGACTGGCGCGTTCTCAGTGGCAGCGAGCCACCTGCGCCAGAAGGTGACTACACGTCCGCCGTGCGCGTCCGACGGGCAGCGAACCTGCCATATGTGAGCAAGCGCCACAGCCACTCGAGAGGCCCTTGCTCGAAGCGTCGCAACCACCAGTGACTTGCCACGATCTGCAGCGGATATACGGCGGCGACGATAGCGAGCCCTGCGATCGGTCTGATCTCTGCGTACCGACCGAGTCCCCAGCGAAAGCTCACGAACGCGGCGACGAGTCCGGTGAACAGGTAGTTCGTGAGCGCCATTCTGCCGACTGCCGCAAAAGGTTTGAGGCGTGGCCGCCAACGATCGGAGTCCGCGAGCAGCGTGATCGCAGCAGCGTAGCCAAGCCCGAGCGCAGGCATCCCGATCGGCCAGGCTGCGATCTCGCGAATCGCCGCGTGCAGCGGATTCGTCGGATCCCCGAGTCCAAAGTCCTCCATAGCCACCCAGACAAGGCAGCCGGTCAACCCCACGCCAAGCAACCACGGCAGCGATTTCCTGGCAAGCGCGAGGCGCAGATCGGGATTGCGGATTGCACCTCGGCGTCCCAGGTAGAGTCCTATCAGGAGCAGGCCGAGCAGATCGAGGTTGCCAACGTAATAAGATGCGTCGCTGAATGACAGCCATGCATCCTGCAGCATTGCCGTCGACACCTCGAGGAAGGTGCCATCACGCAGCACGGTCTCGAATGCAACGCGCTGCGCCTCCTCAGGCAGCACCGTCGCAGGTTCGAGGCCGGCTACCCGCTCAGCAGATGCCACGGTCAGGCGATATGCGTGCACGGCCGGACCGAGTGCTGCCGCGCCGATACACGCGAGCGCGGCGGCCAGAATCACGCGAGGCGACCGCGCGAACAGCAGCAGTAACGCCCAGCCGTAAAGTGCGTAGTCGATCAGAATCCACGACGGAATCGTCAACGCCATCGCCAGCACTGCAATCAGCAGCAGTCCCGTCGATCGCCGCAGATACAGCATGCAAGGGCTCGCAAGCCTGCGTCGGGCGCGCTCCATCTGCAGAAAAAAGCCGATACCGAAGAGACACGAAAAGATCGTGACGAACTTGCCGTTCGCGGCGAGATCGACCAGGACGATTGCGACGAAGTCCGTCGGCGGCAGGGTGACTTCGCGGTACTGGTGACCCCACCAAAGGTCGACCGTCATGTTGACGGTCCACATGCCGAGGATCGCGAAGCCCCGCAGGATGTCGAGCAGCTGCACGCGCTCGTCCGGCGGGACGGGTTGAACGTCCGTGGACCCGCCGCCGGTCCCGGCGAACTCCTTGGTTGGCGGGACTGCGGCACCGACCATCGAGCCACTAGCCGGCGAGGGCCTGTCGAATTCGCCCGGCATGCCGGCGCGGCCTCCTTATGCCGACAAGAGACGTCCGCGGGACTGTCCTCAGGCGCGGTTCGAGTTTTTGCCGGCTTTTTGCGCAAACCTCAGCAAGTCTCGTGCCTGTATGACTAGCACCTTGATTAGGTTAGGGAAACTCAGCTGCGGTGAGTGACATCGAGCGATTGTGTAAGAAGAATCGACACGACTGCCAGTGATGGACGTCAATCCCTGTTCAAATCTTCTACAATCGCTGACCTCAGCGCGGCCGTAGCTCAGTTGGATAGAGTACCTGGCTTCGAACCAGGTGGTCGGGGGTTCGAATCCCTCCGGCCGCGCCAACTTACGAGCGTCCGGTGTGGAATATTTCGGCGATTGTGGAATATTCTCACCGGCGCGGCTTGCTTCGCTGGACGCCGCGACGGTAGTACCGCTGCGTTGTGTCGGCGCTCGCGTGACCCAGCCGATCACGCGCCTCCTTGAGGCTGCCCTCGTCCCCCGCCACCGAGCGCAGGTCGTGAAACGTGAAGCGCTGCCCGCCGGCGGCGACGTGCCGCGCCATCAGGCTCAGGCGCTGGCCAGTTCGCGCTGAACCCGCGGCCCGAGTACGGCGTGCCGGTCCGGGTGCGGATCAGCTGGGATCAGCTACTCGCGCAGCACCTGCGGGCGCGCACGACCAAGCGGGACTGTCCGCACTCGCCGGTCACTCAATGATGGCTGCTATCGGCCAGGACCAGTCGTACGAGGCGCGAGCCAATTGCAGTCGTTGCTCGACAATCTCGGCTCGCTCATTCGCGGCCCCGGCCGCAACACTTCCCGGCCGTTGTTATCCACCCCGTGCACGGAGAACACGTTCTTTGCCAAGTCGATCCCAACGGTAGTAACGTCGCCCATAACTTCCCCTTCTCGTGAGTGATTGAAGATGCGCACACATGTCATTCCTGGCACTTCGATGCCGTTGCGGGATGGGGAAGTCCCTTACATTCGTTAGCAGGCAAAGGTGGGTGAGCAACGCATCCATCATGGGTCGCTTCTTCTCAAACGAGCTGTTTCACTTCGTCGGCCGGAGCCATCCGGAGAATCACGAAGCAAACTTTGCTGTCCTGAAGAAGATCTTGTCGTCGAAGTGCGTGTCCCATCCCCCACACGAGCGAGGGTGGAGCTCGACGTCGATACACATCAATTGGAGCGAGAACCTCAGCACTGAGAAGCTGATCGTCCCGAATGTAGTGTGCTTCTGTGATATTCCATTTGAACACTTGCCGATGCACCTCACCAAGTATGGTCCGTTCGGTCTCTCCCTTGACAAGGATGGTCTTACGAAGTTCGGGACCCGCCCGGTAACCTACATCCCCCTCCGCGCTGACGACAAGGGCTCACCGTTCGGTGGCCAACTACTCAAGACCTTTGAGCAAACCTACCGAGGCTTTCGCGAGAAACTCTTCGACAAGGCCAACCTCCCCGCCACACGAATTAGCGTCCATGCCTCCAAACCCCGGACGGCTGGTGATGCTCTGTCAGCACTGGACTCTGTGCTCGCCAAGGATGTGCTCGCCTTCCTGAAGCCCTTTGATTCTGAGCTTGCTGACGACGACCCGCGGTACTACTACGCGGAGCGAGAGTGGCGAAAGCTCGGCAATCTAATGTTCGAACCTGCTGACGTGCATCGCGTCGTGGTTGCTCCTGGGTTCGTTGAACGGCTGGAGACCGAGTTCCCCATCTTTCAAGGCAGGATACAAAGTGCGCCGACATAGCGCCCTATTCATCCGTCGCCTGCTAACACGCGGCTGCAAGGGACGCGCCGAGAAGTGTCGTCGTGCTTCGATAGCATTGTGCCGGTGCGCCCTTGAGCCGCAGCGTTAGTTAGCGGACGCACTGCCGTTTTCGACGACGGAGATTGTTCACCGTGTATAGCTTTGTGGTTTCGCACCAGTTCAATGCATGGGACGACGGTGCCTTCCGATTCGATAAAAGCCGCTTTCTTGAATACACCGGCGATGCGATCAAAATGCAGTTGCGGCCACTGTCGATCGAGGCCATCCAGTGTCTGAAGTCATGGCCTTGCGTTCTCATGGAAGAGGGACGTGCAGAAGAAGTGGTACGCATCGCCCGGATCACGGAGCTCCGTGACCTCGGTAAGCAGCTTCGGCTAACCGTCAATCTGTTTTCATGTGAACCGCCGATCCTCAACCACCACCTGTGGCGCATTCGCGAAGAGCTAGATATCGAGCAATTTGAGTTCAGCCGCAACCACTGGGCGGTAAAGCAGCGGGATCTCTTCTCAATCCTTCGTGCCGCCGGACACGAATTCGACGCCTCCTTTGTAGGCACCTTCGCAGAAAGATCGCTCCCAGCCCCAACTCGAGCATCTCTGATAAGTGCACGAAACGTAATCTCCGAATGGAGCCATGCCGAGCTCGACGATCTGTTGCTGGAAGCAGGTGTCGCGGACCTCTCTGCAGGACGCTCGATAGGAGGCCGCCGCGATCGCGCCAATGCGATCGTTCAGTTCGCGATCGAGAACCCAGCAGCGTTAACCGCAGAAAAGTCGCTGTTGTCCGCCTATCTCGTCCGGCGAGCTTCGTCGGGCACACGAGCAGAAGAGGAGACCTCTCCGCCCCCAACTCAAAATGTTGCGCCCGCGACCCGGCCCGCCTCTAGAGCGGCGTCCGCCGATCGCTCACCGAATCGCGTCTTCGTGGTGCATGGCCAGAATGAAACCGCCCGTACCGCGGTGGTTGCTTTCTTGGAAGGCCTAGGGTTGATTGGAATCGTACTTCATGAGCAGCCCAATATGGGTCGACATCTTCTTACTAAATTCATCCAGGAAGCAGACTTGGTGACCTTCGCCGTGGTCCTAATGACCGACGACGACTTGGGGAGCGTGAAGGCGGGGAAGCTAGCGCCTCGAGCTCGCCAGAACGTGATTCTTATCCACGTGCCCCGAGAGGATGCGCAGCAACTGGTCGACCTCGTTTTTCGCGTGCGCACTGTAAGTGCCTGGTTTGCATCTTTGCACTTCGAAGTGACGCATCGAATTGCGAAGGCCCTTGTCGCCGCAATCACCCGCGTTGAGCACTTCGAGTAAGACGTCCGGTACGCTCGGTTGGATGTATGCGGCAACTTGAGGACGAGGTAGAATTTTTCCATGCGCAACGAATTCACTGCCGTAATTCAGCGGGACGGGCCTTGGTGGGTCGGTTGGATCGAGGAGATCCCCGGCGTCAATTCCCAAGGTAAGTCTCGCGAAGAACTTGTGGAAAACCTTCAGTCCGCGCTGCGAGAGATGCTGGAGCTGAACCGTGCGGAAGCGCGAAAGGCAGCTGGCGACGGCTTCGAAGAGGTTCGAATCTCCGCGTGAAGCGTCGCGCGTTCCTGGCTCATTTGCGGCAGCAGGGCTGTGAACTCATCCGCGAAGGTGCGAAACACTCCTGGTGGGGCAATCCCAAGACAGGCGCGCGATCCGCAGTTCCTCGCCATGCGGAGCTCAGCGATCTTCTGTGCCGCAAGATATGTCGAGATCTCGGGGTCGCAGAGCCGTAGCGAGTGTGCTCGAGCCGCGGTTAACGAACTGCTCGGCCTACGCCACAAGAATCAGTTCAATGGCGTCGAGCAGTGTCCGTGACGTGCCGTATACGGGCGCGAGTCACGTTTGATGTGCCAGGATTGTGCCATGAGCGAGACTGATTTGGGTTCGGCAAGCGCTGCAAGTTGTTGATAAACAAATATACTCTCAACCCAAAATCGCCCTTCGAACCAGGTGGTCGGGGGTTCGACAAATTCGTAGGGAACGAATTTGGACAGCATCCGCTGGCCGGCTCGGCGCCGGCCATGGATGGCAAAGGCGCAATCCCTCCGGCCGCGCCATCAGCGCGCAAGCGGAGGGATGAGAACTCCCGACCGTCGGGGGTGCGACAAATTCGTAGGGAACGAATTTGGACAGCACATTGCTGGCCGACTCGGCCTCATGCCGCGGTCGGATCAACACCGAATTGATCGACCTCCCAGCCCTGCGCACGAAGATCAGCGGTGTTGAAGTCAGGGATGCCGCGAATGTGGGTGACCAGGTACCTGTCAAGCTGTTGATAACCCTTGTCGTTGTGCCAGCACCCTTTCCGAGCTCGTCGAACCAATCTGCAAAATTCTTCTTCGGCACCTCGACTTCACCCATGTTCGGGTCAAAAAAAGAAGATCGAGTTGCTGGAGCAGTAAGTCCCGATTACATGCCCAATGCTGTTCTGGTCCTTGCTCGACGCTAGAAATATGTAGCTTGCGCAACCAAGGCGAGACGGGTCGGCCTGCAGTTCTCTCGGTGTTTGAGCATCGAGGGGTTTCACGTCTTTCGTGGAGCGTGCAAGCCCGCCGAACTTGTTGCGTAGCTTTCTCTGTCGAGGCCGTTTTCCTGCGACCTTTTCCTGTTGCGAGAGAAGTGACCTGTACGCGAAGGCGGCACTGCGCCCCTCCGCTGACTTTCTCGCTTCCGGCTGCAAGCAGCTTGGTCTCGTAATACTTCTGCCGTGCCCGAGCGGAGGCTACCTTGCCTTCGGTTCCGCTCCCGAAGTTCGGATTATCTACGAGCCTGTATTTGATCCACGAGGGTCGAGCAGATACCGTCTGATGGCTGCTCGTACGCCTTCACCGCCTTCGCGTTCAGCCATTCGGATTCCAGGTACTGCTTGAACATCGTGGCCGTGCGCCTGGGCGAGGATACTCGCCGAGGAAAAGGGCGAAAAGTCATCTTGTGGCCGCGTTGACAACCCATTCCTCCGAGAGAGTCTACGCGAGTTTCCGGAAGCCGGCGTCCACTCCTTCCGCGAGCGGAAGGGCGTGATGGCCTGAGCGTGCGAATGCCGGTCTAGCGTCAGCCGCAGGCTCCCCTGACCTTCGGCGATCAGCCGAGCCAGCATCCAACGCACTGATTGCCAGCGATCAACGCCCGTTGCAGTATCACGCGTCACGGTACGGACCGGGAGCTCGACGATGGCAGACCTGACGGCACTTGCAGATCAACTCAATCAGACGGCCTCGACCGGGACCGACGCCCAGCTGCGTCAGCTGCTGTGCGAAACGCCTGTGTCCCCGCCGCACGGTCAGGTTCGCGATGTAACGGTCCGCAAGTCCGTGCCCGCACTCGCGAAGGGCGTGGCTCCCCCAGGAGCCTTCGGCAAAGCCAAGATCTCCGGCGTCTTGCAGAGGATCGTTTTCATCAAGTTTCGTCCGGTAACGACCAATATCGACGGTCAGGAAGGCGCCCTCACGTTTGACGTCAAAACGGCCGGCGAACTCACGACGAACGCGAGCCGCAACGGTTGGATCGCGTGCTGGTTCCTGCCATGGAAGTCCGGCCTCTTGGTGAAGATGGACATCGAGCCCGATAGCGGCCCGATCAACAGCGGCGATCCAGCCATCGCGGCGCTGCCCAATCCACGGTTGTTCTACACCGCGGCAATCAATGGTTGCTCCGTGTTCGCCTACGGAACTGCGACCGGTCCTACCGTTGTTCACGCGGGATTCGAAACCAACTTCGCTGACAAGGGTAAGGTCGACCAGCTTGGCGGCAACTCGGCGGCGATGTGGAAAAGCCTGCTGGAGGGCGTCACGGCAAGCCCGGACGGACTGACTCTGACAGTGAAACCGCCCAGCAAACCGAATCTGGGTGAAGTAAACCGCTACGACTACATCCGTACGCGGACCGCCGACGGTAGCGATCCGCTCGGCACAGCGGATGCGGCCCAATTGGAGCAATACCTGAAGACGAACCGAACCGACGTGTTGAAGGTCAAGGAAGTCAACCCGTGGGGCAGCGTTTTCGGACTGCGGACCGGCAACAGCTGGCAGATGACCTTGCAGCGCAACGTGTCGATTCAGTATCGAACCATCCGTCAGACAAGCGGATTTCTCGGGCTCGGGAAAAAAGACGTAGACATCGGCCCCGCGGTGCAGAAGGCCTCGACCAAGGGTCTCGATGCGTTCAACAAGAAGCGCATCGAGACGAATTACAAGCACGCCCTCGCGACGAATCAGTTCGTCTGCTGCGTCAACGTCGGACACACGGACTTCTTTCCGGGGGCTCAACAGATCTCGAACCACGCGCACAACCAGATTCAGTTCTGGTAGAGAGCCGTATAGGTTCATCCGAGGCACTCCACCCAGGAAAGTCAAACGCGGTGGCGAGCGGCGCCCTGCATGCTCCCGAGCTGGCGCGCGTCGAAGCCACCAACATCCTGCGCAGACTGGAGCGGATGAGGCAGATCACGACGCCTGAAGCCAATGCGGCCTGTGAGGATCTCGTGCAGATCAATGTGGAGTTGTTAGGGCCGAGCCGATGGGACAGAACGGCAACAAGGTCGCGTTGGTGCGCGGCGTCGTGGCGGAAGCGCTCGAGTCCTGCGTCGGCGCAAGAGCGAGGATTGGGCACCTATCGACGACGGCTCTTGGACCGGTGGGTGTCCCGAATTTCGGCCCGGTCGTGCCACCAATAATCGTTACTGTGCCGTCCCGAGCCTCGTGGCAACGATCCAGGCGCAGGTCGGGCCCGCAGTATTTGGTGTAGCAGTCTCGTCAACGTCGCGAGCGACATCACGCCCGTCGAACATGTCCGCAGTCGTCCCGGTCAACGCAGTCCCTGGTATCGATCGGGTGGCGCTCGACAAGGTCGGCCCGCCCTGCGTGCAGCTTCGTTCGGTGTCGGAATCGGAGTCGAGGTTCGGGGTGGCCGGGAACGTTGCAGCCCATCCAGATTGTCGCGGATCGCTCGGATCGCGTGGACCAGCGTCATAGGTCTCGCCTTCGTCTGACGTTTGTGCCCAACCATCGCTTGGAGGCGACGCGTATGCCGCGACGCGCGCCTCAAGCGCAGCGTTAGGCGTCTGGACCATGTCCGAGCAAACCGCAGAACAGGTCAAAGCCCGTCACTTCAAAACAATGGGGCCGGAGCTCGGTGAACTCTTCTATCTGCTTGAGCAAGATATCTTTCAGCTTTACGTCCAATGGAACGAGTACGTCGACGCTTTTGGTACCAACGAGAACCGTATCAATTTGTTCAATCGGGTGGCGGGCGGCTTCGCCAGATCCGTTCAGGATGCTTTGTGGGCTGATGTTCTGCTGGGCCTTACTCGGTTGACAGATCCGCCAAAATCAGTCGGGAAGGATAACTTGACGGTAAGACGGATACCGGGTCTGTTGGAAGATGATTTGAGAGAGTCTGTACAAAAGCTCGTCGATGCCGCTGTGGAGTGCACAGAGTTCGCTCGTTCGACGATCCGGTAGGGAATGAAGCCGTTTGGTCGCAGTGATCGTAGGCATTCCCTGACGAGAACTCTCACGAGGACGAACCTGGTGAAGACCATACGCAAGCTCATCGTTGCCGAATTCATCAGTCTGGATGGCGTCATTCAAGCCCCCGGTGGGCCTGATGAAGATCCGAGCGGCGAATTCCGCTTCGGTGGCTGGCAAGTGCCCTACAACGACGAGGCCATCGGCCGAGCCGTGCTGGATCTGTTCTCGCAGCCGTTCGAGTTGCTGCTGGGGCGTCGTACCTACGACATATGGGCGGCGTATTGGCCGCGCATTGGGGCCGGTTCACCCAGCCACCCGATCGCTACCCCGTTCAACAGCGTGCGCAAGCACGTGGCCACGCATCGACCGGATACGCTTGACTGGCGGAACAGCCACGCGCTCGAGGGCGACCTTGCCAATGCAGTGGGCGCGCTCAAACGCCAGGACGGCGGCTACCTATTGACGCACGGTAGCGGCGATATGGTGCGCCAACTGCTTGCAGCCGGGCTGGTGGACGAGCTTCGGCTTCTGATTTATCCCGTCTTACTTGGGCGCGGCAAGCGCTTGTTCGGCGACAACGCACAAGTCTCGGCCTTCACCCTGGCGCACTCGACCAGCACGCCTAGCGGTGTGCTGATCACCCGCTATGTGCGCAGCGGCGACGTGCGCACCGGGACGTTCGAAGAAGTTGAGTAGGAAAAGTCAGCGCCACCGATCTTGGGCTCACTTCGTGCGGGTCGGCGGTCTGAATAGCGACTTCCAACGCTGACGCGATGGCTTGATCGACTAGGGAGGCCGTCCCGCCGCTCTCGAGCCGCTGAATCGTTCGGAGGCTCAACCCGGCGTCGGTCGCGAGCTCGTCGCGGGGCTGTGAGCGCGATCGGTGCGAAGGCTAGGTACGCCTCACAGCTCGACGTCGACGGAATGCACTTCGACGAGCACGCCGTCGGCATCTGCAGCTGAGGCTCTGTAGCGAGGGCGGCGCAGCGCCAGCTGCAAGCGGTAGGAGTCCGACGGAAGCTCGACAGCGCTTCCCGTAAGCGCGTCGATCGGTACGATCAGCGCCTTGGTTCGGGCCGCGTCGAGCATCGCCACGTGCGGGCACGCGATCTCGGAAGTCGACTCCTTGCGCCAGATCCTGAGCGTGATCTCCTCACCGATGGCGAACGGCTCCGGACTCTCGATCAGCAGCATCGACACACCCTGGGCACCGGAGCGCGCGCTGATCTCGAGCCGCTCGACGCGCACGGTCAGCGCGATCGCGAGCGCCGCCGCCCAGTCGTCGAAGCGCCGCTGCACGTTCTGCCGGTCGACGGATCGCGCGGGAGCGGCGAGCGCTGCCGCCAGATCGGCGGGCGTTCGGAACACGGCGGCAAGCTCCGGCAAGGCCTTGACGTTCCCGTCGAAGCTCGCAGCGTGTGCCGTGAAGCTCGGCCAGCGGCTCGCATCGAACTCGAAGCGGAACGCTTCGATACCGTCGACGTCGAGCGATTCGAAGCGCACGGTTCCGGCCGCGAAAAGCGCAATGCGCCCGCGCCGCGCGGCGCCTTTCGTGATGACATCCTCCACCGCACCTAAGCGCACGCGCCAGGCGTCGTCGTACGAGTGAATCTCGAGGTTCCAGAGCCCGTCCTCGGGTGGCACGACGTCGAGCTCGCGCAACACTATTTCGCTGCCGGCGGCGCGTTGGACGATTTGCAGCTTGCGGTCGGCCGAGTCCAGCCGCACCAAGCAGGCGCTCGCGCTTGCGGCTGGCCCTTGCAGGCCGAGCGCGACGCCCGCGATCCCGTCTTCCGTGCGTAGCCTCGTTCGCAACGTGAAGTGATCCCAGGTCGTTGCGCCGAACGTCCCATAGCGAAACGCTCCGGCCGCCGCCTCGACCTCGAGGCCGCTCTGGTCGATGCGCGAAGTGCCTGCGCCGCTCCATAGGAACCCGGTTTCGTCGCCGTCCTCGAAGCGCCGGCGGCCGACGAACGGGCTCGCTCGCAAGCGCAGGCTCGCGCGGTAGTGCGCGCGTGCCGCCCAACGCTGCCGATCGGAAGGCGCATCGAGGTCGACCGGGTCGTGCGCCAGCACGCGCGATTGACGCGCGCGCGGTCCTCCGACGCCGCAACCCGACGGGCTTGCGAGCACCGTCTCGAACCGCACGATTTGCGGATCGAGCGATGCCGCGCTTCGGACATGACGGTGCACGATCGGCTGCGCTGCGTTCGCGTCGATCACTTTGGGCGGCCGGACAGCCGGAGGACTCACGGTGCCGCGATGTGCGACGATCCAGTCGGCTCCGGGCACGGACAGACGCTCCACCTCGCCGCGCCCGCCGATCCGCTCGACGCAGAGCACGAAGTCGAGGGTTTGCTGACGTTCCGGCGGATCGCCCGGCTGCAGCGGACGGTCGATCGCCTGAAACATGTCGAAGCGCTCGTTGAACGCAAGCCGCACACCTTCGCCGCAATAGAGCGGCACCGACGGCGCCGGATACACGGATTCGATGTACGGATCCATTTCCTCGCCGATTCGGCCGACTGCGTTCAGCCCCGGCAGCCCTTTGGTGCGGAAGAACACGCGCTGCGGAATCTCGCGCACGATCTCGCCTGCGCGCTCGTCCTTCACGGCCACGCGCGTCACGACCCGAATCTCGTAGTCGTGATTCGCGAGCCACGCGAATCGGGCGCCGCCGGACTGCGCGTCCGGGCTCCCGGGCGAATCACACCGACCGCGAACGATCAGATCGTCGAGCACTTCCTCCACGGTCCGATAGCGCATCTCGACGAGCTCGAGCCAGCCCAAGTCGTTCGCCGCAACGCTCTCGCCCGTGAGCCGGAGCAGGACGTGCGTGAGCCCTTCGGTTGCGCCGACAGCGACTCCGGCAAGGTGCTCGCGCGACAGCTGGAAACTCCTCGCGGCGAGCGCCTGTAGTCCTCGGAACGGCAGAACGACGAGCTCCCGCCGCAGATGCAGCGCGCGCCATTGGATGTCGATCCGTAACTCGTGCACCGGGGCGTCGAAGTTGATCCGCGCGAACGGTGCGCTGGCGCGTCTCGCGGGCTCGATGCGCGCCACGTGGGTGGCCGAATTCACGACCGTGCCCGGCGCGACGAGCGGCGGCCGCGCCCCGAGCCAATGCAGCGTGCTCGTACTATTCGAGAAACGCTGCTCGGCGGCGGCGCGAGTTCCGAACGGGACACCGCCGAAGTTGAGCGTATGCCAGACCGGCTTGCTCTCCGGCCCGCAGCACGGCCATCCCGGGGTGGTGCGCACGAGATTCTCGTCGGCCTCGAGCGCCACGATGATCCAGCCGTACGGCGTCTCGGTGTTCACGAGCAGCTCGCGTGCATCGAGCTTCTGCTCCCGTTGGAAATCCGCGTCCCAGCGGAAGCTCACCGCGGACGCGAAGCGCGACGGCAACTGCTGCGGCGGCACCTCGAGCAGGCTCGGATCGAGCCGGCTCGCGGCCGCATCGAGCAACGTGCTCCAGCCGCCCGGAGCGAACCGCGGCTTGCGGCGGATGCCGAGCTCGACGAGCACGTAGCGAGCCGAAACGTCGTTGCTCTGCTGCTTGCCCATCCCCGCCGGCGTGTTCTGTCCCCACGCGATGCGGTCGTCGACTGTGGCGTTGAACGAGAGCGCCAACGACGCGTCGGCCGTGATCGGCTCGACTGCGTCGAGCGCGCCGGCGGGCCAGGCTCCGGTCGTTTGCGCGAGCTCGTCGGTGGAGTAAGTCGCGGCACCGTCCATCGCGTTGCCGACGATCGGCGAAACTGCGAGCGGCACCGCGTCGTTGGGCGCGAGCGGCCGCGCGCGCGCACTGATCAGCGGCGTCGCAACCACGCGCATGCGCTCGAGCTGCGGTTCGTCGAAGGTTTTGTTCCAACGGAACGTGACGTCGGGTAACCACCAGGGCGTGTGGATGCGAAGCTCGCATGCGATGCGCCGGTACGCCGGGTCCGGGCCCAGATAGTCCCACTGCACTTTCGCGGCCGCGCCGAAGTCGAACACCCAGAACACGTCGATGTTGATGCCGCCTTCGAACCAGACGACGAAGCCGCTCACGTTCGATTCGTTGCGCCACGTGCCGACGATCGCCTCGAGGGTCAGGTAGAAGTCGACGCCGCCGATCTTGAGGAGCCGCGTGCCGCCGTTCACGCTCGTGCGCAGCGCGATCAGGCGCGGACCTTCGGGCAAGTCCACCAGCTCGAGGCAGACGCCCGCGTAGAGCTCGAGCTCGAACACCCACACCTTGCCGCCGATGTGCAGCGAGAGCCAGCTCGACGGGTCGTTCACGTGCCCGACGGCGAGCGTGCAGGGCCTGTTCGTCATGTAGAACGTGCCCGTGAGGAAGGGCGCGTCCTTGAACAGCGGCAACTCTTTCCCGATTAGGTTTTTCGTACCGACGGACAGTCCGACCAGGAGGCTCCAGCGATCGCCGTCGAGCTCGAGCGCGCCGTACGCGATCGGCTTCTGCGCCTTCGGCGGGTAGATCTCGACTGCCGCGAGGAAGCCTTTTCCGGCGGGCGCGCGGTAGTACAAAAGAAAGGCTTTGATCGTGACGAACTTGGTGCCGCCCACTTGGAGGCTCGCTCCGGCCCCCACCGTCAGCGACTCGTCGAGCGGAGTCCAGCCGCCCGCGCTCATGTTGCGCGTCGGCGGCAGCGTGAGCGCCGCATCGTGCGCGCGGTGCCACTCGAACAGGCGCATCGGCTGCACGGCGCCGGCGTCGAGGCCGCCGAGCGCAGGCGCGAGGTTCCAGCCGAACAGTGCGCGCACGTCGGCGAGCGTGATCGGGCCGATCGGGATCGGGCTCACCGTCGCGGCAGCGAGCAAGTACTTGAAATCGACCGCGCCGCCTTCGGCGCGCCCGTAGAAAAAGCTTGCGCCGACGGCAAAGGCGCTCGGTCCCTTGTCGATGCGCACCTGCGCGCCGATCCCGAACTCGCGATAGCGCACGCCGTCGAGAAGATAGTCGCCGATGACCCCGGAACCCGTGATCTGGACCGGCCCTTCGCGGAACCCGAGCGTGACGCCATCGAGCAGCCAGACGGGCGCGCCCTCCTCGCCCGCGATCTTGTGGCGCAGACGGTGCACGCTGATGCCGCCGCCCGCATGCTTGAACTGATCCACGTCCGGGCTCGATGGCGTACCTTCCTTCGGCGCGACGGCTTCGGTGCCGAGCGGCAGCGTAGCCGACAGCGCGAAGTAGCGCCCGCCGTTCGGGTCGCTCACGAAGCCGTACTCGTCGAGGCGCAAGCGAAGCACGTCGAACGCGACGAGATCCGCGCCGTCGGGGTCCCAGAACTTGCCGATCGAGAAGGAGCCGAGGCGCCAGCCGAAGTCGCGCACGACGATGACCTTCGGCTTCTTGAGATCCGGCTTGATTTCGACCGGCGTATCGTTGCCCTGATCGACCAGCAGCTCGAGATCACCCACGGCGACGATCAGGTCCTCGAGCTCGTAGTCTTGCGTGTCGCTCGTGAGGCGCTCGAAGGACAAACCCACGCGCGCGCCGAGCAGGCGCGCGTTCAACCCGAAGAGCTTGAACAGCTGTATGCCGGGATCGTGGCGCCAACCGAGCTCGAGCGTCCACTCGTCGGTCACGTCGATCGTGGCGGAATGCCCCGTGCCGGCCGGATCGTTCGTGATCACCATCTTGGCGAACAGAAGCTGCGCGTCGCCCGCGTTCGGATCGTCGAGACGCACGCTGCGCAGCAGCAGCTGCTCGATCACCAAGTAGGCGCCGAGGACGTCGACCGGATCGGGGATGTGGATTTTGACGGGCAACCCCGACAGATCGAACGAGCTCGTCGGATCGTCGAGCAGGCCGATCTTCCGCCGGATGCCCAGCGTGAAATGCGTCGGGACCGGAAACAGCAACGAGTTCAGCGGGACCGCGAGATCCTCGAGCACGATCTCGACTTTCTGTCCCTCGGCGCGCAGCTCGTTCGGCGCTATGAGCAAACGGCTGAACGGCTTGTACCGGTCGTGAAAGTCGATCGTGCGGAACGTCACGAAGCCCGTCGGCTCGTCCTCGATCAGCGGGACGAGCGGATGGCGAAGCCACTCGAGCGCCTGCTCGGTTGCGTGCGCGTCGGCGGCGAGCGTGGGGAACGCCACGAGCGCAAGATCGTGCAAGCCGCGGCACGGGAGTCCCGAAAAGCGGCACGGGCCGATCGAGATCGGCACGGCGGGCTCGATGACGACCTCCCGCGCCTCGGTGAAGCGGACCTTCACGTGGACGCGGATCGAGCTCGGCGCATCGCGCCGCAACGTGATGCCGAGCGTGTCGTGGAAGCCCGCCTGGAAGCCGGTGACGAGCTCGTCCTCGAGCGGAATCGGCGCGTCGGGATCGGCCTCGAGCGGCATCAGCATCCGTCGCGGCAGCAGGATCTCCACGGGTAGCGCATCGATCACGATCGCGGTGCCCGCGGTCCCGGAGGTGACGAACACCTTCGGCGGTTCGGTCCCGGTTTGGAGCAGCCGGAACTCCACGTCCGGCATCCTTGCGAGCACGATCGGCCCGACGGGCAGCGGCAGGCCGACGTGCAGCTCGGCGACGAGGCCGACGCGCTCGGCGTCGGCGCCCGGCTGGATCGCGCGGAGCTCGAGCGACGCTTCGAGCTCGTCCATCAGAAGCGCGAGCGCGTTCAGGTCGGGCGGATCCTGACGGCCCAGGCCGGCTTGCACGACGCCGACGGGCCAGCGCGCGAGCGCGGCATCGCGCGGCGACGACTCGTCGCGCACGCCGAGCAGGTCGTAGAACGCGATCGCGGCCACCTCAGTCGATCTCCGGGCCAGGTTCGGGATTCGGATCGACACTCGTCGTCGGATCCGCCACGGCGTTCCAGAGCTTCACGCGATTCGCAAGCAGGAACGACTGGAGTGCGGCCTCGAGCGCGATGTAGATGGGCTCGCCGACGATCCCCTTGAGCATGCCGGGCAGATGCGCTCCCGCGTGCGGCACGAGGAACTCGCGGAACGGCGTGAAGCGGTTGCCTTGATAGCGCGAGCGCCGAAAGAGCTCGAAAGCTGCAAGCGGGTCGCCCAGCAGCGCGTCGCCCATCGCGGGATCGATCCCTAAGTGCTCCGCCCAGAGCGCGACGCGGAGCCTGCGCGCAGGGTTGTCGCGCGCTGCCGCGAGCTTCGCCGGCAGCCCGCTCGCGACCATTTCGCCGTCGTGATAGAAGCCGCGTCGGTTCAGATTCATCGAGCCGATGCCGACGAACACGTCGTCCGCCATCATGATCTTCGAATGCACGTAGATGCCGAGCGGGTGCGCCGCGGTGACCGGCGAGCCCTTCTTGTGTGCGCGCGGATGCGGGCACCAACGCGGCTGAGTACCGATGCCGCCACGGACCACCGCGAGCTTGGCTGCCGGTAAACCTTCGTCGTCCGTCACGTTTTGCGAGCTCAGCGCGAACATGAGCTCGCCGTTGACCCAGAAAAAGAAGCGTGCGTCCTCCGGCACGCGCGCCGGCGGTGCGACCAGGATCTCCGTGTCGCCTACGGTCACATCGTCGACGAGCGAGAGCCGGCCGATGCTTGCCGTGCGGTCGGCCGGGTCGAGCACCGGCCGCCGGTGCAGTGCGCCGATCAGCGCACGATCGCCCCATGCCTCGCCGAGCCGCTGGAACATCGCGAGGCGGCGGTCCTCGCCGAACGGAATGTCGTCGATCGCGCTCACGGCGACCACGACGAGCCGCTTGCAGTGTTGGGCGGCCGCGACGAGCGCGTGGATATAGCGGTCGTCCGGCACGAGGTACTGGTCCTCGATGTAGATGTACTCGCGCGCGGCAGCGATCGCGCGCAGGAACGTCTCGCTGTTGGTGCGGTTGCCTTCCCGCGCCCAAGGGAAGCCGCGCGCCGGGTCGGTCGCGCGAAACTCGGTTTGCGACACTTGCACGACGTGCTCGCCCGGATAGCTCGCGAACTGTGCCGGCTCGGGCGTCGCGAACGGCAGCCGCGTCGCCGGATCGCCGGCATTAGGCGGCACGTCGAACGCAAATCGATCCTCGAACACCCCGAACGCCTCGATCACGGCGGCGCCGCCGACGCGGGCATGCACGTCGTGGTACGGCGCCGCGCGCGGCGCCGCAGCGGATTCCGGCTCTCGATAGCCGGCGCCGTGGTGGCCGGGCGCGTCGAGGCGATTGTGATTGATGTCGATGCCGCCCACGTAGGCCACGTATTCGAAGCCGTCCGCGGCCGCGCGTCCCGGCGCGGACGGCGCGCGCCTGATCAATTGAGCTTTGTTGTGGAACACGCTGAAGCGATCGACGAACTCGCTCAACTTGTGGCCGTCGGGCAGCGTGATGTCCTCGAACAGCGGATTGTCCGCGAAGCTTGCAGGGTGCGCGGAGCGATGCGCGATCGTGCTCTGCGCGTTGAGCGCCGCGATCGTCTCGTCCTTCGTCGGCTCGATCTTCTCTCGCAGCTTGTCCTCTATCGAGCCGCCGGAGCCGAGATACTCGCTGTAGGCGATTGCAGCACCGACCAGCGCCGCCGCGTAGAGCAGCCTCCCCCGCCAGTCGGAATCGAAGCGCGAGAGCGACATTGCGGGGTGGCCGAGCATGTGCAGCGCGAGGAGAAGGAAGGCCGCGTCGGTCGATAGCGTCTCGATCGTGCTCGCGTTCGGCTGAAACATTCGCGTCGCGAGCACGCGCGCGGCGCCGTTCTCGCGCACCTTGTTCAGCACCGCGACGATCGTCGATGCCGGATCGCCGGGGATCATTTCGAAATCCAGGATCGCCCAGTCCATCACGTACACGCCGCCGCCGGCGATGTTCGCGGCGAGCATCGCCGGAACGAGCTCCGCATACGCGGCGTGACCGTCGACGATCGGCACGAGCTCGCTGCGGGCGCGGAACCGCGCGGGCGGTGTGCGGTGCGGCGGCAGCGGACGAGCGGTCCGTGCGGGAGTTACGGGCGCGAGCCACGCGTCGACGTCGGCGAGCTGCACGTGGCCGCGCGCGAAATCGGCCGGCAGCGCGAGCGCAGGCGCCGGCGTGCCGTCGGCGTTCGGCACCGCGGGCGCAGCGGCGCCCGCCAGCGCGCCTTCGTAGTGCGCGAGTAACGGCAGCGCGCCGGTTCGGCTCCCGAGCCGCAGGCGCGCGCCGGCCGGAGGCAGCGCCTGCGTGCCGAGACGCCCCTCCGAGTCCGTGGTCAATTGGCGCGTCTCGATCGGCAAGCTGGCCGAGTCGACGAAGGTCGCGTCGAAGGCCGCGTTCGCGAGCGGGCGGCCCTGCGCGTCGAGCACATGGATCGCGCGCGTCGAGCCGAACAAGGTCGCCATCGAGAGCCACGCCGGCGCATCGCCCGGCGCCGTTGCGGCGAGCGCCGCGCCGAGCGCCTCGATCCACGCCCAGCTCGCGCACGTCAGCCGATCCTGAAATATCAGGCCGAGCCAGAGCCGCGTCACGCTGAGCGGCGGATCGGTTGTCTGCAGCAGCGTGTGGTCGTCGGGCGGCGGCGCCATCCCGAAATAGAAGGTTGGCGCCCCGCCGGGCAACGCGCGGAGAGTGTCCGCGATCCCGAAGGGCAACGGCGCGAACTCGATGAGCGTCGCCACGCCGAGCGCCGCTTGATCGGCCGCAGTCACGTCGACCGCACGCGCGGAGCCGATCGCCGGCCAGCGCACGTCGAATGCATCGCCGGGATTGGCGCCGCCGAGCTCCATCAGCCAGAGGGCAGCGCCCTCGTAGCGCGGCGGGCGCATCGGCCGGGGCTGAGTCAAGTACCGGTCGGGCAGCGTGATCAGACGCTCGCTCACGAGCCGCACCGCGGCCGGATCGAACATGGGTTGCAGCACTGCCACCGTCGCTGCCTACGCGGTCGGCAACCGGAGCACCCAGGGCCCCGCGAGAGTGGAAGGAATGCCGTCTTCCGTCACGCTGCACGCCCACACGGCGTGGCTTCGAATCACGTTGCCTTGGAGCGTGGAGCGTGCGCGCAGCGTTCTCGGGTCGGACAACGCCTCGTCGAATGCGATGTTCTGCGGGGCGATCATTTCCCCGTCGACGGTGCGCAACCGGATTGCCGCGGCCGCATCGAGATCGCTGCGGTTCGCGATGCGCACGACCTGGGCTCCCCCGAGCTTCGTCACGCCGGTCGCAATCCGTTTGAAAATCAGAACCTCGCGCACACGGCTGTCGCGCGGCACCGCGAGGCGCAGCAGACCGAGCGCGTCGCCGGCTTCGCGCGGCTCGCGCTGCGGCGGCGCGCTCGGCATCAGCGACGGAACGCGGACGATCACCTTCGCGATCGCTCCTCGCGCCGACGCGCGGCCCGCGGCGTTCGCTTTGCGCACCCGGTACACGTAGCGCGCGCCTCCCGCGTGCAGTGTCTCCGCGAACAGCGCGAACGCCACGGGCGCAGGCGTCGCGTCGGTGAACAGCCGGTCGGCATACGGATGCACGCCCGCGAGGTAGACCGCGATGCGATCGTCGATGCTCGCAGCGTCGC
>Ga0268386_10000316_pt1 | contig 29754 bp, 29 predicted proteins | sample RVTome_15_FD_200260 | JGI IMG/M metagenome (GOLD analysis project Ga0268386, IMG submission 200260) | Soil microbial communities from uranium-contaminated site in the Upper Colorado River Basin, Wyoming, United States - RVT150D86... ... | reverse complement strand
GAAAAACATTGGCTATTTCATAGTTTTTCGACACAGAACGGGAAGGAACGACCGCTACATGGTGGAGGCGACCCCGGCGAAACCGCCGGCGAAACCGCCGAGGAGGATGCCGGGGAGCAGGGCGGTGGCGAAGGAGTCGGCCAGGTCGAGGTCGGTTATCAGCCACACCGCCACGGTCAGCCCGATCAGACAGACCGGGAACGCGATAGCGACGCCACGCAGGATGGCCCGACCCATCACGTGGTCCTGGTTGACGTCGGTGTCCTGGTGCTCGGCCATCGACGACATCATGCCAGATCGGGCTTGGCGATCACGTCGGCCGACTCCGCCGGTTCGGCCACATGGTCGGCGGCCAGGCCCATCCTTCGCACCGTCCATATGAATGGCAGCTGCAAGATCGAGAGCGCACCGGCCACGATGTAGCCGAGACCGAGCGAGTAGACGTCGGCGACCCGACCCAACGCGGGCTGGATCACCACTCCCCCGGCACTGCCCATCAACGACGAGAACGAGAGGACTGTGGCTCGCTGCTGGGACGGGATGAGGGCGTTCATGTAGGCCTGCCGGACCGGCACCGAGACGGCCCCCGCGAGTGACGTGCCCGCCAGCAGGATGATCGCCAACCAGAATCCGAAGGGTATCTCCAGCCGCTCGGCGAGACCGACCCCGACCAGCGCCAGGGCCGAGAAGACGATCTGGGTGATCAGCACACTGGTTCTCGAGCTGACACGCTTCCTGACCCATCTGACCGAGGTACCGCCCACTATCTGAGCGACGGCGAAGATCGCCGCCGCGATACCCGACAGATAGAAGGCGTTGGGATCGCCGAACAACTCGAGGAGATATGGCTGGAATGCATAGAAGACCCAGATCCCGACGCCCATCGAGAACGGTGCGGCGAGCATGAACATCCGCACCGGCCGGTTGCCCAGTCCGTGCTTGAGGGACGCCTTGAGGATCGTTTTCACCTCGTCCCTGACCGAGGCACCCCGCCGTGGCGTGTACCCGATATCGTGCATCCAGAGCCAAGCAGCGACGATCACGGCGCCAAGGAGCAACGACCGGATCAGATAGGGAACCCCGAGACTGATCTGAGCCAGGAACCCACCACCGATGGTCCCCAACAGCGTGGCGGCTCCGGTGACGGTCTGAGCCTTTCCGAAGACCATATCGATGGCCCCCTCATAGCCGGTAGCTTCCAGGGCATCGACGAGCCAGGCCTCGGTCGCACCGGAGAAGAAGGTGAACCCGAGACCGATCAGCGCCGAGACGACCGCCCACATCACGATCCCCGCCCCCCAATACCAGAGCCCGAGATAGGCCAGGGTGGTGATCAAGAGGGTCGCCGCCCCGAGGATGAACGACAGCCTGCGGCCAGCAGCGTCGGCTATCACGCCGGTGGGGACCTCGAAGATGACCATCCCCGCGGTGAATGCGGCATTCGCCACGAACGCCTCGGTGATGGTCAGCCCGGCGTCGAGCAGGAACAGGGTGTTGATCCCCCAGATCAGGGATGCCGCCAGCGTCTGGAGCAGTAGGAGAAGGAGATACGTGCGCTGAACGCGTTGGGACGTCATGAGGCTATGTAGTGATGGACGACAGCTCCAACGTCCGGGGCCCGTTGGAACTCCCGAATTGGTCGAGTCCGGTTAGCGTACCGGCCGGATGTTCACTCCCTACGACGAGCGGAAGAAGGAGATCCCTTTCGCCTCGGCGGAGTACATATCCTTCGCTTCCCGCAACTCGTTCCTCGGTTGCCCGGCCGTCACCATGGACGACCTCGGCGACGGGGACGTGGTCATCGTCGGGGCCCCCTTCGATTGGGGGACCTCCTATCGACCGGGAGCCCGGTTTGGGCCTGCTGCGATCCGCAACGCCGACTATGGGGCGATGGACGGTTATCGACCCCACCTTCCCACCGGCATCGACCCCTTCGAATTCCTTGGTGTGGTCGACGTCGGTGATGTCTACGTCATGCCCGGCCAGCTCGAAGGCTCCATCGATCGCATCGCCGCTGTCGTCACCGAGGTGGCGCGCGCCGGAAAGGTGCCCATCGTCCTGGGCGGCGATCACACCATCACCTGGCCAGATGCCCTCGGAGTCGCCAGGGCCCACGGGTTCGGGCAGATCGCCCTGATCCACTTCGACGCCCATGCCGACACCGGGTTCACCCAGAACGGCTCACTCATCGGCCACGGGACCCCAATGCGGCGTCTCATCGAGTCTGGGGCGGTCCCGGGTCATCGCTTCGTCCAGATCGGGCTACGGGGGTATTGGCCGGAGCCGGAGGTGATCGAGTGGATGCGTGAGCACAAGATGCGGTCGTACATGATGGGAGAGATCACCGAGAGGGGCCTCGACTCTGTTGTCGACGAGGCGGTCGAGTACTCGATCGCGGGTGGTGCCAAGGGAGTGTTCATCTCCGTCGACATCGACGTCGTCGATCCTGGCCTGGCCCCAGGCACTGGAACCCCCGAGCCAGGCGGGCTCAACTCACGCGAGTTGCTCGACACCGTCCGTCGCCTGTCCAAGGAGCTCAACCTGCTCGGTGGCGACGTCGTCGAGGTGTCGCCGCCCTATGACGGGCCCGGTGAGCAAACGGCCTATCTCGCCAACCGGGTGGTGCTCGAGATGCTCAATGGGATGGCCGAGCGCAAGAGCGGCAACTAGGGGCCACTAACGGCTCCAGATCTCCCCGAACCTCGCCCTGACCCGGTGCCAGGCGCGGCCCAAAGCGCGCCACAGCCAAACCGTCAGCGCCGTGGCCAGGACCACCAACACGCCAACCACGATCACCGTGATCAGGGGGTAGGTGACGGCGAGAGCGACCAACAGGGCAACGCTCACATCCTCGACGAGGGACAGGGCGATGTTGCTCACTGGCTCGGGAGAGGCGTTGACGACCAGCCTGGTGCTCGCCTTCGCCGAGTGGGCATCCAGGGCGAGGCCACCGGCCACCACGGCACCCACGGCGGCGCCGATGCTCTGGGAGTCCCCGGAGATGACCGCGCCAAGTGCCGCCGCCCCCAGCGGCCGCACGAAGGTGTGGATCGCATCCCACAGGTTGTCGAGATAGGGGACCTTGTCGGCGAAGAACTCGACCACGAACAAGACACCGGTCACGATCATCACGTCGAGTCGCGTGAGTACTTCGGGGATCTCGGCCCATCCGGCCCGGCCGGCGATTCCGAGCAGCAGAGTGACCAGGTAGAGATTGAGGCCTGACGCCCAGCCGGAGCCTGCGATCAAGCCGATCGTCTCGATCACGGTGCCTCCCACACGATCAACGCCGCCCAGCCGTCATCCGACTCGTCCTCGATGTAGTTGGGCAGCAGTCCACGCACCTCGAAGCCGTTGGAGAGCTGAAAGCTCAGGGTTGGGTCGAACAGCTCACCGGTCACGACCTTGTCAACGTACTCCTCCGCACTCAGTCGCTGCTTGTGATCGAAGTAGCCGGGGAGCGACCCCCCGGCGACGATCCCCCGCCTCCCGTCCTCGATCACGAGCTGCTTTCGTGCGTCATACAGCATCAGCCCGATCCCGCGGCCGCGATGTCGGGGATGGACGCTGATGTCGGTGCCGTAGTACCAATCGCCATCGGGGTCGTGATTCCCGCACTGGTGCTCACCGGTGATCCCGGTGAGAGTGTGACCGGGATGGTCGAAATCGAAGTCGAGGTAGATCCCCGCCCCCTGACCGACCGGCCGGCCCTCCTCGAGGGCGACGAAGTACCCGGCGGGGAACACCGCGGCGTAGGCACGGATGTCATCTGCCGACAAGAGGTCGTCCGGGCTCGCCATCGGGAACGAGAGGCGCTCGATCGCGGCCAGCTCCTCGGCCATCCCCGCTTCGAGGTTGGTGATCTCGACGCTCAGAGCCGGAAGGTCTCCCATGGATGCTCGCCCGGGACTCCCCATACCGCCTTCATGGTGCGGGCCCCCGGCTCGATGATCACCGCCCCACATGTCCCCACCTCGTGAGGCTCGGTGACCTGCCTCGAGATCTCCGGCCTGGAGAAGAAGGCGTCGAGATCGTCTGCCGACTCCTCGCCGATGGCGAGGCGGTGGTTGCTGCTGTCAACCCAGACCTGGAGACGGGGACCTTCCTCGGCAGCCGTCTCGGGGTGGAGACAGTGATTGGTGTGGACCACCGGTGACCCGTTGGTGCGGGTGACCTTCTTGTTGGTTGGCATCGCCTCGATGGTCGCCCCCTCGCCGTCGGGGCCCATCATGAAGTAGTTGTGACCTCCGGCCAGATCGGCGTCGAGCACGACTTTGATCGCATCGTCGAGGTCGGTCTGCTCGAGGGCCCTACGAACGACGAAAGGCCAAGTCACTCCGGGCTTCCCCATCGAGGTGAGGTTGTTGATGCCCACCGCGATCCCGGCTTCGTTCATCCCGATCTGCCCGAGACACCCGGCTGTGGTCTGGACGAACACGTCGGGGCCAATCAGCGGGTCCAGCTTCAACATGATCACGAACTCGCCGGCAGATGCGTGCATGTCCCAGGTCTGGGCAAACAGCCCCAACCGGGGATTGATGATGCCGGTGCAGTTGTGCTCTGCAGGGGCGGTCCCCACCCGGGTGCGGACCACATCGACGAGGTCGGTGAAGCCACCCACGGCCACCGCCTCTTGGGGAGTGATGCCCGCCGCATCGGCCATGGCGATCATCTCCATGTAGAGGCTCTCCGAGAAACGTTGGTGATGCTCGAGGGTCTCATCGGCGCAGGAGAGGATGAGGTCCCGGTCGGCCACCCCACCACTCCAATCCTCCTGTGAGGTCAGGTTGATCCGGTCATCTGTGTACTTGCGGATCATGGCGGCGCAGGCCTCCCCGTGAGCTCGCCCGAGATCGGCTGCGTCACCAAACGCCTCGAGGACCCGAAGCTCACCTCCATGCATGCCCATAACGCTACCGGGAACCGCGCACGAGTTGTTCCCGTCCAACCGATACGCCCGTCAGGGCGGCCGACAGAGGAGGGAACGATGAAACGCACGTTTGCACTCGTCATGGCGTTGGGGGTTGCCCTGGTCGCCTGCTCGGGAGACCAAGCCGCGGAGATGGCGCCGGGGGCCACGACTGTCGCGGACTCTGGTGAGGGCGGGGCGCCGGGTGCCGAGGGGATGGAGATCGTCTTCGAGGTGGTCGAAGGACGCCGAGTCATCCGAAGAGCTGCACTCGAGCTCCATTCCGCGGACACGAGGAGCGCCTACGAGGAGATCGTGAGGCTGGTCGAGACGGTGGGCGGGTTCGTCGCCGACGCCACCGTGTTCCCCACCTCTGGTGAGGACGAGCAGCCACAGGTCTCGCTGGTGCTGCGGGTCCCGGAAGGCCACCTGAACGCCGCCATGACCGCGATCAAGGAGTCGGCCGACGAAGTCGTCTCGGAGTCCCGTGGGGCGGAGGACGTCACGGAGCAGTTCATCGACCTGGAGGCTCGCCTGACCAACCATCGGGCTCTCGAGGTCGAGCTCCGAGCCCTCCTCGAAGAGGTGAGGGGGCAGGAGAACGCCGATCCCGAGAAGCTATTACGGGTGTTCAACGAAGTGTCGAAGGTCAGGGGGGAGATCGAGCAGATGCAGGGCCAACTCAACCAGCTGACCGATCTCACCGAGCTGGCGACCCTCACTGTTGGGATCACGCAGACGCCATTGGCGGTGCCGATAGTCGCCGAGCCATGGGCACCGGCCGAGGTGGCCCGGGATTCCATACGCAACTTGGTGGCGGGGCTGCAAGGGATCGCCGACTGGATCATCGCCTTCTCGCTGTTCCAGCTGCCGATTTTGCTGCTCACCGTGGGGCCACTGGCCCTGCTCGGTCACCTGATCCACCGGCGCCTCCGGCGCCGGGAGCCAACGGGACCCACCCCGGCGGCCGGCAGCTGAGGCTCATGGGGATTGGGATGACGGAGGTCCGTCATCCCAATCCTCGCTTTTGGTACGTTCCCGGCTCGATGCCCAGCCCAGCGGTCGAGTTGACCGGCGTCACCAAGCGATTCGGCGAGGACATCATCGCGGTCGACGCTGTGACTCTCGAGATCGGGGACGGGGAGTTCTTCTCCTTGCTCGGCCCATCCGGCTGTGGCAAGACGACGACGCTGCGCATGATCGCCGGTCTCGAGTTCCCCACCGAAGGAAGCATCAGGATTTTCGGCGAGGAGATGGGTATCCGCCCCCCCAATAAGCGGCCGGTCAACACCGTTTTCCAGTCCTATGCACTGTTCCCCCACATGTCGGTGTTCAACAACGTGGCTTTCGGTCTCCAGATGAGTGGAGTTGACGGCTCGGAGGTCAGGAGGAGAGTCAACGAGGCGATCGACTTGGTCCGACTGGCAGGAATGGCGAGCCGAAGCCCCCGCCAGCTCTCCGGAGGTCAACAGCAGCGGGTCGCACTCGCCCGCGCACTAGTGAATCGACCCAAGGTGCTGCTGTTGGACGAGCCGCTCGGTGCACTGGACCTCAAGCTCCGTCAGGCGATGCAGCTCGAGCTCAAGGATATTCAGCAAGAGGTGGGCATCACCTTCGTCTACGTCACCCACGACCAGCAAGAGGCGCTGACCATGTCCGACCGGATCGGAGTGATGAGCGAAGGAGAGCTGCTGCAGGTGGGGAGCCCGGAGGAGATCTACGAGTCGCCTGTCAACAGGTTCGTGGCCGATTTCATCGGAGAGACCAACTTCATCGACGCCGAGGTCACCACGCCCGGTGAGGTTCGCCTCGGCAACGGGGTACTGGTCAAGGCGAGGACCCTGAGCCCTCCGGGCTCGAAGGTGACCTTGATCCTCCGGCCCGAGAAGCTGAACATCAACCTGCCAGGTGACGCGATCGCACCTGATCGCTGCCAGGTATCGGGTCGCATCACCCGACGGATCTACTACGGCGACGCCCTCTTCTACGAAGTCGACATCGGCGCAGCGACCGTTGACGTGATGGTGGAGAATCGACCTGGAATCACCCGCTGGGCCGACGGCCAGGAGGTCGTCCTCGACTTCCACCCCAAGGCGGCCGAGGCCATCCCGGCATGACCGACCTCGCCGGGCACGAAGTCGCCGTCGTGGATCCCGAGCTGGAGCACAAGGCGGAGGCGGAACGAGCTCGGCGCGGGCTATTCACCGCCCTCCCCTCATACGTCTACCTCATCTTCTTCTTCGCCATCCCCCTGGTCACGGTGTTCGTCTTCTCGTTCGCCAGCCGGAGCCGGACTGGCCGACCCCTGCTGGCCGATTGGAACCTCGAGTCATGGGCGAAGCTCGTCGACCCGCTCGTGGCAACGATCGCCTGGCGGTCGTTGTGGCTAGCAGTCGTCAACACCGTGCTGTGCCTCATCATCGGGTATCCGTTCGCCTACTGGATCGCCACTCGACGGCGGAACGTCGTTCGGAACGTCCTCCTGGTACTCGTCCTGATCCCGTTCTGGTCCAACTTCCTGGTACGCACCTACGCCTGGCGGACATTGCTCGACTCCGATGGACTGATCACCCAGTTCGGCGAAGCCACCGGTCTGTGGGGTCAGATGCTGTTCACCCTGCCCGCGGTGTTCATCGGGCTCTTGTATGGATACCTACCGTTCATGGTCCTCCCCCTCTATGCCGCCATCGAGCGGATCGACTGGAGCCTGATCGAGGCGGCTCGGGACCTGTACGCGTCGGGCTCGGACGCGTTCAGAAGAGTGACCCTTCCCCTCTCCCGACCGGGCATCGTCGCCGGCTCGATCCTCGTCTTCATCCCCAGCCTGGGCGCCTATGTGACACCCGACATCCTCGGTGGTGCCAAGGCGACGCTCCTCGGCAACTACATCGTCAGCCAGTTCGGAGCCGCCCGCAACTGGCCATTTGGCGCCTCCCTGTCCGGAGCGATCCTCATCGTCATGTTGCTGGCGACCGTGTACTACTTCCGGTCGGGGGCGCGGACACTGTGAGCGTATCCGAGGGGACCGTCTCCAAGGGCTGGCCAGACCGCATCCTCAGCCTCAATGGGTGGCTCGTCTACGTGTTCCTGTACGCACCGATCCTGATCGTGATGATCTTCTCGTTCTCCGATCACCCCAACGTCGGGATCTGGGGTGGGTTCACCCTGGACTGGTACGACCGGATGCTGGGGAACGAGCAGTTGATGAGGGCCCTCCGCAACTCGGTCGTGGTTGCCCTGATCTCCACAGTCATCTCCACGGTCCTGGGCACCGCGGCGGCAATCGCCCTCGAGCGATACCGGAGATGGGCGGGCAAGCGTGCCTTCGACGCCCTCCTCTACCTGCCCGTGATCATCCCCGACGTGACCATGGCAGTGATGCTGCTGCTCTGGTTCTCCCAGCTCGGCATGCGGCTGAGCCTGACGACGATCATCCTCTCTCACATCGCCTTCAACATCTCGTTTGTCGCCATCGTGGTGAGGGCCAGGCTCGCCCACATGGACGACTCGATCGAGGAGGCCGCCGCCGACCTCTACGCCAATCGCTGGCAGACGTTTCGGCTGGTAACGCTGCCCATGATCTGGCCGGGTGTCATCGGAGGCGCCCTGCTGGCCCTGACCCTCTCCCTGGACGATGTCGTGATCACCAGTCTGGTCCAGGGCCCGGGGTCGACGACCCTACCGGTTTATGTGTTCGGCTTGATCAGGAGGGCAGTGACTCCGGAGATCAATGCGGTCTCCACGGTCATGTTGGTAGCGTCGATGGTGCTCGTCTTCGTCTCGCTGGGTTTCCAGCGACGAGCGGAGAGGTTCGACATGCCCCGAGAGGAAGTGGACGAATGAGAAGACTTGGCGTGACCATCGCAGTTGTGAGCCTCGTTGCTGCGGCCTGCGGGACGAGCGACACGGACGTTCAGGCCGCCGCAGATGCCTGTGAGGCCGGTGTCGTCGATGGGGACCTCAACTTCTACAACTGGACCGAGTACATCCCATATGGATCGGCAGCAGAGGAGTCCGAGGTCGAGGATCTCCTCGCCAAGTTCGAATCGGAGTACGGCGTCGAGGTCACGTACACCGAGTACGAGTCGAACGAGGCGATGCTTGCCCAGGTGGAGGCCGGCGGTGCCCCCTACGACCTGGTCGTCCCGTCGGACTACATGGTGTCGCTCATGAGCGACCCGGAGACCGACCTGCTGGTCCGGCTCAACAAGGACGCCCTTCCCAACCTCTCCAACCTCGACCCCCAGTTCACCAACCTGCCGTTCGATCCCAACGGTGACTTCTCGGTTCCCTATCAGTGGGGCACGACGGGCATCGGGTACAGCTACGACGTGGTCGACGACAGCGAGGGAATCTCCTGGGGACTGATCTTCGATCCGGTGCAGCGTGCCGACTATGCCGGACAGATCTCCATGCTCGATGACTCGAGAGAGGCCCTCGGCGCAGCTCTCAAATACCTCGGGTACTCCCTCAACTCGACGGACGAGGCCGAGGTGAACGCGGCCTCCGACCTGATCGCGGAGACCAAGGACGACATCGCCACCTTCTCGTCGTCCGGATACTGGGACTTGCTGATCGAGGGCACGACGATGGTCGCCCACGGATGGAACGGGGACTTCTTCTCCGCCTACGACGGCGCCTCGACCGACGACTACGACGCCTACGAGGACTTCGGTTTCGCCGTCCCCAACGAGGGTGGGGTGGTTTGGGTCGACAACATCGCCATCCCGGTCACCGCCGAATCACCGTGCACCGCCCACGCCTTCATCGACTTCCTGCTGGAGGCCGAGAACGGGGCCACCCTCACCAATTACAACTACTACGGCAGCCCGAATGCCGCTGCCGAGGAGCTCATCTACCCGGAGATCCTGGAAGACCCGTCGATCTATCCACCGCAGGAGATGTTCGACAGCGGTGCTCTCGAGTTCCTGGAGGACCTGGGCGAGTTCACCACCACATATGAGGACGCCTTCGTGGAAGCCAAGAGTTGACCACCGATAGGGTGCGTCCCGGCTGGCACTCCCTTATCGCTCTGAATCGAGGACGACTCGGTGGGTGGCGTCCGGCTCGTCGGGAGCGGCTGTGAACCCCAACGCCTCGTAGAAGCGGCTGGCCTCTTCGGTGAAGGTCCTCAGGCGAACGACTTCGAACCTCCCTCCGGCATGTTCGAGTAGGGCCGATACGAGCGCCCGCCCCACGCCCGACCGTTGCACTGCGGAGTGGACGTAGACATGGCGAATCCTGCCCACCTCCGGGTTGCTGAGGTAGGGGTCACGGTTGAGCCCACCGATCCCCACCAGCCGGGGGCCGAGCCGCGCTTCGAGCAGCAACTCGCCCGGCTGATCGAAGCGATTAGACCCGTCGCCCCACTCCTGTCGCAGCCGTTGCAACAGCCCGTGCCCTTCCTCCAGGCTGATCTCGATCAGCTCGTCGAGGTCGCCCGGCAAGGACCTGAGCGGCGAGAGCCGGAGACCTGCGACCATGTATCGATGGTATGACTCAAAGGCCCGCGCGCGTCGTGGTGGTGGGCAACAGCGGGTCGGGCAAGACGACATTCGCCCGCCAGCTGGCTGCGAGGCTCGATGCCCCCTGCCTGGAGATGGACTCGGTGTTCCATCGCGCCGGCTGGAACCAGACACCTGATGACGAGTTCCAAGCCGAGTTGGACGAGTTCACCTCCGCCGACCGATGGGTGGTCGACGGCAACTACACCAGCCACGGGACCCGAGAAGTCGTGTGGCCGCGTGCCGACACCTTCATCTGGCTCGATCTGCCTCGCCGGGTCACCACGTACCGGGTGGTGAAGCGGACACTGAGACGGGTCTTCACCCGCGAAGAGCTGTGGAGTGGCGTGGTCGAGCCGTGGACCAATCTCTACAGTCTCGACCCCTACAAGAACATCATCGTGTGGACTTGGTCGATGGATCGCCGGACGCGGAGGAAGTACGAGACCGTCATTTCCGACGGGAGTTGGGACCATGCCGATTTCCATCGTCTCCGCAGTGTTGAGGAGGCAGATCGGTTCCTCCGTTCCGTCGGCTAGGGATGCCTGACCGGAACTAACGTCCGCCCATATGGGATCTTTCTGGCACCCCTTCGCCGACATGAGCAAGGTGCAACACGCACCCTTCATCGTCGACCGGGGGGAAGGCGTCTATGTGTTCGACGAGCAGGGGAAACGGTATCTGGACGCGGCCGCGTCGCTCTGGTACATGAACATCGGCTATGGGCGTGACGAGATCGTCGAGGCGATGGCTGCGCAGGCACGCAAGATGCCGGCGTTCCACGCCTTCATCGACTACGGGACGAGACCGCCCATGGAGCTGGCGGCACAGATTGCGGCCGTGTCGCCCGACCCCGACTCCAAGGTCTTCTTCGGCTCCGGCGGCTCCGACGCGGTCGACACCGCGGCGAAGCTGGCCCGTCGCTACTTCACCGCGATCGGCCAACCCGAGCGCACGGTCTTCATCTCCAGGGAATGGGCCTATCACGGCATGCACACCTACGGGACCACCCTCGGGGGCATGGAGCCCAACCGCACGGGATACGGCGGTGACCTGGTCCCCGACGTGGTGCTCGTCCCCCACGACGATGCCGACGCGGTGGAGAAGGCGATCGAGCATGCCGGCCCGGAGCGGATCGCCGGGATCTTCGTCGAGGCGGTGATAGGAGCGGGCGGCATCCGACCGGTGCCGGCCGAGTACCTGACCAAAGTCCGTGACTTGCTCCGCGCGGCCGGTGGTCTCTATATCTCGGACGAGGTCATCACCGGGTTCGGCAGGGTCGGTGACTGGTTCGCCGCCAACAAGTTCGGGCTCGATCCTGATCTCATCACGTTCGCCAAAGGGGTGACATGTGGATACGCCCCTCTCGGTGGGGTGGTTGCCGCCTCCCACATCGCCGAGCCGTTCTTCAACACCCCCGGCCTCGTCTTCCGGCACGGCTACACGTACTCCGGTCACTCGACGGCATGTGTCGCCGCGCTCGTGGTGATGGACATCATCCGGCGTGAGGGCCTGCTGGACCGGGCGGCCTCCCTCGAGTCCGAGATCTACCACGCGCTGGTGCCCCTCGAGGAGATCGACGTGGTGGCCAACATCCGCCGGGGGGTGGGGGCCCTGGCGGCGATCCAACTCGACGTGGGAGACGACGAGACGCTCCCCTATCGGGCTGCCACCGCATGCCGCGAGGCAGGGGTGCTCACCCGCGCAGTGGGGGGTGGCGGCCTCCAGGTGTCGCCACCGCTGACGATGTCACCCGACGAGGTGACCGAGATGGCATCGCTCTTCGCAGCCGGTCTAAGCACTCTGTGAAGGAGACCCCCTTCTGGGTGGAGGACCACCCCCGCCCCGAGGGCCTGACCTCCGAGATGCCCGCTGCCACCGACTACCTCGTGATCGGATCGGGGCTGACCGGGCTCTCCGCCGCCCAACGGCTGGCGACCGCCGGTCGCACGGTGACGGTGATCGACCAGGGGGAGATCGCCGGCGGTGCTTCGTCGATAAATGCCGGAATGGTGTCACCCGACGTGAAGGCGGGCGTCGACACCGTCTATGAGAAACATGGCCCCGAAATCGCTGCCGAGATGTGGGCCTCGACGGTGCGCTCCGTCGAACTGGTCCGTGACCTGGCCAAGCGCCCGGGGATCGAGGCCCTGACCCACGAGGGTGGGATCGCCGCCCTGGGCAAGGGCCCTAGGCGGGCCGCGTCGTTCGAACGTGACATTCAGTGGTATCGGGAGCGCTTTGGGGTTGGCTGGGAACTGCTACGGGGCGATGAGGTCGCCCGGGTAGTGGGAGGGGGGAGCTTCGACGTCGCACTGTACGAGCCGGAGGGATTCGGCGTTCACCCGGCACGGCTGGTGTTCGGCCTCGCAGGGCTGGTGGAGCAGGCCGGCGCCGTCCTCGTCGGAGACTGCCGGGCAATCTCCCTGACCAGGGATCGGGCGGGCACGACCGTCGAGACATCGCAGGGCTCGATCAACGCCGGGGAGGTGATCATCGCCACCAACGGCTACACCACTCGTGAGCCGAGCAGAACCCTGTCCCGTCTGGTCGTCCCCATCGGCTCCTACATCATCGTGACCGAGCCACTCGGCTCAGAGCGGGCCGACCGGATCTTCCCCGGAGGCTCGATGACCTACACCCGCAAACGCCTTCTCCACTACATGCGACGCACCCACGACGACCGCATCCTGCTCGGGGGGCGACGCAGCCTGCACACCAACCTCGACTTGCGAGACTCGGCCGCCGATCTTCGTGCCGCTCTGATCGGGTATTGGCCCGAGTTGGAGGACGTCGCCATCACCCATGTCTGGGGTGGGAAGCTGGGCATCCCCTTCGACCTGACCCCTCACATCGGCCGGGTCGACGACGCCTGGTACGCCATGGGCTATGCGGGCCACGGGGTCGGGTTGTCCTGTCAGCTGGGGCACGAGCTCGCCGGCATGCTGCTCGGGGAGGCCCCACCGAGTGTCTACAGCCGCATCCCCCACGAGGGCCGCTTCTACTACGACGGCCGACACCCGTGGTTCCTCACCCCCGCCTCCTACCTCTACCGGGCCCTCGACCGGCTCGGGGTGTGACGCGTCCCCGTTTTCTCTCGTTCTGTGTCGAAAAACCATGCCTATTTCATTGTTTTCCGACACAGAATGGTCGGCGCGACCGGAATAGGCTGACGCGATGACCGCCATCTGGCGTGACCGGCTGATTCTCGGGGCTCCCCTGCTCGGCGTGATGGTGCTGGCGTTGCTCACCCCATCGGAGGAGGGGCCGACATGGTGCCCGTTTGCGTTGGGCACCGGGATGGCCTGCCCCGGTTGCGGGATGACGCGGGCTGCCGCCACCCTGATCCGGGGGGATGTCGGGGGGGCCGCCGCCTTCCACCCCCTGGTGTTCCTGATCGGTTTGCAGCTGATGGCAGGATGGGTCTGGTACGTCCTGCGCAGAGCCGGACGGGTCCGGCCGCTGCGTCAGAGAACGCTCAATCTGATCTTGATAGCGACAGCTCTCGCTCTGGTTGCGGTGTGGCTGGCTCGTCTGCTGACGGGGGCACTCCCCCCCGTCTGACGATCCGGCGCACCGCATAGATCAACCCGGCGGCCACCCCCGCGGCCACCGCCATCTGAAACGGCAGCATCCACTTGATCGGTTTCCTCACTTGATGACGAGAGCCGGGTTTGTCCTGATCCTCGGGCGCTTCTCGATGACAGCCTCGGCCAAGTCGTCGAACGCGTCGGCGGCCTCCGAGCCGGGAGCGGCCACAGCGACCGGGTGGCCGCGATCGGCGCCCCGACCCATCGCCGGGAGAAGTGGTATCCGACCCATCAGATCGACACCGAGCTCATCCGCCAAAGCCTTCCCCCCGCCCGAGCCGAAGAGCTCGTACCGACTCCCGTCGTCGCCGGTGAACCAGGACATGTTCTCGACCACGCCGATCACCTCCTGGTCCACCTCCCTGGCCATCAGCGCCGCCCTGCGGGCGACCCGCTGGGCCGTGGGCTGCGGCGTGGTCACCAAGAGCACCTGCGCCCTGGGGAGGAACTGGGACATGGAAATGGCGATGTCTCCGGTGCCGGGTGGCATGTCGACGATGAGGAAGTCGAGATCGTCCCAGAAGACGTCCTTGAGGAACTGCTCGATGGCCTTGTGGAGCATCGGGCCACGCCAGATGACTGCCTTGTCGTCGCCGACGAAGTAGTCCATCGACATCACCTTCACCCGGTGGGCCACCGGGGGCACGATCATCTCGGCCAGCATGATCGGCGGTGTCTCGATGCCGAGCATCGACGGGATGGAGAATCCCCAGATGTCACCGTCGACGATGCCCACCTTTAGGTCGGTGAGAGCCAGGGCAACGGCCAGGTTGGCAGACACCGACGACTTGCCGACTCCCCCTTTGCCCGAGGAGACTGCAACCACTCGGGTCGCCGACCCCGGCTCGCCGACGGCTGGGCCGGCCTGACGCTTCAGGTCTTCCATCCAGGTCGCCACCTGCTCCTCGCTCATCACATCGATGTTGACGTCGACGCTCCTGGTGAAAGACGACAGAGTCTCCCGGAGTCGGCTGTCGAGCGCCGGCGGCGGGGTGCCGGTCGGCAACAGCAAGTCCACCTCGATCTTGCCGCCCCTCTTCTTGCGGACGTCGCGCACCAGGCCCAACTCACCGAGGGTGTGACCGACCAGGAGCGGGGACTCGATGGACGCGACTGCATCATGGATCGGTGTTGGGTCGGCCATCTATTTCCCCTACGGCGGCAGTGCTTAGAAGACCCCTGAAACTATAGTTTTCAGCGGTTGTTACCCCTCATGGACAGAGAAACCCTCGACCGCAACATCTCGGATCTGACCTCGTCGCTGGGAGATCCCACGCGTAGGGCCGTCTATATCGCGGTCAGGGAGTCGTCCGAGCCGATGACCACCTCCAAGGTGGCCGACCTCTTCGGCATCCACCCCAATGTTGCCCGTCACCACCTCGACCGTCTCGCCGACGACGGATACCTCAAGGTCAGCCACATGAGGAAGGCAGGTGGTCCGGGTGCCGGCCGTCCCGCCAAGACATACGAATCGACCAACAAGGAGGTGACCGTCCACTTCGCCCCGCGACGCTTCGAGATGCTCACCGATATGCTGTTCCAGGTGTTGGAGGAGGTCTCCCCACCGGATGTCTCGGCGGTGGCGGAGAAGGTCGGGCGCTCCTATGGCGAGCAGCTTGCATCCGAGATCGGCGCACCGGAGGACCCTGGCTATGACGAAGCGGTGCAGGCGGTCGCCTCGGCGATGACCGGCCTCGGGTTCTCGGTCGATCCGGATGTCGAGGGCCAACGTCTCCTCACCTCACACTGTCCGTTCGGAGAGACGGCCACCAATCACCCCGAGGTCATCTGCTCATTGGACCGGGGAATCGTCGCCGGGCTCTTCGGAGCCCTATCCGTGCCCTGCAACCCGGTCGTGATACCTCACCGGGACCTGGATGACGACTGTGTCACCAAGGTGCCCGTGACCATCGGCTGACAGCCGGCGCCCCAGGGTAGGGGTAGATCCCGATGGCGGGCCGCTCGACGGTGACCGATCCTGTGCCATCACAGCAAAGGACGGTCAATGCCTGCATACATCACGGCGGTCGGCTCCTTTGTGCCGGGTGAGCCGATGCGGCACTGCAGGCGGGTGCGCGGCACTGGAGCGGGCGCTGGCTTCGGTCTAATGACGGGCCACTCGGGGTAATGCCCGGTGGCGAGATGAGTCAATCGATACCCTTCGGCCGTGGCACATGCCCCAGAGGGCGACGCGGCCCTCCCACCGGTGAACCAAACCCTCATCCGGGTGGTTCTGCTCATGCGGCTCCTGGGCTGGGTCTGGCTGGTCATCCTCGGCCTGGTTGCACTGACCACCGGGGAGGGGATCGACGCCGGTGTGGTGATCGGGACCATGGTCGTGGCCACGGCAGGGACGGCAGTCACCTGGCTCGCCTTTCGCCGGGGATTCCTCAGCCAGCTGTGGTACTTGGTCTTCGATGGGGCAGTGACCCTGCTCCTCGCCACGTCCGGGTGGCTGTCGGGTTACGGGGAGTTCATCACCGGCGGTTATCCCGCCTCCTGGCTCTTCATCGTGGCCTATGCGACCAATCTCCCGAGGACCACGCTGGCCGGGCTGGCCGCAAGCGCCGTGTTCGGATTGCTCCACGCCGAGATGGGTCTCGACGCCACCCGGGCCTTCAGCAGCCTCCAGTTCATCGTGTTCGCCGTCGTCGTCGGATGGGGTTTCGATGCCCTGCGGCAGCGTGAGCGTCTCCGCGTCGCCGCCGAGTTGGAGCGGGCCGAGGCCGAGAGCGAGCTGGCCAGCGAGCAGGAGAGGTCGGCACGGCTCCGGGAGCGCTCCGTGATCGCCCGTCAGTTGCACGACTCGGTCTTGCAGACCTTGAAGCTGATCAGCGCTTCGGCCGGCGACGCAACCGAGGTCCGCTACCTGACTCGAGTTCAGGAGCGCGATCTGCGGAGGACGATCAACGAGTACCAATCGCCATTCGACGACAGCTTCCGGGCCCGGCTTCTCGACGCGAGGGCCGGGGTCGAGGACCGATACCGGGTCGAGATCGAGCAGGTGATCAAGGACGACGCCGAGATGGACGACCGGCTGCAGGCCGTGATCGATGCCGTCACCGAGGCGATGGCCAACGCCGCCCGTCACTCCGGGGCCAAGAAGATCGACCTCTTTGCCCAGATCCAGGGAGACGCCCTCCAGGTCAGCGTGCGGGACCGGGGAAAGGGATTCGATCCCGAGCGGACTGGCACTGGCATCTCACACTCCATCGTCGACAGGGTCGGCACGGTGGGGGGCAACGCGGAGATCAAGAGCACACCGGGCCGGGGCACCGAAGTGCTGATCAGCCTTCCTCTGGCATGACCAACTCGAGACCGACGGTGTTGCTGGTCGAGGACCATCCCCTGACCCTCTTCGGACTGCAGAAGTACCTGGGCGATCGATACGACCTGGTGGGCTCGGCATCCGACGCCGCCGCCGCCATCGACCTGATACTGGAGCGCAAGCCGGACCTGGTCCTCCTCGACGTCCAATTCCCGGGAGGTGGGGGAGCCGCGGTCATCGAGGCGGTCAAGCCGAAGGAGCCCGGTGTCAAGTTCCTCGCGTTCACCGTCTCCACCTCGGCCGAAGACGTGATCCGCCTCTTCCGGGCCGGGGTCGACGGGTACGTCGTCAAGACCACCGAGGGCTTCGAACTGGAGGAGCAGATCGAGAAGGCGCTCGCCGGGGGAAGACCGGTCTCACGCTACGTGGCCGGCCATCTCCTCAAGATCGACGAGGTCGCTTCCACGCAGTCCGAGATCGAGAGCCTCACCCCGCGCGAGCGCGAGGTGGTCACCCTCATCGCCCGCGGATTCAAGTACCGCGAGGTCGCCGAGGAGCTGGGCATGAGCCAGAAGACACTGGAGACGCACATGAAGCACGTCTTCGACAAACTCGGAGTGGCCAGCCGCAGTGAGATCACCCACCTCGCTTTCGAGACCGGCTTCCTTCAGCCCGGCGACTTCTTCTGAGCATCGGGGAAGACCCTGATATCCCGTGGGCGCCATGGTGCGGATCATGGAGAAGACAAGGAGGAAGAAATGGCTCGAACCAAGAGAGTCCCACGTTGGTTGAAGGTCATCCTCTGGACGGTGGTGGCACTGGTGACGGTCTTCTATGCCGCAGGCGGCGTGGTGTTCGCCAACATGATCTACACCGACGCCCTGGTGCCACAGGGCCCAACTCCGGACCACGGGGTCTACGTCACCGCGGTCGAGGACACCTCGATCACACTCAGCTCCGAGGAGGAGAGGGAGGACACCAAGCGCCCCGGCTTCGCCGGTCTCGCCTGGGAAGGGGGCTACGGCCTGCTCGAGGAGATCGTCGCGGTGGACGGTCTGAAGGTGACACGGGGCTTCATCGTCGTGTCCGGTACGCCACCCGAGGCGTGCGAAGTCGCGCTCACCGATTGTGAGGAGTTCGACATCGAGAGCTGGACCTTCCAGACCGATCCCTCCGATGTCGGTCTCTCCTTCGAGGAGGTGAGTTTCGACTCTCCGCTGGGCAAGATGGGAGCCTGGATCGTCGAGTCGGGTGACGGCTCGATCTGGGCGATCCATGCCCATGGGTGGAGAGCCTCTCGTCGTGAGGCCTTACGGATGCTGCCTACGTACTACGAGTCCGGGATCACCTCACTCGTCATCGACTCTCGCAACGACGAGGCGAGCCCGGACGACCCCAGTGGGCTGTACCGGTTCGGTCGCACCGAATGGGAGGACATCGAGGCTGCCGTCCAGTTCGCCCTGGACCAGGGTGCTCGACAAGTCGTCCTGGCCGGTTACAGCACCGGCAGCGCCCTGCAGCTGGCGTTCCTCGAGAACTCCAAGCTCGCCGACGTGGTCGTCGCCGCCGTGCACGACGCACCGAACATCGATATGGCCGAGACAGTCCGCTTCGAGGCCTCGAAGCGGACCATCCCGAGCACCCCGTTCCCGGTCCCCGGATCGCTCACGACGGTGGCGATGGCGGTTGCCGACCTCCGTTGGGACGTGGACTGGTGGGGAATCGACTATGTCGACCGGACCGACGAGATCGTCCAAGTCCCCACGCTCGTCTTTCACGGGACCGAGGACGACCGGGTCCCGATCGAGGTGTCCCGGCGTTTCCGTGACCAGGCACCGGACCGGATCCAACTGGTCGAGGTCGAATCGGGCGGGCATGTCACCAGCTGGAACGTCGACCCGAGGTCCTACGACCAGACACTCAGCGCGTTTCTGGCCCAGATCGGAGATTGAATCGCTTCTGTGTCGGAAAAAGGCGGTGTGAGCGCCCTTTTTCCGACACAGAACGGGGTGGAAGGTGGCGAAATGGCAAAACCTGGGGGTTTTGCCGTGCTACCCGAACGGGGCAATGACCTGGCTCAGTTAGGCTCAGAGGGCCAGGTTTTCCCCAACCGGAAGGGCTGAGATGTCCAACGATCCATTCGGGGCTCGCGGCACCCTGGAGACAGCGCTCGGGACCCGTCAGATAGCCCTGCTCGACGCGCTCGAGGGCGTTGAGAACCTTCCGTACTCCATCAAAGTCCTGCTCGAGTCCGCCCTGCGCAACCTCGACGAGAAGGCGATAACCGCAGCGGACGTGCGTCAGATAGCCGGGTACGACGCCAAGGCCGTCGGAGAGGCCGAGATCCCGTTCATCCCGGGCCGGGTGGTGCTTCAGGACTTCACCGGGGTCCCGGCCGTAGTCGACCTGGCCGCGATGAGGGCGGCCATCGTCCGCCTGACTGGCGACCCGGGCTCGGCACAGCGGGTCAACCCGCTGATCCCCGCCGATTTGGTGATCGACCACTCGGTGCAGGTCGATGCCTTCGCCCGCCCGGACGCCTTGATCATCAACTCGACCAAGGAGTTCGAGCGCAACCAGGAGCGCTACGAGTTCCTGAAGTGGGGCCAGTCGGCCTTCGCCAACTTCCGGGTGGTCCCCCCGGCCACGGGCATCGTCCACCAGGTCAACCTCGAGTACCTGGCCAAGGTGGTCTGGGACGACGGTGAGCACCTATACCCCGACAGCCTGGTCGGCACCGACTCCCACACAACGATGATCAATGGCCTCGGCGTCGTCGGCTGGGGTGTGGGGGGCATCGAGGCGGAGGCGGCCATGGTGGGCCAGCCGATCTACATGCTCCTGCCCGAGGTCGTCGGGTTCGAGCTCACCGGGAAGCTCCCCGAGGGAGCCACCGCCACCGATCTGGTCCTCCGGGTAACCGAGATGCTGAGGGAGCACGGGGTGGTGGACAAGTTCGTCGAGTTCCACGGGCCAGGCCTCGACGACATGCCTATCGCCAACCGCGCCACCATCGCCAACATGGCCCCTGAGTACGGGGCCACCGTCGGCTTCTTCCCCGTCGACGATCAGACCCTCCGCTATCTCCGGCTCACCGGTCGAGAGGACAAGCTGATCGACACGATCGAGGCCTACTGCAGGACCCAGGGGATGTGGCGAGAGGACGGCCGGGTCATCCAATACAGCTCGACGCTCGAGCTCGACATGAGCACCATCGAGCCCTCACTCGCCGGCCCGAGGCGGCCCCAGGACCGAGTGGCGCTCGCAGCGATGAAGGACCAGTGGCACGCCGATCTCACCAATGTCTTCGGCAAGAACGGAGGCGCCAGGACCTCCACGGTCGTCAGCTGGGAGGATGAGGGGGGAGCGGCGGAGGAGGCCCTCCAGGCCCAGTCGGCGGCCCTCGTCGAGTACGAGGGAGAGACCTTCACGCTGAGCGATGGCGACGTCGTGATCGCCGCGATCACCTCGTGCACCAACACCTCAAACCCCGATGTGATGGTCGGTGCCGGCTTAGTGGCCCGCAAGGCGCGCGCCCTCGGCCTGCAGAGAAAGCCTTGGGTCAAGACCTCGATGGCGCCTGGATCCAAAGTCGTCACCGAGTACCTGACCGAGTCCGGTCTGATCGAGGATCTCGAGCACCTCGGCTTTGGGGTCGTCGGCTACGGATGCACCACCTGTATCGGCAACTCCGGCCCGCTGCCCGATCCGATCTCGGCGGCAATCCACGCCCACGACCTGGTGTCGGCCTCGGTCCTGTCCGGCAATCGCAACTTCGAAGGCCGGATCTCCCCCGACGTGAGGGCCAACTACCTGGCGTCACCACCGCTGGTGGTCGCCTATGCGCTCGCCGGCACCGTCGATTGGGACCCGGCCAGTGAGCCGATCACCCAGACCGCGGACGGCAAGGACGTGTTCCTCGAGGACATCTGGCCCACACAACATGAGATCGCCACGATCGTCGGTGAGAGCGTCCACCAGCGCCAGTTCCTCGACAAGTACAGCGACGTGTTCACCGGGTCCGAGGAGTGGAGGGAGATATCGACCCCCGCCTCCGACCTCTACGCGTGGAACGAGACGTCGACGTACGTTCAGGAGCCCCCCTTCTTCACCGACCTCACCAGCGAGGTGGTCCCGATCCGGCCGGTCATCGGCGCCCGTGTCCTCGTCAAGCTCGGTGACTCGGTGACCACAGATCACATCAGCCCGGCCGGGGCGATCGCGGTCGAGTCACCGGCGGGTGGCTACCTGATCGAGCACGGAGTGCAGCCCCCGATGTTCAACAGCTACGGATCGAGACGCGGCAACGACCGGGTCATGACCCGGGGAACCTTCGCCAACATCAGGGTGCGCAACCAGCTCGCCCCCAACACCGAGGGAGGGTGGACGACCGACTTCACCGACGGGAAGGTGAAGAGCATCTACGAAGCAGCCCTCTCCTATCGAGACGCAGGGATCCCCCTGATAGTGCTGGCAGGCGAGGACTACGGGATGGGCTCCTCACGTGACTGGGCGGCCAAAGGCACATTCCTGCTCGGGGTCAAGGCGGTGATCACCAAATCGTTCGAGCGGATCCATCGCTCCAATCTGGTGATGATGGGCGTGCTACCCCTCAACTTCACAGCCGGTAACGACCCGAGCACGCTGGGTCTCGACGGGACCGAGACATACGACATCGCTGTGGACGACGACCTGAGGCCGCGACAGACGATCAGGGTCACCGCCAACAAACCGGACGGGACGGTGGTCGAGTTCGACACCGTCGCCAGGGTCGACACACCGATCGAGGTCGAATATCTGCGCAATGGTGGGATCCTGCATTACGTGTTGAGGAGAATGGCCCCTGACTGAGGGTGAGCCCGGGCCACTGCCCCGGGCCAGCCTGCAACTGACCGGTGTCTTCCTGTTGGTGGTGGGAATCGGGCTCACCATCGCCTGGATCGTCGGATCGGGCCCGGACCAGGTGGCGATGGTTGGTGACCCGGCTCCCGATTTCACCGTCGAGGTCATCGAGGGCGGCGAGTTCACGTTGTCTGATTCCGACGTGCCGGTGGTGATCAACTTCTGGGCGTCGTGGTGTCTTCCGTGTCGGGAAGAGATCCCGGAGATCTCGGCATTCGCCACGGCCAACCCGGGCGTTCAGGTGATCGGTGTGGCGATTCGTGACGTCGCGACGTCGGCCCGGCAGTTCGCAGATGAGATCGGAGCTTCCTACCCACTGGCCCTCGGCAATGCCCACATCGAGGAGGCCTACCCGGTGCTGGGGCTGCCGGCGACCTATGTGATCGATGCCGAGGGCAACGTCTCCGAGCTCTACAACGGGATCGTCGACCAGGAGATCCTCGCCGGACTGGTCGCTGGCTCCTAGGCGGGCTCGCCGAACCTCGCCTTGTGCAGGCTGACGTACTCGAAGTTCGGCCCGTCTACCATCTCAGCGAACACCACCAGCCGCTCCCGGGCCGAGAACTTGGGATTGCAGGTGGTGAGGGTGAGCCAGCCACCCGGTCGGTCCTCGATGACCCAGACGTCCGTTGGAGCAACCACCTGGATCTCACGAATCTCGTAGACATGTGATCCGGTGGCGGTCTCCACCTCCACCGTGTCACCCGGCTCGAGCAGGTCGAAGTCGAAGAAGGGACGCCCGTAGGTGGTGCGATGGCCCGAGATGACGGCATTGCCCGGCTGCCCGGGCAATGCGGTGGACCCCATGTGGCCCGGACCTCTCTTCAGGGTCTCCCGATCGACCCCTTCATAGACCACCAGACCGTCCATCCCGATCTTGGGAATCGACATGAACGCGAACGACTCGCCCACCGCCACCGGCTCTTCGGGGGTGAAGTCGACGACTTGGGGGATCTGGGGCGGGATGATCACCCCGGCACCGAGGTACTCCGCGCTGTCGACGGACTCCGAGACAGGGTCGGACTCCTCGAGAACGACCTCGAGCTCCTCAGACGCCTCCGCCTGGACACCGGCATTGATGACGTCGGTGCCAAAGAGCTGCCATCCGAGGTACCCGAAGATGAACAGGCCGCTCCAAATCAGGGCCCACCCCACTACCTGGACCTTGTACCGCATTGGGGGAGAGGCTAAATCGGCCCGTCCTCTAGGTAACAGGAAATCCTCAGCGACCCGACCAATCTGGTGCCCGCTTCTCGATGAATGCGGTCACCCCCTCGGCGGCGTCGTCGGTCGAGGCGATCTCGGTGAGACCGCCCTGGAGGCGGTCGAGGGCGATGTCGAGAGCCGAATCGCTCATTCCGTAGAAGGAGTCCTTGCCCATCATCAACGTGGCCGGGCTCAGCTCCATCAGTGAGGACACCACTTCGTCCACCGTCTCGTCCAGCTCTCCACGGGGGACGACCCGGCTGACCAGACCGAGCCGCAATGCCTCCGCCGGGTCGATGAGCCGTCCGGTGAGCATCATCTCCAGGGCCGCCTTGCTTGGCATCGCCCGCACCATCAGCGCCGAGATCATCATCGGCCAGAGGCCGACCTTGACCTCGCTGGTGCCCAGCTTGGCGTCATCGACGCAGATGGTGATGTCGCAGGCCACGGCCAGACCCAATCCGCCGGCGATGGCGTGGCCGTTGACTCTGGCAATGGTCGGTTTCCCGCCCCCCATCATGGCGCGGAACAGTCGGGCGATGTCCCCACGCCCATGGTGGAGGCCAATGGGGTCGTCGACAAAGGGCCCGGAGAGGTCACCGCCGGCGCTGAAGGCTTCCTCTCCGGCCCCGGTGTAGACGATCACCCGCACGTCCGGATCGTCCAGTGCCTCCTGGGTTCTGGCGAGGAGCCCGGCCATGGTGGCGACGGACATCGGGTTACGACGCTCGGGGTCATCGATCGTGACTGTGGCGCGTCCCCCCGAAACCTCGTATTCCACCGTCACTTTTCCCCCTCTCGGATTGAGGGCCGACCTCGATTACCGTCGGTCATCATGCTATGGCTCGCCATCGTCGTCTTCGTCGCCCTCTCCGTGGCGGTGCTGCGGGGGGGACGACTGGTGAACCTCGGGGACATCGAGATGCACTCTTGGTGGCTCTTGTTCCTGTCGCTCGGGCTCCAGTTGGGGACCCGGTTCCTCCCCGACGAATCGTGGTCCGAGTGGATGGGCGTGGTGATGGTCCTGATCTCATTCGTGCTGTTGATGCTGCTCGTCTTGCTCAATCGGTCGAAGCCTGGCATGTGGATCGCCGGTCTCGGCGTGTTGATGAACTTCACGGTGATCGCCGTCAACGGTGGCATGCCGGTGCTGGCCGAGGCGGCCGAGGTGGCCAGTGGCTTCTCGATCAGCGAACCGGACCTCTCCACGACGTTCAAACACGTCCTCCTGGACGAGAGCTCGAGACTCACTTTCTTCGCCGACGTGATCCCGTTGCGGATCGCCGGGTTCGGCGAGGTGATCAGCATCGGGGACATCTTCCTGGCCCTCGGCCTGGGTGTCTTCCTCGAGCACGAGCTGCGCAGGCCGCGTCGCTACTTCAAGCACGGGGCCCAGGCTCAACCGGGCTCAGCGGTCCGGCACTGACCCGAGCTGCCCTGAACAGGCCCCGACCGTCGAGCAGACGCCGCAAGGACGCAACCACGACCGGGTCATACTCATAGGCGGCACCGGCATGGAGCTCCTCGAGAGCGGCCAAAGGTGACATTCGCTCCCGATGTACCTTCCAGTCGTAGGCCGCGGCGACTTTGATTATGCGTGACACCACCGAGACGTCCGGGTCGTGCTGCTCACCTGGCTTTCGATACGCCTCGTACTGATGTCGGACCTGGCCGGCTACCCGCTCCAGATAGGGCGATTCGGCGATGATCTCCGCGCTCCACCGGGCGAGGTCGTCGTCGGTGTACCCCATCTTGAGGATCTGGGGCTCGCTCAACGAGACCCGGCCGATGTCGTGCATCAGCCCCGCGTACTCGACATCCTCGACCTGGGACGGGCCCAGCCCCATCTCCTTGGCGATCGCGGTGGCCAGATCGGTGGTCCGATCGGCATGTCCGTCGATGCCCAAGCCGGAGACCTCGGGGATCCGGGCGAGGGCTCGGATGGTCTGGCGATACGTCGTCTTGGTCTCCTGCAGGCGACGGAAGGCAGAGTGCGCGAAAGAGTAGGGGAGCAAGGCGATCGGCGCTGCCCACCAACCGATGGGCGCAAAGAGCTCACCAAACAGGGCCCCGGTCAGCGTGAGCCCCATGAATACGTTCAGGTCGTGGAGCAATGCCCGTGCCAGATAGCTTCGTGACAGCTCGCGCGGCCCCACCACCAACACCGTCCTGATCACCACCTCGACGGTGAGCCAGGCGACCAGGGCAACGGCGAACGGGAAGAGATCCTCCCAGCCACCATCCAGCTCGGCGAACAACCCGACACGCATGGCCGAATAGACCACGGCATACACCACGAAGCCCCCAAAGCGGCGCACCAGCACCGGGAGCAACTCATGGTGATCCTCGCCACGGGCATAGCGGAGGGCCCAAACCCCGGCTAGCCCGAGACTGTATGCCCCGATCGAACCGGCGGGCTCGGTCACATCGAGGCCGGAGAAGACAAACGGAATCGCGGCCGCAACCGCCACACCCATGGTGAAGCGGTTGCCAGTGTTCGATGTCGCCACTCCGAGCAGCGAGCCGAGGACGAGGGAGGCGGCAGCGACCAGGATGTGCATAGGATTCCCATCCGCCCGCGCGGCGGAATAGAGACCCACGCCCACCGCGAACACGGCGAACAGCCACGAAGCAGTGGCCAGGACCCTCGGGTGCCACCTAGCCACGGAGGGTCAGCTCCGGCTCCTCAGCGAGACGGCGGGCCATCTCCTCATCGTTCAGATGGGGGGCTCCCCAGCGTCTACCCGACTTCTGCAGGGCGCGCTCGAAGTTGTCGACGACGTCTGGATGGAACTGGGCGCCGGAGTGCTTGCGCAGCTCGTCCAGGGCGTAACGCTGAGACAGGGCCATCCGATAGGAGCGGGCCGAGGTCATGGCGTCGAAGGCATCGGCCACCGCCACGATGCAGGTCTCCAGGCTCGGGGTCTCCCCATCGATGTGGCCCCTGCCCCCGTAGCCGTTCCCGTCGTAGTGGCTGTGATGACCGGAGGCGATCTCGACCATCGGCTGGAGGAAGTCGACCTCGGCCAGGATCTCCTCCACCAGATGGGCATGCGCCTGCATCTGGGCGTACTCCTCATCCTCGAGGCGGCCTCGCTTCCTGATCAGCTCGGTGGGGACGGCCAGCTTGCCCAGGTCGTGGATGAGCGCCGCCCATTTGATCTCTTCCAGCGCGGTGCCATTGAATCCGTACTCCTCACCGATCATCTCGGCGAACTGGGCGACCCGCTCGGTGTGGCCCCTGGTGTACATGTCCTTGGCCTCGAGGGTCTTCACGAATCCCTTGATGGCCGAGATGTGCGACACCCGGAGTTGCGAGAAGGCCCAGAGCGACATGTGACCGATCGCATAGACGCCAACGATCAGCACCAGGATGGCCTGGCGTCCGGCGATCATGAATGCCCCGCCGATCAGACCGCCGAGCAGGCCCATGGCGAACTGCCCTACGTAGAGGGTCCCCAGGTGCGACCAGGGCTCGAGACGATCGTAGGGGTAGACCACCTGGACGGCCTTGCGCAGCAACCATTGGTTGACTCCCGCATAGACGAGCGCTCCGGCCGCGGATGCGAGGCCGATGACGAAGAGGTCCGGCGAGCTGGGAACACCCAGATCTCCGATCGTCAGATCGAGGACCAATCCCGCGGCGGCACCGGATAGGGCGAGCTGGCCGAAGTTGGCCATCGGCTGGAACCATCGCTTGAGCCGGTAGTCGTCGGGCACCGTTGCGCCCAAGCCCGCCATCAGCCCCATGGCGAAGACGGCGTCGGAGCCGGGCTGGATGGCAAAGATGACCCCGGCTGTCATGATCACCATGATCGAGCTCGAGTGGAACATCCGGTCGTTGACCTCGACGGTGAACAACTCGAGCAGGACGAAGAGGCTGGCGAAGAGCGCCCAGACCGCCCAATCGGGGGTATCGGAATAGAGGAACGAGACGACCAAGGCGATGACACCCAACGCGAAATAGGGCACGGCGATCTTGAGTCGTCGCTGTACCGCTGGTTGGAGTCGCCAGTAGCGACGACGTATTCGGTCGATGCCTATCAGCCTCAAACGGACCTCGGTCGTAATGGGGTGAGAGGGCGCACCGTTAGCCGATCTTTCCGCTCGCTGAGCCGGCTGCAATCAAAGCAGCAAGGCCGGCGGCGGCTGTGAGTATTCGAACCAAACGGGCTTTCATAACTCGAGCACGTCCACCTGAGGGTCGTCATTTGCACCGACTATGACCGTCGGCACATGTGATCCGCTTCGCTTGGGTTGATGGGCGTGAGATTTGCCTATCGGCCAACGAGTACGCCGCTCTCACCACGTTCCCGATGACATCGGGAACCCTTTACATGTCAAAAGGCCCCTGACTACGCCCGCCGAGGGGAAGGCAAGCGATCCAAGGACCGATTGCCCCACTGCCCCATTGGATTTCCTTCCAGCGCTTCGCAATCTAGACAGTTGTCCACAGCCCCACAAGAGAAATCGGCAGCCGCTCCAGACGGCTGGTCCAAATCGGTTTACGCTGGGAGAAACGATGGACATCGCCTCCCTCCAGGAGAAGATCAGCAGGATCGACGGTGTTGAAGCCGCAAGGGTGGTGGCAGGAAACGGTCGGATCGACGAGATTCATGTCCTCGCTCGTCGTGCCAAGCCCCCCAAGCAGGTGGTGCGCGACGTTCAGTCGCTGGGCCAGGCGCTCTTCGGGATCGACATCGACCGGCGCATCGTCTCGGTCGTGCAGTTGGCCGACTCGGCACTCGCCGGTGGGAGCCGGCCCGCCCTGGTGGAAGTCAGCGAGACGATCGATGGCAACCGGATCGAGGTCACCGTGACCCTGAGATGGAAGGAACGGCTGTTGGTCGGCCAGTCGACGGGTGCGGCAGCGAGGGCAACCCGATGGCGTCTGGTGGCCGAGGCGACACTCGAAGCCGTGCGCCAGGCGATGATCGGCACGATAGGTCTCGGCGTCGGGTCGATGGACCTGCCCTCGCTCGGCGGCCGCCCCCTGGCGATCGCCCAGATCGTGGTGGTCACCGATGCATCGGAGCGAATGCTCATCGGGTCCGCCTATGTCGAGGACGATGAGTCCCGGGCGGTCGTCCGATCCGTGCTCGACGCATTGAACCGGCTCCTCCCCGACCTCAAGACCCCTTGAGTTCGAACGTAGTCGCCACACCCCACCATCTCTCGGCTCAAGCAGGGCGGGCTGTGCTGGAGAGAGGAGGGAACGCGGTCGACGCAGCGATCGCCGTGGTGGCTGCTCAGGGTGTGGTTGCCCCCGAGACCTGTGGCCTGGGCGGCGATCTCTTCGCGCTGATCCATGCCCCCGGCTGGGAGCGCCCCCGAGCGCTGAACGCGTCGGGCCGATCGGGATCGAAGGTCGATGCCGAGGAGCTCCGGTCGCGTGGTCTTCTGGAGATCCCCCGTGATCACCCGGCTGCCGTGACCATTCCCGGCTGTGTCGACGGTCTGGTCGAATTGAGCTCGACGTTGGGGAGCGTCGACCTCGGGGAGGCGATGAGGCCGGCGATCCAGCTCGCTGCGGAGGGTTTCGAAGTCTCGACCGAGCAAGCCGCCGCCTTCGCCAGACAGACGGAGATCTACGGCACCCACCCCGCCGTCGCCGGCTTCTATCCCCACGGCGAGGCGGTGCGGGTTGGTGACACGGTGAGCCGCCCCGATCTTGCACAGACACTGCGCGCCATCGTCTCGGACGGGAGGGAGGGCTTCTATGGCGGCGTCGCCGGTGAGGACATAGTCGCGGCCGTCGACGGCATCACCTCCTCCGACCTCGCTGTGAGGCAGGCTGAGTGGATCGACCCCATCGGGATCGAGGTCCGTGGCCTCACGGCGTGGACCACCCCACCCAACAGCCAGGGATACCTCGCCCCTGCAACCCTGGCGGTCATGGACCTGCTGAGGGTGACCGACGATCCTCAGGATCCGGTTTGGTGGCACTCGATGATCGAGAGCTATCGCGCTCTCGCCTGGGAGCGCGATGACATAGTCGCCGACCCAGATCACGTTGCCCTGCCGGTCGACCTACTCCTCGACCCGGCACGACTGCGGCGGGCTGCGGCCTCAGTCGACCCCACCACTGCCGGAGTCTGGCCCGCCGCGCCGGCCAGCGGCGCCGGCACCGCCTTCATGTGTGTCGCCGATGCTCACGGGATGGCGGTCTCGATCATCCAATCCAACTACCACGGGACCGGGTCGACTTTCGGTGCCGCCAGATCGGGGTTTCTCCTCCAGGATCGGGGCCGTGGCTTCACCCTCATGCCGGGACACCCCAACGAGCTCGGGCCGGGGAAACGCCCGCTCCACACTCTCTCCCCGACACTCTGGGCGGAAGGGAATCGGCCGCGATGGCTGATCGGGACCAGAGGC
>Ga0268386_10000315_pt1 | contig 29785 bp, 24 predicted proteins | sample RVTome_15_FD_200260 | JGI IMG/M metagenome (GOLD analysis project Ga0268386, IMG submission 200260) | Soil microbial communities from uranium-contaminated site in the Upper Colorado River Basin, Wyoming, United States - RVT150D86... ... | reverse complement strand
CCCAGGTGGGAGATCACCCCGTTCAGGTCGAGGACCTTCGGCTGCAGGACCTGGCGTCGGCTGAAGGCAAGCAGCTGCCGGGTGAGCGATGCGGCCCGGTCCCCCGCATGGCGGATCTCGTCCACGTTTACGCGAAGCGGCGATTTTTCGTCGATGAGGTTCTGGAGGAGCTCCGCGTACCCGTTGATCACCATCAGCAGGTTGTTGAAGTCGTGGGCGATCCCGCCGGCGAGCTGGCCCACCGCCTCCATCTTCTGCGACTGGCGCAACTGCTCCTCGAGTTTCCTGCGTTCGGTGATGTTGTCGAATACCGCGACAAAAAATCCTCTCGCCGGACTATAGACGGAAAGGGAAAACCGGATCTTCAACGGATCCACGTAAATTTCCGCCCGCTCTGCGTTTCCGGTCGAAGACACCCTGGCGTAGAGCTCGAACAGCCCGGGGTTGGACTCGCGGATGCCGGGAATGACCTCGGTCACCCTTTTCCCCACGACACCCGTAAGTCCCGTCAATTGTTCGAAAGCGGGGTTCACGTCGAGGTACACGAAGTCCCGGGGCTCCCCGTCATCCTCGACCATTTCGCAATACGCGTACCCTTCGAGCATGTTCTCGAACAGCGAACGGTAACGCACTTCGCTGAGACGGAGCGCCTCGTCGGTCCTCAGCTTCGCCAGCGCGATCGCCACATGGTCCACCAGGTCCTCGAGCAGGGCGACCCTTTCCGCCGTGAAGCGCCCCCTGCGCTTGTCGTTGAACTGGAAGAGGCCGAAGCTTTCCTCCTGCGAGCGGAGGGGGACGAGGGCCACCGATTCGTACCCCTCGCCGTTGCACCGGTTGCGCGTTTTCGCCTGCCGGTCGGCGTCCATCGTGCTCGCCAGCAGATCGGTCGTGCAGCTCGACCAGAAGCTTCCGCGCGCGGTGAAGAACGATTTGGAGGGATCGACCCGCCCGCAGAGGATGTTGCCGCACATGCAATCGAGGGCCGGATGACCCGCGCCGTCGCGAACCGCTTCCCCGGACGGATCGATCGCGCAGAGATGATTCTCCGCCAGGACGAATTCCTCGGGGAAGCCCCGGGTTTCGTAATACGGAAAGTCGTCTCCCTCCCGCAGCCGCACACCGACGGCTTCACATCCGGTGAGGCGCTGGAAGAAGAGCACCAGGTCGCGCATCAATCCTGTCATACTGCCTGCCTTGTTGCAAAGGCGCAGCAGCTCGATCGTGGCTTCCCGCGCCTCCGCCTCCTTCTCCCACGAACGGTTCGGTTCCATCTCCGTGCGCCCTTTCCCGTGTCTACGTGCCGATGGCGGGATACGCCCGGAGAGGGTACCCGGGATGGCCTGGAGTCGGGGTTCGGTTCAGGAGGTCAAGGTGGGCCCGACTTCGCGCTTCGTGCTTCGGTGGGCACCATCCGGAACTCCGAAGGAGCGAAGGATGGTGGAGGAGAAGGGGATTGAACCCTCGACCCCCACGTTGCGAACGTGGTGCTCTCCCAGCTGAGCTACTCCCCCACCTGCGCGCAGAAAATGATTTTCTCTCATTCCCCCCCGCGTTGTCAAGGCGGCGCGGAAAACCGCACGGGACAAGGCCCCGCGCGGAGAGAATGCACTCCCGAACGCGGGTTCCCCTCCCCTGAAGCGGCATTTTACGGGTATAGCAAACCGTCCCCACGTGATTAGAGTCAAGAGGGTCAATATTAAAAAAGTTTATGGTAATCGGTATTTTCCGGTTGACACGACGAATGCATATTTCTAAAATTTGGATAGGTTTACTAAACGGAGGGTTTAAAAAACAATCCCGTGATCGACATCGGCGCAAGGATCAAGCACCTCCGCCAGATCAACGGGCTGGCCCAGGCCGACCTGGCCGAACGCGCGGGCCTGACCAAGGGCGCCATCTCCCAGGTCGAGCGCAATCTCACCTCGCCCTCCGTCGCGAACCTCTTCGAGATCCTCACCGCCCTCAACGAAACTCCCTCCTCCTTCTTCGCCGACGTCGACGAGGAAAAGGTGCTCTTCCGGAAGAGCGACGCACTCCCCTCCGAGGTCACCGGATACAAGGAGTTCGACACGCTCCTGCCCAAGAGCCGCTACCGCTCCATCGTCGCCTACCGCGCCACGATCTCCCCGGGGAAGCAGACGCCCCCGGAGCCTCCGCAGGAAGGGGAGAACTACATCCACGTTCTCGCCGGGCGGCTGGGGCTTCAGCTCGGACAGATCTCCTACGTTGCCCGCAAGGGGGAGAGCCTCTACTTCGCGGGGGAGCAGGAGTTCGCATATTCGAACAAGGGGAAGACGCTCGTCGACTTTCTCTGGGTGCGAACGAGCGGGAGATAACGCCGGGGACCGTACGCCCCGGCCATCCACCCCGGACACGGGGAACACGAGGAGGATCATGGAGACCCATCCCGGTGACGTCGCCGCACCGTTGAGGCGCCCCAAGGGGAGGATCGCGCCGGTCGGCCTTCCCTGGCCGCAGGTCTCGCGCGAGCAGTGGAACGATTACCGCTGGCAGCTGTCCCACCGCATCACCTCCGTCGATGACCTCGCGGGTCTCTGCCGGATCCCCGCGGAAGAGGCGCAGCGCCTGTCCCGCGTGACGGACATCTACCGGCTCGGCATCACCCCCTACTACCTCTCGCTCATCCGGTTCGACGACCCCGACGATCCGATCGCCCGCCAGTCGATTCCTTCCGCCGAGGAATATTTCGGCGCCGAGGACGGCGAGGACGACCCGCTCGAGGAGGAGAAGGACATGCCGGTCCCGGGGCTCACCCACCGGTACCCGGACCGCTGCCTGATGGTCGTCACAAACTTCTGCTCGATGTATTGCCGCCACTGCACCCGGAAGCGGATCTGGACCCTGGGCGAAGCGGCCAAGACCGAGTTCGAGCTGTCGAAGATGTTCGCCTACATCCGGCGCCACGAGGAGATCCGTGACGTCATCGTCTCGGGCGGGGACCCGCTGACGCTTTCGACCGATCGGATCGAGTACATATTGAAGAGCCTCCGCAGGATCCCGCACGTCGAGATCATCCGGATCGGCACCCGCGTACCGGTGGTCCTCCCGATGCGGATCGACGACGAGCTGTGCGCGGTGCTGGAGAAGTACGGCCCGATATGGCTGAACACGCAGTTCAATCACCCCCGGGAAGTCACCACCGAGGCGCGCCAGGCGTGCGACCGTCTCCTTCGCACGGGCGTGCCCGTGAACAACCAGACCGTTCTGCTCAAAGGCATCAACGACCACGCCGAGATCATCCGGAAGCTCAACACGGAACTGCTGAGGGCGAAGGTCCGCCCCTACTACCTTTTCCAGTGCGACATGGTCCGGGGTCTCGACCACTTCCGCACCCGCCTGTCGAAGGGGATCCAGATCATGGAGGGGCTTCGGGGCCTCACCTCGGGGCTCGCGATCCCTTCCTACGTGGTGGACGTTCCCGGGGGGGGCGGCAAGATCCCGCTGATGCCGAACTACATCCTCTCGATGGGCGAGGAACGTACGGTTCTGCGGAACTACGAAGGGATCATCGTGAGCTACGAGGAGGCGAGGGACGACGGACGCCCCTCCGCGCGGGTCGAGTCGGCGCTTCCGCCGCCGCGCAACGACGTCTACCGTCTGCTGACCGGGGAGGTCCGCGCGCTCATCCCCGCGGGGAACGAGCGGATGGCCAGGAGGAAACGCCGGTGCGAGTCGGGCTCGCCTTCAACGTAAAACCGGCCGACACGCCCGAACACCTGCCCGAGGACGCCTTCGAGGAGTACGACTCCGAGGCGACGGTGGCCCACATCGAGAACGCCCTCTCCCGCCTGGGCCACGACGTCCGCCGCCTTCCCGCAGGGCGCGGGTTCGTCGACGCCGTGCGGGGCGCCGCGCCCGACATCGTCTTCAACATCGCGGAAGGGGAAGGCGGCCGGTGCCGCGAGGCGCACGTCCCGGCCGTCCTCGAGATGCTCGGCGTACCGTACGTCGGCTCCGATCCGCTGACCCTCTGTGTCACCCTCGACAAGCCGGTGGCCAAGCGACTCGTGGAACACGAGGGCTTCCCCACCCCGCCGTTCCGGACCTTCCGGTCCGCGGAGGAGTTCGATTCCCTGCCGTTTCCCTTCCCCGTCATCGTGAAACCCGCCTTCGAAGGATCCAGCAAAGGGGTACGGATCGCTTCGCGCGCAACGTCGCTCGACCCGGCGAGGGAGATGGTGCGGTTCGTCACGCAGACGTACCGCCAGGAGGCGATGGTCGAAGCGTTCGTGCCGGGGGCGGAGGTCACGGTCGGGGTGCTGGGGAACGATCCTCCCCGGGTCGCAGGGATGATGGAGATCGTCCCGACGACGGTCTCTCCGGCGGAGTTCGTCTACTCCCTCGAAGTGAAGAGGGACTGGGAGAAACGCGTCGAGTATCGCGTACCGCCCGCGTTGCCGCGTGCGGTCCTCTGCGAGATCGAGCGTTGTGCGCTCGGGATCTACCGGGCTCTCGGATGCCGCGATTTCTCCCGGCTCGACTTCCGCCTGGACGCTTCGGGCACGCCGCACTTCATCGAGTGCAATCCCCTGCCGGGTCTTTCTCCGGGGTACGGCGACCTGCCGATCATGGCGAACCGGATGGGAATCCCTTATCCGTCCCTCGTCGGCGGGATCCTCTCCCACGCCCTCTCCCGCCTCGGGATGGGGGCCGCGTGAGCCCCGTCGCGACGAAGGGGGCGCGCGTCGCCGTTCTCTACACCTCCGTCTTCGAGGCTCTCAAGGACGTGAAGGAGGAGATCCGGGAGGACATGGACCTGGCGGTCAACGCGAGGTTGGTGGCGGAGACCCTCCGCTCCGCCGGCCACGAAGCGTGGACCCACGCGTTCGGAAAGGACCCCGGGGAGCTGATCCCGGGGCTGCGTTCCTCGGGAGCCGAGGCGGTCTTCAACCTGTGCGAGTGCCCGGACCTCTCCCCGGAAAAGGAGCTGCACGCCTGCGCGCTCCTCGAGCTGCTGCGCCTGCCGTACACCGGGAACGGGCCGCTCGCGCTCGGGATCTGCAACAGCAAGTCGCTCTCCAAGCAACTGATGATCGCCAACGGGATCTCTACGCCGCGCTTTCGGCTCTACGCCTGCGATCCCGCCGGGGAGCCGGGTCTTTCGTACCCGCTGGTCGTGAAACCGGCGAACGAGGACGGCTCGGCAGGGATCACCGAGGACAGCATCGTCGCCGACCTTGCCGGATTGCGCCGGCAGGTGAAATGGCTGCGGGAGGGGTTCCGGCAGGATTCGCTCGTCGAGGAGTTCGTCGAAGGGCGGGAGTTCAACGTCGGCGTGCTCGGGAACGGGTCGACCGCCGATCCGCACCGGTCGCTCCCACCCGCGGAGCTCGTGTACCGGAACCCGCGCTGGCGGCTCTGCACCTACGAATCGAAGTGGAACGCGACGCACCCCTCCTACGCGGAGATCGCCCCGGTCTGCCCCGCGGACGCCCCGCCCGAGCTCACCGCCCGGCTTTCGGGGATCACCCTCGCCTGTGCGCGGATCTTCCGTCTGACGGGGTATGCCAGGGTCGACTTCCGCATGAATGGCGAAGGGGAGCTGTTCGTCCTCGAGGTCAACCCGAATCCCGACATATCGTCCGACGCGGGGACCGTGCGCGCGGCGCGCGCGGCGGGGCTCTCTTACCCGGACTTGATCGCCGAGATCCTGCGGCTGGGCCTGGCCTTGGGGGCGCGGTGACGCGCATCCGCGGCATCGAAGCGGGGGACCGCGAGGCGATCCGGGAACTGGTCGCGGGAACGAACGCGTTCAAGCCGTTCGAGGTGGACGTGGCCATGGAACTGGTGGACGTCGCGCTGACGCGGAAAGAGCAGGACGACTACCACCCGTACGTCCTGGTGGAGGACGACGGCACGGTGGCCGCCTACGCCTGCTTCGGGAAGAACGCGATGACCACGGGGACCTTCGACCTGTACTGGATCGCGACGCGGACCGACCGGATGGGGAAAGGGTACGGACGGTCCATCCTGTCGTTCGTCGAGGAGGAGGTCCGGCGGCGCGGGGGGTACCTCCTTGTGATCGAGACGTCGTCGCAGGAAAGCTACGGCTCCACGCGGGAATTCTACGACAAGGTCGGGTGCACCCTCGCCGCGCGGCTGCCCGACTACTACGCGATGGGCGACGACAAGCTCATCTACCTGAAGCGCGTCCGCTGAGGGCCGGACATAAACCCCAGAACCGGGACGTTCCTAGAACTCCAACAAATCAGGGACACACATCGCAACGATGCATGGACAATGTTTGTCCCACTTCTGTGGGAGTTCTAGGAACGTCCCGGTTCTGGGGTTTCCGGCAGATCGATCGACGCGCCGGATTCCACGTACCACAAGATCCCCCGCACGGGTACGCGCCACGCCTCTGAGAGAATGCCGCGGTATTCGCGCAGCTGGAGAAAGTACGCCTCCTCGAGCTCCCGATCGCGCTCCCCGGTCTTGTAGTCGATGACCCATAACTCCCCCGCTGTTCCAGGGAGCCGGACGACGAGGTCGGCGCGCTCCTCGTCCGCAGTGAAGCCGTGGACCCGGAGGAGCGGCAGCTCCGTGCCGACGACCCGGGCGGAACGAAGCTCCCCGTACAGGGGAGAGGATCGTACGGCGACGACGATCGCGTTCCAACGGCGCTCCTCCTCCTTGTCCCAGACCACCGGGAAAGCCGCCCCCGGGGGCGGCCACGGGTCGGTTGCCGGGGGGTACGCCTCGAAGACGCGGTGGACCTTCTCCCCGAACCGCTTCCCGCGCGACCGGCCGTGCAGCTCCGCGAGGGAGACCGGCTCGGGCGCCGGCGAGGGCGGGACCGGCTCCGGGACCGAACCGGCCCGTGCCGCGGCAATCGCCGGGACGGGGAGAGGCGCGGGGGGACGTTGTGCCTCCTTCCGCAAGTCCGACGTCACCGCCACGCGGAGCAGCTCCCCGCCCGCGGATCCGTCGGCCGGTCCTGCGCAGACCCGAAGACGTTCCCCCGGAAACCCCGTGACGAAACAGCGGCCCTCTCCCGCCGCCGTCGCCCCGGAGGTCCCCTCCATCAGAGCGTCCCGAAGGGTCGAGCCGGATCCCTTCCCCCCGTCCACCAGGAAGAGCCGATCCTTCGCCCGGGTGGCCGCGACGTAGAGAAGGCGGCGCTCCTCCGCCATCATCTTCTCCTTCTCCCACTCCTCGAACGTCACCGGGCGACCCGCGCCCGGCACCTGCCGGAACGCCGAATAGGTCCGGAAGCCGGGGAAGATCACCGCGGAGAGGCCCCGGACCCGGTCCGCCCGAAGCCCCTCCGGCCCCTTCCGCCCGCCCCGGGAGATCCCGGCGAGGATCACGACCGGGAACTCGAGCCCCTTCGCTCCGTGAATCGTGGAGAGGCGCACGGCATCCTCCCCCTCCTCGAAGTCGGGGACCTCGTCCTCCTCCCGCCCCTCGGCGGCCTTGCGGCGGATCTCCGCGAGAAAGAGCTTGAGGGAACCCGCGCCGCCCCACGCGAAAGCCCTCGCCATCTCCGCGGCCTTCGACAGGTTCCGGAGGATCCGCTCCCCGTCGGGAATCCTCGCCGCGACGAAATCGACCCCCGTCTCCCCGTACAAGGCCGCGAGAAGGTCCGGAAGGGACGCACGCCCCCGCTGCGCGGAGAGGCGGGAAAGGAGCGCCACGGCCTCGCGCACGCGGGGCGGGACCGCGGCCGGGTCCTCCCCGTAGAGCGGCTGGATCTCCTCGTCCGACAGCCCGAAGAAGATCGTCTTCATCGCGGCGTGGCGCGCCGACCGGTCGGCGGGAACATCGACGGCGGAGAACACCATCCGCAAGTCCTGGATCTCCTGCCGCAGGAAGAACCCTTTGCGCGAAGGGACGACGTGGGGGATCCCCGCGGCCGCGAGCGCCGCGCGATACCCCGACAGCAACTCGCCCGAGGCGTCGGAGCGGTAGAGGACGGCGATGTCCCGGAACGTCGCGAGGCGTTCGATGCCGTCGCGATCCCGAACCTTCACCGATCCGGCGATCCGCTCGACCAGCGACGCGAGGAACTCCGACTCGTCCACGGCGGGGTCGAGCCGATAGAGCGAAACGGGATGTCCCTCGCCGGGATCGTTCCGGTCGGACACGACGTGCGCATAGGCGGGGGAGAAATCCTCCCCACCCGGGAGGACGCGGGAGAAGAGGCCGGAAAGCGTCGCGAGCAGGTCGGGGCGGCTGCGGAAGTTGCGCGCAAGCGGGACGTCCTCCCCACCGGCGTCGATCATCCCCTCGCGGAACTTCCGATATACCTGGATGTCCGCGCGGCGGAAGCCGTAGATCGACTGCTTCGGATCCCCGACGACGAAGAGGCGCCCCGGAACCGCGTCGGCCGCGATCGCCCGGAGAACCCCCGCCTGCAAAGGGTCCGTGTCCTGGAACTCGTCCACGAAGATGTACCGGAACCGCTCCCCCAGCCGCTGCGCGACCGCGGGGTTCCCCGCGAGAAGTTCGCTCGCCCGCAGCAGCAGGTCCATGAAGTCGAGCCCGCTCCCCTTCGCCGCCTCGTAGGAAGCGAGTGCCGCGACGGCGCGCGCCACGAGGAAGCGCGCCGCCGCGTCCCCCTCCGGAACCTCGGCCACCCGTCTCCAGAACCGGAGCAGCGCGTCGCGCACCTCGGACAATTTCGGCCCCTCGGGGCGCGGGAACTTTTTTTTGCTCGCCGCCTTGCGGAGATCCAGCGTAAAGACCACCGCTCCCCCCTCGGCGCTCGCCGCGGCGGCTTTGATGTCCCCCCGCAAGACCGCTTCCCACGCGGAGTCCAGGACGCGGAGGGCTTCGCGGAACCTCTCCGCCGCCGGGTCGGCGGCGGGAGCCCGGATCCCGGCGACGAACGCGCGGAAATAGTCGACGTCGGGACCGTGTTCCCGAACCAGGAAGTCGAGGAAGTCCCCCGGGGACCCGAAGTCCGGCGCCGGGCCTCGCAGCAGGTCGCGCTGAAAGAGGCAGAGGCGGCGGATCACCTGCCACGCCTTCGAGGGATCGGGAAGGCGGGAGAGGATCCGCTCCCACTCCGGGAGGACCTCTTCTCCCCCGAACTCCCCCTGCAGAAATTTCCGGAACGCAGCGTCCCATGCGTCGGCCGCCGCGGTCTCCGCGAGCACCTCGAAAAGGGGGTCGACCCCCGCCTCCGCCGGGAAGGAGCGGAGAACGCGGGCGCAGAACGAGTGGAACGTCGTCACGGAGAGGCGGCCCACCCCGTCGACCATCTCCTCGACCCGCCGCCGGAGGGCAGCGAAGTCGGGATAGACCTTCGCGGGGACGCGGGCAAGCGGATTCCACGCCGCCGCGCGCCGCCCTACCTCGTCAATGTCGTCGGTTTCCTGCGTCGCCGCGAAGAGCCGCTCCCACCCCTCCGTGACCCGCGCCTTCATCTCCGCCGCCGCCTTGTCGGTGAAGGTCAGCAGGAGGACGCAGTCGGTGGACAGGTCCGGATGGGCCAGGAAGAGGTTGGTCGCCCGCGCCACCAGGGTGGAGGTCTTCCCCGTCCCCGCGGAGGCGTCGACCGCAAGATCGCGCCCGAACTCGCCGGCCGCCTTTTCCCGGTTCTCCCGCACGACTACTCCTTCCCGGGCCGGTGGTCGGTTATCGGCCGCAGCGACGGTTCCCGCGCGATTCGCTCTCCGAGCGCGCCGGGGTCGATCTCCGAGCCGTCGTAGGCGGGCGAGACGCGGCAATGATCCCGGTACGGGCAGGAATCGCAATACCGGGGCGACGCCCGCCCCGCACTGCTGAACCGGTGGTGCGGCACCGGCGGGAACGTACCCGCCGCCGCGAGGGAGAGCCAGCCGGCGAGGGCCGCCGCCCACTCAACGCGGATATCGTCCCACTCCGGCGCCTCCTCGACCCCGAACCCGTTGCGAAGAAAATAGAAGGCCGCCGAGACGGCGGACGGCTCGGGGGAGAGCGACGCCGCGAACGCCAGGTAGACGGGGATCTGGTGGGAGAGGCCGTGACGGATCCAGTCCGGGGGGATCTCCCCGCGGGCCGGGTCGCGATACTTGTAGTCGATCACCCGGGCTTCCCCCGCGGGGCCGTGGTCGATCCGGTCGACCCGCCCGCGAAGCGCCGGAAGGTGGGGGGTGGCGGGGAGGGAGAATGCCTCTTCGACCCGGTCGACCCGCCACCCGGGGCGCTCGGCCTCCCGGCTCCGCTCCCACGCCACCAGGCGCGTAACGTCCCGCTCCACGCCCCGGCACCGGATCCGGAAGAGGCCGGGAAGCCCGGTCGGGTTCTCCCGGGCGAAGCGGTCAACTACGCCCCGCGCGGCGGCTTCGATGTCCCCCCACCCCTTGCCCGCCGCGGCGTCCCGGCCGAGACGGCGCAGGATGTCATGGGCGATCTCGCCCAGCTCCGCGGGGGAGAGCGCGAGCGCCTCTTCGGGCTCCTCCGGCGGATCGAGGCGGACGACGCGGTGGAGGAAGTACCGGTACGGGCAGCGGGCCAGCTCCTCCAGCGCGGAAGCGCTGTGCCAGGCCGGGAGGCGGACGCGGAGACCCGGGCCGGGGAAGATCTCCTCCCCTGCGGCCCGCGCGGCCCACACGGCCAGGATCCCGCGCACCTTGCCCCAAGGCACGGCGGACGCGACGACCTCAGGCTCCGCTCCCGCGCGCCACGCGCGCAGAGCCGACTCCCGGGCGCTGCGCGGCCCCTCGCCCCCGAGAGCGTCGAAGGGAGACCGGGGGAGGCGTTCGACGGCGGCGCCGGAGGCGGCTTCCCATTCCTCGGAGAAGACCGCGGGACCGGCGAAGCGCGACAACAGGTGGAGCAGGTACCGGGAGGGGCGCCGGGCCGCGCCCGCGGCGTCGGCGCGCAGGACCGAGAAGGCGACCTCCTCCCGCACGGCGGCGGCGGGAAGGGCGAAGAGGAGCTTCTCCTCCGCCGCGTTGCGCCGCCGAAGCGTCAAGGCGTCCGGCAAGTCCGTCTGCCGCGTCCAGCGGTTGATCTCCTCCCGGTCATCATCCGGAAGGAGCGGGTCCTCCTCGAGCTGGGCAGGCACCGCGTCCTCGTTCACCGACAAAACGATCGCCCGGTCCGCCGTGACGCCCCGCAGGACGACGGCATCCCCGAGAACGACCGCACCGGGCCTGCGCATCCCTCCGCGCTCTCCGACGAAGAGCCGCTGCGCGGAGAGAAGGGCTGAAAATCCCTCCGCCCCCTCCCGCGTCCCCGGCCACGGCGCCTCGCGGTCGGGAATCGCCTCGAGGTCGTCGAGGATCGCGAAGAGCGCCTCCACCGCACGCCGATCGCGATCCCACTCCGGGGCGTCGTCCCGAACGACCCGGAACTCGCCCAGGAGAAGTGCCCGCACCGCCCTCGCGAAAGCGGCGTACCCCGCCGCCTCCGCGAGGGGCCGCAGGGAGGAACGCAGGGCGCGCACCTCGGACCGGAGCCGGGCGAGCTGGGCCGCGCGACCGTCATCCCCCCTATCGGGATCCTCCGCCGGACGGCGGCTCCGCGGAGGCCGGGTCAGCCGCGATTCCCAATCGGACCCGGAAACGATCAGGAGCTCCTTCGAAAGAAGGTCCCACAGGTCGGGCCGCGCGGCGATACCGTCCTCCCCCCCGGCGAAACGACGATAGGGAGACGAGAGGACGTCGATCACTTCCCGACGCGGGAAATCATCCCGCGCGACCGCGATCATCCGAAGGAGAAGCCGCACGAGGGGGACGGAAGAGAGAGGGACATCGAGGCGCCCCGCCGTGTCGATGCCGTACTCCGCGGCGATCCGTTCCCAGTCGGCCGCCATTTCGGGAGTCACCTTCCTCGCGACGAGAAAAACGGAAGCCGCGGGAGAAGCGTCGAGCCAGGAACGGACCCGCCGGGCGGCGAGCCGCATCTCCCCTTCCGCGTGGGGAGCGGAGAGGACGGCGAACGGCGCGGGCTCCGTTTCCGCGGGCGGGGTGGGGGAGAAGATCCGCTCGCGCACCGACGCGATCCCGGCGGAAGGGACATCGGCCAGAAATTCCACGTTTCCCTCGAAGGCGGCACGCAGACGATCCCACGCCCTGGCGGCGTACAGGAACGAAGGACGGAGGGTCCCTCCGCCGTCGAAAAGGCCGGGGAAATAGACCTCGTCCAGCAGGCCCGAAGAGAGGAGCCGCTCGACCAGCATCCACTGAAGCCGGGTGAAATCGTAGAAACCGTACAAGGTCGCGCGGAACGGGTAGCCGGGCTGCTCGAAACCCGCCACCGCCTCCCGGAAGATCCGGCGTCGCGTCTCCCCCCCCATCGCCCGGATCTTCCGGCCCACGTTCGCCCGCAGCCGCCGCCACTCCGCCCACCGCGCCGCCTTTCGGACGTCTCCCCGATCCTTCGCCGTCCTTTCGGTCAACGCGAGCTCCGCGTCCCCCACGCACCCTTCCTCGAGGTCGGAAAGGGTGCGGGCGAGAGCGGGGATGAAGCCGGGCGTCCCGGAGATCCCCCCGAAATCCCCGGCCCCCGAGGCGTACGTTTCCCGGACCGCCGCGAGGATCGCCGCCGCCATCCTCGCCGGAGGGAGCTCCGCCGGGAAGATCCCCCGGTGCTTCAACAGGCGCACGGCGAAGTCGTACAGCGTCATCACCGAAGCGCCGGCGTAGACGGAGGCGTCGCCGGGACCGGACGCCAGGCGCTTCAGGAGGTGCTCCCGGAGTTCGTTGGACGGCACGAGGAGAACGTGCTCCCGCCCCGGGTCCCGCCCGGCGCGGCCGAAATATTGCCGGATCATCCGTTCCTCGAGCGCGGGGAACGGTCCGGCGTAGAGTCGCGAGATGGCGGGGAGCCGGTCCGGCATACTCCCCATTGTATCCCCGCACCCGGTCTTGTCATCCTCGACTCCGCAGGTGAAAATGGATGCGGAGGAACCGCGAATGCCTTTATCCGGGAAGGAACACACTCGCGCGCAGTTCGGCCGGGTGGCGTCGAAATACCGGTGCAGCGCCGACCACACGGACAAGGAGGACCTCGATCTTCTCTTCATGGGGCTCGCCCTCGATCCGGCGCACCGGGTCCTCGACGTTGCGACGGGAGGCGGCCACACCGCGACGGCGCTCGCCGAGCGATCGGGCCGGGTGGTGGCGTCGGACCTGACCCCCTCCATGCTTCGGGAGGCGCGGGTCCTGGCCGCGGAGCTTCGGGCGGAGAACGTGGTCTTCGCGGCCGCCGACGCCGAGGCGCTCCCGTTCCGGGACGCCGCATTCGACCGGGTGACGTGCCGCATCGCGCCGCACCATTTCCCCGACATCCGGTCCGCGCTGGCCGAGATGGCCCGGGTGATGCGCCCCGGCGGGCGGATCGGCATCATCGACAGCGTTGTCCCCTGTGAACCGTCCCTCGACGCCTTCCTGAACGGGGTCGAGAAGGTGCGCGACCCGTCGCACGTGCGCAGCTACCGCGTGGAGGAGTGGCTCGAGCTCCTCGGGGGAGCGGGACTTCTTCTCCTGCAGGCCGCCTCCTTGTGGAAAACACACGCCTTCCCCGAATGGGTGGCGCGAACGGGCCGTCCCAAGGCGGTGCAACGGGAGGTCGAGTCGATCTTCCTCTCCGCCTTTCCGCTCGCGAGGGAGAAGTTCCGCATCCACACCGATGGGGGCCGGGTCGTCTCCTATTCCGACGAGAAAGCGATCTTCGTCGTGAAGAAGCCCGGGGAGGCGCCCGCCTCCTGACGCCGCTTCCTCGCCGCGACGCAACCCGCGGCGTCAAGCGGCCACGGCCCTCAATACGATGCAAAATCCCGACAACCTCACCAACACCCGGATCTTCGTTCCCGCAATGGATTGTCCCGACGAGGAGAAGGAGATCCGCGCCGCCCTCTCGAGGCTTGCCGCCGTCGAGTCGCTGACGTTCCATCTCTTCTCACGGCAAGTCGAGGTGCGTCACCGGGGGGAGGTGGAGCCGGTCCTCGACGCCCTCCGCCGGATCGGGATGGAGGGTCGTCCGCTGGACGACGCGCTGCGCCGGGCGGAACTCCCCTCGTCGGACAAGGGGCCCCGGAACACCTTCCTCCTTTCCGGTGCGACCCTGCTTCTCGGCACAGGGGCGCTGATCTTCTTTCCCGGGGAATCCCTGGCCCCCCTCCTCTTTCTCGCTTCGATCCTCCTTGGCGGCGCACCGGTGGCGATGCGGGGGATCCGGGAGGTGCGGAACCGGTCCCTCGGGATGAACGCCCTGATGACGATCTCGATCGGCGGCGCAACCCTCCTCGGGGATCGGGCAGAGGCGGCCGTCGTGGTGACTCTCTTCGCCCTCGCGAACACGCTGGAAGCGCGCAGCCTCGACCGCGCCCGCCGCGCCACCGCCGATCTGTTCGCCTCGTCCCCGGAGCGGGCCGTCGTCCGAATCGGCGGTCCGGGGGGCGAGGAACGGATCGTCCCCGCCGATGAGGTCCGTACCGGGGACATTCTGGTGGTCCGACCCGGGGAGCGCGTCCCGGTGGACGCATTGGTCCGTCAGGGCGCCTCGGATGTCAACGAATCGATCCTCACGGGCGAGTCGGCGCCAGTGGAGAAAAAGGAGGGGGAGGAACTGTTCGCCGGCACGGTGAACGGACTGGGCCTCCTGATCGCCGAGGCGACGCGTCCGCTGTCCGATTCCACCTACGCCCGGATCCTGCTCCGGGTGGAGGAGGCGCAGGCGGAAAAGGCCCCCGTGCAGACGTTCATGGAGCGGTTCGCCGCCGCGTACACCCCGTCGGTTCTGGGCATCGCCGTCCTCGTGGCGGCGGTTCCCCCCCTGCTGGGTTGGGGCCCCGCGCTCGACTGGGCGTACAGGGCGCTGGTGATGCTCGTGATCGCCTGCCCGTGCGCGATCGTCCTTGCCGCTCCCGTCGTCACCCTCTCCGCCCTCACGTGCGCAACGCGGGAGGGGATCCTCGTCAAGGGTGCAAGGCACCTCGAAGCGATGGGGACGATCCGTGCGGTGGCGTTCGACAAGACGGGAACGCTTACGCGGGGAAAGCTCCGTGTGACCCGGGTGAGGGCGGCGGACGGGTGGACGGAAGAGGAGGTACTCCGGGTCGCGGGTGCGGTCGAGGCGGCCTCGGCACACCCCGCCGCGGTGGCGATCCGCCGGGAGGCTTTGCATCGGGGCGTGGCCTCGGCGGCGCGAGGGACCCTCGCCCGGACGTTCGCGCCCGTGGAAGGGCAGGGCATTGCCGCCGAAGTGGAGGGGAGGAAGATCTTCGTCGGAAACCGGAGGATGTTCGAGACGATGGGGCTTGGCGGCGACGCACTCGACCGGCTCCTCGGACACGGAGGGAGCGCGGCGCCGTCGATCGCGATCGTCGGGATGCGGGATACCCTTGTCGGGGCGGTGGAGATGGAGGACGAACTTCGCCCCGAAGCGCCGGAGGCGGTCCGGGCGTTGCGGGATCTCGGTGTGGCGCACATCGTCCTGCTCACGGGGGACAACGCGAAGGCCGCACGGAAAGCCGGAACGGCGGCCGGCATCGACTTCGTGGAGCACGGCCTGCTGCCCGAGGACAAGCTCGCGCGGATCCGGGACCTCATCGCCTCCCATGGCTCGACGGCGATGGTGGGCGACGGGGTGAACGACGCACCGTCCCTGGCCCTGTCCACCGTCGGCGTGGCGATCGCTGCGGCGGGTTCTCCGGCCGCGATGGAAACGGCGGACGTTGCGCTCATGACGGGTGATCTGCGCAGGATCCCCTCGGCGGTCGTGCTCGGGCGGCGCATGGTGTCCCTCGTGCGGCAGAACGTCGTCGCTTCCCTTGCCATCAAGGCGGTTTTCCTCGCGATGGCGGTGTCCGGATACGCATCCTTGTGGATGGCGGTGCTGGCGGATATGGGAACCACGCTGCTGGTGATATTCAACGGGCTGCGTCTGTTGCGCGTCCGCAGGTCACATGCCCAGGGGGTCTGATGGAACGCGCGAAACTCCACCGGAACGTCGTCGCTCTCGGGCTGGTGAGCCTGTTCACCGATCTTTCGAGCGAGATGATCTACCCCCTCCTGCCGGTCTTCCTCACCGTCACCCTGGGCGCCGGTCCCGCCGCCCTCGGGCTGATCGAGGGGGTGGCGGAGACGACGGCGAGCCTGCTCAAGCTCTTTTCCGGCGCATGGTCCGACCGGAGCGGGAGGAAGAAGCCGCTGGTTCTCGTCGGGTACGGCCTCTCCACACTTGCCCGGCCGCTCGTGGGGTTCGCGACCGGATGGGGACACATCCTCGCCGTGCGGTTCTGCGACCGGATCGGGAAAGGGGTGCGGACCTCGCCGAGGGACGCGCTGGTCGCCGCGTACGTCCCCGCCGCCCAGCGGGGAAAGGCGTTCGGGCTGCAGCGGGCGATGGACCACCTCGGAGCGGTGCTCGGGCCCGTGGCGGCGTTCCTCCTCCTGGCGGGCGGGATCTCCCTCCGATCCGTCTTCCTCCTGTCGATCGTTCCGGGCCTGGCCGCCGTCGCCGTCCTCGCGTTCCTGGTCCGGGACGTCCCGGCGACCGTTGCGGCGCCCCACGCGGGGAGCGTGCTGGACCGCGACGTACTTTCGCCGGAATTCCGCCGGTACCTCCTCGTCGTGGGCCTGTTCACCCTCGGGAACGCGAGCGACGCCTTCCTCATCCTGCGGGCCGTGGACGCCGGCGTGCCGGCGCGGTACGTCCCGCTGCTGTGGGGGGCGTTCCACGTGGTCAAATCGTCCCTCTCCGTCCCCGCCGGCGCCCTCTCGGACCATATCCCCCGGAAGTGGGTGGTGGCGGCCGGCTGGTGCGTGTACGCCGCCTGCTACGCGGCCTTCTCCGTCGTGCGCGGAGCGACCGCGACGGTCGCCGTCTTCCTGCTGTACGGGCTCTACGCGGCGGCGTGCGAGGGCGCCGAGCGGGCGATGGTGGCCGATTTCGTCCCGGCCGACCGGAGGGGCACGGCGTTCGGCTGGTTCCACCTCGTCACCGGGATCTGCGCCCTCCCCGCGAGCGTCCTCTTCGGCCTCCTGTGGAACGCGTACGGCGCCGCCGCGGCCTTCGGCGTCAGCGCAGGACTCGCCCTCCTCGCCGCGACGCTCCTGCTCCTCCTGCGCCCGGAAAAATATGAGAGAATCCGATAAGAATCGGCAAAAGAGGGAAGGGCGATGAGGGAGCAGGAGAGCGACCCCGTGCCGCGGGGCTGGACGGGCGGAGCCGCCTGGAAAGGGGCGGGGATGTCCCTCCTCCTGCACCTCTTCGTCGGAACGGCGATGATCTTCGGGCTCTCCGGCCCTCCGAAGGGGCCCCCGCAGGTGATCGACCTCACCCTGCTGCCCCCCGCCGGGATCGCCCGGCGCCCGGTCCCGCCCCCCCTTCCTGCCGCCGTGAAACCGTTACGGGTCGACCGGACGGACGTATCCCCGGAACCGCCCGACCTTCCCGCCCCGAATCCCGTCGCGAACCCGCCCGAAGCGACCGAGCCGGCGAGCCCGTCCGCGGCGGCTGCGAAAATGGACGCTCCCGCTCCCGGATCTCCGCACGCCCTTGCCGCCGCCCCGGTCCCGATGAGCCGGGATCCCGGCAAGGCATCCACCTGGGGTCCGCCCGGAGTATCGGTCTCAGGACCTCCCGCAACGAATTTCGCCTGGATCCGCGACGCCATCCAGAACGCGATCGCCTACCCGGCAACGGCGCGCAGGATGGGGTGGGAGGGGAAGGTCGTGGTGGCCTTCCAACTCCTCCCGGACGGCTCGGTCCGGGATGTGCGGGTCGTGCAAGGCTCGGGGCACGCCGCTCTGGACCGGGGAGCGATCGACGCGGTCCGAAACGCCTCCCCGTTCCCCCGGTTCCCCGTCGAGGCGGAGGTCATCACCCCGGTCGTCTACCGGCTGACGACGCGTTGACTCGAAAACGGTAAAGAATTCTGCAGGTTCTTCCGATGAAACCCATCGTCCCCCCGCAACGGCAAGGGGATCCGTAAATTGACCACCAGGGGGAGCACGGCGTGACGTTGCTGACCGATCTCATCGTCCGGAACGAGGACCTCCTGCTCTCGCAGGTCCTCTCCCTCGCCGAGGCGAACGGATATTTCCGGTTCGTTCCCGGGACTCCCGAGGAGTGGCGTGCCGCGCTCCGCGGGCTGTCCGGTTCCCTGCTCCAGGCGTTCCGCTCCGACCCCTCCCCTCCCTCGCTCGCCGCCGACGACATCGGCCGGGAGGACGGACTCTCCGCGTTCGGCGTCGTCGAGGCGCGCAAACGGCGCCGCGAGGGGATGCCTCCCGCGATCTTCCTGGGACTCGTCAAGTTCTTTCGCCGGGCGTACCTCGACCTGGTCCGGTCCGCCGGGCTCCCGTGCGGGGAGGAGGAGGGATACCTCCGGTACATCGAGCGATTCTTCGACCGGAACGAAGTCGCCGTCTGCGCGTCGTGGACCACGGAGATCGAATCCGGGCGGCTCGCGGAACTCCGGCAGGAGCACGACGAACTCTCCCGCGTCTACCGCCTGGTCGTGACGGCCAAGAAGGAGTGGGAGGGGACGATCGACCGCGTCGACGACATGCTCTTCCTGGCCGATCCGGCCCGCCGGATCCGGCGGTGCAACCGGACGTTCCGGGAGTTCATCGGGCGGTCGTACGCGGAGATCCTCGGGCAGCCGTTCGACCGGCTCCTTTCGGAAGCCGGCGTCGACGTGGAGCCCTCCTTCGATCGACCGGTGGAATGCTTCCACGAGCGGACCGGGAAATGGTTCGTGGTCAGCCACTACCCGTACGAGGAGGTCTCCGGCGGCGGGACCCGGTCGACGATCGTCACGATCCACGACTCGACGGAGGTGAAGAAGGCCGCCGGGGAGTTGACCCGCCAGAATCTCCGGCTGAACGATGCGCTCGCAGCGCTCAAGCGCAGCCAGGCCAAGGTCCTCCACCAGGAGAAGATGGCGTCGATCGGGCAGCTCGCGGCGGGCGTGGCCCACGAGATCAACAACCCGATCGGCTTCATCAACAGCAATCTCTCCACCCTCGGGAAATATCTGTCGCGCCTCTCGGGGTTCCTCGCCGTCCAGTCCGAGTGCATCGCCGCCGGCGCTCCGCCGGAGCAGGCCGAATCGGTCCGGCGGCAGCAGGCCAGCCTCAAGATCGACTACATCGTGAAGGATCTCGAAGACCTGGTCCGCGAATCGCTGGAGGGGGCGGAGCGCGTGCGAAGCATCGTTGCGGACCTCAAGAGCTTCTCGCGCGTGGACGAAAGCGAATACAAGCAGGCCGACCTCAACGAGTGCATCCGGAGCACGATCAACATCGTCTGGAACGAGATCAAGTACAAGGCGACCCTCAAGAAGGAACTGGGGGAGATCCCGCGAACCCGATGCTACCCCCAGCAGATGAACCAGGTCTTCATGAACCTGCTGGTCAACGCGGCGCACGCCATCGAACTGCAGGGGGTCATCACCGTCCGGTCCTGGGAGGAGGAAGGGTACGCCTGCATCTCCGTCGCCGACACGGGACGGGGGATCCCGGAAGGGAACCTGGACCGGATCTTCGAGCCCTTCTTCACCACGAAGAAGGTCGGCGAGGGAACGGGGCTGGGACTGAGCATCACCTACGACATCGTGAAGAAGCACAACGGGGAGATCACCGTGCGGAGCGAACCCGGAAAGGGGACGGTCTTCACCGTGCGGATCCCCGTGGTGGAGGAGATCTGACGATGGGAGAACCGACCCGCATCCTTTGCATCGACGACGAGCAGAACGTCCTCCGGTCGCTCACGCGCCTTTTCCTCGACGACCCCTACGAGATCCTGACGGCCCCCTCCGCGGCCGAGGGGCTTCTGATCCTCGCCCAGTCCGGTACCGTTCCCGTCGTAATCTCCGACTACCGGATGCCGGGGATGAACGGCGTGGAGTTCCTCGGCGAGGTGCGGAAACGATGGCCCGATACGGTCCGCATCGTCCTGTCGGGATACGCGGACACGGGCGCGATCGTCTCCGCCATCAACGAGGGGCAGATCTACCGGTTCGTCGCGAAGCCGTTGAACGACGACGAACTCCGGGTCACCGTCGCCAACGCCCTCGAACGGTACGAACTCGAGCGGAAGTACCACGAACTCGCGGAGGAGCTCCGGCGGAAGAACGACGAATCGACGGCGCTCAACCGGGACCTCGAGCGGCGCGTGGCGGAGCGAACGGGAGCGCTGACGACGCAGAACCGGCTGCTGACCGAGTCTCTCGGGATCCTCGACAACCTCCCGATGGCCATCGTGGGGATGGACCCGCAGGGGACCGTCTTCCAGTGCAACCGGAAAGGGATGGTCTGTTTCGGGAGCCGCATCGGACCGGTCATCGGTGCGAACCGCCGCGACGTCCTGACCGAGGCCCAGAACCGGCTGGTGGACGAAGTCCTCGAGAAGAGCCGGGAGGCGGGAAACGGAAGCGCCTCCGCCTTCGACGGGGTGCATCAGGCGGTCCTCGAGCGGAATCCGTACGCTGCCGACTGCGTGATCCTCGTCGTGCACGAGGTGTCCTCCGGTGGATAATGCGGTGCTTCTCGTCGTCGACGAGGCGAACATCCTGAACGCGCTGGCGCGACTGTTCCTGGACCGGGACGTGCGGGTCCTGCGCGCCGGGAACGGGGAGGAAGCGCTCGGGATCGTGCGGAGGGAGCCGGTGGCGGTCATCGTCTCCGACAACCTCATGCCCGGGATGCGCGGCGTCGAACTGCTCTCCCGTGTGCGGGATTTCTCGCCCGATACCGTGAGGATTCTCCTCACCGGGTACGCCGACCTGCCCACCGCGATCGAGGCGATCGACCGGGGGGAGGTGTTCCGCTTCCACGTAAAGCCGTGGGTGGACGAGGAGATCCTCCGCACCGTCGACGAGGGGGTCCGGCGGTACCAGCTGGTCCGTTCCCTGCGTCACGGGGACGAAGCCGCCCTGCGATCGATCGCCCAGACGATCGAGCTGAAGGACCCGTACACCCGGGGACATTGCGACCGCGTGGCGGAGTATGCGCTGACGATCGCGGGATCGCTGCGTCTTTCCGAGGGGACGCTACGGGCGATCAAGCACGGGAGCTGGCTCCACGACTGCGGAAAGATCGGCGTCCCGGAGACGATCCTCAATTGCCCGGGGAAGCTGTCCGCGGCGGATTTCGAGGTGGTAAAGAAGCATCCGGTGTGGGGCGCCGAAGTCGGGCGGCAGGCGAACCTTCCCGAGGAGGTCATCAACATCCTCCTCTACCACCACGAACGATTCGACGGCCGGGGGTACCCCACGGGCGCGAAGGGAACGGAGATCCCGATCGAGGCGCGGATCGTGGCGGCCGCGGACGTCTTCGACGCGATGTCGACCGATCGGCCGTACGCCAAGGGGTACGACCGGGCGGAGGCGATGCGCGTGATGGGGGTGCTCCGGGGAGCGGCCCTCGATCCGAAGCTGGTCGACATCTTCCTGGCGGAGCTCACCCCATGATCGAATACGACTCCGGTGGAGCCGGAGTGGACGCACTGCGCGCTCTGCGGAAAGGAATCGCCGACCGGGACGCCGTGAGCGATCGGACTCCTCAAGACCCCCAGCGGGCCAGGGGCGGGGCGCCCGGGGATTCGATCACCCGGAGGAGGAAGGGGCGGCGACCCGGCATCCCGCTGAAGCGCATGTCGTAGAAGGTCACCTCGGTGCGGCCGTGGTCCGTGGTGACATGCACCGCGGGGAAACGGGCGAACCAGAGATACGTCTTCACGTCCGACAACCCGAGCATGGCGCGGACCGCCGGGACATCGGTGCCCCGCGGCTCCTGCTGTTTCCACTCCAGCGACCCCGACAGCGGGTCGATCTCCGCCCGCCGGAACGACTTCCCATCGTCCACGAACCCGTTCCACGCAAAGGGTCCCGCGGGAAACGGAACCGCCCCCCCCTCCACCGCGGCCCGGCTTCCGGAAAAGGATTCCTCCGCCGGAGACGCGGCGGCAGGAGTCGCGAACCCGAGCCGGACGATGGAGGGAAGCGCGACGAAAGGAAGCCGCGGGAGCGCCGACGCGGCGTCCACGCGGATCCCCGACCGGACGGCGGCGTCCCGCACGAGGTCCACCGCGCGACCGTGGAGCAGCGCCGCGATCCCGACGTAGGCCACGAGGGAAGCCACCGCGACGCGCGCGCGACCGGCCCTGCCGCCCCGGGACCCGACGATCCCGGCGATGACGATTCCGGTGAAAAAAAGGTCCACGACGAAGAGGAGATCCAGCGACAGCCGTGCGTCGGAGAACGGCTGGAGGACCTGCGTCCCGAAGGCGTTCAGGAGATCGAGCACGACGTGGGAGACCTGGCCGGCGAGCGCCAGCAGGAACGGTCGCTTCGGGTCCTTCCACTTCCCGAACCGAACGAGCAGGAGCGCCAAAACAAGGGAAGAAACGGAGATTCCGAGAAGCGAATGGGACAACCCGCGGTGGACGCGAAGGTACAGCTCGCTCCCCAGGAGCGACGCGACGTGATCGACATCGGGGAGAACGGACCCGAGGACGACGACGGACGTGGCGATCGCCGGGTGCTCCCCTTTCCACTCGTCCGGAAGCGCCCGCGCGACGAGCCAGCCGGTCAGGCCATGCGTAACCGTGTCCATATCAGATCATCATCAGATCATCCCCCGCGGGTCGAGGATCCGGTCGATCTCGTCCGCGGGGAGAACCCCTTTCTCCATCAGCAATTTCCGGATCGTCTTCCCCCCGTGGTACGCCTCGTGGGCAAGCTCCGCCGCCTTGTCGTACCCGATCCGCACCGCCAGCGGCGTAACCATCGCGAGACTCTGCTCGATCAGCTCCGCGCACCGATTCCGGTTCGGCTCGATCCCGGCGACGCACCTTGAAGCGAGCATCGTCGACGACGCGGCAAGGAGCCCGATCGATTCGAGCAGGTTGCGCGCCATCACCGGCTGCATCACGTTCAGTTCGAGCACCCCCAGCCCACCGCCGAGGGTCACCGCCGCGTCGTTTCCCACCACCTGCGCCGCCACCTGGATCGTCACCTCGAGGATCACCGGGTTGACCTTCCCCGGCATGATGGAGGAGCCGGGTTGCAACGACGGCAGGGAGATCTCGCCGATCCCGCACCGGGGGCCCGACGACAGGAGCCGCAGGTCGTGGGCGATCTTCATCAGGGACGCCGCCACGCCCTTCAGCGCGCCGCTGGCCGCCACGAGCGAATCCTGCGCCCCCATCGCCTCGAACCGGTTCTCCGCCGCGCGGAACGGTATCCCGGTGGCGCGGGCGATCTCGGCGATCGTCCGCGCGGCGAACTCCGGATGGGCGTTCAATCCCGTCCCGACGGCGGTGCCGCCGAGCGGCAGCTCCTCGAGGTCCGCGAACGTCGCCCGGACACGACGGATCCCGTGGTCGACCTGGGAGGCGTACCCGGAGAACTCCTGCCCCAGCGTCACCGGGACAGCGTCCTGCAGATGGGTTCTCCCGATCTTCAGGACATCGGAGAACTCCGCCGCCTTCCCGGAGAGGGCGTCCCGCAGCGCGGCGAGCGCCGGGAGAAGCCGGTCGGAAAGTTCCCGCCGCGCCGCGATCCGGATCGCCGACGGGATCACGTCGTTGCTCGACTGGCACCGGTTCGCGTGGTCGTTCGGATGGACCGGGTCGTTCCCACCCAACGGCTTCCCGAGCAGCTCGTTCGCCCGGTTCGCCAGGACCTCGTTCACGTTCATGTTCGTGGAGGTGCCGGATCCGGTCTGGAAGACATCGACCACGAACTGGTCGTCGAACTTGCCCTCGAGGACCTCCCGGGCGGCGCGGGAGATCGCCTCCGCCAGGGGAGTCGGGAGGATCCCCAGCCCCGCGTTGACCTCCGCCGCCAGCCCTTTCACCAGGGCGACGGCGTGGACCACGGGCATCGGCATCCCTTCCCCGCTCACGGGGAAATTTTCCATCGCCCGCTGCGACTGGGCGCCGTAATACGCCTTCGCGGGGACGCGCACCTCCCCCATCGAATCCTTTTCGACCCGGTACGTCGCCGTCATCGCTTCCACCCTTGGCGGAGGACACTCCTTCCCGCAGTGGGGGGACACGCCTTCCCTTTGTCCCGCGTCTGAACCAGGAATGTCCCCCCCGGCAGGAATGTCCCCCTTTACACACTAATGTTTGACTCCGTGCGAACCGCCCCGGATTCGGGACGTACCGCATCGGCCCCGCCTACTCTTCCTCCTCCCGGATCGGCTCGAACTGCTCCTTTTCCGGGGAGTAGCGGAACACCGTCCCCGTGCCGATCTCGAAGTACCAGGCGTGGACGTGGAGACGCCCTTCGCGCGCCGCTGCCTGGACGACCGGGTACGTCCGCAGGTTCTCCATCTGGAGGAGGACGTTCTCCTCGGCGGTGATCTCGTACCGTTCCTCCCGGGACCGGTCCGGGTAGTTGGCCGCCACCACCGCCATCGTCCGGTCCCCATGGCGCAGCCACTGGCCGATGTGGGGGGTCGCCGCGAACAGATCCCGATCCTTGTAGAGCGCCTTCATCGCCCCGCAGTCGGAGTGCCCGCAGACGATGATGTCCCGCACCTCCAGGTGCTCGACGGCGTACTCCACCGCCGCCGCCACGCCGGTCCCCTCGAGGGGGTTTTCCGAGTACGGAGGGACGAAGTTCCCGATGTTTTGGACGATGAAGAGGTCCCCCGGCTGCCCGTGCGTGATCGTGACGGGGTCGACCCGGGCGTCGGAGCAGGTGATGAACAGCGCCTCGGGGAACTGTCCGTGCTCCGCCAGCCGCCGGTACAGCTCCCGGTTCGCGCTCCAGTACCGCTTCTGGAACCGGTGGATCCCCGCGATCAGCTTTCGCATGGAGCAGATTCCTCCCCGCCGGGATTTTCAAAGATGATACACGGTTTCAATATGCCGTCCCCGGTATTTTTCCCTTCTTGACCTGCATCAATGCGGGGGGAATGATATCCGCATACCATTCTCCCGATTCGATATGAATTCGCGGCGTGGCGGGAGCAACCAGACCAGATGCCGGCGGCGACCCCGCCGCCGGGACAAACGGAGGGGACGGATGACCAAGAAGATCGCCTTCTGGATTTTCCTGATCGGCACGCTTTCCTCGGCGGCCGTGTTCCTCGGCGCCACCTACGACACCCACCGGCAGGTGGGGGCGCTGACGAACGTGGACAAGCTGTCCGACCAGGTCGTGGCCGGGAAACGGGCGTTCGAGAAGTACAACTGCAACGACTGCCACACGATCCTGGGCTTCGGCGGCTACTACGCGCCGGACCTGACGAAGGTGGTCCAGCGGGTCGGCGAGGAAGGGATCCGGTACCGGGTGAAGTCGCCCGAGATCGCGTTCGCCGACTCCCCGCGGAAGATGCCGAACCAGCGCGTCACCGACCAGGAGATCACCGACCTCGTCGCCTTCTTCAAGTGGGTCGGCGAGATCAACAACAACGACTGGCCTCCGCAGGACAGCAAAAAGCGCCTCTCGAGGGGCGAGCAGATGATGGTCGCGAAGGTCGGGGTGTCGCCCGGCGCCGCCGTATTCCAGACGAAGGGGTGCATGAACTGCCACGCCCTCAAGGGGACGGGGGGTACGTTCGGGCCTGCGCTCGACACGATCGGTGCGGGGATGACGGCGGAGGAGATCGGGAAGTACGTCCGCGACCCCAAGGGCGTCGACCCGAACTCGAAGATGCCTCCGCAGAAGGACAACCTCACCGAGCGGGAACTGGAAGAAGTCGCCAGGTTCCTCGCGACCCTGAAATAAGGAGGCCACGATGGAATACCGCTCCCAGAAGATCGCCTACTGGTACTTCGCCGCCGCGCTCCCGCTGTTCGTCCTCCAGGTCCTGGTGGGGCTGTGGCTGGCGGCCAACTACACCTTCACCATCCCGCAGTCGATCGTGAACGTCTTCCCGTTCTCGACGGCGCGCGCGATCCACACGAACCTCCTCGTCCTGTGGATGCTCCTGGGCTTCATGGGCGGCACCTACTACATCATCCCCGAGGAGACGAAGTCCGAGCTCTACTCCACCAACCTCGCCTGGTTCCAGCTGATCGCCCTGCTCGCCACGGGCGTGACCGCCATCGTGGGGTTCCTTTTCGGGTGGACGCAGGGGCGGCCGCTCCTGGAGATCCCGATGCCGCTCGACGTCGTCGTCGTCATCGGCGCGCTCGTCTTCCTGTTCAACGTCGCAATGACGATGATCAAGGCGAAGAACTGGACGGCGATCCAGGGGACGCTGCTCGGGGGGCTGGTCTTCCTCGCCCTGCTGTATCTCTTCGGCATGCCCTTCTACCGGAACCTCGTCATCGACTGGTACTACTGGTGGTGGGTGATCCACCTGTGGGTGGAGGGCGCGTGGGAGCTGGTCACCGCGTCGATCTTCGCCTTCGTCCTGATGAAGCTCACCGGCGTGGAGCGCCAGGTGGTGGAGAAGTGGCTCTACGTCGAGATCGGGCTGTTCCTCTTCACCGGGCTGGCCGGGACCGGGCACCACTACTACTGGATCGGCGCGCCGAAGTACTGGCTGTGGATCGGGGGAATCTTCTCGGCCCTCGAGCCGCTGCCGATCCTCCTGATGGTGATCGACACGATGCACCACGTGAAGGAGCGGCAGGAGAAGATCGTCAACCCCCTCACGTGGACGTACGCCATCGGCTGCGCGGTGCTGCACTTCATCGGCGCCGGCGTGTTCGGGTTCGCACACACGCTGCCGCAGATCAACTACTACACCCACGGCTCCCAGGTCACCGTGTCGCACGGCCACCTCGCGTTCTTCGGCGCCTACGCGCTGCTGAACCTGATGACGTTCTACTTCGCGATGCCGAGGATGAAGGGGATCGCGGAGTACGACGACCGCCTGGGGAAGATCGGCTTCTGGACGATGTGCTCCGCCATGATGATCATGGGGCTGACCTTCGGCGTGGCGGGGGTGCTGCAAAGTTACATCGAGCGGGTGCTCGGCATGGGGTACATGGTCGCCCAGGGGTACATGCGGCTCTGGATGGGGGTCACCATGGTGGCGGGCGTCTTCTTCCTCGGCGGACTGCTCACCACCGTGTTCGACCTCTTCACGTTGCGGCCGGCGAAGGCGCGGGCGTAATCGGGACTCCCGCTTCGGCTGCGTCGCCTCGGAGGGCGGGGCTCCGTTCGTGGCTCGCCGTGCGATGAACCTGCACGGCTGCGCTTTACCTCACTGCGCCCCCCCTCCTGCGGCGACTCCGCCGGACCCTCCCGTTGCGTGCGCCTGCCGTGGGGACCGGAGCCCTTGACGCCCGTCAAGGACTCCGATCCCCCGGATCCCGCACAATCATCTTAAGGAACGGGGAGATCCCGGATCCGGTACACTACTCGACAGAGGGAAAACCATGGATCGTTACACGAAAGGCTTCGTCGTTGCGTCGCTCGTCTACTTCTTCCTCGCCGCCGTCCTCGGGATCTGGATGGGGGGAACGGCTTCGGCGGGATGGGTGCAGTTCGCCCACGTCCACTTCAACCTGCTGGGCTTCATGTCGATGATGATCTACGGGGTCGGATACTTCATCCTCCCGCGCTTCAACGGGCGGACGCTGCGCTGGCCCTCGTGGGTCCCCGTCCACTTCTTCGTCGCCAACATCGGGCTGGTCGGGATGGTTGCCACCGCGCCTTCGATACCGTCCGCGGGCTTCGTCTTCTTCTCGGCCCTCTCCGTCATCTCGGCGGGGATGTTCGCCGTGAACCTCGGGGCGACGATGCTGATGGAGCCGAAAGCGGAAGAGGAGGAAGCCTCCTCCGCACCGGAAGCAGTTCCCCCCGCGGCCGCTTCCGGCGCTTCGGAGGCTGCACCACCGCCCGCCGCGCCGAAGATCGACCCGGACACGCGGGTGGGCGAGATCCTCACCCGGTGGCCGCAGACCGTGGACGTCTTCGTGGGGCACGGCTTCGCCTCCCTCGGGAACCCGGAGCACCGCGAGCAGGTGAAGCAGATCCCCATCACGCTGCGGATGGCGTGCCAGCGGCACAACGTGGACCTCGACTACATGATGTCCGAACTGAACGAGACGATTTCGCCCGCCTTCGCACCGGAAGCCGTTTCCTCCGCTGCCGCTTCCGGCGTTTCGGAGGGTAAACCCGCGGCAGGGAAGGCGAAGAAGGGGATACTCTCCCGGGGGGAGACGATCGGGGCGGACCACATCCTCGGGGAGATCCTCGGGGCGTACCCCGAGACGGAGAAGGTGTTCCGGAAATATTACGGCGACGGCTGCTTCTCCTGCCCCGGGCAGGCGACGGAGTCGGTGAAGCAGAGCGCGATGATGCACAACGTGAGCGAAAAGCAGCTCCTGACGGAGCTCAACCGCGCCGCGGGGTTCTGAACCCAGGGAGGCCGCCCCACTACGAGCTTCGCGCTGGTGGGGTACCCCCGCAACCGGAAAAAGGGGGGGCAATGACGCTGATCGACCGGATGCAGGAACTGCTGGAAGCGGAGCGCGCGGGGGTGAAGTGCCTCAACGTGATGGCGGACCAGGCGTCGGACCTGGAGAAGAAGGAGCTGTTCGCCCTCTTCCGGAACGACGAGGGGAAATTCTGCGCCGGCTTGTTCGGGTTCCTCCAGGCCCGCGCCGCTTCCCCCACGACGAACGTCGGCGCGTTCGCGGACAAGGTGATCGCCCTGCCGACGGAGGCCGAGCGGGTCGCGCTCCTCATCCGGGGGCAGTCGTGGGTCGTCCGCAAGATCGACGAGCTCCCCCCCGCGGAGCTGCGCCCGGAGGAGAAGGCGTTCTTCGTCGACATGCGGGAAGCGCACGTCGTAAATATCGAGAAGTGCAGGAAGTACGTATAATGCCTGAGTGTCCCGCGGAACGGAGGTAACGCGATGCACGTGGGGAACTGGAAGGACGTCGAGGGGAAGGCGGTCACCGAGGCGGGGGCGGACGGAGTCACGATCCGCGTCCTGATGGGGGACAATGTCGGGGCGCCGAACTTCACGACCCGCCACTTCGAGGTGGCGCCGGGCGGCCACACGCCGTTCCACGCCCACGCGTGGGAGCACGAGGTGGTCGTCCTCTCGGGGAAGGGGAAGGTGAAGCGGAAGGACGGCGAGACGGACGTCGGGCCGGGAAGCTTCGTCTTCGTCCCGCCGGACGAGGAGCACGCCTTCGCCAACGTCGGGGCGGAGACCTTCTCCTTCCTGTGCGCCATCCCTGCGACGAAGGTGTGCCTGAGGTAGTTCGAACCGGGAGCAGGCCCCGCAAAGCGCGACCTTACGCCGCCCTCCCCTTCCGGGATGACTTCCCGAGAGCGGCTTTTTTCAGCGCCTCGTTGATCCTGCTCTGCCATCCGGGACCGGTCGCCCTGTAATGGGCGAGCACCTCCGCATCGACGCGGAGGGAAATCTTCTTTTTCACCGGCGCGTGCTGGGGCCCCCGCTGTCCGGGCTTCCGCTTCGGCAGGATCGCGAGGAGCTCCGGCGGGAGAACCTCGGCGGCGGGACGCATCGCGCGGATGTCCTCGCGTGTCAGCTCCCGAACTTCCCCGGATTTATCTGTCAGTGGTTTCCTGCTCATATGCGTTCACCTCCCGCCTGTTCGCCTTCCGGAAACTGATGATCCTTGCGCCATCCTCGATGGGCGTGAAACAAAGGACATGCAAACGATCTTCGAGGAATCCGATCGCCACGATCCGTCGCTCCCCGTATTCCTTCCTCGCGTCCTCTTCGTAGATTGCCGTTTCCCACTCGAATTCGGCGGCCCGGTCGAACGGAAGCCCGCGTTCCCTGGCGTTCCGCCGGCTTTTCGCATCGTCGAATTCGATGTTCATGGATTTTATTGTCTACCCGATAAGCCAAAAAGGCAATGGTTTTTTGTATGGACATGCCTTGTGGTGATCCGCATCCGCCGAGAGAGAATGGGAAAATCCGGCGGG
>Ga0268386_10000314_pt1 | contig 29787 bp, 24 predicted proteins | sample RVTome_15_FD_200260 | JGI IMG/M metagenome (GOLD analysis project Ga0268386, IMG submission 200260) | Soil microbial communities from uranium-contaminated site in the Upper Colorado River Basin, Wyoming, United States - RVT150D86... ... | reverse complement strand
CGCGTGGGCGTTACGGAGTAGCGCAGTCCGGTATCCGCGTTTCGCCAGGAAGTGGCATGACCGTCGCACGAACTCTCCAGCGCTTCTGCCGTCTTCAGCTCATCGATGAGAGCCAATCTGCGGCCAATGCGCCTGCCAAGGAACGCTCCCAGTGCCACGCCCTCGGTCGTTGCGGCCGGTCGCCCACTGTCGTCGACGATCTGGTGGCCGACCGCATCGCAAAGGATCCCCCCGGTGATGTCATTACGCGATGCGAAATACCATTCGCACGCCCCCAGGAAAGGCAGTGCGAGCAACACTGTAACGAGGCGCGTACGCACCTCGATTCGAAAGTGCGGACTCCGGCAGCGCTCGGTCGCCGTGCTTATGGACATTGATTCACGCCTCCTGTCTGCGATGGTTGCGTCGCAAGCGCACAGGGACTCTGCTCTGAGTCCTTCGATCGTGAGCCGAAAGACATCAGATGCTCTCGTATGGCAACTTTCCCTGAGTGCAGGCTAATGCATCCCCCCTCCTGAGTCGTCAGAGAAACGTCAGAATTCGGTTAGGATTGGCTCTAGCTATTCCTGAAATTCGGCTTGCGCTTCTCGAGGAACGCGGCCATTCCCTCCTCCCGAGGAGGTCCGGCTTCCGGCGCGCACGCGACCGCCGCGATCGGCGGCCGGGCGTGGCTCAGTAGTTGTACGTGACGGTGAGCGAGCCGAATTTTGTCGTATCGGGCTGCCCCTCGTAGCGGTCCGTGCCAACGAGCGCGGAGAGCAGAAACGACCAGCGCTTGAAGCCGAACGCTACGCCGGCCGCTGCTGACGCCTGCCAGTGCTCGAGCGGCACCGAGTGACTGTCCTTGAAGGTATTCCCGTTGATGCCGATATCGTTTGCGACGAATCTGGCCTGCACGTTGGCAAACACGTGCCAACCGCCGGTGACTCTGCCTGCAAGGGGATTCACCTGCGGCCCGGCCATGAAGTTGGCCGCCGGGAAACTAGTATCCAGACCGCGTCCGAGACGGGCGCCGATGCCGACTGCCAGATAACTCTCAATCGTTCCGACGGCGCCGCTGCCGATGCCGATCACATCCGTGCCGACCGTCTTTTCGGTGTGGAACTTGGCCAGGCGCAAAAGCCGCTCAGCGCTCACCTGGAACACCGGTTCGTTTTCGATCTGATTGTCCCAACCCTGCGGCTCGTCGTCACCGGTGATATCGTGCACCCATTTCTGGGTCTGCTCCGCGCCAGACAGGGGCCCCACCACACCGAGCGTCAGCGACAGCCGGTCGGCCACCCGCTCGTCGAAGGCGTGCAGGTTCGCGGACCAGAACAGCAGGCCGGCATAGGGCGCCTCGTTCTCGATCAGCGTGGGTATGGTGATGTCGCTCGGCGTCTGCATGAGTTGGCCGATCATGTAGCTCACCGCGCGCTGTTTGCCCGGCATGGTGCTGATGTAGAGGTTCTTGCTGAGGTAATGCAGCCAGCGAGGCATGTTGTCCGGGCTGAACTCGGTGAACCCGGCATGCCCCCAGGTCAACGCGAAGCCGTTGGTGTAGCCAGTGTCCTTGCCCACGAACGTATCGTTCTCGATCGTGACGGCGAACCAGTTGTCCCGCCGCTCGTCCGCCGCATGTGCGCCTGCAGCCATGAGGAGCAAGAGCAGCAGCAACCGTGTGACATTCCGACGCATCAGACTCGACCCTCCGGGATGACCACGATTGAGGCGCAGCATGCCGTGCTGCATCTCGAACGCGAGCTCAAACATGCGGTCACTCCACCCTTATGAGTTCATAATTCATGCGCACTCCAGTGCCACCGCGGTCGCTTCGCCGCCGCCGATGCACAGGCTCGCCACGCTTCAGGCCGTACTTGCGCAGCGCGCCGATCAGCGTCGCAACGATGCGCGCGCCCGAGGCGCCGATAGGGTGCCCGAGCGCACAGGCGCCGCCGTGCACGTTCACCTTGTCGTGAGCGAGCCCATGCTCCTTCATCGCCGCCATGGTGACCACCGCGAACGCCTCGTTCACCTCGTAGAGGTCGACCTGCTTTGCATTCCAGCCGGTTCTTTCGAATAGCTTCGTCATTGCCCCTACGGGGGCGGTGGTGAACCACGCCGGCTCCTGCGAATGCGTGGCGTGCCCGACCACGGTCGCGAGCGGCGCAAGGCCGCGCCTCTCGGCCGCCGAGCGACGCATCATGACGAGCGCCGCAGCGCCGTCGGAGATCGAGCTCGAGTTCGCCGCGGTCACCGTGCCGTCCTTGCGGAACGCCGGCTTGAGCGTGGGGAGCTTCTCCAGGTTCGCCTTGAACGGCGGCTCGTCGATGTCGACGAACTTTTCTTCCTTCCCCGCCTTGATCGCGATCGGCGTGATCTCCCACGCGAACAAGCCCTGCTTATTCGCCTTCTGTGCACGGGTGAGGGACGCGATCGCAAACTCGTCCTGCGCCTGCCTGGACAACTGGTACTTCGAAGCGGTGTCCTCGGCGAACGTGCCCATCAGGCGGCCCTTGTCGTACGCGTCCTCCAGGCCGTCGTAGAACATGTGGTCGAGCACCTGGCCGTGACCCATGCGCAACCCGGCTCGCGCCTTGGGCAGGAGGTAGGGCGCGTTGGTCATCGACTCCATGCCGCCGGCGACGATGATCTCGCCGTTCCCGCAACTCAATAGGTCGTGAGCGAACATGGCGGCCTTCATGCCGGAGCCGCACATCTTGTTGATCGTGGTGCAGCCGGTGGCGAGCGGCAGGCCTGCAGCGAGCGACGCCTGGCGCGCCGGCGCCTGGCCCTGCCCGGCCGGAAGCACGCAGCCCATGATGACTTCGTCCACTTCCTCGGGGCGGATCTTTGCGCGCTCCACCGCGGCGCGGATCGCAGCAGCGCCGAGGTCCGGGGCGGCGAATCCCTTGAGCTCCCCCCTGGAAGGCGCCCATGGGCGTGCGGGCGAGGCCGATGATGACGATGGGATCGGTACTCATGACATGTCCTTTATTTCTGAAAATCAATGACGATGCGGCCCTCGATGTCGCCTGCGTCCATGCGGGCAAAAATCTGGTTGATGTTCTCGAGCGGTTCGGTGGCGACGGTTGCCTTCACTTTGCCAAGGCCCGCAAAGTCGAGCGCTTCCTGCAGGTCGAGGCGCGTGCCGACGATGGAGCCCCTAACGGTGATGCCATTCAGCACGGTGTCGAAGATGGGAAGCGGGAAGGAGCCGGGTGGCAGGCCGACAAGCGAGACGGTCCCGCCGCGGCCCACCATGCTGAGCGCCTGCTCGAAGGCCTTTGGCGACACCGCGGTCACGAGCACGCCCTGCGCGCCGCCGATCTCCTTCTTGACGAAGGCGGCGGGGTCCGCTTCGCGGGCGTTCACGGCAAGGGACGCGCCGAGCTTCCTCGCGAGTTGCAGCTTCGCCTCGCTGATGTCCACCGCGACGACGTTGAGGCCCATCGCTTTCGCGTACTGGACCGCCATATGGCCGAGGCCGCCGATCCCGGACACGACCACCCAATCGCCGGGCCGGGTATCCGTGGCCTTGAGCCCCTTATAGACCGTGACCCCGGCGCACAGGATGGGCGCGATCTCGACGAACGAGACGTTCTGCGGCAGCCGCCCGACATAGTTCGGATCCGCAATGACGTATTCGGCAAAACCGCCGTTCACCGAGTAGCCGGTGTTCTGCTGGCTCTCGCACAGCGTCTCCCAGCCGCCCAGGCAGTGCCGGCAGTGACCGCAGGCGGTATAGAGCCATGGCACGCCCACCCGGTCGCCTTCCTTGACATGGGAGACGCCGGCACCCGCGGCAGCGACATGCCCTACCCCCTCGTGGCCCGGGATGAACGGAGGCTTGGGCTTGACCGGCCAGTCGCCCTCGGCTGCATGCAGGTCGGTGTGACAGACGCCGCTCGCCGCGATCTTGACGAGGATCTGCCCGGCCTGCGGGCTCGGGACCGGAACCTCCTCGATGACGAGGGGTTGCTTGAATTTCCGGACGACTGCCGCTTTCATGGTCTTGCTCATGTCGGCTCCTAGTAGGCGATGGCTAATCGAGTCCCGTGAGGTAGAACACGCCTATCGCGACGGCCACTGCGGCGGTCTTGAGCAGCGTGATCGCGAAGATGCCCCGGTACGACTCCTTGTGCGTGAGGCCCGTGACCGCGACGACCGTGATGCGCGGTCACGGTGACCGCCTCGTTGACCAGCACACCGGGAATGGCCTTCAGCGCGAACAGGATGACGCTGAAGCCGCGGTAGGCGACGAACATCAGGAGCGCGAGCGCAAGGACCACGACGACGAGGCTCATGGACGATTCCTCAATAGCTGCTCGGGTAAGGGAAGAGGAGCGTCACGCGCTCATCGTGCAGCCGGCGCAGGAGACGCTCGTGCCGCTCGAGGAGCGAGCCCATCAAGTCGCGCACCGAGAGCACGCCGAGCACTCTGTCTCCGCTCACCACCGGAAGATGGCGGATGCGGCTCGCGTGCATGAGCATCATGCACTCGGGCACCTTGGTTTCCAGCGCTACCGTTTTGACCTCCGTGGTCATGATCTCGCGCACCGCGGCCCGGTAGTGCAGGATTACGCCCCGCGCGATGTCACGCTCCGATACCACGCCCACCAGCCTCTTGCCTTCGAGAACCGGGACAAACGAGATGTCGTTCTGCTCCATTGCGCGAAGGGCGTTGCGCGCCGTGGTGCTGGGCGAGACGCTGACGAGCGACCGGCGGTTCCGGGCGACAAGCTCGCCCGCCGTGGGCAGCGGCATGAGCTGGTCGAGAGAACGCAGCCGTGTGCGCACTAGAGCACCATGGTGGAAACGCGCGCGGACACCGCGAGCTCGGCCTCCGTCGCTTCGCGCACCTGCTCGACCGTCACGCCCGGCGCGGTCTCGAGCAGCGTGGCGCGCCCGCCGGGGAAGCCGATCACCGCGAGCTCGGTGACGACGAGATCCACCGGCCGCACGGAAGTGAGCGGCAGCGAGCACTGTCTTACGATCTTCGGCTGGCCCTTCGCCGTGTGCTGCATGGCGACGATGACGCGCTTCGCCCCTGTCACGAGGTCCATCGCGCCGCCCATGCCCGGCACCATCTTTGCAGGGATCATCCAGTTGGCGAGGCGGCCCACGCCGTCAACCTGCAACGCACCGAGAACCGTCACGTCCAGGTGCCCGCCGCGGATGAGGCCGAAGGACATCGCGCTGTCGAAAGTCGCGGCACCGGGAAGGGCGGTGACCGGCTTGCCACCGGCGTCGGTGAGGAGCGGATGGTGCATGCCCTCGGGGGGCGGGGCGCCGGTGCCGATCAGGCCGTTCTCCGACTGAAAATACACGCGCAGGCCGGCCGGCACGTACTTCGAGACGAGCGTCGGGATGCCGATGCCGAGGTTGACGAGCGTGCCGTCGCGCAGCTCCTGCGCGATGCGCTTGGCGATGATGGTCTGGGCGTCCATAAGTCAGGCGTGCGAGATGATGTAGTCGACGACCGGCCCGGGCGTCACCACGTTGTCGGGGGAGATGACGCCGACCGGCACGATGTTGTCGGCGTCCACGATCACCGTGTCGGCCGCCATGGCCATCACCGGGTTGAAGTTGCGCGCGGTGAGCGCGTAGTAGAGGTTGCCGATGTAGTCGGCGAGGAACGCCTGGACCAGCGCGAAGTCGGCGCGCAGCGCCGTCTCGAGGAGGTAAGGCTTTCCGCCGACCTCGATGCGTTGCTTGTCTTTTTTCACCACCGTGCCGACGCCCGTGGGCGTGAGCACGCCGCCGAGGCCGAAGCCGCCGGCGCGGATGCGCTCGACGAGCGTGCCCTGCGGCACGAGGTCCACCTCGAGCTCGCCGGCCAGCATCTTCTTCTGCGTCTCGGGGTTGAGGCCGATGTGGCTCGCGATGGTCTTCCTCACCGCGCCGGCGCTGATCAGCTTGCCGATGCCGACGCCGGGCAGCGCGTTGTCGTTCGCGATCACCGTCAGGTTGCGCTTGCCCTGGCGCAACAGCTCGTCCACCAGGCGCTCGGGCGTGCCCACGCCCATGAACCCGCCGATCATCACGCTTGCGCCGTCGGGGATCATTGCCACGGCGTCCTTCAAGGGAATCGTCTTCATTGGGCGGTCCAGCCTCCGTCGATAGGCAGCGCGATGCCGCGGATCTGCGCCGCGCCCTGCGAGCACAGGAAAAGCGCCGCGGCGCCGATTTGCTCGGGTGTGGCAAACTCGAGGGAGGGCTGCTTTTCCCCGAGGAGCTTCATCCTTGCGGCATCGGGAGCGAGTTTCTCCCGGGCAGCGATGGCGTCGATCTGCTTCTGAACGAGCGGCGTCAGCACCCAGCCGGGGCAGATGGCGTTGCAGGTGATGCCCGTGGTCGCCGTCTCGAGCGCCACCACCTTCGTCAGGCCGAGGATGCCGTGCTTCGACGCGACGTAGGCCGCCTTGTGCACCGACGCCACGAGGCCGTGGGTCGAGGCGATGTTGACGATGCGTCCCCACTGCTTCGCCTTCATGTGCGGTATCGCCGCGCGGATGGCGTGGAACGCGGCCGAGAGGTTGATCGCGATCACAGCGTCCCACCGGTCGAGGGGAAACTCGTCGACGGGGGCGACGTGCTGGATGCCGGCGTTGTTCACGAGAATGTCCACGCCGCCCAGCTCGCGCGCCACCTGCGCGACCATCGCCGCGACATCGGCGGGCTTCGACATGTCGGCGGGGCTGTAGGCGGCCTTCACTTTGTATTGGGACTTGAACTCTGCGAGGAGCTTGTCGATCAGCGCGGGATCGCCGAATCCGTTCAGGAGGATGTCGGCGCCGTCGGCCGCGAGCGTGCGCGCGATGCCGAGGCCGATGCCGCTCGTCGAGCCCGTCACCAACGCTGCTTTGCCGGACAGCATGATCGTTTCCTTTTCGATCACTCTCAGTCGCTGAAGTGTAGTGGGCGCCCTTCGGGAAAGGGTCGCCAAACGGTGGGAATTCGGTCGCCGTTTTGTTGGCACGCGGTCGCCAAAGCACGAGGTCGATCCATGCCCATTGCGATGCGTCGCAAGTGCAACGCAGGTCAGGATCAACGTCAGCGACGGGGCGCGTTTCGTTGATGTTTTGGCGGGCAGTTCCTGGCTGCGGTATGCTTTCCCGACTGCATCGCATCGGAAAGGGGATCTGGTGGACGATACCGAGCGCTTGCGCACGCTTGTGGAGTTCTCGTTCGATGCGTACTGGGAGACCGACGCCCAGCACCGCTTTACGCGCCAGGATTACTCCGAAAAGCTGGCCGACGCGCCGGCGTCCGGCACGGACATCGGCAAGGCGCGCTGGGAGATTCCGTACCTCGAGCCGGACGAAAAAGCGTGGCGCAACCACCGCGCGATGCTGGACGCGCACCTGCCCTTCCGCGATTTCGAGCTGGCGCACCCCACCGCGGACGGCGGCAAGCGCTACATGTCCGTGTCCGGAGTGCCCGTGTTCGATGGATCCGGACAGTTCGTCGGCTACCGGGGTATCGGGCGGGACATCACCGAGCGCAAGCGGGCCGACGAGGAACGCCGCCAGCACGTCTGGTTCCTCGAGAGCATGGACCGCGTCAACCGCGCGATTCAGGGCATCGGCGACCTGGAGCAGATGATGAACGACGTGCTGGACGAGGTGCTCGAGATCTTCGCCTGCGACCATTCCTGGCTGCTCTATCCCTGCGACCCGGATGCCCCTTCCTGGCGCGTCGTCATGGAGCAAACGCGCCCCGAGTTCCCGGGCGCGGCCGCACGCGGGCGGGATCTGCCCTTGACGGTGGACGCTGTCGAAGTTGCGCGCGCCGTGCTAGGTTCCCGCGGCGCCCTGCCGGCCGGCCCCGGTCACGAGCGCCGGGTGAAGCCGGAGATCGCCGAGCGCTTCGGCGTGCAGTCGGAGATGCTCATGGCGCTGCGCCCGAAGAGCGATCAGCCGTACCTCTTCGGCCTTCACCAATGCTCGCGCGCGCGCGCGTGGACGAAGGAAGAGCAGCGCCTTTTCGAGGAGATCGGTCATCGGCTCACCGACGCGCTGACGAGCCTGCTCGTGTTCCGGAGTCTGCGCGAGAGCGAGCGGCGGCTCGAAGAGGCGCAGCGGGTCGCGCACCTGGGCTACTGGGACCGCGACCTGGTGGCGAACCGCGTCGTCCTGTCTGAGGAGAGCTGGCGCATCTTCGGCATCGGACCGCACGAGCGTCCCGCCGATCTCGCGGAATGGAGCAAGCGCTGGCAGGCATTCATCCACCCCGAGGACCGGCCGCGGGTGCTCGCCGCGGTGCAGTCGTCGCTTGCAGGGGGGCCGCGCTACGACGTCGAATTCCGCATCATCCGCAAGGACGGCGACATCCGCGTCATCCACAGTCAGGGCGATGTGATGTGCGACGACTCGGGACGGGGCGCCCGGATGTTCGGAACCCAGCAGGACATCACTGCCCTGCGCGAAAGCGAGCGAAGGCTGCAGGCGGCGCAGCGCCTCGCGCGCGTCGGCTGGTGGGAGCGCGACTATTCGACCCAGCGGGTGGCGCTCTCCGAAGAGGCTTGCCGAATTTTCGGGGTGCAACCGGTCGATCTGCCGCAATGGCACGAGCGCTGGGTAAGTCTGATCCACCCCGACGATCGACAGAAGACTACCGAGGCGAACGAGATCGCCTTGCGCGGGGGGCCGCGTTACGACGTCGAATACCGGGTGGTGAGGCCGGACGGCACGGTGCGCGTGGTGCGCAGCCAAGGAGACGTGACCCGGGACGATAGCGGACGTGCCATTCGCCAGTTCGGGGCGATGCAGGACATCACGGAGCTGAGGCGAGCGGAGCAGGAGCTGCGCGCGAGCGAAGCACGTTTTCGCACGTTCGTCGACCATGCGCGGGATGCGTTTTTCCTGCTGGACGGGAACCTCACCATCGTCGACGTGAACCGGCAGGCCTGCGAAAGCTTGGGTTGGAGCCGAGAGGAACTGATTGGGATGCACCCGCGCGATTTCGATGCGGCCCTCGATGAGGCGGCGATCGCCCGGCTCGCGGAGCGGGCGAAGACCGGCCAGACAATCACGTTCGAGACGCTTCATCGACGCTGGGACGACAGTGTGTTCCCGGTCGAGATCCGCATCGGCACGTTCGAGCAGGGCGGCGATCTCTTCTACCTGGCGCTTGCGCGCGACACCAGCGAGCGCAAGCTCGCCGAAGAGACGCTGCGGCAAAAGGACGACGCGCTGCAGACGTCCCGGACGGAGCTTGCCCACGTGTCGCGGCTGACGACGCTGGGCGAGCTGACCGCCTCGATCGCGCACGAGGTCAACCAGCCCCTGGGCGCGATGGTGACGTACGCGGCCGCCTGCGCGCGCTGGCTGGCGGCCGAGCCGCCGGTCATGGAGGAAGCGCGGGCGGCGCTCGACAACATCGTCGCCGACGGCAAGCGCGCCGGTGACATCATTGCGCGCATCCGCGCGCTCACGAAGCGCCAGATGCCGCGGCTGGAGTTGCTCGACATCAACCGCAAGGTCCTCCAAGTCGCCGAGCTCGCGGAAGACGAGCTGCGGAGCTGGGAGATCGTCCTACGCACCGAGCTCGACGCGACGCTGCCCGGCGTGGCGGGTGATCGCGTCCAGCTGCAGCAGGTGCTGCTCAACCTGGTCGTGAACGCGATCGAGGCGATGCGCGAGATCTCCGATCGCCCCCGCGAGTTGACGATCACTACCGCGAGAAGCGGCGCGAGCGCCGTGCTGGTCGAGGTGCGCGATTCCGGCCCCGGCCTGGCCCCCGAGGGCGTCGAGCAGGTCTTCGAGGCCTTCTATACGACCAAGGCGGAAGGAATCGGCATCGGCCTGTCGATCAGCCGTTCGATCGTGGAGGCGCATGGTGGCCGGCTGTGGGCGGCCCCGAACGAGCCTCATGGGGCGGTCTTCCGGTTGTCGCTGCCCGTTTCCGAGGAAGGGCGTTCATGAGCGAAGAGCGGGCAGTCGTCTTCGTCGTCGACGACGATCCATCCATACGCCGCTCACTCGACGCTCTCCTCAGGTCGGTCGGCCACGACGTGCGCCTTTTCTCCTCGGCCCAGGAGTTCATGCAGGCGCAGCGCCCCGACGCGCTGGGCTGCCTCGTGCTCGACGTGCGGCTGCCGGGAATGAGCGGGCTTACGTTCCAGCAGGAGCTCGCGAAGGCCGGGATCGCGCTGCCCGTGATCTTCATCACCGGTCACGGCGACGTGCCGATGGGCGTGCGTGCGATGAAGGCCGGCGCGGTGGAGTTCCTGACCAAGCCGTTCGACGATCAGGTGCTGCTCGATGCGGTTCATGCAGCCATCGAGCGCGACCGGGAAAGGCGCCGGACCGCGGCGCAGCTCGCCGGGCTGCAGGCGCGCTACCGGACCCTCACGGAGCGCGAGCGGGAGGTCTTCGAGCTCGTGGTCGCCGGGCGGCTGAACAAGCAGATCGCAGACCAGCTTACGCTGAGCGTGGTCACCGTGAAGGTGCACCGCGCGCAAGTCATGCGCAAGATGCTGGCGAAATCGGTCGTGGATCTCGTGCGCATGGCCGACCAGCTCCGCCTATCGCGCGCGGTCTAGGCTATACCAAAGTCTAAGAGCGGCATGCCCTGGTGCAATGGGCGCGGGCCCCTGCGCGGGCTAGACTGCCGTACCAATTTCAGGAGGCGCAATGCCCGAGAGACCGCTGGTGGCAATCGTCGATGACGACGAGTCGCACCGCCGTGCGACCCAGAGCCTGCTCAGGTCGGCTGGTTTTTCCGCGGTCGTGTTCGGCGACGCCGAAAGCTTCCTGAGCTCTGCGATTCGCGCGAGCACCGCCTGCCTGGTCACAGACATGCGCATGCCCGGCATGAGCGGGCTCGAGCTGTATCAGGCGCTGGTCGCATCCGGGGAGCATGTCCCCACGGTGCTGGTGACGGCCTACACCGACGAGCCCACGCGCCTGAAAGCACGGAACGCGGGCATCACCTGCTTCCTGGGCAAGCCGTTCGCCGTCGAGGAGCTTCTCGAGTGCATACAGAGAGCGCTCGCGACGCCGCGGCCTTGAAGGTCTATACCAAAGGCGTAGCCGGTTACACCGTCCGTGCAGAGTCGAGTTCCTTGGCATAGTAACGGTGTACCCCGCGACAATGGCGCACCGAGCGGCATGCAGTTAACTTTGGACCATGGCTTGTGCACAGTGGAAGGAGCGATCGCATGAAATCCGATCCAAGTCTCACCCGGCTGCGCTTTGACCGGTTCGAGCTCGACGAGGCCGATGCAAGGCTCACTTGCGCCGGAGAGCTCGTACCGCTCGCGCCGAAACCATTCGCCGTGCTGTGCGCCCTCGCGCGCACACCGCACAGGCTCGCCACGAAGAACGCCTTGCTCGACACCGTTTGGGGCCATCGGTTCGTCACCGACTCAGTGCTCAAGTCGGCCGTCAGCGAGCTGCGTGCAGCGCTCGGCGACGACCCCAAGGCGCCACGCTACATCGAGACGGTATCGCGGCGCGGCTATCGCTTCATCGCCGCTGCGGTTGACGTTTCCCCGCCAAGCGCGGCCGCGGTCGGGGGGAGCGACGCGGGTCCCGGCCACTCCGCCCTGGAAGCCCTCACCGCATTGTGCCGCGGTGATGCTGCGCTCGCCGCGGTCATCCGCACGGTGGCTGCCGCGCTCGAGCGCGAGCCGCTTGTCCTCAATTCCTGACGCAGGGAGCCTCGCATGAAGCCCTCCGAGCAACGCCTGATCGAAGCGCGTCGCCAGCACACCGAGGCGATCGTCGCCCGGCACCTGTCCGAACTGTTCCAGCGCCTGCCGATGCTCGCCGGCTTCTGGCTGCGGCCTGACCTCGAGGTGGAAGAGCTGTCAGTCATCTGGCCGGGCTACACCGCCGGCCAGGATCTGTACGAGGAAGTGATGCAGTCGCTCGCCGAAATTGCCGAAGAGCGTCCCGAGGCGGTGCAGCTCATGCGCGGGCGCACCTTCGCGCGTGCGGTCCACTGATCGGCCCCGTTTTCTGAACCCGGAAGGTGGCCGATCCCGTCTACTTCGGAGGGCCGCTCAGCTCGCAGGCGATCGTCGCGCTCGTCGAGCGCAAGCAAAGCCCCGGTGGCCACTCCTTCGAGCTCATGCCGGGCCTCTACGCCGCGGTCGACGAGGAGACGGTCGATCACATCATCCGCACCGAATCGGACCACGCGCGCTTCGTCGCCGGCCTGGTCGTCTGGCGGGGCGGTGAGTTTCTTGATTACAGCCGCCTGAGAAGGAGGATCAACTGGCGAAGAAGCGAGCGCGGTCGTTCCTTTGCGGGCGCGGCGGGGCACCAGGCGCATTCGACGCCGAGCGGTTCTGAAAGAATAGGCGTTTGACGAGAGGGCGTTACACGCACCGAAGCGGTGGTGCGTTTGAGGGCGCCGAGTGCCCGCGGCCAGGCAGCTCCAGCAGCGGCTCGGTAGACCTTGATATATGACGGCACCACGTTCTCACAACTGCAATCGCGGGACATCGCGTCACGTGGCAACGTACGCCAGACATCCGGCTCGAGGCAGGTGGCGAGTGCCCTCTCGACAGTGCGAGCAAACGTGGCGACATCCAGCGGCGAGAATGAAAAACCGGTTGCCTTCCCGGCCCGCGCGCGTGTAGGAGGCGTATCGCGGGAAACCGTGCACCGGGGGCCGGAAATTCGGCGACGCATAGCGCATCAGGAAAAGCCTCGAGGAGAGGCGGATAGGCCGGCACCAGAAGGCGCGCGTCCAAGCCTGCCGCTACCAGAGCGCGCGGTAGATCGTTCGAGATTTCGCCTAGCCCACCGCTTTTCGCCCAGGGCGCGAGCTCACTGGTGACGAATAGGATTCCCGCCGGACCTGGGCTCACCCGGACCTCCGTTGCAACCATTCAACCATGAGAAAGAGCGTCCCCGACGTAAACCTGACTCGATTTTTCACTCACTTCGCTTTGATGTAGCGCTTCAGATCCGGCAACGCACCGGCGGCAAGTTCATCCAGCAGCGGTTTTACGGTCTCAAGCGTAACCTCCTCTTTTTCTCCAGATTTCTTGAGTTCTTGTCCCGAGCCGACCCTGACCTGTTCTGCGAGCAGCTGGCCTGTGACGCTGTCGGTTGCCTCGCTTTCAATTACTACGAACGCCGCCTGCGGCGTGCCCGGTAGGGTCGGCTTGGCCAGCGTAGTGGCCACGAGAGCAACCGGGAGGTATTGATACGCCACAAGCCCCCGGCTTTCCGCCGTGACACCCGCAATTGCAATCCGAAGCCGTACGACACCGGGGCCGGCACGATCAACCATCCTAAACTGCGTGCTCAGCGATTGTTTGAGCACGTTATTGCTGTACGAGAGGATTTCTTGCAACACCTCGGCGCTTACCTTCTCCGTTGGTCTGGGCTCGGGATAGAAAACCAGCGGATCCAGCAGTATCGCGTCGTAATTATCCGGCGCAAACTTGGGGCTCACCCATCCGCGAATCATCATGCCCTGCAAATCCCGCGATTCCTCAAGCTTCGAATAGTCCCTGAGAAAGCCCGAGTTCATTTGGATCGCGGACTGAGGACGTGACGGCTCCGTCGCGCAGCCCCATACCGTCCAGAGAAGCATTATTCCAATGCCGCTCACAAGAAATTTCATCATCACCTGTTTCCTTTTAAATAGTTCCAGCGTTTAGGTACGAACCCCACCAAAAGACAGCCGGCTCGTTTTCATTATCTTGATCACAGGCGCTTGAATAGGAGGATCAACTGGCGAAGAATCGAGCGCGGTCGTTCCTTTGCGGGCGCGGCGGGGCACCAGGCGCATTCGACGCCGAGCGGCACTCCGCGATACGAGTCGCGAGGCATTACGATGTCTTCCAGCTGCCGTCGGGCTGCCGGCACGCGGTGCCGTGGACGACTTCCTCGCGACCCTCGAACTCGGTGCTCGTCGTGAAATCGCGGCAGGGGCTCGACGCGCTGCCGTAGGTCCGGGTGGGCGTGACGGAGTAGATCTGCCCGGTATTCGGGTTGCGCCACGCGGTGGAATGGTCGTCCGGCGCCACTTCGAGCGCGTGCGCCGCCTTGCGCTGGTCCTCGCGGTCCATGCTGCGGCCGATGCGGCTGCCGAGGAACGCGCCCAGCGCCGCTCCGCCGATCGTGGCAACCGTGTTGCCGCTGCCGTGCCCGATCTGGTGCCCGAGCACGCCGCCGACCACCGCTCCGGTCACCATGCCGATGTCTTCCTTCGAGGGATTCGATTCGCATGCGCTCAGGAAGGCGAGCGCGAGCAAAGCGGTGACGAAACAATTGCGCGACATAAGAACTCCTTCTCGTTCCTGGAGCCAGCGTAAAGGCGCAGGGCGCGCGAGTCCTCAGTAAAACGTCAGAATTCGGTCTGGGTTCCGTCTGGAGCCCGCCGCGAACACGACATCGCCCGGCATGTACGCGAAGCGATGGCGATGTCGCAGCGTGGTCCTATACCAACGTCTTAGCCTGCGATCCTGCTGGCCAGCGTTCAAAGCGCTGCGCACAACAACGGTGTACCTCGGCGCAATGGTAAGGCGAAGGGCATGCGCCTAGGCTTTGCATCATGATCTTTACAACCTCGCCACGGCAGTCCCGGGACTCTCGTCCCCTCCCTCCCTCCTCCCTGAAGAGAGCGCCGGGCGTGGCGAGGCCCTTTATTCATCCCGCAAGCAGCGGAAGGAGCGATCGGACGAACGTCGATCCGTGGGGGCCGCACTTTCGCTCGGCGGGTCGACCAATGCTCAGCTGGAGGCGCGAATTCTCCATGAACCGATCGCTCCTCTTGCGCATCCGCGCGAGCCTTGTCGGCGCGGTGGCGCGCTATCTTGCCGAGCCGGTCAGCCGCGCTGCGACGACCGGTGACGTGCTGGCGCTGTCGGCACTGCTGCGGCCCGGTGACGTCCTCCTCACCGAAGGCAACACCCGCGTGGCGGCGCTGGTGTGCCGCGTGACCCGCTCGCCGTGGGCGTATGTCTCGATCTACGTCGGCCCGCTCGAACCGGGCGACGATCCGCGCTGCGTCATCGAAGCGGACATCAGCGCGGGCGTTCGCGCGGTGCCGCTTTCGGAATTCAAGGGGCAGCGGGCGCGCATCGTGCGTCCCCTCGGCTTGCATGAGACCGATCGCCAGCGCCTGGCGGACTGGCTCGTCGGGCGCATCGGCCATCCCTACGACCTCGCCCATGCCTTGGCGCTCGGCCTCTGGTTCCTCAAGCTGCCCGGGCCGCGAACGATGGTGCAGGACGCGAAGCGCTTCATCTGCTCGAGCCTGCTCGTGCAGGCGTTCCTCTTCGTCGGCCATCCCATCGTCGCCAGCGAGGCGCGTTACGTGGTGCCGGGTGATTTCGAGAGCGCTGCGGGTTTCGAGGTGGTGCAGGCCGCACCGGGCTGACAAGCGAGTCAAAAGCGCAGGGACAAAGGACACTAAGGACACAGAGGAGAAACGATACTGAATTTCCTTCGTGTCCTTGGTGTCCTTCGTGTCTACGCTTTTCTTTCTGCTACCAGCTCTAAGTAAGAAAGAGCGTCGCGTGGACGACGCCTTGTGCGCAGCTCGTCCGCATGTGCAGTCCGCTGTTGCGCAGTACCGCGAGCATCGGTGCGTTTTCGGCGAGCACGTCGGCCTCGAACTGCCGTATCCCGTTGGCGCGGGCGATGTGTGCGAGTTGCTGGAGCAGGCGGCTCGCGATCCCGCGGCGCTGAAAGTCCTCTTCGACCGCAAACGCGATGTCGGCGGCCGTGCCCATACGCACGTAGTTGCCTAGCCCGACAATGGTTTCCTGATCGCCGCTTCCCACCGTAGCCACCAGCACGACTTCGCTCACGCCGTCGCATTCGGTGACCCGCCGCAGCTCCGCCTCGCTCAGCTTCTTCTTGTGCGAGAAGAAGCGCAGGTAGACGGATCTGCGATCCAACCCCTGAAACGCTTTGACAATGTGTTCCTTGTCGTCGGGCCGCACGGCGCGGATCGTTATCTCGCTCACGGCGCCTCCCGGCTCACCCGTTCGGCCTCGGAGGTCGACCCCGTCGCACGACAGCCCGTGGCGCCGAGCGCGACCGCGATCAAGAGATGCAATGATCGGTTCATCGCTCGAAGGTAGCGGCTTACCCGCGACAAGTCGTCAGCGAATCGTCGGAATTTGGTAGGACTTTGACCGAATCGCGACCGAATGCCGATGTTTCGCTGACGACTCGCGGTAGGCGCTCCCCTACGCTACCACCTCATGAACACGATCAAGCAGGAAGACTTCATCCAGTCGGCGGCGGATGGGTTCCAGTTCATCTCCTACTACCACCCGGTCGATTTCCTGGCCGCCATGGGCGAGGCCTGCGAAAAACAGGCTTAGCCCGCGGCATCGTACGGCTTAATTGATTGGAGAGCTTTATGGCTACGACTGCAGCCGCAAAATCCATGGCCGGTGTGCCACCGGTGAAGGCGGGTTATCCCTGGCGGAAGGCGATTGCGCCCGTCGCCGTCGCGATCATTCTTGCGCTGATTCCGCCGCCGGATGGCCTGCCGCAGCATGCCTGGTGGTACTTCGCGATCTTTGCCGGCGTGATCGTGGGCCTCATGTTCGAGCCCCTGCCCGGCGCAGCGGTCGGCTTGATCGGGGTCGCCGTGGTGATGATCCTGGCTCCGTATGTCTATTTCAGTCCGGAGCAGCTGGCGAAGCCCGGCTTCAAGCCGGCGGCGGAAGCGATCAGGTGGGGCCTGTCCGGCTTTTCCAACACCACGGTGTGGCTCATTTTCGCGGCGTTCATGTTCGCGCTCGGCTACGAGAAGAGCGGGCTGGGCAAGCGCATCGCGCTGCTGTTGGTGAAGCTGATGGGCAAGCGCACGCTGACGCTCGGCTACGCGGTCACCATCGCCGACCTCATCATCGCGCCGTTCACGCCGTCGAACACGGCGCGCAGCGGCGGCACCATCTACCCGGTGATCCGCAACCTGCCGGCGCTCTACGACTCCAAGCCCAACGACCCGTCGGCGCGGCGCATGGGTTCCTACCTGATGTGGATGGCGATCTCGGCCACCTGCATCACCAGCACCATGTTCCTCACGGGACTGGCGCCCAACCCGCTGGCGGTGGAGCTGGTGCGCAAGACCGCGAACGTCGATATCAGCTGGGTGCAGTGGTTCAAGGCGATGGCGCCGTTCGGAATCCTGATGCTGCTGGTGCTGCCGCTGATCGGCTACGTGCTCTACGCGCCGGAGTTGAAGGGCGGGCCCGAGGTGCCGGCGTGGGCGGCGCAGCAGCTGGAGAAGCAGGGCGGCATGACCCGGCGCGAGATCCTGCTCGCAGTACTGGTTCTGATGGCGCTCTCCCTGTGGATCTTCGGCAGCAGCTTCATCAACGCGACCACGGTGGCGTTCCTGGTGGTGGCCCTGATGGTGATCCTCGGCGTCGTCACTTGGGACGACATCCTGGCCAACAAGCAAGCGTGGAACGTGCTCTTGTGGTTCGGCACGTTGGTGGCGCTGGCCTCCGGGCTGGCGCAGGTGGGCTTCGTCAAGTGGCTGGCGCAGTCTATTGGCGCCCACATGACCGGCTTCTCGCCGCTGATGGCGATGGTCGTCCTGACGCTCGTGTTCTTCTTCGTCCACTACATGTTCGCCAGCATCACGGCCCACGTCACGGCGATGCTGCCCGTGATGCTGGCCGTGGGCTCGGCGGTTCCTGGCATCGACATGGCGCAATACGCGATGATGCTGTGCGGCACGCTGGGGATCATGGGAATCCTGACTCCGTACGCCACCGGACCGTCGCCGGTCTACTACGGCAGTGGATACATCCCATCGGCGGATTACTGGCGGATGGGGGCGATTTTCGGGGCGATCTACATCGGCGCCTACCTGCTCATCAACGTCCCGTGGCTGTCGGCGATTTACTGAAGTAGAACCATGGAGTGGCGCGGCCTCCGGGCTGCGCCACTGCCCTCGCCTCCCGAATCACCGCGTCAGACTATCGAGCCGGAACACTCGCGTGCCCTCGCCGGCGAACTCGCATGTCTCGCCCCTCACGGCAAGCTGGATCGGAGCAACGCCGCGATCGTGGCCGCGCACGGTCAGGGTATCGCGCGTGACCCGCAGTTCGAGCGAATGCCCGCGATAGCGAATCCGCATGTCGAGCCGCTCCACCTCCTCCGGCAACCGCGGATCGAGCCGCAGCACATCACCCGAGACCTCGATGCCGGTCAGCGCGCGCTGCACGAGATCGACCGTGCCTGCCATTGCGCCCAGGTGGATCCCTTCGGCCGCGGTTCCCTGCTGGATGTCGCTCACGTCGCTCTGCAGCGCGTCGGTGAAGTAGCCCATCGAGCGCGCCCGATCCAAACGCGCAAGTACCCACGCGTGCACCACGCGAGACAGCGTAGAGCCGTGTGACGAGCGCTGGTCGTAATAGGCGACATTTCGCAGAATGGTGTGCTCCTCCCACGGATAGCCGAGGCGCCCGAACAGTGCGCCCAGCTCGTCGGCTGAGAACAAGTAGAACAGCATCAGCACGTCTGCCTGTTTCGAGGCCTTGTACCGGTTGGCGCTGTCGTTCTCCGATTCCAGGATGAGGTCGAGGCGCTGAATGTTGCCGTACCGCTTCCGGTAGCCGTCCCAGTCGAGCTCCGCGAGCTGCTCGTAGCCTTCGAACTGGCTGATGATCCCGTCGCCATGGAAAGGCACAAACATCCTCCGGCTGATATCGTCCCAGCGCGCCGTCTCTCCGGGGGACAGCCCAAGGCGCTCCGCGAGCTCCGCACGGCGAACGTCGGGAAGGACCTCGAGCACGTCCGTCGCCCGGCAGAGCACCCAGACCGCCATCACGTTCGTGTAGGCGTTGTTGCTCAGGCCGGGGGTCGATGAACCGGGATAGCCCTCGTGAAACTCGTCGGGGCCGATCACCCCCCGGATCTCGTAGCGTCCACGCTCGGCGTTGAACGTTGCCATGCTCGACCAGAAGCGGGCGATCTCGAGGATCAGCTCGGCCCCGATGAATTGGAGAAACTCGAGGTCGTGCGTCACCTGGAAGTACTGCCACACGTTGTAAGCGATGGCGCTGCCGACGTGGCGCTGCAGGCAGGAGTTGTCGGGCACCCAGCGTTGGGAGCGCGGGTTCAAGTTGCGCGCCTGCGTTTCTTCCTCACCGTCGCTTCCGCTCTGCCATGGAAACATGGCGCCCCGAAACCCCGCGCTTCTGGCCGCCTCGCGCGCCTCGCCAAGGCGTCGATAGCGATACATCAGAAGCGACCGTGTGATCTCCGGGATCCGGTAGTTCAAGGACGGGAAGATGAAGATCTCGTCCCAGAAGATATGTCCCTGGTACGCCTCCCCGGTCCAGCCGCGCGCAGGCACGCCCAAATCGAGGCCGATCGAGTTGTGCGACACCGCCTGGAGCGCGTGAAACATGTTCAAGCGGAGCAACATCGGGACATTGAGCGCGAAGTGGGTCCCCGCGGGCTGCACGCGCATGTCGAAGCGGCGCCACAGTTGCTTGCACACCATGACGTGCTCGGCCATCGCGGCATCGAAGCGTCCTGCACGTGCCACCGCCTTTTGCGCCGCCAGGCCGCACTCGGCGATGGCGTGATCCCGTGAGGTGTACAGGGAGGCGAGCTTCTCCAGCACAAGCGTCTCGCCTTGGTCGAGCTGGACGCTGAACTCCTGACCGATGTAACCCGCTTGCTCGACCACCCGTCGCGGTGCCGCGATGAGCTCGTCGCCGCGGAAGGCTCGCGTGCGGGCTGCCTGCGCGACGTGCAGATGTGACTGCGAGGTCCGCACCCGGAGATGCACGCCGTCCGGTCCGACGACCTCCGCGGAGAGCGGCTCCAGGTGCCGGCTGTTGAACGGTCGGTAGAGCTTCGCGCCCGTGTTGACGACGCGTCCATCGACTCCGGATCGCACGGTGACGCCTGCCGACCAGTTCTCCGCCGTCAGCGTCAGTTCGAGCGCGCCGAGGTGCATGTCAGCCATCGAGACGAAGCGCCGCTCCGTGAGCGTGCTCCGTCGGCCGTGGCCGTCCCCAAAGCGGATCGTCCGCAGCAGCACGCCGCGCCGGAGATCCAGCTCCTGGCGGTACGAGAGGATCGTGACCGCTCTGGGATCGAACCAGTCCTCATCGGCGATGCGAAGCGCGAGCGCGAGCCAATTGGGAAGATTGACCAGGTCCTCGTTCTCGACAACCCGGCCGGCGATTTCGGTCTTGAGCCGGTTGTAGCCGCCGCCGAGGTACGTCCCGGGATAATGGACGCCGTCCGCATGTGCCCAGGCTGCTGCCCCGCGGGTGGTGAAATAGCCGTTTCCGAGCGCGCAGAGCGATTCGCGGATCCCTTCGTGGGCCGGGTCGAACCCCTCGTACACCAGTGACCACTCGGATGGCGGGTCGGCAGCGACCTGGACCTGCCCGAGATCGGTGACCACGACGTCGGCTCCCGCCTCGCGCAGTGCTCGCGACTGGCCGCCGCGATCGACGCCGATGACGCAACCGAATCGGCCCGCGCGCCCCGCCGCGATCCCGGCCACCGCATCCTCCACGACGACCGCCCGCGACGCCTCCACCCCGATGCGTCGAGCAGCTTCCAGGAACGCATCGGGGGCCGGCTTACCCTGAAGCTCGAGCCGGCTGATGTCCCTCCCGTCCACGCGCACGTCGAAGAGCTGCGTGATCCCGGCTGCATCAAGCACCTCTGCGCAGTGATTGCTCGAGGAGACGACGGCGGCCCTGACGTCCTGCGCGCGCAGCGTCTGCACGAGCGCGATTGCGTCCTCATAGCGGTCGACGCCGTGCCGCTGGAGATGCTCCAGGAAATACTGGTCCTTGAGGTTGCCGAGCGCGTGCATGGTTTGCAGGCCGGGACCGTCTTCCGGGGTGCCCGCCGGCAGTTCGATCGAACGCGCTGCGAGGAAGGCGGCCACGCCTTCGTAGCGCGGCTTCCCGTCGACGTAGCGACGGTAGTCGGCGTCGATGTCGAAGGGGACGAACGGCTCGCCCATCTCGGTGGCACGACGTTCGAGGAAGGCGTCGAAGAGCTTCTTCCAAGCCGCGGCATGCACGCTCGCCGTCCGGGTCAAGACGCCGTCGAGGTCGAACAGAACCGCGTCATGGTCGCGCGGGGAGAGCGTAGCGATGACGCCGGTGTCGCTCACGTGTTCCCTAGGCGACGCGACGCGGCCAGCGCGCCGATGAAGTCGCCGTGACTGGACGCCCGCGGCGTGGAACCCTTTCGTGCTCTCTTCATCGAGGACCTCTTGCCGGCTGAGCGCGGAGCCACGTGGCGTGATGGGCCTGTATGATCGCGAGGGCCTCGTCGGCGCTCGCCACGCAGCGCGGGATCGCCAGGTCCTCAGCATCGGCCAAGGGCGGGTCGAAGGCGAGCATCGCCTGCCGGGCCCACTCGATCAGGGCCGGCCATGTTGGTCCGACGAGGATCAGCGGCGTCTGCTGTAGGTGCCGCACCTGGAGTAGTTGCCAGATCATCACCATCTCCAGGAGTGTGCCGATGCCGCCCGGGGCCACGATGAAGGCGTCGGAGGCGATCGCGAACTGGTGCAGGCGCGTGAAGAACGTGCGGTGCTGGAACACCTGCGTGACGAAGGCGTTGACGTCCTGCTCGAACGGCAGCTCGACGCGGATGCCGATGGACCGCGCCCGCTCGGGGGCGGTCGCCGCCCCTTCGTTGGCGGCCTGCATGAGGCCGGGCCCGCCGCCGGTCACGATGTCGCAACCCATGGCGGCCAGCATCGCGGCCGCACGCTTGGTTTCCTCGTAGGCGAAGCTCCCTGGCGTGGCGCGCCCCGAGCCGAAGATCGTGACGCGGTACCGTTCTCGCCGGGACGGCCGCAGCCGGGTCAGGTTGTTGACCACGTCCCACAGACCGAGGACGGCGCTGAGCACGACATCGTTGACGCCGTCCTCGTCGGCCAAGCTGATCACGTCCGGCCGCGTCGACCGTGACGCCTGCGTCATCGCGGTCCTCCGTGCCCGATGCAGGCCAGGCCGTGGACGTCGTCCGCAGGGTCCCACGCGGTCATCGATCCACCGTCATCGGCCGGAGGCTTCGGTCCTTCAGGGCGGCCGTGAGGACACGGTGCAGCGTCGCGAGCCCGGCGGCGACATCCGAGCCCAGGTGAACACGGAGGGCACGGCGGTCCCGCTCCACCAGGACCTGAAAATCCCCGCGGGCCTGAGCCGCCTTGACCACGCCGAACGTGTATTTCTGTCCCGGCACGGGCAGGTCGACGGCGTCGTCGCACGTGATCTGCACGAACACGCCCGTGTTCGGCCCACCCTTGTAGGCCTGCCCCGTCGAGTGCAAGAACCGCGGCCCGAACTCCAGGCACGTCGCGACGCGCTTGGCGTCGCGAACCGCCACGCGGATCGCCTGCAACACCCGCTCGTGCGTTTCGTTCATCTCGATGTAGGCGAGCAGCGCGAAGTAATCGCCGGACCCGAGCCGGTTCAGATGCGCGGTGAGGTGGCCCGCCAGCGTCGGCTCGTCGTTCAACAGAACTGTCAGTGCCCTCGCGTTCTCTTCGTCGGTGAACAGCATGAGGCCGTCCCCGGTGACGAGCGGCGTCTCCGTGGGCAATGCCCGGGTTCTTTCGTACTCGGCGGTCAGCCTCCGCGTCGCGATCTTGCTGGCTTCCACGTCCGGCTGATCGAAGGGATGGATGCCGAGGATGGAACCGGCCACCGCGGCCGCGAACTCCCAGCGGAAGAACTCCTCGCCCAGGTCGTACGGATCGTCGATCGTGATGCGCACCACCGGGTGGCCGGCTCCTTCGAGTGTGGCCACCGAGCGGTCTTGTCCCGCATCGGGCGCCGACTGCAACCGGAGATACACAAAGAGGCGATCGCCGCCATAGACCTCGGGCTTGCCGAGCGGCTCGCGATCGATCGGAATCAATCCCTTGCCGGCTTTCCCCGTCGACTCGGCGACCAGCTGTTCCAACCAGGCGCCCAGGTCGGAGATGCCCGGCGACGCAATGATCGTCAGCTTGTCGCGGCCAAATTGCCCGGCGGCGACTCCGAGAATGCTCCCGAGCACGGCGCCGGGGTTTTCTTCAACCGGAACCGACGGCATGCAGGCACAGACCATCTCGTCGGTTCGATCCAGGAACCTCGCCACATCCACTCCCATGACGGCCGCCGGGACCAGGCCGAAATCGGAGAGCGCCGAGTAGCGCCCGCCGATGTTCGGCCAGCCGAAGAAAACGTGTCGAAAGCCGTCGCTCTCGGCCACCCGCTGCAGCTTCGAGCCGGGATCGGTAATGGCGAGAAAGCGACTGCCGGCTTCCTTCAAGCCAACGAGCTGCTCGACGCGGTCGAAGAAATACTGCTTGAAAACGTTGGGCTCGAGCGTCGATCCCGATTTGCTCGAGACGATGAAGAGGGTGTTCTTCAGATCGACCTTGTTCTCGAACGTCTTGACCTGGGCCGGGTCGGTGGAGTCGAGCACGTGGAGCCCCGGGAAACCGTCGATCTTCCCGAAGGTCATCTTCATCACTTCGGGGCACAGGCTCGATCCCCCCATGCCCAACAACAGGACATGGGAGAAAGCCGCGCCCCTGGCCACTTCCCTGATGCGGGTCAAGCGCTGGATGTGGGCAAGCTGGCCGTTTGTGATCCCGAGCCAGCCAAGCCAGTGCGCTTCATCCTTGCCGGTCCACAGCGACGCGTCGCGGTCCCAGAGTCTTCTGACGTTGCCTTGCGCGCCCCACTCGGCCAATGACGCCTTGACTGCAGCGGCGAGGGGCTCGGGTAGTTCGTGTGTCAGGCGATTGATTTTTCCCGCCCCCGCTTCCTTGCTTTGCTTCTCCACCGCATTCAGCAGCTTCTCGAATGCGTCCGCGAAGAGCTGCACCCCCTCATTGAGCAACCGGTCGGTCACGTCCTTCATGGAGATTCCGAGGTCGGCGAGCGCCGCCATGGTATCGAAGGCTGCATCGACGTCTTCCATGAGGCTGACGCGCGGCCGCCCATGGTCGCGAAACGCTTCAAAGGTCGCGGGCGGAATCGTGTTGACGGTATCGGGGCCGATCAGCTCCTCAACGTAGATGACGTCGCGATAGTTGGGATTCTTCGTCCCGGTGCTCGCCCACAATAAGCGCTGCGTTTGCGCGCCCTGGTCGGCGAGAGCCTGCCAGCGCCGCCCGCTGAAGAGCTCCTTGTAGCGCTGGTAGGTGAGCTTGGCGTTGGCAATCGCCACCTTGCCGGTCAGGCTGCGCAGCAAGCCTTGCTCTCTGGGGTCGTTCGTGGCCTGTACGCGTATCGAAATGAGCGCATCGATGGCGGTATCAATGCGGCTGATGAAGAAACTGGCAACGCTGGCGACCTGCTTCAGGTCACCGCCATGGGCAGCAAGTCTCTCCAACCCCCCGAGGTACCCGTCCGCTACCTGCTCGTACGTCTGCTGCGCAAACAGCAGCGTTACATTGACATTGATACCCTCCCCGATGAGTTGCTGAACGGCGGGAATGCCTTCAGGCGTCGCCGGAACCTTGATCATCACATTGTCCCGCCCCACCGCTTTCCACAGTCGTCGCGCTTCGTTCAGCGTGCCCGCGGTGTCGTGCGCGAGCAGCGGCGAGACCTCGAGGCTGACGTACCCGTCACGCTTCGCCGTCGCCTCGTACACAGAGCGCAACGCATCGGCGGCATCTTGAATATCGCGGACGGCGAGTTTCTCGTACAGTGTCTTCGCATCCAACGTCCGCGCTTCCGGCGCCGCGAGGATGCCCGTGTAATCGGAGCTTCCGGCAATGGCCTTTTCGAATATCGCTGGATTGGAGGTCACCCCCCGCAAACCGTCTTCGTCGATCAGGCGGCGCAACTCGCCGCTTGTCAACAGGCTGCGACGGATGTAGTCGAGCCACACGGACTGGCCGAAGACCTCGAGCGCGCGCACCCGGTTCTCCAGCGCGGTCATCTTGGCGAGCCGGCGCAGGTGACGGGGCTCGCCGGTGAAGCGGGCGGCCAAGAAGGCGCGAATCAGCTCGCGGGCGAGCTTGATGCCGATGACACGCCCGCCGAGCACGAGCACGTTCATGTTGTCGTGCTCGACGCCCTGGTGCGCCGAGTACGTGTCATGGCACAGACCGGCGCGGATGCCCGGGATCCTGTTCGCGACCATCGACGCGCCGACGCCGCTGCCGCAGAGGAGGATGCCGCGCTCGGCTCTCGACTCCCGCACGGCCGAGCCGACAGCTTGCGCGTAGTCGGGATAGTCGACCGGGTCCTGGCTGTGGGTTCCGACGTCGACGACCTCGTGGTGCTCGGCGGTGAGGAAGGTCTTCACCGCTTCCTTCAGCTCGAAGCCGGCGTGATCGGAGCCGATGGCCACGCGCATGGTCACCTCCTCGCCCGGGCGATCTGCCCCCTGGCCGCGGCGACGACGTTGTCGGGGACGAAGCCGAACTTCTTCTGCAGCTCTTGCAGCGGGGCCGATGCCCCGAAGGTCTCCATGCCGATGCTGTGCCCGTGCCGGCCGACGTACCGCGCCCACCCGAGGGTGGCCCCCTGTTCGACCGAGACGCGTGCGGTCACCGAGTCCGGCAGCACCTGTTCGCGATAGTCCGGATGCTCGCGACAGTAGTGCTCGAAGAGCTCCCAGGACGGCATGCTGACGACCCGGGCCTGGATACCCTCCGCCCCGAGCTTCTCGTACGCCTCGAGGCAGAGGGACACCTCACTGCCGGTGGCGAGCAGCAGGACGTCCGGCGTGCCGTCAGCGGCATCGGCGAGGACGTACGCGCCGCGCTGCAGGCCGTCCGCGGAGCCGTATCGCGTCCGGTCCAGGATCGGCAGCGCTTGCCGGGTCAGGATGAGGGCGACCGGCTCGTGACGGAGCTGCATGATCACGCGCCAGGCTTCGACCGCTTCGCTGGCATCCGCCGGTCGAATCGTGATCAAGCCGGGGATCGCGCGCAGCGAGGCGAGATGCTCGACGGGCTGGTGGGTCGGCCCATCTTCCCCCACGCCGATCGAGTCATGGGTGAAGACGTAGATGACCGGGAGCTCCATCAAGGCGCTCAAGCGCATCGCCGCCCGGCCGTAGTCGCTGAAGATCAGGAATCCCGACCCGAACGGCCGGAGCTTCGACAGCGACAGGCCGTTGAGCACCGCGCTCATGGCGTGCTCGCGGATGCCGAAGTGGAGATTTCGGCCGGCTCGATCCTCGGCGCTGAAGTCTCCGGCATCTTCGAAGGTGAGACGCGTCTTGCACGAGGGCCCGAGATCCGCCGACCCGCCGAGCAGCCACGGCACGTTCCGGGCCAGCACGTTCAGCGTCTGGCGCGAGGCGTCCCGGGTGGCGAAACCCTTGGCGTCCGCGGCGAACCCGGGCAAGCCCTTGTCCCAACCGTCCGGCGGCTCGCGCCGGAGCATGCGATAGCCGTGGTCGGCGAGCTGGGGATACTCGCGCTTGTACGCCTCGAACATGGTCCACCAGGCGTCATGGAGCGCCTGCCCCCGTGCGCCGATGCCCGCAGCGAAGTGCTCGCGAACCCCCTCCGGGACGAGGAACTCCGCGTCCTCGGGCCAGCCGTAGTTGCGCTTGGCGAGCCGGACCTCCTCCCGGCCCAGCGGCTCGCCGTGCGCGGCGCTCGTGTCCTGCTTGTGCGGCGCACCGTGGGCGATGTGGCTATCGACGATCACGAGCGTGGGGCGATCGGTCGTGTGCTTGAACGTCTGGAAGGCCCGCTCGAGCATGTCGAGATCGTTGGCGTCGCCCACCCGTGTGATGTTCCAGCCGTACCCGATGAAGCGAGTGGCCACGTCGTCGCTGCAGGCGAGCGCGGTGTTGCCTTCGATCGTGATGTGATTGTTGTCGTAGATCCAGCACAGGTTCGCGAGCTTGAGGTGCCCAGCCAGCGAGGCGGCCTCGCCGGAGATCCCTTCCATCAGGCAGCCGTCGCCGCACAGCGCGTAGACGTCGTAGTCGAACAGGTCGAACCCCGGTCGGTTGAAGTAGCTCGCCAGCCAGCGCTCGGCGATGGCCATCCCGACGCTCGTCGCCACGCCCTGTCCCAGTGGCCCGGTGGTCGTCTCGACCCCCGACGTCCAGCGATACTCGGGGTGCCCGGGACACTTGCTGTCGAGCTGTCGGAAGCTCTTGATGTCCTCCAGCGTGACCGCCGGCTGTCCGAGCGTCTCGTACTTCGGGTTGACCGCTCGGACCCCGGTTAGGTGGAGCACGGCGTAGAGCAGCATCGACGCGTGGCCGGCGGACAACACGAAGCGGTCGCGATTGGGCCAGATCGGATGGCTCGGATCGAAGCGCAGGGCGCGTTGCCAGAGACAATAGGCCACCGGCGCCAGCGCCATCGGCGTTCCCGGGTGTCCGGAGTTGGCGCGCTGAACGGCATCCATCGCCAGCGTGCGGATGGTGTTCACGCACCGCTCGTCCATCGTCTTGCTCATCGTCGGCTGCCTCGAAACGGACCGCGGCCTAGACGTTGTCGGCCTCCGTCGAACGCCCCACGGCCGCCCCGGCCTCGTGCCCCCACTTCCAGCCCGTGATCTCCGCCATGTCGTCGCCGTGCCGCGTGATGTACGCCTTGTGCTCCATGAGCTTGTCGCGGATCGCCTGCTTGGCGTACGCCGCGCGCGCACCCAGCTTCGGCACGCGATCAATCACGTCGCTCACCAGGTGGAAGCGGTCGAGGTCGTTCAGCACGCACATGTCGAATGGCGTGGTCGTGGTGCCTTCTTCCTTGTAGCCGCGCACGTGGAGATTCTTGTGGCCATTGCGCCTGTAGGTCAGCCGGTGGATGAGCCATGGGTAGCCGTGAAAGGCGAACACGATCGGCTTGTCCGTCGTGAACAAAGCGTCGAAATCCTGGTCGGAGAGGCCGTGCGGGTGCTCGCTGGGCGGCTGCAGCTTCATGAGGTTCACGATGTTGACGACGCGCACCTTCAGGTCGGGCGCGTGCCGACGGAGGAGATCGACGGCGGCCAGGGTCTCGAGCGTGGGGACGTCCCCGCAGCATGCCATCACGACGTCGGGTTCGCCGCCGCGATCGTTGCTCGCCCACTCCCAGATGCCCAGCCCGGCGCTGCAATGCTTGATCGCGGAGTCCATGTCGAGCCACTGCGGCGCGGGCTGCTTGCCCGCGACCACGACGTTGACGTGATTGCGGCTGCGCAGGCACTGGTCGGTCACCCAGAGCAGCGAGTTCGCATCGGGTGGCAACCAGATGCGCACCACTTCCGCCTTCTTGTTGACGACGTGGTCGATGAAGCCGGGGTCCTGGTGGCTGAAGCCGTTGTGGTCCTGGCGCCAGACGTGGGAAGAGAGGAGGTAGTTGAGCGAGGCAATCGGCCGGCGCCAGGGGATGTGGTTGCAGACCTTCAGCCACTTGGCGTGCTGGTTGAACATCGCGTCGATGATGTGAATGAAGGCCTCGTAGCACGAGAAGAAGCCGTGGCGACCGGTGAGCAGGTAGCCTTCGAGCCAACCCTGGCACTGGTGCTCGCTCAGCATCTCCATCACCCGGCCGTCGGGGGCGAGGTGGTCGTCCCACGCAACGGTCTCGCCCATCCAGGCGCGGTTGGTGACTTCGAGCACGTCCTGCCAGCGGTTGGAATTGTTCTCGTCGGGACTGAAGAGCCGGAAATTGCGGCTCGCCAGATTCAGTTTCATGACGTCGCGAAGGAAGCGGCCCATGACGCGCGTTGCTTCGGCCTGTACGGCGCCGGGCTTTGGCGCGCGCACCGCGTACTCGCGGTAGTCAGGCAGGCGGAGATCCTTGAGCAGCGCGCCGCCATTGGCATGCGGATTCGCGCTCATGCGGCGCGCGCCTTGCGGCGCCAGCGCAGCGATTTCGGGTTTGAGCTTGCCGCTCTTGTCGAAGAGCTCCTGCGGCCGGTAGCTCTTCATCCACTTCTCGAGCAAGCGCACGTGAGCGGGATTCTCGTGCATCGCACCCATCGGCACCTGGTGCGAGCGCCAGTGGTCTTCCGTGCGCTTGCCGTCGATCGTCTTGGGGCAGGTCCAGCCCTTGGGAGAGCGCAGCACGATCATTGGCCAGCGGGGCCGCTTTCCTGGGCCATGTCGCCTGGCGTCGGCCTTGATGCGCTGGATCTGCCGAATCACGGTGTCGAGCGTCGCCGCCATCTGCAGGTGCATCTTCCCGGGCTCATGGCCCTCGACGAAGTGGGGCGTATAGCCGTAGCCGCGAAGCAGGCTTTCCAGCTCATCGCGGCTGATGCGCGCGAGCACGCAGGGATTGGCGATCTTGTAGCCGTTCAGATGCAGGATCGGAAGCACGACGCCGTCTGTCGCGGGGTTGAGGAACTTGTTCGAGTGCCAGCTCGTCGCGAGGGGTCCGGTCTCGGCTTCGCCATCCCCCACCACGCAGGCTACAAAGAGATCGGGGTTGTCGAATGCCGCGCCGTAAGCGTGCGAGAGCGCATAACCCAGCTCGCCGCCCTCGTGAATCGAGCCCGGCGTCTCTGGTGCGACATGGCTCGGGATCCCGCCGGGAAAGGAGAACTGCGTGAAGAGGCGCTTCATTCCCGCCTCGTCCTCTGAAATCTCCGGATAAACCTCCGTGTACGTGGATTCCAGATAAGCATTCGCGACCAGCCCGGGTCCGCCATGGCCGGGGCCCGTGATGTAGATCGCATTGAAATCGTGCTTCTTGATGATGCGGTTGAGATGCACGTAGATGAAGTTGAGACCCGGGGTCGTGCCCCAGTGCCCGAGCAGCCGGGGCTTGATATGCTCCTGGCGCAGTGGCTTGCGCAGCAGCGGATTGTCGTAGAGGTAGATCTGGCCAACGGAGAGATAGTTGGCCGCGCGCCAGTAGGCGTCGATCAGCTTGAGTTCCTTGTCCGAGAGCGGGCTTTTCATGATG
>Ga0268386_10000313_pt1 | contig 29846 bp, 29 predicted proteins | sample RVTome_15_FD_200260 | JGI IMG/M metagenome (GOLD analysis project Ga0268386, IMG submission 200260) | Soil microbial communities from uranium-contaminated site in the Upper Colorado River Basin, Wyoming, United States - RVT150D86... ... | reverse complement strand
CGACTCGAGCACGAGAAGCGTGGCGCCCGCCTCCACCTGATCGCCCTCGGTGACGGCCACGGAGAAGACGTTGGCCACCATCTCGGCGCAGATCTGCTCGGTCACGCGCGCTCTCCTCGGTCGGTGCACCACAACGCCGGCTGGGGCATTCCACCACGACGGCCGCAGCTCGACCGAGGCCGGACGCCGTTGCGGCGGGCATCGCGACCGGATGTACGCGATCTCGGGCGTGGCGCAGTGCGGCGGGCGGTCCGACAGGACGACGATGACGGGGTGACGCTCGTGCTCCTGTCACTGGCCGCCGGCGTGGCAATCGGTTACGCCCGCGGAGGAAGTCTGGCCGGCCTCTCGCGGCTGCCACTGCGCCGCAACAGGTTGCTCCTGACCGCGCTGTCGTTGTCCGTGCTGGCGGTACTGTGCGGATGGCTCTGGGAGCCGCTGCTCGGGGTCCTGTCCGCCCTGTCCTGGCTGACCGTGGCCTTCTACGCCTGGGTGAACCGAGCCGTTCCCGGGGCGGCGCTGGTCGCGGTCGGCCTGGCAGCCAACGGGCTCGTTCTGTTGCTCAACGGCGCCGTCCCGGTCTCCGCGGATGCCGCGACACGCGCCGGCGCGGAGCCGATCGCGGTCGTCGGTCCGGCCGGCCGCGAGCCGATGGGGCCGGACACACTGCTGCCGTGGCTCGGCAAGACGGTTCCGGTCGCGTTCCCCCCGCGTCCGGAGGTGGTCAGTCCGGGCGACGTGGCGCTGGCGGCGGGGCTGGCCGTCATCGCGGGTCTGGGCATGACGCGAACCTCTGGCCGGCGGGAGGAGAACCCCCTCGCCGCCGACGAGGCGACGGATACCGGCGAAGAGCATGAGACAATCGAGGACGCCGGCACCGCCTCCGAGCCCAGCCGCTCGGCCGTGTCCTGACCTGCCGGCCACCGCGCCCGTCTCACCGACGAAGGAGTACGACGACCATGGGCAGAGCAGCCCGTAAGCGCAAGGCCCGTAAGCGCAAGGGTGCCAACCACGGCAAGCGCCCGAACAGCTGAACCGGCTCAGCCGTCGACGATCTCGACCCGGATCTCCCTGATGCGGCTGAGCACGCGCTGACGCAACTCGGCGGGTGCATGCTCGGAGCAGGAGCGGGCGACCAGCGCCTTGACCACTCGCTCGAGGTCGTACTTGCGAAGGCACGGAGCACACTCGTCCAGGTGCTCCTCGACCAGTGCGTACGCGCGCGGCCCGTCGGGCATCTCACCGTCGAGGAACACGTAGACGCGCTCGAGGATCTCCGCACAGTCACTGTCGTGCGGCTCGCCGCAGCTCATCCTCCGACCTCCTCGGTCACGGCCGGTACGAGCCCGCGTTCGCGGGCGTAGTCCTCGAGCAGGGCACGCAGCTGGCGGCGCCCACGGTGCAGCCGGGACATGACCGTGCCGATCGGCGTGCCCATGATCTCGGCAATGTCCTTGTAGGGGAATCCCTCGACGTCGGCGAGGTAGACCGCGATCCGGAACTCCTCCGGAATCTGCTGCAGTGCGTCCTTGACGTCGGAGTCGGGCAGATGTGCCAGCGCCTCGGCCTCCGCTGAGCGCAGACCGGTCGAGGTGTGCGCCTCGGCCCTGGCCATCTGCCAGTCCTCGACCTCCTCGGACGCACTCTGCTGCGGCTCACGCTGCTTCTTGCGGTACGAGTTGATGAAGGTGTTGGTGAGGATCCGATAGAGCCAGGCCTTGAGGTTCGTTCCCTCCTTGAACTGGTGGAACGAGGCATAGGCCTTCGCGAAGGTCTCCTGGACGAGGTCCTCCGCGTCGCTGGCGTTGCGGGTCATCCGCAGCGCCGCCGAGTAGAGCTGGTCGAGGTAGGGCAGCGCGTCGCGTTCGAACCGCTGTGCGCGCTGCTCGGTGGTCTCCGTCACGGCCATCGCTGGCGATGTTATCCGCGGGTGGGTCGGTGTCGTCGGCCACTCCGCCCACCGGGACGCGCGTCCCGGGGCGGCCTTCGCCCGGCGCTCGTCCGGCCTGGCCTCCAGATATCCGGCACCGGACCTGCTCACGCTGTTCTGCCCTCTTCCGACGTCGATACCGTACCGGCTGGTCAACGCGGACCACGCGCCAACACATTCCCGAGCCAACCCGTCACCGCCGTCACGACCAGCTCGAGTGCCGCTGCCTGGTCCTGCGACTTCGGCACCGCCATGCCGTGGTCGGCATGCGGGACGACGACGACCTCGTACTCGCCCGGTGGAAACTCGCTGGGTCGACCGAAGGCGTCCCGGTCGCCCTGGACGACCAGCGTCGGAACGCCGGCTCCGGCCAGTTCGTCCCAACGCGAGCGTTCGGGACGGCCGGGAGGATGCAGCGGAAAGGCGAGCGCCACCACCGCCGCCGCACCGACCGCCCGCGCGGTCCGGCAGGCGACCCTGGCGCCGGCACTGCGACCGCCGACCGCGACGGGACCCTCTCGCGGGACCGTCTCGAGCACCGCAAGCCAGGCACGGTCGAGCGTACGCGGGGCCGGGGCGACCCGGCGTCCAGCCAGCCGCCACGGCTGCTCCACCCGGACGACGGTGATCCCGGATCCCGGCAGAGTCGTCGCAAGCGCCACGAGATCGCGGGCCTGGATGCCGCCGCCGGCACCGTGGCCGAGCACGAGCGTTCCGCGAACCTGACCACCGGCCTCGTCGACGACGAGCCGCGCGTCGCCCTCGGGCGTGGTCACGACCCTGTCCATCACGGTTCGGGACGGTACCGCCGTACGTAGACTCGTGGCAGACCAGGCGCATCGGAGGGACCGGGTCATGGGCCGAGACATCGAGGTCACAGAGTTCACCCGCGAGGACCGGACCCGATTCCGCGAGAAGGTCAAGGGGAACCTGGTCGCCCTGCGCGAGCTCGTCGACGGCGGACGGTTCGAGACCGGGCGCCGGCAGTGCGGCGTCGAGATGGAGGTGTATCTCACCGATCCACTCGGAAACGCGGCGCCGATCAACGCGAAGCTGCTGGAGAACCTGGCCTCGTCGGGCTTCCAGACCGAACTGGCGCAGTTCAACATCGAGTTCGGTGTCAGCCCGCGAGTCCTGACCGGTCACGTCTTCCACACGATCGACAGCGAGCTGCGCCGTTCGCTCAATCACGCGTATGACGTCGCCGAGCAGCTCGGCGCCCGAGTGATGATCATCGGCATCCTGCCGACGCTCACCAGCTTCGACGTGACCGAGCAGAACCTGTCGATGAACCCCCGGTACCGGGCTCTGAACGACATGATCCTCGCGGCCAGGGGTGAGGACATCGTCATCCGGATCCAAGGCGAGGAGCTGCTCAGTACCCGCACCAACTCCATCGTCTTCGAAGCCGCCTGCACCTCCATGCAGCTGCACCTCCAGGTGGATCCGCACGAGTTCGGCCTGTACTGGAACGCCGCGCAGGCAATATCGGCACCGCTGCTGGCCGCGGCGACCAATTCCCCGTTCTTCCTCGGCAAGCAGCTCCACCACGAGACCAGGATCGCGTTGTTCGAGCAGGCCGCCGATACCCGGACCGAGGAGCTGATCCTGCAGGGCGTTCGCCCCCGGGTGTGGTTCGGCGAGAAGTGGCTCGACGAGGGCGAGGGGCTGTGGGAGCTGTTCGACGAGAACGTCCGATACTTCCCGGCGCTGCTGCCGATCTGCGACGACAACGAGGATCCGAGCCAGGTTCTGGTCGCCGGCGACGTACCGCACCTGCCGGAACTCACACTGCACAACGGCACGATCTACCGCTGGAACCGGCCGGTGTACGAGGTCTTCCGAGGAAGGCCACACATGCGGATCGAGAACCGGGTGCTGCCCGCCGGACCGTCGGTGCCTGACTCGGTCGCCAACAGCGTTCTGTACTACGGGTTGCTGCAAGGAATCGTCTCTCGTCGGCGGCCGTACCTGTGGGAGCAGATGAGCTTCGCCACCGCCAAGGACAACTTCTACGCCGCCGCCCGCGACGGCCTCGGGGCGCGGCTGTACTGGCCTCGAATCGGCGCTCAGGTTCCGGTCACGGAGTTGCTCCTGCGGCACCTGCTGCCGCTCGCCCGCCAGGGCCTGCTCGACTGGGGCGTCGACGAGGTGGATGTCGACTACTACCTCGGGATCATCGAGGAACGGACCCTCTCGGGCAGGACCGGTGCCGACTGGCAGATCGCCACCTGGCGCACGCTCATCGACGACCACGGACTCGACCGGGCCGACGCGGCCCGGGAGCTCGTCCGGCTGTACCAGCAACGTTCCTATTCGAGCACGCCGGTCCACACCTGGCCGGTGGGCGAATGACCGGCGCGTCGACGACGGATCGGTCGCGATACTCTGTCCGGTCGTGACCGACCTCTACCACCGCTTCGATGGCTACGACGACCTCAAGTCGCTGTTGGAGGGGTCGGACGAGGACATCCTGGTCGAACTCGCCGGCAAGCCGGCCCTGATCCGTATCCCCGCTGCCGTCACGGCGGTCAACCCGAGGGCGCGGCTCGTCGCCTGCCTCCTGCACGGGAACGAACCGTCCGGCTACCGGGCGGTGGTCGAGGTTCTGCGGCGGAGAGACGAGTTTCCGTTCGACTTGTGGGTGCTGATCGGCAACGTCCGTGCAGCGACGCAGGAAGGCTGGTTCGCCCACCGCTACCTGGACGATCAGGAGGACTTCAACCGGGTATGGGACTTCGGGCCGGCCACCACCCGCATGCGCCGCTGCGCCCGTTCGATTCTCGAGGAGCTGCGGGCGGCCGACCTCGAGGCCGCCATCGACCTGCACAACAACACCGGGCAGAACCCCTTCTACGCGATACTCCCCGAGCCCAGCCTGGAGGGAATGCGGCTGGCGGCGCTCTGCGCCGACCTCCTGCTGCGGTGGAGCTTCACCGCCCACACCTTGATGGAGGCGCTGGCCGACCGTTGCCCGACCGCAGCCGTCGAATGCGGGCTGCCACACCTGCCCGAGGGCACCGCGTTCGCCACGAGGGTTGTCCGGCGTTTCCTCGACGCGGACGGATTCGCCGTGCCCTTCGGGGGGCCGGTGCCGAGGCCCAGCCGCGTCGTCGAGATGGTCCATCGGGTGACCGTGCACCACGAGGTCGCGTTCACCTTCGGAACCGAGATCGACGACATGACCGACCTGGCCATCATCCCGGGTCTGGATGCGTACAACTTCGGGATGCTGCCGGCGGGGCAGACGATCGGCCACATCGATCCCGGCGCAGCCATGCCGTTGCTCGCCACCGACATGGGCGGCCGTGTGGTCACCGAGCGGCTCTTCCACGCGACCCCGGACGGGCGGGTGGTGACGGTCGAGGGCACGACACCGATCATGATGACCACGTCGGTCGAGCAGGCGCGTCGGGACTGTCTCTTCTACACCGCCGCCCACATCGACTAGAACAGGGCGCTCTCGTCGCGCTCCGCCGGGAGCGGTTCGACGAGCTGTGGCCCGTTGTTGTCGACCTTGTTGACGTCGGTCGACACCGGGTAGGCCTCGAGCAGGCCGGGGGCGGCCGGGACGAGCAGCCTCCGAAGGGCCCCGATGTCCTCCGTTCCAGGATCGAGCCAGACTGCCCAGTCCTCAGGTCTGACGATCATTGGTGCACGGTCGTGGATCTGGCCGATGTCGTCCTCAGCCGTCGTCGTCAGGACGACCGACGTCCACCGGAACGCCTCCGGATCGTCGTCGTCGGGGACCGTCGGGTCGCGCCAGATCTCATAGAGGCCCGCCATGGCCATGACGCCGCCGTCGCGCGGGCGGATGAAGAACGGCTGCTTCTTCCCCTTGACCTCGCCGTACCACTCGTAGAAGCCGTCGGCGGGGAGCAGGCACCGGCGCAGTGCGAACGCACGGCGGAAGGCCGGCTTCTCGTGCGCGGTCTCGACCCGGGCATTGATCAACCGGTTACCCATCGCCGGATCCTTGGCCCACGACGGCACCAGTCCCCACCGAAGCACCCTGAGCCGGCGCTCGGGCGGGTCGTCCGGTGCGTCGCGCCGGCGGCGGGTCAGGACGGCGTAGACGTCCTTGGTCGGCGCGACGTTCCAGTCGGGTTCGAGGCGCTCCCGCACGTCGATCCGGTCGACGCCGAACTCCTCCGCGAGTTCGTCCGCGCTGTGGCTGACTGCATACCTGCCGCACATCCTGCCAGCCTGCCACGCCGCGGTTTCCGGGTTCAGGGCCACCGCTTTCGTGGTAGGGAAGAGGTATGACTCTGGTCCGGCTGGTCGCCCGCCCCATGCTTGCGTCGATCTTCATCGTGCAGGGTGTGAAGATGCTCCGCGACCCTGACTCCGCGGTGGATCAGGCCAAGCCGGTCACCGACCGGCTCACGCCCCTGCTGGAGAAGCACCTGCCCCAGGCGCCCACGAACCCGCGCACGCTGGTGCGCATCAATGCAGCGCTCCACGTGGGTGCCGGTGCCCTGCTCGCCACCGGCACGCTCCCACGGCTGGCGTCGTTGATGCTGGCCGGATCCATGGTTCCCACAACCATCGCCGGCTACCCGTTCTGGGAGGCGGGCGATCCGGACGAGAAGTCCCGAATGCGCCAGCGTTTCCTCGAGAACGTCGGCATCACCGGCGGCCTGCTCCTCGCCGCGGTCGACACCGAGGGCCGGCCCGGGCTGGGCTGGCGGGCCCGGCATGCCGCGACCGATGCCAAGCGGGCAGCGCGGGCCGCCAAGAGGGAAGCGAAGCTCACGGCCCGGGCGGCGAAGGCGGAGGTACGCAGCAAGGCCCACCGCGTGCTGCCCGGCGGCTGAAGTCATCGGGGCCCACTCGACCCCTTCGTTGGAGTCGGGATACGCACAGGCCGCACTGCTGCGTACCCGTATCCCCGCTCGGAAGACGTCCCAGTGACTGAGAACGCCGGTATCCGGCCCCGAGTAGTCCTCAAGTGGACAACAGGCGCAGCACGGCGCGCTCGACCGCGCCGTGCAGGAACGGACCTTCTCCGCCGTCGCTGCCGGCTTGCTCCAGCGCCCTCAGGACGGTGCTGCCCCCGTCGTAGAGGTCGACGATCCGCGGATCGACGTAGGACGCCCGCGCCACGGCCGGCGTGTTGCCGAGGTACTCGGCGACCTCGTGGTACGCCCGGGCGACGGCGCGCCGGCGCTTGCCCGGCGAGTCGGCGACCTCGCGCGAGACGGCGAGGGCCACAGCCATCAGCACCGTGGCGTGCCAGGTCCGGAAGTCCTTGGCCGTGGCGTCGACCCCGATGACCTCGCGCAGGTAGGCGTTGATGTCGTCGCTGCGGACGTCGGTCCACTGGCGGCCTCGCTTGTACGCGAGCAGCTCCGGTTGGTCGTCGCGCCTGCGGAGCAGGCCCTTCACCACGGCACGCAGGTCCTCGTCGGCGAGGTGCTGGATCCGCCGCTTGCCGTTCTTGGCCGGATAGTCGAAGACGACGGCACCGCCGATCAGGGAGACGTGTTCGCGCCGGATGGTCGCCAGCCCGTACGAGCCGTTCTCGTCGGCGTACTGCTCGCCGCCGATCCGGAAGAACCCGAGGTCGAGGAGCTGGAAGGCGGCCGCGAGGACGCGCTCGCGCGGATAACCGGGAAGGACGAGGTGCTCCGCGACCGCCGCCCGTGCCCGCGGCAGCCGTCGCGCCACGAGAAGGACCTGATCGTGCTTCGCACGGTCTCGCAGAACGCGCCAACGATCGTGGTAGCGGTACTGCCGCCGCCCTGCGGCGTCGGTACCCACGGCCTGGATGTGGCCGTTGGCCACCGGGCAGATCCAGACCTCCCGCCAGGCCGGCGGCAGCACGAGGTCGTGGATGCGGGCGAGCACGTCGGGTTCGGTGACCGGGCGGCCGTCGTTCCACTGGTAGGTGAAGCCCCGGCCGCGGCGCTTGCGGGCGATGCCTGGGCCGGCGGAGTCGACACGACGCAGGCGGGGCATGACCTCGGTGTACCCGCGATACTGGCCTCCATGCCGCCGGGCAGTGGCACGACCTCGACGCCGGATGGGCGCTGGTCGGCGCCGTCCGCGAGCGGACCGCTGGATGCCGTCGTGGTCGTGCCGGGGTCGAAGTCGCTGACCAACAGGGCGCTGGTGCTGGCCGGCATCGCCGATGCGCCCAGCATGGTCCGCCGCCCGCTGCGGGCTCGCGACACCGTGCTCATGGCCGGTGCGTTACGGACTCTCGGTGTCGGCGTGGACACCGTCGGCCCGGACTGGTCGGTCGCGCCTGCCCCTCTGACCGGCCCCGGCGACATCGACTGCGGGCTCGCCGGCACCGTGATGCGATTCGTCCCGCCGGTGGCGGCGACGGCCACCGGCGACGTCCGTTTCGACGGCGACCCCCGTGCGCGGGAACGCCCGGTCGGCGCCCTGCTGGGGGCACTGCGCACACTCGGTGCCGACATCGACGACGGCGGGCGAGGCGCCCTGCCGTTCGTGATCCGTGGCACCGGCCATGTGGTCGGGGGGCCCGTCACCATCGACGCATCGGCGTCGTCGCAGTTCGTCAGCGGCCTGCTGCTCGCCGGCGCCCGGTACGAGCTGGGCGTGACCGTCCAGCACGTGGGCAAGCCGCTGCCCTCCGAGCCGCACATCGCGATGACGGTGGCAATGCTGAGGGCCGCCGGCGTGCTCGTCGACGAGGAGCCGAACACCTGGCGGGTCTCGCCCGGTCCGGTGAAGGCCCTCGACCTGCTCATAGAGCCCGACCTGTCCAATGCCGCACCGTTCCTCGCGGCCGCTCTCGTCGTCGGTGGCTCCGTACGGGTGCCGCACTGGCCGGCGCACACGACCCAGGCAGGAGCCGTACTGCCCGACCTGTTGGCGGCCATGGGTGGCGACTGCCGCCTCGGTGCCGACGGTCTGGTCGTCCACGGCTCGGTGCGCGTCCGCGGAGTCGACGTCGACCTGCACGAGGTCGGTGAGCTGACGCCGGTCCTCGCGGCGCTCGCGACCCTGGCCGACTCGACGTCCCATCTCCGCGGAATCGCCCACCTTCGCGGTCACGAGAGCGACCGCCTGGCGGCGCTCGCGACCGAGCTCGGCAGGCTCGGCGCCGGCGTGACGGAGACCGCCGACGGGCTGGAGATCCGGCCCCACCGGCTGCGCGGCGGGACGTTCCACACCTACGGTGACCACCGCATGGCGCAGGCGGGGGCACTGCTGGGGCTGGCCGTCCCGGGCGTCGTGGTCGAGGACGTCGCGACCACCACCAAGACGTTGCCGGACTTCGTCGGCCTGTGGACGCGAATGCTCGGCGGCGACCCGACGTGAGCGGGCGACGCCCGACCCGCACCTACGACGAGACCGACGCGAGGGTGCGCCCCGGCCGCGGCACGCGCCCGCGGAGCAAGATACGGCCGGCCCACGACGACGCCGTGCCGGCAGTGGTGATCGCTGTCGACCGAGGACGCTACACCTGCCTGGCCGGCCCGGACGGCCAGGCGGTCACCGCGATGCGGGCGCGCGAGCTCGGCCGCAAGGCCGTCGTGGTCGGTGACCGGGTGGGGATCGTCGGCGACGTGTCCGGCGACGAGGGAAGCCTGGGCCGCATCGTCCGGGTCGACGGGCGGACGACCGTCTTGCGGCGCACGGCGGACGACGACGATCCCGTGGAGCGGGTCATCGTCGCGAACGCCGAGCAGATGGTCATCGTCACCGCCGTAGCGGAGCCCCAGCCCAGACCGCGACTGGTGGACCGATGTCTGGTCGCGGCCTTCGACGCTGGTATGGAGCCGCTGCTGTGCGTGACCAAGACCGACCTCGCCGATCCGTCCGCCCTGCTCGCGACCTACGCACCGCTCGGCGTGCCGGCGCTGGTCACCGGCCTCGGACAGGACCTCGGCCCGCTCCGGGAACGGCTCACGAGCCGATGGAGCGTGCTGGTCGGGCACTCGGGTGTCGGCAAGTCGACGCTGGTGAACGCGCTCGTCCCGGGGGCCGATCGGGCCATCGGTCGGGTCAACGTGGTCACCGGCCGTGGCCGGCACACCTCGGCCAGCGCCGTCGCTCTGCGGCTGCCGGACGGCGGCTGGGTGATCGACACGCCGGGGATACGCTCCTTCGGGCTCGCGCACGTCGACCCCCGGCACCTGGTTCACGCCTTCACGGACCTGGACGTCGTGACTGCCGACTGCCCGCGCGGTTGCACACATGGCGCGACCGAGCCGGAGTGCGCGCTCGACGATGCCGTTGCCGCCGGCCGGCTCGACCGCGCCCGGGTCGACTCGTTCCGCCGCCTGCTGACCAGCCGGGAGCGGCAGGCCGGGGACTGAGCCCGACCTCCGGTGGCGGTCAGCCGGCCGGGTTCCAGACCGCCGTCGAGCCGAGATGTCCGGTGATGAGCACCAGGACGAGGGAGACGAGGGCGGCCACCGTGGCCAGGGCAGCCAGAGCGGTGCGCTGGCCGGCCGGTCGGCCGGCCCGGTGCGCCAGCATGAGCAGCAGGTTGAAGACGAACATCGCGCCGACGGCCCAGATGACCCGCTCGCCCATCTGCTGGTGCTCGTTCACCTTCTCCAGCACGGGCCCGCCGAGGCTGAGCGACTCCTTGAGGTCGTTGCCGCTCCTCGTCGTCAGCGGCACGGCGGCGAAGGACACCGCCGACGCCGCGACGACCAGCCAGCCGTAGGTCCCCCGCCAGCGCGGTACGAGCGCGATGACCACTGTTCCCAGGACGCTCAGCGGCACCAGGACGACGACGGCGTGGACGAGCAGCGGGTGCAGCGGGATGCCGAAGACGGTGTCGGGCACGGCGGCTCCTTCGCGACGGGGCGGTCACGCACCGGTCGGCGCATCGGCCGGGACAAGACCGCAGGTCATCTTTGCCCACGGCTGACCGGCACGGCTGGTTCGACGCGCTAGGTTGACCGGTCGTGGGCTACGACGACGACATCCGTTTCGCGCACGTCCTCGCCGACGACGCGGATGCGCAGACGATGCAGCGGTTCCGGGCGCGGGACCTGCGGGTCGACACCAAACCGGACGCCACACCGGTCACCGACGCCGACCGCGCGACCGAGGAGGCGATCCGCCGCACCCTGGCCCGGGCGCGCCCGCGCGACGCCGTGCTCGGCGAGGAGATGGGCGCGGAGGGCTGGGGGTCGCGGCGCTGGGTGGTGGACCCGATCGACGGCACGAAGAACTACCTGCGCGGCGTGCCGGTCTGGGCCACGTTGCTGGCTCTGATGGTCGACGACGACGTGGTCGCCGGCGTCGTGTCGGCGCCCGCCCTGGGCCGGCGCTGGTGGGCCGCCCGCGGCACGGGCACCTGGACCGGCAAGTCGCTGGCCGCCGCGAGCCGCTGCCGGGTGTCGGAGGTGGCCACCCTGGACCGGGCGTCGCTCTCGTACTCGTCCCTGTGGGGATGGGAGGAGGCCGGCAAGCTCGACGCGTTCCTCGACCTGATGCGAGCATGCTGGCGAACCCGCGCCTACGGTGATTTCTGGTCGTACATGCTGCTCGCCGACGGTGCCGTCGACATCGCCTGCGAGCCCGACCTTGCCCTGCACGACATGGCGGCGCTGACGGTCATCGTCGAAGAGGCCGGCGGCCGCTTCACCGACCTGAGCGGCAAACCCGGTCCGCTCGGCGGGAACGCTCTGGCCACCAACGGCCGCATCCACGACGACGTGCTGGCCCTGCTCGGGAACCCGCCGGTCACCCCCATCCGCCGTTGATCATCTGCGTGGTGCGGGGGTGGCGCGCTCGGGCGGGAGGTTGTCGGGCCGTGGCGGCGGCGTCGTCGAAGGCAGGGTCGCCCCGGTGAGCAGGTGAGTCAGGACTGTGTTGGCGACCGCGACGATCGGCACGGCGACGATCGCACCGATGATGCCGGCGGTGTACGCGCCCACCGCAACGGCGATCACGACGGCCAACGGGTGGACCCGCACCATACGGCCGAGCACGAACGGCTGGAAGACGTGACCCTCGAGTTGCTGGATCGCGATGATCCCTACGAGCACGATCAGCGCAGCGACCAGTCCATTGGCCACCAGTGCGACGAGAACGGCGAGCGCGCCGGTGACGAAGGCGCCGACCAGCGGCACGAAGGCACCGAAGAACACCAGCACGCCCAGTGGTAGCGCCAGCGGAACCCCGAGGACGACGAGCAGAATGGTGATCAACGTGCCGTCGAACAGTGCTATCAGCACGGTGCCGCGGACGTACTGCGTGAGAGTTCGCCAGGCCAGCTTCCCCGCCCCGTCGACCCGCGGTCGCGCCACCCGGGGGAACAGCCGCACCAGCCAGGCCCAGATCCGGTCGCCCTCGTAGAGGAAGAAGACCAGCGAGAACAGCGTCAGCACGAGTCCGGTGAGAAACTCGACGGCGAGCGTCGCCGTCGACAGCGCGCCCTCGGTGATCGTGTCCTGGTTCTGTCCGAGCGCCTCGACGGCACGGTCGATCCCCTCCTGGAACTGCTCCGCGCTGAGGGTGAACGGCGGCCCGGCCAGCCAGTCCTGAATCTCCCCGAGGCCCTCCTCCGCCCGGTCGACAACCTCGCCGAACTGGTCTCCGACGGCCCGGCCGACGACCGTCAGGGATCCGGCGATCACGACGAGAAACCCGATGAAGACGACGACCGCGGAGGCCGCCCGCTTCCATCCGACCGCCCGCAGCCGGTGCACCGGCGTCCAGAGCAGGGCGGCGAGCAGGGTGGCCGCGACGACCGGGAAGACGACCACGCGCATCCGCCAGGCCAGCCAGCCGACCAGGGCCAGGCCGGCCACGATCGCGAGCAGGCGCCACGACCAGTCGGCGGCCGCACGGACGGCGTACGGCACCGGGTGGGTCCGGTCGGAGTCGTAGCCGCGAGGCTCGGGCGCGACGACGACCCGGACCTGCTCCAGCGCCGGGTCGAGGTCCGTCTCCGCCTCGAGGATCTCCCGGCGGTGCGCCAGCCGCTGTCTCATGGCGTCGACGCGCCGCGTCACCCCTCGTGGCATCCGTGCTGGCACGGCGCCAGCCTCGCACAGTCCGGGAAGCGGTCGGTTCGGGACCGGCGTATGGTGACCGGCCGCGTCATGGATCGCGCCCGACGCCGTCCTGACCGTGAAGGGACACGACAGGGGTATGACCGACAGCGGACACGGGATGGCCAACGGCCACGGGCGACGTCCGGTGGCCGACGTGACGCTGCGCACGTCCTGGCTCGGGCGCACGCACGAGGTCGGCCACGAGCCGGTGCGCCGGCATACCCCGGCCGCCGACGCTGTGGTCGCCGCCCTGATCGGGCCCGGCCGGTCGATCGACGCCCTGGAGAGTGCTCTGCGCGCACTCGCCTGGGAACGGGCGTCGGACCCGCTCGGGCTCGACGCGGCGTTGGAGGATCTCGACGCGCTGTGGGCCGTGCTCGAGTCGGGCGTGCTGGCGCCGGTGCCCCGGCGGCAGGCCCGGGCCTGGCTGGTGGACGGCTGGGTGGACGCGCTGGCCGCGGACCGGGGCGCGCCGTGCATGGACCCGCTCTCCGGCCTCCACACGGCGGCGTACCTGGTTGCCAGGATCCACGAGCTCGACCGGCTCGTGGACGACGAGGCGGTGCCGCTGGTGCTGCTGGCCGTGCGGTGGCCGGAGCCGTCGTCCCCCTGGGCCCGGATCGCCACGATCCTGGCGGTGGCGCGAACGGTCCGTGTGCAGGTCCGTCCCGAGGCGACCTTGGGCCAGGACGGCACCGGCACGGTGCTCGCGCTGGTTCCCGACGACGCGCTGGCTCGTCTCGAACGCGCCGCGCTGGCACGGTCGTGCGGCCAGGCACCGCTGGCCGACGCGGGCGTTCTGACGGACATCGTTCCGGTCCCCGCGCGGCGTGACCTGGTGCCGGGCGTCGTGCGACGCCTGCGCCTGTCGGCGCCCCAGGCGGAACGCCCGAATGGCTCGGACGGGAAGTCCCGTCCGGGGTCGTAGACTGACCGCTTCTCCGACCGAGAAGCGAAGGTGCCAGCCGTGACGACACCGGCAATGCCGCTGACGGATGCCGAGCTCATCGCCCGAACACGTGCCGGAGACATGGGCTCCTACGACGAGTTGTACCGCCGCCACGTCGACGATGCGCGCCGGGTCGCCCGTATCGTCACCGACCACAGCGACGAGGCCGACGACGTCGTGTCCGAGGCGTTCACGCGTGTCCTCGACCGTCTCCAGCACGGCGGCGGGCCGGACGAGGAGCTCACGCCGTATCTGCGCACCGTCGTCCGCCGGCTCGCGATCGACCGCTACCGCGCGTCGCGCCGCGACGGCATTCCGGCCGACCCGGCCCTGCTCGAGGTCATCCCGGAGTCCGACGACCCCATGGTGCGCGCGACCGACCGCGAGCTGGTCCGCAAGGCGTTCGACACACTTCCCGACCGGTGGCAGCGGGTGCTCTGGCACACCGAGATCGAGGGGCGTACTCCCGCATCGCTGGCGGCGACGCTGGGCACCACACCCAACGCCGTGGCGGCGCTGGCCTATCGGGCCCGGGAAGGCCTGCGCCAGGCTTACCTGTCGGTTCACCTGTCCTCGGCCATTCGCGAGGAGTGCCGGCCCTACGTGCCCAAGTTGGCTGCGTACGTCCGCGGGACGCTCCCGCCCAGCGACGACCGTTGGGTGGCCGCCCACCTCGAACAGTGCGAACACTGCCGCCAGCGGCGCGACGAGGTCATGGTCCTCGTGGCCGACCTCAGGGGCGTTCTCTGGCCCGCCCTTCTCGGTCCCGTCGTCCTCGCCGGCAGCGGCAGCGCGGCCATTGTCGGCGCCGCGGGTGTTTCGTCCGGTGCTGCCGTCGGCGCCGCAGCGGCCGCCTCCGGCTCTGCTGGAACCATGGTTGGGGCGGCCGGCGGCATCGCCGGATGGATCGCCAGGATCCCGAAGCCGAAGACGGTGCTCGGACAACTGGCCGCCACCTCAGCGTCGCTGGCGGCGACGGCCGCGATCGTCGGAGGAGCCCTGGTCGTGGCGGGCGATGATCCTCCCGAGCGCGAGGACTTCGCCGCGGCCGCACCGGCGGCCTCCCCCGACGCGCCGGCCACCACGCCTACGACGCCGGCGGCTCCCACGGCGACCCCGACGCCCACGCCGACCCTGGTTCCGCCGGTGGCCGCGCCCACCGAGGCGTCCCCGGCTCCGTCCTCAGCACCTGCCGAGGACGAGTTGATCTCGGCGCCGACGGTCGAAGCGGCGGCACCGTTGCCGCCACCGGACCCGACCGTCGAGCCCAGCGTGCCTGAGGACCCGGAGCCGACGGTCGAGCCCACGCCCACCACGAGACCTCGTCGTGGCCCTCCGTCGTGGCTGTGCCAACTCCTGCCCTGGTTGCGCCCGTGCCAGCTCATTCTTCCCTGAGGTCGGCCACCTCCAGCAGGGCTGACGTCGACTTCTCGCCGGTCCGGCGAGGAGTTCACAACACCCGGCGTCATAGTGCACTCTTGGGCCTGTCTGGTTGGGGCATACGGGGTGCTCCAGTAGCCCCGTATTCGCCATCCGAGTCGTGGCACACGGGGAGTTCGCGAGATGACCGTCCTGACCAGTCCCTTGGTCGACTACTCCTTCCATCCGGCCGACACGTGGCGCTCCATGGCCGCCTGCCGGGGCATGGACACCGACATGTTCTACCCGGAGGGGCGCGGGGAGGCTCTGCACCAGCGCGAGAAGATCGCCAAGCAGATATGTGCCGGCTGCGCCGTCGCCAGACAATGCCGCGAGGCCGCCAACCAGCTCCCCGAGCGCTACGGGATCTGGGGTGGACGCACCGAGGGCGAACGGGGTTGGTCCCGCCGCTGAGAGCTCGGGAGCGCGACGGGTCAGAGCAGGCGGCGCTGCCCCGGCCTGGTCAGGCGCAACCATCGGTAGCCGTAGGCCTCGAGGGTGAGCTCCGCCCGGCCGGAGCCGTCCACGTCGGTGCTGCCGGCCTGGAGGAGATCGACCAGCCGGCACGAGTCGTCGCAGTCGTCGAGCTGGATGGGCACCGTTCGCGGCTCCGGCCCCAGGTTGTGCAGCGCCACCATCGTGCCGTCCCCCCAGGAGCACCGGTGGGCCAGGACGTCGGTGCACGGTTGTTCGAGGACCGTCATGTCGGCCCACCCCAGCTCCGGACTCTCGCGATAACGCCGGATCAGCAGGGACATGAAGGCGAGTAGGGAGTCCGGGTCGCGCCGCTGGTCGTCGACGTTGACGTACTCCGGCGCGAATCCGTCCGCGGACAGAGGTGCGACCATTCGGGAGGGTGGCGCCGTGGAGAACCCGCCGTTGCGTTCCGACGTCCACTGCATGGCGGTCCGGACCGCCATGCGTCCCCCTGCGTCGAGGTTCTCGCCGAGCCCGATCTCCTCACCGTAGAAGAGCACGGGCGTACCCGGCAGTGAGAACAACAGGCTGTAGACCATGCGGATGCGGCGGGGGTCGCCGTCGAGCATCGGAGGCAGTCGCCGGATGAGACCGCGCCCGAAGACCTGCATGCGCTCCTCTGGCCCGAAGGCGGCGAAGACCTCCTGCCGCTCGCTGTCGCTGAGCTTGTCCAGGGTCAGTTCGTCGTGATTGCGCACGAACGTCGCCCATTGACAGTCGTCGGAGCACACGGGCCGCTTCGCGAGCGCCTTCGCCAGTGGCCTGGCGTCGGCGCGGGCGAGGGACAGGTAGAGATTCTGCATCCCGATGAAGTCGAACTGCATCGTCAGCTCGTCGCCGTCCTTGCCGCCGAAGTACGTCATCTGGTCCTTGTAGGGCAGGTTGACCTCGCCCAGCAGGATGGCGTCACCGGACCGACGGCCGAGGAACGACCGCAGCGCGCGCAGGTACTCGTGCGGGTCGGCGAACTCCTCGACCTCCTGGTCGGTGGCTCCGGTCGTCTCGAGCAGGAACGGCACCGCGTCCACCCGGAAGCCGGACAGGCCGAGTTCGAGCCAGAACCCCATGGTCTTGGCGATCTCGTCGCGGACCGCCGGGTTGGCCACGTTGAGGTCGGGCTGGTGCTTGTAGAACCGGTGCAGGTAGTACTCGCCGGAGCGCTCGTCGTACTCCCAGATGCCCGTCTCCTGGCCCGGGAACACAGTCTGGTCCGAGGTGTCCGGCGGGGGGTCGGAGCGCCAGACGTAGTAGTCGCGGTACGGGGAGCTCTTGCTCGCCCGGGCCGAGCGGAACCATGGATGCCGATCGGAGGTGTGGTTCACCACCAGGTCGGCGATGACCCGCATACCGCGGTCGCGGGCCGTTCGGATGAGTTCGACCAGGTCGCCGTGGCTGCCGAGGCGTGAGTCGACGCCGTAGAAGTCGGTGATGTCGTAACCGTCGTCGCGGTCCGGTGTCGGGTAGAACGGCATCAACCACAAGCAGGTGACGCCCAAGTCGGCCAGGTAGTCGATCCGGTGCGCCAACCCTTTCATGTCGCCCACACCGTCGCCGTTCCAGTCCAGGAACGTCTCGATGTCCAGGCAGTAGACGACGGCGGTCTTCCACCACAGGTCGCTGGTGTCGGTGATCCTCATCGGGAGACCTCCGATGTGCCGAGTCGGGGAAGGACGTGCTCGCCGAATGCCTCGATGAACTCGCTCTGCTCCTGACCGACGTGGTGGAGGTAGATCTCGTCGAATCCGAGCTCGGCCAGGTCGTGCAGCCACGCCGCGTGCTGCCCGAGGTCGCTGGAGACGAGCACGTGCCGCCGCATCGCATCGGGCGGGACGTGCTCGCTGACGGCGTCGAAGATCTCGGCGGTCTCGAGGTCCCAGCACACCGGCGGCGGGAAGACGTTGCTGCGCCACTGCTCGTGTGCGATACGCAGTGCCGCATCCTCGTCCCGGTCGTAGGACAGATGCACCTGGAGGTGGAGCCGGCCACGACCACCCGCGCCACGGTAGGCGTCGATCATCTGCCGCAGGTGACCATGGGGCTGGGCGACGGTGATCAGCCCGTCGGCCCACTCCGCCACGTCGGCGGCCGTCCGCACGCTCACCGCGGCCCCGATCAGCATCGGCGGCCGGTCCGGGAGCGTCCAGATCCGGGCCCGGTCGACCGTGACGAGCCCGTCGTGGCTCACCTCCTCGCCGGCGAGGAGAGCGCGGATGACGTCGACGCACTCGCGCAATCGCCGCGTGCGCACGTGCTTGCGCGGCCACCCGTCCCCGGTGATGTGCTCGTTCGAGGCCTCACCGGTGCCGAGCGCGACCCAGAAGCGATCAGGGAACATCGCCGTCAAGGTCGCCGCCGCCTGGGCCACGATCGCCGGATGGTAGCGCTGACCCGGAGCGTTGACGACGCCGAAGCGCAGGCTGGTTCGGCTAAGCGCCGCACCGAGCCACGACCAGGCGAAACCCGAGTGCCCTTGCCGCGCGCTCCACGGGGAGAAGTGGTCCGAGCTCATGGCGGCCGCAAACCCGGCGTCCTCCGCGGCGACGACCGCACGCAGGAGCTCGGCGGGATGGACCTGCTCATGGGATGCATGAAAACCGATGACTGTCACCTGGACTCCTTACCCAACACGCTCCGAACCGACTCGCATGCCTGCGGCGCTGGTGGGTAGGGGCACGACGACACCGACAAGCCGCGGACGAGGAGCGAGCCAGATGGCCACCATTCGAGAGATCATGACCCCCGACGCCGTGTGCATCGGCGAGAACGAGACCCTGGCCGACGCGGCGCGCAAGATGCGCGAGCTCGACGTGGGTGCGCTGCCCGTCTGCGGCGAGGACAACCGCCTGAAGGGCATGGTCACCGACCGCGACATCGTGGTGCGGTGCATCGCCGACAACGGCGACCCGCAGACCGTCCGGGCCGGCGAACTCGCTCGCGGCAAGCCGGTGACGATCGGCGCCGACGACCCGGTCGACGAAGCCTTGACGATGATGAAGGAGCACCAGATCCGTCGGCTGCCCGTCGTCGACGGCCACGATCTCGTCGGGATCATCAGCCAGGCCGACGTCGCCCGTCACATCGAGTCGAGCCGTGTCGGCGAGGTCGTCGAGGCCATCTCGACCTGATCGACGCGGCGACTGCAGCGGGCGGGAGACTTCACCTACGGCTGGATCGGGCCCATCACCGCCGGCCCGGCGAAGGGTGACGTTCGAGGCTGTCAGGACCTGGCGACTGGGCCTGCGCCGCGCAGTGTGTCCAGGCGCCGCCGGTACTCCTCCTCGTCGACCTCACCGCGGGCGAACCGCTCGGCGAGCACCTGCTCGGGAGTGGGCCGGGTCTCACCGCTGCCGACATTCACCGCCGTGCGATTCAGGTACCGGAACAGCGCTATCCCGCCGGCGATGAGCACCCCCCAGAACACGACCGTGCTCACGATCATCAGCGCAAAGCCCCAGCCACCCATGCCGTCCCCGTACCACATCATCGTGATCTCCTCCTCTACGGAGCGTCCGTGCGCTGGCCACCCTCATGTGACTGTCCTCCCTGCGATCCCGAGCAGGCAGGGGCTTTCGACCCCAATTCCGTGGTGACCGTGGGATTTGCGCACGCTGCCCGATGCGGATGGCGCAGCGGTTGCCACGCTGAGCGGGTGCCGTTCGGCTCGGCGGCGAACTCCTCATCGGCGAACCGTCCCCCGTGCAGTCGCGGTGTGGCGGAACAACAGCGTGGCGGCGGTGCCGAGTGCGGCCAGCCAGCCGAGGGCGATCAGCAGCGCCCAGGTTTCGTCGAAGCTGGCGGTCAGCGCGCCGTCGATGAACAGGCGGGTGCCGCCGTAGCCAGGCAGGTACGTGGCCCAGTCGGCGGGTTCGCCGCGCAGCATGGGGCTTTGTCCTATGCCGATGTCGAGGAACGGGATGAGGAACGCGATGAACACGCCGCTGACCCGGCCGAAGATGGGTCCCAGCAGGACGCCGAGCAGGCCGTAGGTGATGGCGAGCAGGGCGGTGGCGGCGGCGTAGAGGCCCCATTGGTGCGCGTCGAACACGGTCGCGGTCACGGCGAGGGAGGCACCGGTGGCCAGCAGCGCGGCGAGCGCGATGACGCTCAACCGGGCGACGAGCAGGACACCGGGGCGCAGGCCGGCGAGCGCGAGCCGCTGGTCGCCGGTGCGGGCGTCGAGGACGACGAACAGGCCGGTGAGCGTGGCGAGTGAGGCCACGGCGATGGGCGCCATCGTGCCGGCGTGGATGTGGGCGGGGTCGAGCAACTCGGCGGCCCGTCGGCCGTCCTCGGCCAAGACCACCGGGGTGAGCCCGTGCGGCGTGATGGCGTCGGAGAGCAGGATGAACACGGCCGGGACAACGACGAGCAGGACCCACAGCACGGGGTTGCGGCGCCATTCGCGAAGCCCCATGGCCATGGCGGTGCCCAACTGGTCCCCGACGGACCCGGGCACGGTGTGCCACCGCCGACGTCCCGCCACCCGCGTGGTGCTGGTCACCACCGCGAAGGCGACGAGGGCGGCGACCATGGTCCAGGAGAGGGCCCAGCCGAGGTCGCCGGGGCGGCCGCCGTGGCGGGAGGGCTGGTCGACCATCCACAGCGAGACGAAGTGCGTGGGCAACACCCGAGTCGCGACGTTGTCCGCTGCGCTGAGGGTCGGTCCGAAGAACACGTCGACGATCCAGATGAACAGGATCAGGACGGTGCCGTTGACGGGGTTGCGCACCGTGGCGCCGACGACCGCTCCGATGGCCAGGTAGAGCGCGGCGAACATCAGGGTTCCCGCGGCCACCCGGGCCGGGGTGTCGATGCCTGTGCGCAGCGTGAGCGCGACTAGAGCGACGGCGCTGACCAGGGCCGCGAGGGCGAGCCCGGTGAGCAGCCGGGCGGCGACGAGTCGGGTGTTGGGCAGGCCGGCGATGACCAGTCGCCGGTCGGCGTCGCGGGCCGCGGAGATCTGGAAGTACATGGCGACGCCGGCCAGGAACCCGGCGGCCCACCCGGCGGTGGTGGTTTCGACCGCGGGGCCACCGCCGGCGCCCCCGAGTAGTCGCGCGGTGTCGGCGAGCGCGCCTGCGGCCACCACCACGAACACCAGCGGTACCAGCACGAGGACGAGGAGGTTGACCGGATTGCGGGCGTAGTCGGCCAGGAACCGGCGGACGAACATCACGGTGGTCATCGCGGCACCGTCCGCCCGTCTCGGATCTCGACGATGCGGTCGAAGCGGTCCTCGTCGACGACGAAGTGGCTGATGATCAGCACACTGCGGCCGGCGGCCCGCCGGGCGGCGACCAGATCCCAGAACTTCTGGTAGGTGTCCCAGTCGAAGCCGGCGTACGGCTCGTCGAGCAGCAGCAGGTCGGGGTCGGCCAGCAGCGCCAGGCCAAGGTTGAGCTTGGCCAGGGTACCGCCGGAGAGCTGGTCGGCGCGCGTGGTCGCGTAGCGTCCGAAGCCCAGCGCGGCGTAGAGGCCGGCACGGGAATCCCGCTCGGTCGCAGACGTCATCCGATATGCGTGGCCGAACAGCTCGAAGTGTTCGTCACAGGTCAGCCGGCCGTACACCTGCGGCTCCTGCGGGCAGTAGCCCAGCCGGCCCTCGCGGGTGACGGTGCCTTCATCCACGGCGAGCGCCCCGACGAGGATCTTCATCAGAGTGGACTTGCCGGACCCGTTCTCGCCGACCAGGCCGACGACCTCTGCCGGCTTCAAGGTCAGGTCCGCGCCCCGCAGCACGCGCTGCCGCCCACGCCGCGGCCACATCCCGCGACGGTAGGACTTCTCGACGCCCTCCGCGGTCAGAACCGCGCTGGCCGTGCTGGTGGGCTCGGCCGCCGCCGCGCGGCCCGTGAGCGTCCCTGGGTTCATCGCGCACCTCCCTACGTGCCTGTCATCAACGTCCGTCATATACCCCCTGGGGGTAAGAGCCGAACGACTAGACGCCAAGGGTCGTTGGTCCCGACATGTTGCCTGGCGGCGCGGATCGTCGACCGCACGGATGTGAGCCCGCCCACCCGAACGCCTCTAAGGGCAGTTCGACGCGCTGGACCGGATCGGCAAGCGGTTCTGGCTCGGAGGATGTGCCGGTGACGGTGCCGTTCGTCCTGGGTCGTGCCCGCATCCGACCCCAGGCGAACGACGATCCAGCCGCCTGGCATGGTCGTGCTCAACCTGCGGGTGCGCCGCTTGCTCCGGTGGCGTTGCCGCCGGGCCTGGACCGCGTAGGTGATCTTGATCGGTCGTAACGCGTGGTGCAGGCACGCGGTGGTCGGGCGAACTCGGTCGAATCACGCTTCGAGTGATCCCCCCGGCGCCGGCGTTCGTGAAGAGTATGGCGAAGGATTGCTGGCTGCGGACGGGCGGACAACCGACGGGTCATGGGAGAAGGGAGATCCGATGGTCACGGGTCGCGTAGGCGAGGTTCTGTGCCGACGGGTCGTTGCGGTGATCATTGGTGCCGTACTCCTCACAGCCTGCGGCGGTGGCGGCACGACGGAGGAATCGGCGACATCGCCGGGCCAGGCAGAAACGACCGCCGCGACCACCTCGGCCTCGGCCGAGCCAACTACGGCGACGCCGCCGGCGCCTGCCGTCACAGAGACTAGGGTGACCGCGGAGTTGGCCGAGTTCTCGATCGAGCTGTCGCAGCAGACGTTCGCCCCGGGGCCGTACGAGTTCGTGGCCGAGGAGCAGGGCCAACTCCCGCATGCCCTCTCGATCGAGGGACCGGGCGTCGACAGCGCTTCGACCTCGGTCATCGATCCGGGTGGTGAAAGCCAGACGCTGAACGTCACACTTCAGCCGGGCACCTACGAGCTCTGGTGCCCGGTCGGGAACCACCGGTCGCAGGGCATGGAGACGACGATCACGGTGGAGTGAGTGTGATCCAACGAGCGTCGGGCCGTCGGGCCGCATCACGTCGGACAAGGCGGTCGAAGACCGACCTCGCCACCGACCAGTCCTGGGCGGGGTCGCCCTGATGGCATCGGCTTGGTCGCAGGGCGGGGACATGGGTGCCCAGTTCGACGGTGACCTGTTCATGGGTGGCGCGCGCAACTTCCTCGAAGGCGGGCACCTGTTCCACTTCAATCTGACCGGGAACCGCGCAAGAATCGGCGTCGACACCGCCGGCTAGAGGACCGGGTCGCCGACAACACCACAAGTTCGACATCACCGAAAGCGAGAGCCTGCTCATCGGGAGGAACTTCGGGGTCGTGACCGACATCGACACCGGTCCGAACGGCAACCTCTTCCTGGTGTCGTTGGACCAGGGCGCGATCCACGAGATCTCCCGGCGGTAGGCCCGAACCGGAAGGAGAAAGGGATGCGCAGGACGATCGTGCTCGTCCTCACGGCTGCAATGGCGGTACTCGCGCTGGCGCCAACGGCCTCGGCCGGCGACAACTTCGTGGCGCCGCTGTCCGGCGACGATGAGGTGCCGGCCCGGGACACCCAGGCGGTCGGCGTGGCGACGTTCAAGCTCCGCGAGGACGGAACAGCACTGCTGTACAAGATCAACGTGGCCAACATCGACAACGTCGCCGCAGCGCACATCCATTGCGGCGCGGCCGGAGTCAACGGCCCGGTCGGCGTCACCCTGTTCAGCGGCCCAGCCGCGGGAGGCGTGGTGAACGGCACACTGGCCGAAGGAACGATCACCGCCGCCGACACCGGCAACGGGTGCGGCTGGACCGACCTGGCCTCGGTCCTCGCCGCGATCCACAGTGGCGACACTTACGTCAACGTGCACACCAACGACGGCGTGGCGCCACCCAACACCGGGCCCGGGGACTTCCCCGGCGGCGAGATCCGCGGCCAAATCCGGTAGGGAACCCACAACAAGGCACAGCAGGAGGACGCTTTAGGAGATCGGCAAGGTGGAATCCCCAGGTCGATCGAACCGGCGTCGCGAACGTGTTCGGCACTCGTGCAGGGGCGGGGAGGTCAGACGTCCCCGCCCCTGCGACCTGCTCGGGCTCGAGTTCGGCAAATTTCTGGCGCAACCGCCACGCCGAGGCACGATCGGCGCAGATGCGGGGTCGACACTTCCCACGTGAAAGGGCTCGACCTGTCCGCCTCCTACTGGGTTTGCGGGTCCAGTTCCGCGAGCTGCTCCCCACCGGTTCGCGCCTGCGGGGTGTACAGCGTGTCGAGGCCGCGGTTGATTCTCTGGTTCGCGTTGCAGTCGTTGAACCTGGGCGACGCAGATGCGGTGGGCGCAGTGCGCTCTATGTCCATCGCGCAGAACGCGAGGTGTCTGCGGTTCACATAGGCAAGCTCGACCGCGCCACCGGCCTCGGGTGCGCTCACTTTCCACACGTGTTCGTCGGATTCCGCGCCGGGAGGACCATAGAGGGTGAGGGTGCTCAAGCCAGCGATATCTGGCCACCCAAGCCCGCAACCGCCCACTCTGGTGTAGCGGCGATTCCTGCGGCGCGATCACCCGCAGCCGATCAGTAGGGCCGGGCGTACTACCAGCGGCGCGGGTCGGCCATGCCGGCCCGCGCCGTCTCCTGGCTACCGTGGCATTTGCCGCGATCTCCCGGTCTGCCCCTTAGCGCGTGCGTTCACGCCTCCTATTAGAGGGACAGGTGGTTGGTCTGCGGGTTGAGGTGGTCGAGCATCACCACGGGCCCGCGGACCTCCGGCGCGCTGACGCGCCAGATGTAGAGTCCGCGCCTGGTGTCGCTTTCGTAGATGAACCCGTTGTACCAGTACGAGGACCAGTCCCCGCCTCGGAAGTTGGTCCGGCCACCCGGGCTCGTCTCGGACGGCGGGTCGAGCGGGTCTGGGTCCATCCACGCGACCTCATAGGCGTTCGCAGGGTCGGTGAAGTCCACCAGCGCCGTCCCCGACTGGTACGAGCCGTGGACGAGCAGGTTCCTCGTCGGATGCGGCACGATGTTGTAGTTGTGGATCGTGCAGTTCTCATACACGGACTGCGGACGCGGAAGGACATGCCGGCCTATCAGCTTTCCGGTCGCACCGTCATGGAAGAAGATCGTCTTCATCTCGTCCGTCTGCACCGAGCTGCCCGCTGTCGGCGGGCTGATCGGCGTTCCGGTCTCCAGGCAGCGCGGCTGCGTGCCGCCGCCGGGCTCCCAGCCGAGGACGAGGACCGAGCCGTCCCAGCTCCAGGCGGCGGAATGGAAGTTCGTGACTGTCGGAGACGTGGTCGCATAGAGGAAGGCCGGGTTCTCCAGGTCGGAGATGTCGAACACCGACACTCCCGGGTTGCCTGCACAGGCGGCCCGGTTCACAGAACCGAGGATCACACCCATGTCGTGGCAGGTGTTGATCAGCCGACCGTCGGGCGCCGGCATCTGGCCCAGTGAGAAGGAGCCGATGACGCTCGCCGATGCGGGGTCAGCCAGCGGGACCTCCACAATGTCCTCGCGGTTGAACGGCGTGCCCGGGCACTGGTTCCCGTACTTGCCGGGGTTCGCCTGGAGACCCGCCCCGCTCACGCTGTTGTAGATCAGTACGCGCTCCCCCTCCGGGTCAGGCACCACCGTATGAGTGTGAGATCCACAGTCCAGGGGAACCGATGCCACGAGCTGGATGTTGTTCAGATCCGCGATGTCGAAGATCTGGATGCCTTCGAACCCGGTACACGGCGCCGGGACCGGTGCGCAGTCGGCGTCAGCGGGATTCCCCGACTGGGCCTCCTGTGCGCACTGGTCTGTTCGCTGAGGGGAATCGACGGAACGGAACACCAAGTTCCCGTAGACGCCGACATCACCCTGCGGGCTGACGCAGGTGAAGAAGGCCAGCTCCACCGGATCCCCTGGCTCTTGGGCGTCGATGACCCGGAAGCCGTCGTAGCGCCCCTGGATCACGGTGTCGCCCCAGAACGCCAGGTCGGTGTTCCGGGTGTCCCACGGGACGTCGCCTGGGCCGACGGGTGGCGGCCCAGTGACGGCGCCAGCACGCAGGCTGGATCCGATCAGGTGCATGTTCTGGCTGTGTGGCCGGTCGGGAGTGTCGTCCGGCGGCACAGCCCCAGCGCCCGTTGGAACGGCGAGGCCAATCACCACCGCGACAATGAGAGTCAGATACGTTCGCTTCCCGGATTTCACGGGGCTTCCTTCCCTCGGGGAGGCGACCGCCGGGTTAAGGCGTACGCCCCACGATCGAAAATCTCGAGCAATTAGCACCGACACCCGCAAGGCGTCGCAGTCAATCCTCGTCGCCTGCCAGCACTGGTGGCGGTGAAGCAAGCGTCCGTCAGGCGGCTGCGCCGCTACGGGGATCGCGGCCACCGAACGGTGCACGGGCGTCACGTGCACCGTTCGGGTTCACGGCCTGGCGACCTCAGCCCAGCGAGAATTCCTGGGTTTGTGGGTTGAGGTGGTCGAGCCTGATTGCACCACCGGTCTCGCTTCCGCTGAGGCGGAAGACGTTCAGGCCTTCGGTGATCGACGACTCGTAGATGAAGTTGTTGTACCAGTACGACGACCACGCGCCGCCCAGGTCAGGCGGGCTGAGCGCGGGTGGGTCCGACCAGCCGAGCGCCACCGGGTTCGCCGGGTCGGTGAAATCGGTCGCCCAGGTGCCGGCCTGGTAGTGACCGCCCACGGCGACGTAGCGGCCGTTCCGCAACGGCACGATGTTGTAGTTGTGGATCGTGCAGTTCTCGCTGATACCGTCCTGGCCACGGGGCAGCGTCCACTGGCCCAGCTTGCGGCCGTTGGCGGCGTCATAGAAGAACATGCTCTTGTCCACGGCCGGGTCAGTGGTTTCACACTCGGCAGCGGCGCCACCTCCGGGCTCCCAGCCCAGGATGAGGACCGCACCGTCCCAGGTGAATGCCGCTGAGTGCCAGCGGCCGTTGGTGCCCGCTTGGCCGACGCCCGGTTCCACGACGGCGTAGCGGAACAACGGATCCGCGAGGGAGCCGCCGCCGGGGGCGCCGACGCTGAAGACGTTCGTGGCGTCGGCGCTGGCGCAGGCGAGCATGTTGACCTCGCCGAGAATGAGACCAGCGTCATGGCATCCGGTTGCGACCGCCGTGACCGGACTGCCGTCCAGCGGCTCTCGGCGAAGCAGGTTCGAACTCGCCGGGTCGTCTAACGGAACCTCGATGACGTCGATGAAGTCGCCCGCCGGATCGCCACCGGTGCAGCCGGCGCTGCTCGAGTTGTTGCTGTAGACGATCAGCCGGCCTCCGTCCCTTGCGCCGGTGAGTGTGTGTGAACCGCACGGCAGCGAGACGGATGCCACGAGTTCCGGGTTGGTCAGGTTGCTGATGTCGAAGACGTGCACGCCTTCCCATCCTGCCGGCACGATCTGACCGTCACACGTGCGTTCCACTGCCTTCTTCGAGTTCCAGGAACGAACCAGGATGTCGTCCCAGACGAAGATGTCGCCCTGGTCGCCGTTGCAACGCTGGTGGAAGATCTCCTGCGGCGCGTCCGGGTCGGAGATATCGATGATCCGGAACCCGTCGTAGTTGCCGTTGAATGCCAACTGGCCCCAGAAGGCGATGTCGGAGTTGATGTGCCGAACTCCGTCTGGTTCGCCGAGGAAGGTCGCGGGATGTGGGCTGTGGCCCTTTGCGTGCATGTTGTTTGTGTGCGGCCGTGTCTCGTGGTCGGCCACGGCCGTTGTGGGTAACACGAGTACGAGCGCACCTGCTGCGGTGGCAGCACGGAGTGCCCGTCGGTTGCGGCTGAACATGCCATCTCCTCAGGAAGTCGGTAACACGAAGCGCGCCCGCTTGGCGGCGGTGCCCGCGGAGCCTGGCAGGCACCGCCGGTCCGAACCCTCAACACCTTGGCCATCTCCGCGGCCCGAAGGTCGTCCGAGTTACCGGTGGAGATCGGTCTGGGTTTGCGGGTTGTCGCGATCCAGGTTCGTAGCGCCATCGAGTGAGGGATGGTCCACCGAGTACACGTCCAGCCCACGGACGATGTCGTTGGCATAGATGAAGCCGTTGTGCCAGTAGGACGACCACGCATTCGCGGCCGGCGGGCCCGCCGCCTGATAGAACGCGATCTCCACCGGGTTGGCCGGGTCGGTCAGATCGGCGACCGTCGTGCCTGCTGTATAGGCGGAGGAGACCAGAACGTCGCGCTCGATGCCTGGGACGAAGTTGAAGTTGTGCATCGTGCACGTCGTGGCGAGGAACCGGGGCAGCTTGTACGAGCCGAGCTGGGCGCCACTGGCCACGTCGAATATCCAGACCGCACCGGTCTCTGGGAAGTCCTCGGCTCGGCATCGTGGCAGGCCGCCACCACCGGCCTCGTCACCGAACGCCACCCGCTCACCATCCCAGGTGAAAGCAGCCGAGTGCCACGCACGGACCTGCGGAGGGGCGAACGTTCGGATGGGCACCGGGTTGGTCGGGTCGCTGACGTCCCACAACTGACCAACCGACAGGCAGGCCGCCGCCGCAAGCTTGCTCGGCGCCAGCACCGTGATGTCGTGGCAGCCGTTGGTGTCCTGCAGCAGCGGAGACACGATCTCGACTCGGTCGGACTCGAAGTCGGGGAGGAAGACCGGTGGCTCGGCCACCACCTTCGCGTTGGCCGGGTTGCCCTTCGGGACGTGGATCACCGAGATCTTCCCGTGGAACTGCTCGCAATTCGGTCCCACAGACGTGGTGGTGAGCGCGTACGAGGAGACGTACACGAACAATGACCCACTTCCGCTCGGCACGAGCGTGTGGGTGTGCGAGCCACAGTCGGTTCGTACCGAGGCGAGGTGCCGCGGTGCGGCCGGGTCGCTGATGTCGAAGAGTCGCACGCCCTCCCATGCGCCGGGTACGGCCGCATTTGCGACGTTCGTGCTTGCGCAGCTCGGATCGGATTGCGGCGTGTCGACCGAGAAGAACAGCAGGTCGCCCCAGACTGAGACGTCACCTTGCGAGCCGTTGCACGGGAAGAACGTCACTTGGGACGGACTCGTCGGATCGGAGATGTCGATGATCCGGAAGCCATTGAAGGCGCCGGCATACGCAAAATCTCCCTGGAAGGCAAGGTCGGACTGGGTCGCGGTTCCCACCCGTGGGACGTTCGCCTCAAGTGTCATGTTCGGACTGTGTGTGTCGGCGTTGTGGCCGGCGCCGGCGGGGGCAGTTGTGGTGCCGACCAGCAGCCCTGTCGCTGCTAAGGCTGTCAGCGCGAGACGCTTGATCCTGCGCATGAGTTCCTCCGTCCTCGGTCAGGCTGGTTGGAACTACTCGCCGCGCTTAGTAAACGCCGAAGGATGGTGTTGTCAAGCCCCGCGCACCTATGCAGTGATCGTCGACGCCGAGAAGGCGCTGGACGTCGACATCATCGACATCACCGACCCGAGGAAGGTGCACCTCATCGCCGTCCCAGGGCGGATCGTCTTCCGCTCGCCACGTCGTGCCTGTGCCAGATGATCCGATGATTGCGCCCAACTAGGCCTGACGTGGCTGTGACGCTGGGCGGAGGCGTTTAGATCCCCGTGCTCGGTCTCGGGGTGTCCGCACCCCTTGCCCGATGGACTGCGGCGGCGGTGCGAGCGGCGCTGCAGGCTGGTTACCCGCACATCGAAACGGTCCGGCAGCCCAAGGGTCAGGCCGCGGGGCACGCAACCGCGATCGCGACCAAGAACGTACCGAGCCCGACCACGGGGGGCGTCACCGCCGAGGTGACAACTGCGGCGGCGCGGACGCCGGCGCGACGAAGCCAACCGTCTGATCTTTCCGACTGAGCCAGACACCGCAGCCGCAGTGGCACATCGCGGCTGGCCACGGCGAGGGCCTGCCTGGGGTGATGCCCGCTGTCGACGGCGAGGAGTGCGGCCCGCACAGCGGGTCGACCGAAGGCGCTGGCGGCGGCTGCATCCGCGGCCAGCTCGACGAGCTGCCGCATTGCGGCGGGAGCGTGCCGGAACAGTGGCACGATGGGTAGTGCCTCGGACAGGTCCTGTGTCAGCGCAACCAACAGGTGATGCCGGCCGCGCAGGTGCGCAACCTCGTGGCGCATCACAGCGTCCTGTTGCGCCATAGGCAGTGCACGCAGCCCCGTGCTCGCCACCACGAGCGGCGGCCTCCCGCGCAGGCTGTAGGCGAACGGCGCCGGATCGTCCAGCCACAACA
>Ga0268386_10000312_pt1 | contig 29857 bp, 22 predicted proteins | sample RVTome_15_FD_200260 | JGI IMG/M metagenome (GOLD analysis project Ga0268386, IMG submission 200260) | Soil microbial communities from uranium-contaminated site in the Upper Colorado River Basin, Wyoming, United States - RVT150D86... ... | reverse complement strand
TTCATCTCTCATCCCTCATCCCTCATCCCTCATCCCTCATCCCTCATCCTTCATCTCTCATCCCTCATCCTTCATCTCTCATCCCTCATCCCTCATCTCGCCGTCACCGCCAGCGTGCCGTTTTCCTGGTAGGGAAGGCTCAGCACGTAGTTGACGATGTCCCAGATCTGCTCGTCGGGCAGGGGGGACGTCGGCATCGGGGTCCCCTTGATGCCGTTCTTTACCCGCCAGTACAGGTCGATCGGCCGCCGGCCGCCGCGGTAGATGCCCCTCGTCAGGTCGCGGGGCTGAATGCGGTTGCCCCAGTCGTCGAACAGACCCGGCTCGGGATATTCGGGGGCGGGCGCCAGCGGCATCGTGTTCTTCTGAAACGACGTCGTCTGCGGCCCGTTGCCGCGGCCCGTCGTGCCGTGGCAGGCGAAGCAGTTGGCCTTCGTTGACAGGAACAGCTCCCGGCCGCGGGCCAGCGACTTCTGGTAGTCGGGGTCGTCCGGCCCGATGCGCTTCGTCGAGGGCATGATGACCGACTTGGGGTCTTCGGCGAGCACCCAGTTCCGCTTGAGGGCCGTCAGCGATCCGCTGACGGCCTGCGGCAGGTCGAGCTTGACATAGTTTTCCAGCCGCTTCTTCGGTCCGGCGGCATCGGGGTCGTCGGATTCGGCCGCCGCCTTCTGGAGTTTCTCCCAGCCGGATTTCGAGAAGCCCTCCGCCGCCAGGGCCACGCCCAGATTGTGCTCCATTTCCCCCCGCATCGACAGCCAGCGGACGTACTCGATGATGTCGTCCAGCTCCCGTTCCTCCAGCGCCGGCAGAAACGCCGGCATGTTCGTGCCGGGAATGCCCTTCTGCACGATCCGCTTCAAATCTTCGCGGCTCGGCTTGTCGGGCCGGCGGGTCGAGGTGAACTTGAACAGACCGCGGCGATAGTCGCGGGGCAACGGGTTGAGGTACTTCGCCGTCGGCCCGTTGCCGTCGCCGCTGGCCCCGTGGCAGTGCATGCAGTGCCGCATGTAGAGGCTGCGGCCCTTTCGCAGGCGGTGGCCGATGATTTCGAACTTGTCCCCCAGCTTGACGGGCGATTCGAGCTTGAAGTTCAGCGAGACAAGCCCCACACCTTCGCCGGCCGGTTTGAAGTCGAGCACGTGGAACGACGCGTCAACCTCCTGGCCCTTTTTGATCTCGCGTTTCGGATCGGCCTTTGGGGCCTCAATGACGGCGGTGACGTAATCGCCGCTCTTCCACACGACCGCCAGCCCCTTGATCTCGCCGCGGGTGACGGACTGGTCGCCGCTGAGCGACGCGTAGAACTGGTGCTCGCGGAGCGTCTCGGCGTTCTCGACCGCGTTGGAATCGACAACCACTCCCGAGATCACGCCGAAGTCGATCGCCGGCTGCTTGCCTTCGGAAAGCTCCAGCGTGGTGACGAGGTTCTGCGGCGTGCCGAAGTGGTCGGTCACGGTGTCCCGCACGACCGCGGCGGCCTCGTTGTGCAGTTGCTTCGTCACCTTGCCGTCGGCGAACTTGTCGGGCGCAGGCGCGCCGCAGCCGGCCGCGGCAAGGGCGGCCAGCGATGCGGCGATGATCGATCGGACGTTCACGGATCGAACCTCCGGGTTGATGTCTTTGAAAGAGAAACGACGACCGACTTCGGGGCCGGTCCGTCAAAGGCAGCGAACTTCGAGGGAGCGTACTTGAACGTGCGCCGCAGCGTTTCGCCGGCTTTGATCGTGATGCTGATTTCGCGCTCCAGGTAGCCTCGCCTTTCGTGCCAGACGCGGAATTGGTGCGTTCCGGCGGGAACTCGCTTGATCTCGAATTGGCCTTTCGCGTCGGTGACGGCGAAAAACTCGTGGTCGAGCGGGAGATGATGAGCGATCATCCAAGGATGCACATTGCACACGACCTTGACGGGAATGCTTTCGCGACCGCCGTAGACATGTTTGGCCGTGCTCCCCGGCGCGATCGATTGATTGAAACCGGCGCTCAATGCGTTCAGGGAAGAAATCAGCGCGTTATGCGACGTCGCGTCGTCGTTGGCGATCATGACCGGCTGCCCGACCCGCAGCACGAGAATCCGCGGTTCGAACATGCAGTTTCTGTTCGAGAAACGCACCGCGTTTTCGGGAACGGGCGCGTTGTACCCCGCCGGCTTCCGCAACAGGTAGACGACGGCGTTCTTCACGCCCCGCGTTTCGGGATCCACGATCAGCGACTCGTCCTTGATGAGTTTCGCATTGGCGATGCAGAACTTGTCCCTGGACTTTGTGACGTCGATGGCTGCGGCGACGGGCGCGGGGCCGTCGAAGAGGATCGTTCCCCGAAAGGTCCCGACTCCTCCGCGTTCCCGCGGGCCGCCAACCGGCGCGCGTTCCGGTCCGGCGATCCCGCGAGTGACGTTGAATGAGCTTCGCTTCGCCGTCACCAGCGGGGAATCCGCAATCCCGCCGCCGCAACCGGCCGCGAAGCCGGCGGTGAACGCCAGGATGAGAATCCATCGGATGTTCATGGTGCGAACCTCCGCGTGCGTTACTTCGACAGGGACACGACCACCGTCTTCAACGGCGGGCCGTCAAACGAGGCGAACTTCGAGGGGGCGTACTTGAATTCTTTCTCCGTCGCTTGCCCTCCCTTGATCGGGATGCTGATTTCGCGTTCCAGATAGCCCGCCCTTTCGTGCCACAGCCGGAAATTGTGCGTTCCGGCCGGCAGGTTCTTGATCTCGAATTCCCCCTTCTCGTTGGTGACCGCGAAGAACTCGTGGTCGAGGGGGAGATGGTACGCCGCCATCCAGCCGTGGATGTCGCACTTGACGCTGACAGGGAGCTTTTCGGCCCCACCATAGACGAACGTTTTCGTCTGGCCCTTCAGGATTGACTCATTGAACGGCCTGGATGCTGCGTTTAGGGGCTCAATGTGGGTATTGTGCGAGGTATCGTCTTCGCTGGTAACGGTGACGGTCTGTCCGACGATGACGGGGAGCATTCGTGGCACGAATTGACAGTTTCGATTGATGAATTTCACTGGATCTTTTGGCAGAGTCACCTGATAACCGGCCGGCTTGCGAATGAGGTACACGACCGCGTTCTTCAGGCCCTTCGTCGCCTGATCGACGACCACGGATTCGTCCTTGATCATCCCTTGGATCGAGGTGCAGAACTTGTCCTTCAGGTGGAAGCGGGACGGTTTGCCCAGACTTGGCGGGGCGCCGTCATAGAGGATCGTTCCCTTGAACGTTCCCTTGCCGCCGGCAACGACTTTGGTGTTGCCACCGGCTTTCTTGCCGTTCGTGGCGACCGCTCCGCCGCCGGCCGGGGCCTTCTTGGGTTTGGCGGTGATCGTCGGCGTGCTCGTGGAGCCGCCGCCGCAGCCGGGAAGCGTCGCGCACACGGCGAGAGCGGCTGCGAAGGTTGTGAGTTGCATGGCTTTCATGGTGCCACCTGTTCCTTTTTGTCTTCGTTGTCTTCGCGTTGAACGACGGCTTCGAGAGTCCGCCGACTTGTGCCGATGTAATTGACGGACGGGTTGAAAGACCGTCCTACGGAATCTCTCTCATTCATCCTGTTTCCTGGGCGGGACGGCTTTGTTGCCCGGCGGTTTCTTGTCGTCTTTCTTTTCCACCGGGTATTGGAACGTCGTGCCGCGGTGCCCTTCCATCAGGCGATGGTAGTTCATCAGCGCGTCGCGGACCGCCACCCACTGGACGGCGGCGTCTCCCGCGAACGACTCGCGATACGCGCGCTTCGTCGGATCGCTCTCCGGCTTGAAGTTCTCCGGCATTCCCGTGTAAGGCGTGATCCATGTCGGTTTCGCGAGCCACAATCTCAGCCAGTCGGGCCGCACGCGGTCGGTCGCGTATTGGAGGTCCGGCCCCCGCACGTTCTTGGGGTCGCTCGTCTGCTGGGCCTCGTAGCCGCCGACCGAATGGCAGACCCGGCACAGCTTCGGGTTGACCAGCAGCTTGTACCCCTGCGACAGGTAGTCGGGATGGTCGGTCCCCGATATCGCCGGCCGGTACTTTTCGTTCTGCCGCGCGATGTAGTCGGGCGTTCGCTGCGGGACCTGCTGGTAGGGATACGGCACCCCCTCGACGGCGGCGAAGTAGTTCGCCAGCGTCTGGGCGTCGTGGCGGCTGAGGTTGAACCGCGGCATCCGCAGCACCGCCATGTGCCGCAACGCGTGCGGGTCGCGCAAGAAGCGGTACAGCCATGCCGTCTGCACCTTGTGCCCTTCGCGATACAGGACCGGCGGAAGCTGGTGCCGCACGCGGTCGGCCAGCCCGGCGCGTTCCGACGGATTGTCCCACTTCGGCTGCTTCGGCTTGAGGTAGCGGTACAGCCATTCGGCGAAGTCGCCGCCGCGGCCCGGCGCGATCGAGACGAGGTCGTCGTTGAGGATCGAAATCTTGGTCGGCCCCGGCTCGACGAAATGGTTGCCGATCTTCAGGTGCTCCCAGTTCTCGAAGTAGACCTTGTCCTCTTCTTCGGGGTCTTCGGCGGGATCGAAAACCCGCAAACCGCGGAAGCTGAGCCTCGTCTGCCCGGTCTTCTCGCGCTTCTCGCTCGCGTCCACGTCGCGGGGCGGCATCATCGCGTGCAGCAGGTCGAGCCCCAGCGGCTCCGGCTCCCCCTTCTTCGCCGGCCGGGGTCCGAACGGCGGCCGGCTGACGTCGGTCCACAGCGTGACCTTCGGCAACTCGGTCATGTGGCAGCCGACGCAGTTGTACTTCTTCAGCAGCCGTTCCCCCTCGACGCGGTCGTAAGCCGGGCCGGTCGGCGCGTACTGGTACTCGGGCGGCGGGGGTTCGGCGACGAGGCCCAGCACGAAAGTCGCGATGGCTTCGATGTCGGATTCCTTCAGGGGAAACTTCGGCATCCGCAGCCGCTCGTCGTAGCCCTTGGTCTCGATCTTCTCGTAGTCGTAGCTCCGCGGGGCGCGGAGCTTCTGCCAGATGAATCCCGGCCGGTCGTGATGCATGATGCTGTTGAAGAAGAACGCCGCGGCGAGTTCCTTCTTGCGGACTTCGTCGCTGGGGAACTCGTTCCCTCGGGCATGCACGATCGCCGCTTCGGCCCGTTTCTGCGTGCTGCCGCCGTCCGGTTCGCCGTGATGCTCGAAAAACTCCTTGATGTGCTCGAAGGCGAGCTTCGAGGTTTCCTTGCGGCCCCAGTCCTGCAGCGTGGTGCCGATCGGCCGCGCCTTTTCGAAGCCCGGGATGTCGTGGCAGGCGTAGCAGCCGTAGCGGGAAATCGTCTTGCGGCCGATGTAATTCAGCCGCACCTGGAGCCACTTCTTCTTGTCGGGCGGGCCGCCGCGCGTGCCGAGCGCCAGCTCGATTTCGTCCCCCTTGATCTGGGAAAGGTCGGTGATCGGGTATCGTTTCGACTTGAGGAACTCGTCGGTCTGCTCGCTGGTCAGCGTTTTGCCTTTCAGGAACAGCGTGACGAGTTCATCCAGGGCCTCGGAGTTCACCTGCGGCAGGCGGTCGTCGGCGTGGTTGCGGAACTGTTTCGTCTGCAGCGCCAGCGTGTCGGCGTTGCCTTGCAGCAGGTAGGCGGCGATGTCGGCCGCGGCGTCGACCGTGACGTTCGTCAGTTTCCCGTTGACGAGCTGCGTCTGCCGCTCCGGTTCGAGGAACAGGTACGGCATCTTCGACCGCTTGTGATAGCGGTGCGGGTCGCGAATCCACGTGTAGAGCCAGCGGCTGAAACCCGGATTGCCGGGTTCGCGCTTGATTTTCGCGGCGATGCGGCTCAGATCGGGTGCGAACGTCGCCGTTGACCCCTTCATGTTCTGGTGCGAATGGCAGGCGAGGCAGCCTTTCTGGGCGAAGAAATCGGCCCCCCGCTTCGGGTCGGGCTGGTAGCCCTTCGGCGGCGAGAGCAGCTCGATCGGCTGCGACTTGTCGTGCAGGTACTGCGCGACGGCGGCCAGCTCGACCGGCGTCAGCTCCTGCGCGTGCGGGTCCTGCTGGTTGGTGAGCTTGAAGAACTGCGGCATCCGCGTGTCGGGCCGGAAGCGTTTCGGCTCTTCCGTCCAATAGCGGATGAAGTCCCGCGACGTCTTCTGCCGGATCGACCGCAGCGACGGGCCGACCTTCCGGTACTTGCCGGGCCGCTCGACCGTTTTGAACTGGTCGGCCAGGGCGTGTGCTTCGGCGGGAAGATGGGCGGAGTCGATTTCGGCTCTGCGTTTATCGCGTTCCTGGCTGGAAAGCCGCTGCACGGCGAGCTGTTTCAGCGCGTCCTGTTTGGCTTGCAGGTCTTTGCGGATCGCTTCGACGAATTGCTCGCGGGCCGCCTGCGATTCTTCCGGAGTGTCGATGATCCGGTCGAGCTGCTCGCCGACCGCGGCGAGCGTGAAGCCGGAACCGGTCTTCTTCGTTTTCCACGCCCGGGCCAGATACTGGAACTGCAGCGCCGATTCGGTGTAGTTGGGTTCCAGCCGCAGGTCGGGACCGATCGACTTGCCCCGTTCGAAGCCGTGCACCTCGTGGCAGCCGAAGCAGCCGTAGTTTTGAATCAGCCGGTAGCCCTTGTAAACTTTCGGCGCGCTGGCCCCGAACTTCGGGTTCACGCCGAGTTCTTCGACATTGTGGTGGCATTTGATGCAGCCCGACTCGACGAGCCGCTTGGGGTGCATCGGGTATTCCCAGAAATGGTTGGCGTGGTAGTGATGCTTGTCTTTCCACTGCCCGGCCTGGTGCGGGGAATTCGGGCCGTGCTCGGCGTTCTGGAAGCTCGTGCCCGAGCCGTTGCCGTCGTGGCAGATCGTGCAGCCGAACGTGCTGACCGGGTGCGGGCTGGTCGCGGTGAGATACAGGTCGGGATTGGGGTGCGTCGAGTACGGATGCGGGAACTTGTTTTCGGCGACCCAGTTTTCCAGCTTCTGGTCGGCGGGGTTGCCGTGCGGGAACGCGGGGATATTGCCGGCTTCGACCTGGTCGATGCCGAGGTGGCAGGTGCGGCAGCGGTCGAAGCGGGCGGTGGAGGTCATGCCGAGCTTGATTTCCAGTTTCGGCAGCCAGTCCTGGTGCACGCGGAGGTGGGAATTGAAGCCCTGGATGACGGGCCATTCCATGAACCGGCGTTTGCCCCGTAAAAACCAGTTGTCCGGGGCGATCTTCTCCATCCCCTTGCGGATGAGTTCGATTTCTTTCAGCTTGTCGTCCCGCTGCTGTTTCGCTTGGTCGAAGTTGCGGGTGATCGCGGCCAGTTCCTGCAGCCGGCCGTCGCGGTCGGCGCGGACCCGTTCGACGATGTAGGTCTGCTTCTCGACCTGCTGCTTCTTGCGTTCGTACTCACTGCGTCTTCTTTCGATGGTCGCCTCGGGCAGTTCGTCGCGGATCGCCAGATCGCGGTCGGCGACGGCCTTGCTCAACTCGGATTTCAACACCTTGAGCTTCGATTCGGCAAGGGTCAGCTCGACATCCTTGCTGGCGATCGTCGATTTCAACTCGTCGTCGTCGGAGCGTTCTTCGAGCTTGCGGCGTTCCTGCTTGATGCGATCGTCGAGCGCATCGAGTTGTTTCTGAAAGCGATCGGTGCGAATCGCCTGAATCTGGGCCTGCGCCTTGAGCACTTTGAGCCGCTCGAAGTTGCGCTGGTAGTCGAAATACTCGCGGTCGTGGTCGTCCCCCATCATCCAGATGGTCGCCGCGAACATCGCGACGGCACTGGCGACGAAGACCACGTGCATCTTTTTCAGGCTGCGCCAGTAGGTTTCGGTGGCGGGCATCGGGGGGACCTGTTGATCGGAACCGCTATCTGGCTCGTGCGAAACCGCAAGCGGGGGAAATCGTCAGATATTGAAAAACCATTCCGGGATGGTGACGAGGTATTTCAGGTTGAACGACCACCGCAGCACCATCTTGATGGGCAGCGCCGCCATGAACAGCACCAGGTTGGCGAACACCATGAAGCGGATGAACCCCATCCGCTGGTAGAACTTCTTGAAGACCGTCGCCGCCATCAATGGCGGAAAGACAATCAGATACCCCAGGACCACGAGGAAGCCGGGCGATTCCCGCGCCAGGATGTAACCGATCTTCGTCCAGGGCCCTGCATCCGGCGGCGCTTTAAGCACGCCGATTCCCACAACTTCGTTCCAAAACCACTCGGACAGATAGACGTTGTTCAGCACTTCCAGCTTGTGGACGTCCCAGTATTCGTAGATGCCGAAGAACCCCCAGTTCGGGCCGCGGAGAAACGTGCCCAGGATGATCATCGCGATCCACAGCGGCAGGAACCCGAACTGGAACACGATGATGGCGAACTTGCGGTCGTTGAAGCAGAAATAGCCGTTCCCCTTCTTGTTGAAGTCGATGTAAGGGATGGCGATCAGCCCCACGATGATCAGGCTGGGAAACACCACGCCGGCCAGCCAGGGGTCGTAGTAGACCAGCATCTCCTGCAGGCCGAGGAAGTACCACGGGGCCTTGGACGGGTTGGGCGTGCGGGCGGCGTTGGCCGGCTCTTCCAGCGGGGCCTGCAAGACGATCCCCCACACGACGAGAATCACCGTCAGCACGACCATGCAGATCAATTCGGTGTACACCAGGTCGGGCCAGACGAGCACCTTGTCGTTGTCTTCCTGTTCGAGCAGCGGCCGCCCCTGGGCGACGCGGTCGTCGTTCTCCACCGCCCGGCGGAAGAACAGCCACGTCAGAAACGCCACGATGAACAGCATCGAGACGATCGGCACGTTGTCGGGCTTGCCGACGATCTGCCGGAAGTCGTAGTCCGTCATGCTCAGCGCCATGAACACCAGCGAGACGTTCAACAGCAGCCAGGCCGAGGTCGGCTTCACCAGCCAGCGGCGGAAGTAGATCATCAGAAAGAACACGCCGACCGACAGCCCGAAGTACGTCACCGGGCTTTGCAGGAGCTGGTCGACGATGTTCTTGAACCACAGCGGCAACTTGAGGGCGAACGATTCGGGGTTCCGCCAGCCGGTCAGGTGGGCAGCGGCCACCATCAGCAGCAGCCCGCTGTACGCCGCCCAGAAGCCCGCGACCGGGACCGACTGCCCGCCGACGTGCACGTGGCCGGCATGCTTCAGGCAGCGGTACGTCCACCACGAATTCGCCGCGAACAGGATCGTATAGATCCAGCCCAGGCCGAAGACGACTTCTTGCGTGAGATCGGGATGCGGATCAAACATTCGGGAAGTACCAACGTTTTCTCATCACACAAGCCGAATCGAATTCGATGCGGAGTGAGGGAGTATTGGAGTGATGGAGTGTTTTGTGACGTCTCCCTCCACCCATTACTCCATTACTCCATTACTCCAATACTCCGCTACCATTTCACCATCCGCTTGTTGGCCGGACGGACATCCAAACGACCATTCCGCCACGTTGTCAGAGCGGCTGGCTGATGCCCCCGTCCTTGCGGACCCGCCAGAAGTGGATGGCAATCAGCCCGGCGGCGACCAGCGGGATGGCGACGCAGTGCAGAATATAGAAACGATTCAGGGTTTCCTCCCCCACGAACCGGCTGCCTAACAGCAGAAAGCGCGCATCGCTGGCGCTGGTGATCAGGTCGTAGCCCCCGACGTTCAGAATCTGCGCCCCCGGCCCCTCGTAGCCCAGAAACGGCGTCGCGCGGGCCATGTTCGAGCCGACGGTGATGGCCCAGATCGCCAACTGGTCCCACGGCAGCAGGTAGCCGGTGAACGACAGCAGCAGCGTCAGCACCAGCAGCAGCACGCCCACGACCCAGTTGAATTCGCGCGGCGGCTTGTAACTGCCGGTGAGGAAGACGCGGTACATGTGCAGCCAGACGGAAATCACCATCGCGTGGGCGCCCCAGCGGTGGATTTCGCGCATGATGCCCAGCGTGGTGACGTCGCGCAGCGCGAGGATGTCGTTGAACGCCCATTCCAGCGTCGGGCGGTAGTAGAACATCAGCAGCACGCCGGTGATCGTTTCCACCAGAAACAGGAAGAACGTAATCCCGCCCATGCACCACGTGTACGAGAGGGCGATCCCCTGCTTCTTGATCGACACCGGGTGCAGGTGCAGGAAGAAGTTCGTCAGCATCACGACCACCCGGTTGCGACGGTCCGTCGGCGCCGGGTGGCGGAAGATGCTCTTCCAGATCTGCGAGCTTCGAATGTATTCGCCGACGGACACGTTTACTCCCAGCGGAAATCGAAAGGTACGCGAATACCATTCAAATGAGACAAACGTTGCAAAGCGGTGGAGTATTGGAGTGATGGAGTACTGGAGTAGCAACTCACTCGCGCGTCTTTTACTCCGTCACTCCATTACTCCAACACTCCAATACTCCATTACTCCAACACTCCGCTGTTTCAGCCCGTCGCCACGAACGACGCCGGGTCGTTCCACTGTCCCATCTCCTCCTGAAACTTCACGCCCTTGTCGACTTCCAGCATGCCGTCGGAAGCCACGGTGATCCCGTACCGCTCCAGCGGCCGCGGCGCGGGTCCTTCGAAGTTGACCCCGTCCGGGTAGAACCCCGAGCCGTGGCAGGGGCACTTGAATTTCTGCTCCCCCTCCAGCCAGTTGGGCGTGCAGCCGAGGTGCGTGCACACGGTGGACAGGGCGTAAATCTCGGGCTTGCCCTTGTAAACCTGGTGGGTGATCCAGATGTAATACTCCGACGTCCATTTGGTCGCGACGGTCCCGAAGGGATAGTCTTCCGGAGGACCGATTTTGAATTTGTTCGGCGGCTCGACGACCACGTTGGGCATCATGAACCGCGCCATGCCCAGCGTGGCGGCGATCGACGCGGCGGTGAAGGCCGTCCAGCCCGCGGCGAACGGCGTCGCGACCAGCGCAGCGACGGATTTCAGGAACCCCCGCCGCGCCCCTTGATCGGGACGAACTTTCGACGGCGCCGGCCGCTGTGGACGGGCGGGAAGCGGGGGCGTGCCGGCTTTGGCTTCCGGTGCGGCTTTCTTCTCGCGGGCCTGTTTCAGCATCTCCTGCACGGAAGGGCGGTCGCCCGCCGCCGGTTTTGCCGGCGCCTTGGTCGCCGGTTTCGCGGCTGCCGCCGCTTTCGCGGGCTTTTCGGCGGGAGCCGATGCCGCACCCCCTTCTGCCGCTTGCGCGCGAGCGGCGGCGAGGATGTCCTTCGTCGATTTCGGGGAACCGCCTGCAGCGGGCTTGGCTGCGGCCGGCTTGGGTGCGGCCGGTTTCGACTCGGCCTTTGGTTTCTGTTCCGCCCCTCCGGCGGCGGCCTGGGCGCGGGCTTTGGCGAGAATGTCGCTGGTGGACGACGGGCGCGGCCCCGGCGCGGGCGCTGTCTTCGGCGGCGGACTCGCCGGTTCGGCCGGCGACTCGGCTGGAGCCGCTGCCTCGGCCGCTTGCGGCTTAGCCGCGGGTTCGTCCGCCGGTTGGCCCCCCCCGGCATCCTGCTTGCGGGCCCGAGCCAGGATTTCCGCGGTGGTGAGTTTCGCCATCGGTCGCGACTCGTCAACGTGTTCTCGTGGTCCTCGCCGTGCGTTCGCGGCGCGCGTCTTGTCAAGCGGCACACAATGATCCGGCAAGGACCGGAGTCACGAGCGAACGCTCAAAGATGTGGGCGCAGCAACCTGCGCGAGGACGTTATCGTTGGGGATTCTGTCACGATCGAATCGGACTGACAACCGTCAGGGCGACATCCTCCTTTGGTTTCTCAGAAGCTGGAACTCGTCCTTGATCGTTTCCCAGCTCTGGGAATCATTGTTTCAGTGCCGGAGTTGCGGTCAGAGGATGCAACCGGCGGCGTGTTTCTTGAGCTTTCGAAACAAGCCAGATTCATGCAAGCCCTTCGATCGTCATCGTGCCCCCCGGCACAACTCGGATGCTGAGATCGAAGCCTCGGAGCAACTCCATCCCAATCAGGGGCTCGGCTTCCGCCGCGTCTGCTTCGACGGTCCTTTGCTCGCCATCCCACAACACATCCACGGCGAAAATGTCGAACACGTCAAACTGACCGTTGGCCAACTTCGCACGACCGCGACCGCGGCGTTCGGCGTTCAATTCCCCCCAGGAGGTCCGGATGAAGCGTCAGGAATCCATTGAAGCCGGTATCGATCACCGCCGTCAGCGTGCGTCGGCTGCCGTCGCGCGAATTGACGAGCGTCAACTCGACGAGCGCCTCGAGATCAGAATTGACCCTTCCCGCGATCATCGCCGGCCCGCGCCCGTGTGTCCCCCGATCCGATGCAGCGCCTCGTGCCCGACGCGAACAAACCAGATTTCGGCGTCCGGCACTCGCGCGAGCAACGCGTCCGAGGCGTCGACGGCGTTCGATCCGAGCGCGTATTCTTCCGAATTCACGTCGATCGCGACAACTTTGCCGTCGTTGGCGTCGCCGAGTTGCGGCCGGACGACACGCTCGAAAATCTCATCGCCCAAGCGAGCGCATTCCGCGGGAGTCATCGTCGATTGCGGGGCGGGCATGGGACGTTACCGACAGAGTGGCTTTGGATGGACCGTATCTCAGCATTCTATCAGTGATTCCCACCGAGGCCAGCCGGCATAGCCAACACTGCCCGGGTCCGCACCGCGCGCCACGGTGGATCTGGCAATCGCGCGTCGGGGAATCGCCGATACACGGAACACCCGATGGATGGTAGAGAGGAGCAGGCACGCACTCCGTCCCCCCGGAATCCCGGTCCGCGCGACGTCGAAGAACCCGTTTCGGTGATTTGCAGAACCGATAGCGGTCCAGTAGACTGGCCGGCACCCAGCGGATTTGACGCCTGAAATCCCGGATTATGACGGGTTTGACGGCGAATCCTCTTTGTGGCTTTCATAAACTCCGCAACCGTTACGATCGTTGCGACCCGGCGGAGATCGGGTCAGGCAAACTGCGCGGGCCACCTGCGCAAACCCCGCGCCGTGACGGGGCAAAAGGAACATGGCGTCTCGTCCGGCTCGACGATAGATACTTTACCCGCCTGCGGGCGACCCACCGAGTCAACGGAGCTTGCAACATGAACGTCCCTCGTCGCTTCCCCGCGAAGCCTGTCTCGTCTCTGTCTCGACGCCTGCTGTTGGGGGCCGGCCTGTGCGGCCTGCTCGCGATAACGCTCATCGTACCGGCGCAGCTCGGCTTCGGATTCGCGCAACCGGAACAGGAAAAGAAGCCCGCGGCGGCCAGTTCGCCCGGCTTGCGGGGCATCCTTCCCGCCGAGCTTCCCGACGACCTCGCGCTCGAAGCGTTCGACCCGCTGGGGAAGGACTGGGCCAAGTGGTCGGCCTCGGTCAACGAGAACCTGAATAACCTGTATTCCGGCGAAAACGTCGACGCGGCCCAACAGCGGAAGATCATCGCCGAGCTGCGGAAACAGTTGCAGGTCGTCGACCGCTCGATCGTGGGGGCGAAGAAGACCCACGGGCTGGACGTGCTGGTCGACCTGGCGTCGCGGATCACACGCCGCGTCGACATCGCCGCCGCCATGCTCGACACGCTGGAAGCCGATCCGAAAACCTACCGGCAGCAGGCCCTGGCGGAGGCGTTCAAGGACGTCACCGCCGCCGCCAACGCGCTCGACGGCCATCTGAGAGGCTATTCCAACGGCAGCGGGTGGGCGAAGTACATGCGGCTCGACCAGATTCGCGAGGCGGCCAAAAGCGGCAATGCGTCGGCCCCCGTGCTGTCGGCCGTCGCGCGGAAGATCGCCAACCGCAAGTCGCATGGGAAGGACCAGCAGGCGTTCCTGGGGGGCAGGCCGTTCCTGGCGCTGCAAGACGCCCTGCAGTCCGTACTCGCCGCCGACGCGCGGAAAGACACGGTCGACGTGCCCGCCCTGCGTGCCGAATTGAAGACGTTCGCGGCCGCCCTGGAACAGTACGAAGCCACGAACCGGGCCACCGCCACGTCGACCGCGCGGGCCGCGTTCGACAAAATCACCGCGGCGGCCGGCGACGGCGGCGCGGCGCTGGGCGACGCCATGCGGACGCATTACTTCAATTACAACTTCCGCGTCTACGTCTCCGAATCGTTCGTCAATAAAGTCGTGGCCGAACGCCGCGTCGAAAGGCAGGGGATCAACGAAATGGCGCTGGGGGCGCACGTCTACGGCAGCCAGGTGACGTCGGCATCCACCTCGATCGACTTCAAACCCAGCAACCGCGACGCGCGAATGGATATTCGCGTCTCCGGCGCCACGTGGAGCAACACGGTCGGCTCGACCGACCAGGCCAACGTCTGGGTTTCGGGCACTCACGGGTTCTGGATGGGGAGGGAACTGCGGTTCAACGGCGAGCGGTTCACCGCCCCCGGCCAGACCTGGATTTCGGTCTCGGCCAACAATCAAGTCACCGGCGCGAAAACCCGCTACAGCGGGATTCCTCTGCTTGGCGGGTTCGCCGACGGCATCGCCCGCCGGGAAGCCAACAAGCGGATGCCGCAGTCCAACGCGCTGGCCCGCAGCAAGATCACCAATCAAGCAGTGCCGCGGTTCAATAATGAACTCAGTCAGAAACTGGCCGACGCGAACCGCGACGTCGGTGACAAGCTGGCGAAGCGGATCGAGAAGGCGGGCCTCAAGCCCGATTCGTATTCCATCCGCACCACCGACAACATGTTGCTGTACAGCAGCCGCGTGATGAAGTCGGGCGAGTTCGGCGGCAGCAGCACGAACTCGATCGACGCGCCCGGCTGGGGCCTGACGATGAAGATTCACGAGAGCGCGATGAACAACGCGTTCAACCGCCTGGAGATCGCCGGCCGCACCATGAACCGCGAGGAACTCACCGACGAAATCGACAAGTCGATCTCCGACCTGCTGGGCCGCAAGCCGGTCCCGAAGCCGCCCAGCAAGGCGCCCCAGCCGAAAGACGACGACAAGTTCGTGTTCGACTCGAAAGACCCGATCCGTTTCCGCGTCCACAACGGAACGTTGAACATCATCATCCGCGCGGGGCTGCGGCCGGTCGGCAAAGACCCGATTCCCACGCAGGTCGTCACCGTGCCGCTGACGGCGAAAGTCGTCAAGGACGGCATCATGCTTGAGCGGGGTACGGTGCTCGTCGCTCCCGCGGAGAAGCCGGAAAACGCCGCGGTGCAGATCGTGCGGGCCGGCATCATGCGGAAGAAGATCGAGGATTCGATCCCGAACAAGAAAGTCAAAAAGGTCCTCGCGGTGCAGACCGGCGTCGGCAGCAAGCCCCTCAACCTGACCGTCACGAAGGTCAGTGCGGTCAACGGCTGGATGACCGTCTGGGCGCAATAGCCGTTCGCGAAGAATGTCGTGCGAAATCCATTTCGCACGAGAAGTGCACGGTGCGAAATGAATTTCGCACTACGCGCGGCTCAATCGTCGTAGATTTCCGCGTTCGGCAACAGCGCGTGGAGGCGTTCCACGCCTTCGTCGGTGACGCCGGTGTCGGCGACGTTGAGTTCCCGCAGTTGCGACAGTCCGCCCAGCCGCACGATGCCGTCATTTCCGACGGAGGTGTGGTCGAGATTCAGTTGTTGCAGGGCTTTCAACTCCGCGAGCGCCGGCAGGCTTTCGTCGGTGATCCGGGTGCCGGAAAGATCGAGGCGGCGGAGTCGCGTCATGTGGCGCAAATGGCGGGCTGCGGCGTCGCCGACGTTGGCGCGGGACAGGTCGAGCGTTTCGAGCCGCGCGCCGAACGAGGCGAACATCGGCGACTGCGCGTCGGAGATCGTCGCGCCGGTGAGGCGCAGCGTTTTCAATTCCGGAAAATGGCGCAGGCAACCGGCGATGACGGGAAAGCTCGCTTCGTCGGCCGCCCCGTCGGGCAGTTCGATCGCCGTGACGTCGTCGATGCCGGGCAGCGGTTTGTCGGCGGAGAGCGTTCGCGCCCAGCCCGGCCCGCGGAATTTGATCGTCGCGCCAAGGACGATCAGCCGGTCGTAGGCGGCCCGATAGCGGTGCAGGGTGACGGCAACCACAGTCACAGCCGCCGCGACGACGAGGACCGTCGTCAGCAAAACGCATCGGCGAGCGGTAAGTCGGCGACGGGGCATCGGAACTTCGTAGGTCAGGCTTTCCAGCCTGACAGGATTGGCCGGGGCAACGCTCAATGTGGGCCCGGTCAGGCTGGAATGCCTGACCTACGGGCATCAGAATCCGAGCACGTCCGACATGGTATACAGCCCCGCCCGCTGGGTGGCGAGGAACCGGGCGGCCATCAGCGCGCCGTAGGCGTAGCTGTCGCGGGTCTGGCCGCGGACGACGAGGTCGATCGTCTCGCCGATCAGGCCGAACACGATCGTGTGCTCGCCGACGTTGTCACCCGTTCGCAGGGCGTGGTAGCCGATTTCCCCGCGGGGCCGCACGCCGGGACGACCGTGGCGGCCGTGCACGTGCTCGGTCTGCCCCATCTCCTCGGCAATGATCTCCCCGAACTTCAGGGCCGTCCCACTGGGGGCGTCTTCCTTGAAGCGGTGATGCCGCTCGACGATCTCGACGTCGACGCCTCCCGGCACGTTCTTCAGCACGCGGGCCGCCAACCGCGCCAGCGTCATCGTCAGGTTGACCCCCAGGCTCATGTTGGGGGCCATCACGACCGGCGCCGTCTGGGCCGCGGTGGTGACGGCCTCGCGCTGCTGATCGTTCAACCCGGTGGCGGCGGCGACCAGCGCGATCGCGCGGCTGCCGCAGACCTCGGCGATCGCGGCGAGCCCTTCGGGGGTGGAGAAGTCGATCACGACGTCGACGTTTGCGGGCAGGTCGGACCCGACCGGAATACCGATCGTCCCCACGCCGGCCAGTTCGCCGGCGTCGTGGCCGAAGTTGGGGGACTTCGGGGAATCGAGCGCGGCGGCGACTTCCAGGTCGGCGTCGGTGTGAACGAGGGCGACGATCCGCCGCCCCATGCGGCCGGCGGCGCCGTTGACGGCAATGCGGATGGGTTGGGTCATCGTGAATCGGGCTGCGAAAAGCGGAAGGCGAAAAGCGGAAGGCGGAAGGCGGAAGGCGGAAGGCGGACACGCGCGTCCACCTCTCAACTCTTCAAGCACTCACCACACACAACGGACAACGCAACGTGAATTCCTCCGCTTTCGGCTTTCCGCCTTTGTTCTCAGGGGCGCTTGGACTCGTCAGGCAGAATATTGTTGCGGCCCTTGATCAATTCCTTTTGGTTGCGTTCGGAAATCGTCTTGATCATCCCCCCCCATTCCGTGTCGGCGAGCCGGCCCCCTTCCAGTTTGTTGTCGACGATGATTTTCTGCGATTCCCGGTACTCGCCTTTGCGGAACGCAATCGCCGCCAGTCCGGCGTAGCCCTTGGCCTTCAGGATCTCATCCTTGTCGTCTTCGATGGTAAAGCTGCGATAAATCTTCTCGGCGTCGGCATAGCGCTCGCCGCGAAGATAAAGCATCGCCAGGGCCTCCTTGGCCCGCAGCCTGATCCGGCGGTCCTTGGGGTCCTTGTGGTAGTCGATCACCGCGCGCCACGACGCTTCGTCCCTGATCAGCATGGCGCGAAACGACTGCTCGACGGCGGTCGGCAGCCTCGGCACCTCCGTCACTTCCGCTGCCGGCTCGGACTGGAGCGGGTCGCGGGGGCGGTTGGCGTATCCGACGACCGCGGCGACGGCGGCCACCGAGATCGCCGTTGCCGAAAAGGCGACGACGTGCCGTGTCCAGCTCCAACTGAGAAGCGGTCGCAGCCAGCGGGGGCCGACGCTGGCGACGGCGGTTTCCGTCAGTTTCAGCTTGGCCAGCGCCGCGGGGTTCGTGCGGTTCGTCTCGGCGATGCGGTTCAGGTCGGTCAGCAGCGTCTCGGCGTCCTGATAGCGGTCGTCCGGATTTTTGGCCATCATTTTGTGGATGACGTTGCAGACAATCTCCGGCAGGTCGGCCCGCTGCTGTTTCAGCGGTGGGGGCTCTTCGTTGACGTGCTTGATGGCGACGCTCATGGCCGTTTCCCCCCGGAAGGGGGTCACGCCGGAGAGCATGTGGTAACAGGTGACCCCCAGCGAATACAGGTCGCTGCGGCGGTCGATCTTGCGACCGTTGACCTGCTCGGGGCTCATGTACAACGGGGTCCCCATCGTCATGCCGACCTGCGTCAGGTTGAGGGCCTCGCCGGGCAGCGAGAGCTGGGCCAGGCCGAAGTCGGTGACTTTGACCTCGTCCCGGCGGGTGATGAGGATGTTCTCGGGCTTGACGTCGCGATGGACGATGCCGGCCTCACCGGCCGCCTGCAGGGCCGAGGCGGCCTGGATCATGAACTTCAGCGCCTGCTCGAGCCCCGGCGGAGAATGCCTCGCGAGGTACTCGCGGAGGTTCATCCCCTGCACGTATTCCTGGGCGATGTAATGTACGCCCCCTTCGTGCCCGATCGTGTACACCTGGACGATATTGGGGTGGTTGAGCCCGCCCGCCGCCTTCGCTTCCTGCTCGAACCGCTTGAGGTGCACGTCGTCGGCGAGCATCTCCTCGCGGAGGACCTTCACCGCCACGTTTCGCTTCAGGGACACCTGCTCGGCGAGATAGACCTCGGCCATCCCCCCTTTGCCGATGCGGCGGAGCAGCTTGAAATCGCCGAGTTGCCGGTCCTTAAGGTCGGTGATCGTAGCCGACGGAACCGTGTCGGAAGTCTTGAGGATCGTCGACTCTTCCGTCGGCACCACGGGTTGCGACGACCGATTCCCATTGAAACCGGCCGGCCGAGGGCCGCTCGACGGCTCCGTCCCCGGCGGGGCGCCGGCGGCGTGGTTCTCGATGTCGGCCTTCGGATCACTCACGTCGGGCATCCAGCGTTGAATCGATCGGCAGGGAGCATCCGCGCCGCGGCCCTCGAGCCTCCATCATACGACGATCCCACGGTCGGGGCAATTCGCAGCGGGGAACGCAGTCTGAACGGGTGCGGCAAATTCCGCTGGCAATGGGGTCGGGTGTGGAAAACTCAAAATTGCGACGGAACTCGACCCCAAGGGGAAAACACACTCCGCAATTTTGAATTTTCCACACCCGACCCCGAACGCGCCGTACCAATGAAAATTGCCACGCCCGTCTGAACTCGCCGCCGCGGACGATTCGCGCAGCAGAGCCCCCAGAGGAGACGTTCGACCCCGCCGGAATCTGACCGACGACCCCGCAACCAATTCGTAGGACGGATTTGCCAATCCGTCCGACTGGTTGTTGTCTCGGGGCGGACGGATTGGCAATCCGTCCTACGTGACGGGCGCCGTCACAGCATGCGGCGGACGGCCTTCCTCAGCAGGTCGTCGAGCGCGGAATTCGTGAAGGGGGCGTCCTTCGGCGGTTGCGAACTCACGCGTTTGAGCTCCCAGCGGTCGCCCTGGTAGACCAGTTCCACCAGCACGTTGAATTCGTCTTTGCGTTCGTAGACAGCCGCCTCCGCCAACGCCGCCGTCGCGGTAGGCTTGCTCATCGTTTCCAGGCGATACTTGACCGAAATGAACAGTTCAAAGGGTTCGCTTTCATAGACCGTGCGAACCAGCCGGAAATTCGACGAAACGTGAACCAGGCGGAACTTCGTCCATTTGTCGCCGGTCTTGCGGACCCCCGATTCGAGATGGTTGTTCCGAATCTGGTCTCGGATGGCGTTGAAATCCGGCTCCAGCGCGCTGAGTTCCGCGTCGTTCTTCTTCTGGCAGCCGGCCAGCCAGACCGGCCCCGCGGCGAGGAACGCGGCGGCGATCACGGTCGCGATCAGCGCCGGCGTCGCGCGGCGGAAAAACGCAACTCGTCCGTCAACAGGTCGAGGCATCGGCGTTGCTCAATGCTTCTGAAAGAATGTCGTGCGAAATGAATTTCGCACTACCTGTCCTTGGGAAACGCCGCCAGAAACTTGTCGACCATCTCGCCGCGGATTCGCGCCCCCAGCCCGTGGCGGAACAGGTCGAAGTGCGTGCGCTTGGCGTGCAGTTCGACGAGGGCGTCGCTGTCGAGCTTCTTCAGGGAATCGCGCAGCAGCCGCGTGGCCCCTTCCAGGTAGAACGTGTCGGCCGTTCCCATGTGCACGTGCAGTTTGCCCTTCAGTTTCGGTCCCAGCCGTTTCCAGTTCCGCTCCAGGACGAAGCGGATGTCGTACTTCTCCCAGGTCTTCGCGACCTGCGTGTCGATCTTGCCGGTGCGACGGTCCCACAGTTTCAGCGGTTCGCCGTCTTTGCCGCGGGGGCTGAAGACCGCCTCGAAGCTGTGCAGTTGCCCGCCGTAGCCCAGCACGTGCTCCATCTTCGAGAAATCGTCGTACCACAACGCGACGCGGTCGCCGAGCCGGGCGATCGGCCGGCGATTGCCCTTCGCGTCGACGAACATGTTCTCGCCGGGCTTGTAGAGGTTGATCCGCTGGAAGTCGCGGAAATCGACCGGGTCGGGGGCGGTGCTCCACGTGCCGCCGAACTGGTCGGAATACGTCACCTGCAACCAGAGGCTGCTCCACCCGCCGGACGAATGCCCGGTCAGAAAGCGGGCCTTCGGGTCGGCGATCGAGCGGAACTTTCGGTCGAAGGCGGGGATCAGTTCGGTGATGAGCGCCTTCCCGACCGGGCCGTTGTTGGCGGAATCGGCGAAGGCGTGATGCCCGCGGGGGCAGCTCGGGTCGAGATACACGCGGAGGAACTCGACGCCCCTTTTGTTCCGTTCGAGAGTCGGCAGGCCGCCGCCGCGAACGACATGCGTGCCGCCGAAGCCGGGAATCTCGAAAATCGCGGGGTAGCGGCGCTTCGGCTGGTCGGCATAGCTGGGGGGCAGGCGGACCGAGGCGTGCAGGAAGACATCGCGGCCGTAAAACCGGCTGAGCAGCTTCGATTTGACCCGCAGCAGCTTGACCCACTTCGTTTCGACGTACTTCCGTTCGGGGACCAGCCGGTCGATGACCAGCACCGGCGTCGGCGATTTCGCGGAGACCTTCACGACCTGGCTGTAGCCGTTCCCCACGCCCCGCCCCACGACGCGGTGGAACGGGTTGAACCGCGCCACCCCCTGCGCGCGGTAGCCGTCGAGGTCCAGCGTCGCCAGCGGTTTGGGGAACGCCAGCAGGTCCTTCGCGTCGGACGAGAGCGTCAGCGGCGTTCCCGGCTGCCAGTCGCGGACGTCCTTCGCGATGAAGATTTCCGGCCGGAACCAGTTCGGCCCATTGCGCGGCTCGGTCGCGATGCGGCTGAAGAAGACGTAGACCCGCCCGGTGTACGGTTTCTCGCGGAGCGACTTCTTGTACCGCACCGTGAATTTCCAGTCGGCGGCGTTCGCGGAGACCGCGAAGCCCAGCGCGACCAGAATGCAGATTGCCAACCGAAAATGCGTCCGCGGGGTTGTCATGAGTCGTGGTCCTGTTGTGGTAGCGAACGATTTATCAGCCGGCGGGCGCTAGCGCCCGGCGGCTGATCTACGGTGAGGAGACCGCTTTCACCGCATCCGCCAGATTCAGCGTTCCTTCATACAGCGCCCGGCCGACGATCGCGCCGACGAGTCCGGGGTGTTCGCTCTGGACGGCGAGTAACCGTCGCACGTCGTCGAGCGTTGTCACGCCGCCCGACGCGATCACCGGCAATCCCAGGTCGGCCAACGATGATAGGTCACGCAGGGTCGCTTCGTCGATCCCCTGCAGCATGCCGTCGTTGGCGATGTTCGTATAAATGACCGCGGCGACCGGCACGCCGACGAATTCGGCGGCCAGGTCGATTGCCGGCGTCTGCGACACGTCGAGCCAGCCGTCGGTTGCCACGTGGGAATCGCGGGCGTCGAGTCCGAGCGCCAATCGCCGGGGATACCGCTCCGCCGTTTTGCGAAACCAGTCGGGCTGCTTCAACGCCTGCGTGCCGATGATGACCCGATCCAGCCCGACCTCTTCCAGCATCAGCCGCATCGACTCGTCGTCGCGGATTCCACCTCCCATCTGGCAGGGAACGGGAACGGCCTCGACGATCCTGGCGACGACCTGCTGATTAACGGGGCGGCCGGACTTCGCGCCGTCCAGATCGACCAGATGCAGCCGCGTGGCCCCTTCACGGACCCAGCGGCGGGCGACTTCGACGGGATCGTTGGAGAAGACGGTCTCGCGGGCATAGTCCCCCTGCTTCAGCCGCACGCACAGGCCGCCGCGAAGGTCGATGGCGGGGATGATCTCCATCAATCGCCAGTCGTCAGGGTATTGGCGTGCCGGAGGAGCCACGGAGTGATGGAGTGATGGAATGCTGCAATCCCGCGGCCGTCGTTCTTCCAGCACTCCAAGACTCCACTACTCCATCACTCCGCCTTCAGCCGGGCGAAATTATCCAGCAGCTTCATGCCGGCCCGCTGGCTCTTTTCCGGATGGAACTGCGTCGCGAACAGGTTACCGCGGTGGATGACGGATACGAACGGTGAACCGTGTTCCGTGCGGGCGGCGATCAGCGCGGGGTCGTCCGGCACGACATGATAGCTGTGGACGAAGTAAAAATGCATCTCCGGCGGGATGCCTTCCAGAATTCGCGGCTGATTTTCGACCGCCAACCGGTTCCAGCCCATGTGGGGGACTTTCAACCCCGGCTGCGACGCAAATCGGACGACCTTGCCGGGGACGATTCCCAGCCCCGGCCATTCGCCGTCTTCGTAACTGACGTCGAACAGCAGTTGCAGTCCGAGGCAGATGCCCAGCAACGGCTTACTCGCGGCGACGTGGTCCAGAATCGGCGCGACGAAACCCTGCGTTTTGAGTTCCGCGATCGCGTCGCGAAACGCTCCCACGCCAGGAAGGACCATCCGGTCGGCCCCGGCCAGCTCGCGGGGCAAGCCGCAGATGACGGCCTCGTGCCCCAGCCGCTCGAACGCCTTCTGCACGCTCCGCAGGTTGCCCATGCCGTAATCGATGATCTTGATCATGTTGGTCAGTTGTCCGTTGTCCGTGGTCCGTCGTTGCAGATCAGAGGTTGGCGGTCGGCGTTCTTCCACAACGGACAACGGACAACTGACTACTGACTACTGACCAATCTTGATGCCCATGCGTCTGGCGATCGCGGCCATGTCGGCTCCGACCGTCAGGCCGTCCGTGGTGTCGGTGACGCTGCGGGCCGCCGGGGACTCCGCCGCCGTGTCCAATTCGAGATCGGCGGGGACGATTTCTCCGGTCGTCTTGAATGACCAGTCGCGTTTCCAGACGCCCCCGGTGTCGCTGGCGTCGATTTCATCGCTCTCCCAGTGGGACTTCCAGTCGTCGAATTTCATCGAGTCGGGCCGGGCGGCGGCGCCGTCGGGCGCGATTCTCCACATCGAGGCGTATCCGCGATAGAAGTTCTTTTGCCCTTTCCACTTCAGCAGCCGCCGGAGTTCCCGCACCATTCCGGTTCCCGAGATCTGCACGAATGGCCGCTTGCCGGTGGCGAAAAACAGGTTGTCCTGCGAGCGGACGACGTGCACGGGCAGCACCAGGCCGGGCGTTTCCCCGGTCGCCATCGACAGCAGCCCGTTGCCGGTTACGCAGGTGACGTGCGCGAGCTTCAATTCCAGCCGCCGGTCGGTCTCGGCGACGGCCTCGCTCATGCCGTCGGGGGAGACCGACAGCAGCGATTCCCCCGCGGCGATGGCGGTCTTTTCGATGTTGAGCAGTCCCGGGCGGGTGACCGCGACAGCCAACACGTCGCAGTCGCCGCGGAGAAAGGAATTCTCGGCGACGGTGATTTCGAAGCGGTCGGCGGCCATCGAGTCCGACTTCTTCATCATCTTCATCCGGCCCAGGTCGGGGCCGCTCTTGGCGGCGATCTCGAAAATCGCCGCCGAGCGCCGCAGCGAGTTCTCCACCGAGACATTCACGGACTTCAACCCGATCGTGTCGGCGCCCCGCAGCGCGAACAGGCTCCAGCGGGCCTCGTCGATCAGGTCGTTGACCTTCATGCGGAAGCCGACGCCGATGACGTTCAACGTTCCGTTCGCCACGGTCACCATTCTGGTTTGCGCTGCGTCATCGCTGGAGAAATACAGCACCGGGTGCGTGCCGTCGGCGGCGCGGATCGTGATCGACTTGTTGTTGGCAATCCGCACCGGCCGTTCGACGATCGGTTTGCCGTCGGTGGTCTGCCGGATGCCGTTGAAGTTCAGAACGATCACCTGGCCGGTGGTGGCCGTGGCGCAGGCCGCCTCGAGGCTGGGGAACGAGTCGCTGCTGCCGACGATGGAAATCGCCGGCAGCTTCTCGACGCCGCTTCCCGCCGCGGTCTTGCCCGCCGCCGCCGTCGCGTTCGCCGAACCGCTGTTCGAGCCGTCGCCGGAATCGTCCACAGACGGCAGCGATCGCCGCACGACCGAGTCGTTCGCGCCCGGCGTTCCCCACGACGCGGCGACGGCGAGAGAACCGAGCACGCCTGCGCCTCCCGTGAGTTTCTTGTCAAGAAAATCAGGGTCCAATTGCTGGATGAGCGTAATCGGCGTCGCCAGATCGACGTCGTTCAATCCCGGCTCTTTCCTTCCCGCGGCTGCCGCACTGCGTCCTCTTTGCGGGACCTTTGCCCGCACCGGCCCTTCAGCCGGTCCCGCCGGGGTATCCGCCGTTCCTGTTCCCGCACCGGCGCCGGCGGACAGCGTTGAGTTCGAATCGTTGCCGTCGCGCGAGAATCGGTCGACGGCGAAGACGACCAGCGCCAGAATCGCCGCGGTGACGATCCAGCCGAGGTTCCGTTCCAGAAAGCGGCTGTGGTACAGCCGCGACACGTGCGCCCAGACCAGTCCTTCGGGATGCACGCCGCGCAATCCCAGTTCGCCGGCGATGAGCATCAGGTCGTTGAGGAGTTCGTCCGCCGACGAATGCCGCATGCGGGGCGTGGAAGCCATCATCTTCCGCACCAGTGCCGAGAGGCTCGGCGTCACGCGGGGCGCTTTGAGGGCCGGGTCCGGAGGGGTTTTGTCCTGCCGGTCGAGCAGCTTCTGGAGGAAGGTCCCGTTGGGATAGGGCGGTTCCCCGGTCAGCATCTGGTACAGGGTGCAGCCCAGCGAGTAGATGTCGCTGCGGACATCGACGTCGCGGGGATCCTTGGCCTGTTCGGGCGAGATGTAGTCGAAGGTCCCCAGCGTCGTCCCCGCCACGGTCAGGTCGGGCGACGATTCGGTCGATTCCTTCCGCGCCAGACCCAGGTCGACCAGTTTCGCCCGGCCGGACGGGGTGACGATGATGTTCGACGGTTTGATGTCCCGGTGCACGACCCCCGCCGCCGACGTGTGCCGCAATGCCGCGGCGATCTGCAGCGTGAAGTTGACCGCTTCTTCCGGCGTGAGCCGCCCGTTTTCGCGAATCAGGTCCCGCAGATTGGTGCCGGTCACGAACTCGAAGGCGATGAAGTTCATGCCCCGGTCTTCACCGGAATAATACACCCGCGCCACGTTTTCGTGGTCGAGCCGGGCCGCCGCCTTCGCCTCGTTGCGAAACCGCTCGACCGTGGCAGCGTCGCGGGAGAACCCGGGAGAGAGCACCTTCAGCGCGACCACGCGGTCCAGCCGCTTGTCGTAGGCGCGAAACACGGCCCCCATTCCGCCGCGGCCGATCATCTCCTCGAGGCGGAAGTGCTCCAACTGGCTGCCGGCAACGTCGATGGGCGCCGGCACCTCGTCGGGGGGGACGTCCGACGGAAACAATCGCCGCTGCAGTTCTGAGTCGATCTCCGCCATCGAGCTGACGGCAGGGGGGCGGTGTGTCAATGATCCCAGCGGCTTGACGACCGTCGCCGGTCCGTCAATCGAATGCGGGGCCGGCATCCGCGGCGGAGCCGCGGACGGGCGGGATGACTCGGATTGTCCAGTCGTCGATGAGCCGATCATGGGATTTCCGGCTGGACCGTTCAGTGATCGCCGAGTTCGATCAGGACTGCGCCACATCCTGGTTCGGCAGACCGTCCACACGATCGGTGGGCGGGCGGTCCGCCACGGCATCCCTGCACGGTAGTTGATGAATCGTCTCGATGAGTGTTGATATGTTCGCGGAACGGCCTTCCAAGGCCGTCTGACTTGATCGCTGATCGCCGCGACCGCCTGGGACGGCCGCCCACTGCAAAACCGGACGCCCGTGGAAAGGATATCCAACCGCACCCGTATTTGTAAGACCCCCGCCGCACGCCGCACGTTCGAGAATTCCGACGGATCGCGGCCGGAATTCGCGAATTCACCGCCTCAGACCGCTCGTGATCTCGGAAACCGAGGAATCGATCGCCTTGAGCAGATCGCGAATGCGATGCAGTATTCTCTCCGTGAAGGCGTGGCTGCCCAGCACCAGATCGGCATGGTCGTAGACCGAGCGGTCGCTGACTCCCTCGTTCAACGGGCCGGCCGGATCACTCCGCAGCAGCCTTGCCAACGCCTGCGCCTTGGGAGCGAAGCCCCGCTCCAGGTGATCGGCCAAATCGCGGCAGAGACGCTCCGCATCGCGCAACATCTCTCGCAGACTCATGTTTTCGACCGATCGCACGTCCAAATTCACCCCCAACGCGTGGATTCAACACATCCCAGCGATTTCAGAAACCCTTGGGATGTGATGGCCTTCCGCCCCCCAACATGCGGAGTTTCAACAATTTTCGTCCAGAATCGTTAGACTTCGCTTGATTCCATTAGACACTTCAGTAGGCTTAAAGGTCAAGAACCATTTCACGGGCGGCGGATTCCCATTCACTTCCGTCGGTAGTTCCAGCATTCGCCGTCCCCGCTGCTTCGCGTTCCGTCGGTTTTGCGCTCGCCGGTTCTCACGACCAGAGCCGCCATGAAATTGCTCCTGATCGCCGACGTCCACTCGAACTGGCCCGCGCTGGCCGCCATCGACGAAACCTTCGACGCCTGCCTGTTTACGGGCGATCTCGTCGATTACGGGACCGATCCGGTTCCCTGCATTCGCTGGGCGCGGCGGCACGTGACGGCGATGGTCCGCGGAAATCACGACCACGCCGTCGCCCATCGCGTCCCCGTTTCGGGGGGAAACGGCTTCCGCAGCCTCGCGGCCGCCACCCGCCCGCTGCACTGGGACGTGCTCGGCACCGGCGACATCGAATTTCTGACCCGCATGCCGGTCACCCGCCAGGTCTCCTTCGGCGGAATGTCGTTTTACCTCGTGCACGGCACGCCCCGCGATCCGCTCGATGAATACCTGACCGGCGACGCGGCCGGCTGGCAGTCGCGACTCGAATCGATCGAAGCCGATTTCGTCTGCGTGGGGCATACGCACGTGCCGTTTCATCTCGATCTGGGTCGCGTGCAGGTGGTCAACCCCGGCAGCGTGGGGCAACCCCGCGACGGGGACCCGCGGTGTTCGTATGCCGTCATCGAAGACGGCCGGGTCGAAATCCGCCGCGTCGCCTACGACATCGACGCGACGCTGCGTCAGATGCGGGCCAGCGGCGTCAACGGCGACGCATTGGAACACGCCGAACGCACGCTGCGAACCGGCGGCACGGCGTCCCCGGCTCGCCGCCTCGCGGAAGTGACTTGCTGAAGCGTAGCGTGGACTTTAGTCCACGCGAGCATCGATCCTGGAAGGATACGTCGCCGGCACGTCCCCATCGGCGAAATTGGAAGGCAATGACGCTCGCGTGGACTAAAGTCCACTCTACGAAGACGCGCGCCGCCGCCAGATCAGCCCAATCACCGTCAGCGACAGGACCGCCGCCAGCCCCGTCGCGGGCCAGTGCGACTTCCGCTCACCGTCTGCCAGCTTCCGCCCGGCGTCGGTTCCGTTTTCATCAAGGAAGCTCAACTTCCCTTCAAATCGCAGCCCCTGCGGCCGCTGCGCTGGGCGCTTGGTCTTCGCGTCATAGAACTTCGCGTCGTTGCGGCGGGCCGGCATGCGGTACGTCGTAAACGCGAGGTTCTGGTTGGTCAGCACCTCGCGGGGGTAGCTGCCATCGATGACTGAGAGCGTCATCCCCTTGACGTCCTTCAGCGCTTTGTGGACGATTTTCTCCCGCTCGTCGGCCAGCGCGGCTTCGTTGAGCTTGTCGATCTCCGGCCCGCGGAGATTCAGCGACTCACCGATCCGCAGCAGCATCTTTTCCTTCTCCTCGTGCGGATGCGACAACTGCCCGGTCGACATTGCCAGCAGGTCGGCGGCGAACATGTCGCGGGCGGCCCCGTTGTGGGGAACGGGATTCCGCTGCGCCGGCAGGTTCTTCTTCTGCCACGGCTGCAAATCTTTCGCCGTCCCGCCGATGATGCGAAGAGGCAGCGGGTCGGTCACGTTCTTGTAGAGTTCGTCGCCGTTGATCTGCCGCACGACGTATTCTTCGGGGACGGAGCGAATCTTCCGCGGGCCGTCGGTCAGCACGTAGACGATGTTGTGCAGGTCCCCTTCGTTAAACGTGCTCAACCGCATCGGCACGACAAGCCGCTTGCTGCGGAAGCGAAACCCCATCGCCTGCACGTGCCCGTCGAAGCTCGCGCCGGCCGGCAGCCCCGTCTTTACGCTCCGCATGCCCGGTTTCGGATCGACGGCCTTCTTGCCGCTGACTTTGGTTTTCACGGCGACGAAGCACCAGCCGATCTTGACGTAGTCTTCGCAGGCCGTGTCCATGCCCTTGGGGTACTTGTAGCCGTGGTCGTCCATCCATTTCTGCAGCGCCTTCGCGGAGCCGGCCTCCAGCACGGCGACCTCATACATGCCGACGGCTTCTTCCTTCACCACGCGGACTTTGTCTTTCGCCAGCTTCAAGCCGTCGTTCCGCTGCGGCTCGCTGCGATTCGCCAGGCCGCTTCGCGACTGTAAGCGGAACCGCTGCCCGCGGAAGGCGTACACCACGATTTCCGGCGGGTCGATTGCCGCCCGCACGTGCGGGAAGATGCTGTCGGAGACCTTGCGCAGCTCCGGCACCGCGGGAAAGGGGATCAGCATCCCGAATTCCTCGACCTTGCCTTTGAAGGCGGGGTGGATCACGAACGTCTCGACCCCGTTCTTGTAAAACACATACGTGTTCTGGTCGCCGATGCGGGCGATCGGAGCGCCCGGCCCGAGGTAGATCGGCGGAACCATGCCGCACGGGTCCGCCGAGGCGGCGGATGTCGCGGCGACGGCGGCGGCACAGGCGGTCAAACAGAGCATCCAGCGACGGGCGTGCATCGGATCGCTCCTCAAACGGGGAATCGTTCAGTCCACCGGCAGCACAGGGAGATCTCGCTCCCCAGAGACGGTTGACCATTGGAAAGGGTTCCCACGTTTTCGGCAAGCGACGTCGAAATCCTGGATTCCTCCGGACACCCCCGTAGGACGGCCTTCCAAGGCCGTCCGCAATGCGGCGCCCCATGTCGAATGACGAACGTCGAATCAATGACGAAATCCGAATGACGAAGCAGTCACAACGGTTTCGTCATTCGTCTTTTCCCCAGGACGGCCTTGGAAGGCCGTCGTACAGAGCGCATTCCGCCGGATCAAATCCGGCAGTTCTTCGGCCAGCCCGGCGATGCCTGCAGCCCGTCGGCCAGCCGCCGCAGCTCGGCCATCATCGCGGCGTCGCGGGACTGCCCGGCCGCCTGCAGACCGACGGCCGAGGCGAGGCCGAGCAGACCGACGATCAACAGCCAGACAGGCGCGTTCGACAGCATCGACGTGGAGAAGGTGACGAGCGCCAACTGGGCAATCAAATCCGGCATTTTGCGGGAGCGGGACATGGCAAATTCCTCCAGTTCGAGGAGAACTCGCTTTCCAATCCTAGAAAGTGAGCTACACCGGACAATCCCCCGCGACCGACCTTTCCCCCACATCTGGCATCGCCGCGCCCGGTTGTGACGATTGTGCCGGTACTCCGGCCGACGGAAGAGATGGATGAAGGATGAGGGATGAACGAAGGAGGATGAAGGAGGGGGGGGTTCACAGAATGGAGTAATGGAGTGTTGGAGTAATTCTACTGTCTCACATCCGCCGTCGATCAACATTCAACGGCGGCAAACGGTTGTGGCGTTTCCAATGATAGAGCTTGGCCAGTTGATTTCGTTGCAAGCGCCGCGTGGCGTCGCGGGCG
>Ga0268386_10000311_pt1 | contig 29883 bp, 26 predicted proteins | sample RVTome_15_FD_200260 | JGI IMG/M metagenome (GOLD analysis project Ga0268386, IMG submission 200260) | Soil microbial communities from uranium-contaminated site in the Upper Colorado River Basin, Wyoming, United States - RVT150D86... ... | reverse complement strand
GAATCGAGCAGAAGCGCCTCGAGCCGCTCGGTATCGCTCAGGATCAGGGCGGCACGCTTGTAGGTCGCGAACCGGCGCGCGAACCCGAACGTCAGCACGTCGGGATCGAGCAGCGTGCCCGCAGCCACGACCTGGTTCGGCTCCGAGCCCTCGTCCATCCAGCGCCGGCGTGCCCGCTGGCGGAGGACGTCCAGCAGACGGTCCTTACAGGCGACGTGCGCCTCCCACACCAGGTGGTCGGGCAGATCGAGCGCCCGCTCCCACAGCGCCCCTTCGTCCTGCTCGAGCATCCAGTCTGGGCCGAGATAGCGGTCGTACAGATCGCGGAACGCCGGTGACACCCAACTCGGCGCGTGCACGCCGTTGGTGACGTGGGCGATCGGAGCCTCGGTTTGGGCCGCGCCGGCCGTCTCGCCGGCGGCGGCCGCGGCCCACATGCCGCTCCACATTCGGCGCGCCACCTCTCCGTGCAGCCGGCTGACCCCGTTGCGGTAGTCGGCCAGGCGGAGCGCGAGAGCCGACATGTGGAAGCTGCCGTCGTCGTCGGGGTGGCGGCCGAGCGCGTAGAACTCGTCGCGCTCGAGTCCGAGCTTCGGTATGTAGTGCTCGAAGTAGCGGTCCATCATCTCGGCCGGAAACGCGTCATGCCCGGCGGGCACCGGGGTATGGGTAGTGAACACGGTGCTCGCGGCCACGCGCCGCATCGCCTCCTCCGGTGTCGAGCCGTCCTCGACGGCCTCGCGCAGGCGCTCGAGCAGCATGAACGCCGGGTGCCCCTCGTTCGCATGCCAGACGTCGGGCCTGGATCCGAGGCTGCGCAGCACCCGCACGCCCCCTATCCCGAGCACGATCTCCTGTCGCAACCGCATCTCGAGGTCGCCCCGGTAGAGCTGGTGCGACAGCACCCGATCGTCGTCGTGGTTGCGCTCGAGATCGGAGTCCACGAGGTGGATGGTCGCGCGACCCACGTTGATCCGCCAGGCGTTGAGGAGCACATCGCGTCCGGCGAGCTGCACGCGGGCGTGCTCGCCCTCCGGCCCCGGGCCGGGAAGGTGTTCGATCGGCATGGTCTCCGGATGGAACGGCTCGTCGATCGCGAGCTGTTCGCCGTGGGCGCCGATCCGCTGACGAAAGTAGCCCTTCTGGTACAGGAGCCCGATTCCGAGCAGCGGGAGACCGAGGTCGCTTCCCTCCTTGAAGTGGTCACCCGCCAGGATGCCGAGCCCGCCGGAGTAGATCGGCAGCGAGGTGTGGACGCCGAACTCGGCGCAGAAGTAGGCGATCCCACCGCCTGCGAGTTCGCCGTAGTGGTCACGGTACCACGAGCGGCGTTCTGCCATCACGTCGGCGAACTCCGCCATCACGGCGTCGTATTCGCGCAGGAACAGCGGGTTGCCCGCCATCGCGTACAAGCGCTCGTCGTCGATGGTGCGAAGCATCTCGACGGCGTTCTTGCGGCTGCGCGTCCAGGCGGACGGGCTGAGGCGCCGAAACAGCTTGCGGGCGGCCGGATGCCAGGTCCACCAGAGGTTGTGCGCCAGCTCGTCCAGGCCCGCGATCCGCGCGGGCAAGTTCGGCGTGTCGATGTCGCTCATCGAGGGGAAATCAGATCTTCGCCGCGACCATCTCGAGGAGGGCCTGATTGTTCTCGGTGCGCTTCATGATGCCGAGCACCTCCTTCATGGCTTCGACTTCGGACACCCCGGCGAGCTCGCGGCGCATGGCGCGCGAGCAGGCGAGCGCGGATTCCGACAGCAGCAGCTCTTCGCGCCGGGTCTGGCTCGCCTGGAGGTCGATGGCCGGAAATATCCGACGGTCGGCAAGGTCGCGGCTGAGCAGGATCTCGCTGTTGCCGGTACCCTTGAACTCCTCGAAGATCACCTGGTCCATCTTCGATCCCGTGTCGATCAGCGCCGTGGCGATGATCGTCAGCGACCCCCCGCCTTGCTCCGGGTCGACGTTGCGCGCGCTGCCGAGGAACCGCTTCGGCTTGTCGAGCGAATTCGCGTCGAGCCCGCCCGACAGGGTCCGGCCCGAACCCGTCTCGGTCGTATTGTAGGCGCGGGCGAGGCGGGTGATCGAGTCGAGGATGATCACGACGTCCTGTCCCATCTCGACCCGCCGTCGGGCCCGTTCGAGCGTCACTTCGGCGACGGCGACATGGCGGTCGGCAGGGTAGTCGAAGCTCGAAGCGATGACCTCTCCGTATCCGCAGGCCTCCATCTCGGTGACCTCTTCCGGTCGTTCGTCGACCAGCAGGATGAGGACGAGGGCGTCGGGATGATTCTTCACGATCCCCTCGGCGATCGCCTGGAGGACCATCGTCTTCCCGGCCTTGGCAGGGGCGACGATCATCGCGCGCTGTCCCTTACCCAGCGGACAGAACAGGTCGATGATCCGGTTCGTGTAGTCGGGCTTGCCCTGGCGGGTGAGGCCGCACTCGAGCTTGAGCTGCTGATCGGGATGGAGCGCGGAGAGGCGGTTGAACTGCGGGCGGTGCGGGGGCATCTGCTCGGCGGGCACTCCGTTGATCGTGAGCACCCGCTTGAGCGGCGGACTCTTGCCGTTGCCCGGCGGATCGCCGGCCTCTCCGGCAATCTCGTCGCCGGTGCGGAGCTTGAACTTCTGGATCAACCGCTGGCCGACGTAGATGTCGTCGTCGCTCGGCATGTATCCCGCCTGCGGACGACGTATGAATCCGCTGCGGTTGTTGATCACCTCGAGAACGCCCAGGTAGCCTTCGTTCGTCACGATCCGTCCATTTCGTACGGTGAATACAAATCATGCACTCGTGCCAGGGAGGGTCCCTTCAGGCTGGCGTGTCGAGCGATCCGCCCGGGCGGACACACTCCGATCACACCGATGAAACCCCAGCGATGCATCGTGGAACCGGCGCGGGCGCGCCGGATGGTTCTCCAATGATACGACGAAACGCGTCGGAATCAACCTTCGCCCGACTTCGACCCCGCCGGCGGCCGAGGGTTCCGGATCGCGGAACCGGGCTCGGGCTGGCCGTGTTATGATCAAAAATCGCGATGTCACTCCGGCACGAGGGGGGAGCATGTCTTACCTCGCCACGCGTATGGCCGTGTTCGTCGTCGCACTGAGCGCCGCGCCCGCCCCGGGCGCCGCCCAGGAGGCGCAGCCCCGGGTGCCGCTGCACGGTTCCTCCCTCACCGCGCCGCTTCCGATCGCCGAACTGCTGGATCCGTATCGTGGCGATCCCGGCGAGGACGAGGTCGCCCGGGCGCTGGACGAAGCGCGGGGCGCGGGATTCGGCGCGCACCCGACCGACTTCGTCCTGGCGGCACGCGCGTGGCGCCGTGCCGGCGCCGTCGATCGCGCGCTCTCGACGCTCGAGGCGATCCCGATGGCGGAGACGGGCTCGCTGGCGCTGCTCGAGCGGGCGCGCGCGCTGCTCGAGACCGACGCCGACCGGGACGCCGGAATCCGCGCGTACTGGGCCGCCTGCGAACACCTCGACGCGGAGGCGCTGGCCGATTTCCGTCACGATCTGCTCGCCGTCTCGACGCCCGAAGAGCGCGAGGCGTGGTCGAACGTCGCTGAAAGCCCGCGCGACTGCGACTGGCTCCGGGCGTTGTGGAGCGAACGCTCCCAGCGCATGGCGATCTCCGTCGACGAGCGGGTGGCCCTCCATTACCGGCGGCTGGCGCACGCGCGGGCCTGGTACTGGATTCCGCGCCCCAGGTACAGCGAGAGCTGGGCCGACAAGCGCGGACGTCCGGGCGATCTCCCGCTCGACGACCGCGGGCTGATGTACGTCCGCATGGGCCCCCCCGAGACCGACGAGGGGTTCATCGGTCTCGGCAGCGAAGGCGTGGACGTCGATTTCCAGGTGGCCGACCTGTCGGGCCCGACGCCGGGCTTCCTTACCGGCGTTCCGGACGACGCACTGGACGAGAGGCGCTGCTGGCCGTATCCGCGGCCCGACGGCTACCGGATCTTCTGCTTCAGCCAGACCTCCGCGTCCGGCCAGGCGCGCGCGGACGGCGACTACAAGCTGCTCGAATCGATCGTCGCCGAGCCGGGGACCCGGTTCTACCACCGGTACGTCCTGAGCTCCAACCTGCCGGACGCATGGAAACGGGATCGCCTGCGCGCCAGGACCGCCGTCCTGTTCAGCTCGGCCAGGGAGCGCTGGGTGCGAGACCTCGACGATGTCGAGACACGGGCGGTGGGCCGGGTAGCCGAGCTGAAGACCCGCCAGAACATCGAACAGGCCGTCGCGCAGGTGCCCGACGTCCCGGCCGTCCTTCCCTCGGCGCGCCTGCGGGTCGAGACGCTGCGGTTCCTGAATCCGGCGGAGCGAGCCTGGCAGATCTGGACGCTGGCCGGCGTTCGGGCAGGTGATCTCACCGCGGCGCCCGACGCCGACGGCGTACCGACTCTGGTGGCTGGCGGGAGGTTCTCGGTGCTCACGGGCGCCGCGGTCGTGATCCACGAGCTCGCGCCACAGAGTGTCCCCGAGGCGTCCGTGCCCGACGACGCCGGCATCCTGTTCCACAGCGTGTTCCGGGCGCCGCCGGGACGACTTCCGCTCACCGTCGTGATCGAGGACGGCAACCGGCCGAACGCCGGGAACTACCTGCTCGACACGCTGAACGTGCCCGCGATCGGCGGGTTGCCGATGGTCAGCGACATCGCGATCGCGCAGGAAACGGGCGGAACGTGGACGCGGGACGGCGAGACGTACCTGCAGATCACGCCGGCTCACGTGACGAATGATGACGGCTCGATCCACGCCTACTTCGAGGTCTACCAGGTCCGTCCGGGCACGAACTACGAGGTGGAAGTCCGCCTCGCGCCGGTCGAGCTGACCGAGCGGATCCTGCGGCTCGACCCGAGCGAGCTCGACTTCCGGCTCCAGTTCACGGCCGAGATGAGCGGCGAGATCGGTCGCCACCACCTGCGGCTCGACCTCGGCGACGCCGCCCCGGGCGAGTACTCGCTGGCCGTCCGGGTGCAGGATACGGACTCGAAGGCCTACAGCCTGCCCGCGGTAACCGACGCGTTCGTCCGGCGGGCGGGCGGCAACCGCTGAACGCTGACAGCTAGAACAGCCGCATGCTGTAGGTGAGCTGGGCTCCGCGACCGACCTCGGGCGCGAGGTCCTTGATGAACGACGAGTGGTTGCGGTGCAGCTCGTCGGTCAGGTTGTAGAACCGCAGGCTGAGCATGTGCTGCCGGTTGCCGCGCAGGAAGGTGTAGGAAGCCGTCAGGTTTACGAGGGCGTGCCCGTCCGTCGCGGTCTCCGCCCCGAACGTGCGGTCCTGCTCCGCCACCAGCACCAGCTCGGGCCTTACGTCGAGACCGGCGAGATGCCAGTCGAGGCCGAGCCGTCCTCGCAGGGGCGGGATGCGCGGCAGGGACTCGTCGGTGGCGGTTAGTTCGGCCCGCACATAGTCGGCCCCCGCGAGCAGCCGCACGTCCTCCGTCAGACCGACGTCGACCATCGCCTCGAACCCGACGTAGCGAGCATCTCCCTGGGTGTACTCCCCGACCGGAAGCCCGTCCTCGAGCTCCCCCGTCGGCGCCAGATAGATGTAGTCGCCGATGTCGTACAGGAACACGCCCGCCTCGAGGTTCAGCGGCTCCGACTGGTAGCGGATCCCCGCGTCGATCCCGTTCGTGGTCTCGGGTTCGAGGTCGGCGTCGCCGATCTCGAACGTCAAGGTTCCCACGTGCGGGCCGTTGTTGTAGAGCTCCTCGAGCGCGGGCGCCCGCTGCGAGCGGCTCAGGTTCGCGTACAGGGCGGCGCCCCGCGCCAGGGGCAGGTTCAACCCCAGCGAGCCGGAGAGGCCGGTAAAGCTTCGGTCGGGCAGCGCCGCCCCGTCCGGGTCGACGTCGTACCGGTTCGTTTCGAGGCGCAGCCCACCGGCCAGACGCAGGCTACGCAGGTCGATTTCCTCGAGGGCGAATACGGCGAACGAGCGTTGATCGACGGGGGGCGAGAGCGCCTCCTCGCCCACGGCCTCGAACTCGCGACTCTGGCCCCAGACGCCGAACGTACCGCTGAGGCGACCTGCCTGGCGCTGGTTGGCCTCCGCCCGCACGACCAGCGTCCGGTTGGAGAACCGGGTGCCGATCTCTTCCCCTTCCAGCTCCCGGTGCGACCAGTCGATCAGCGTCGCGTGCGCGTGCGCATCCTCGATGAAACCGCCGAGTTCCCGGAGCCCAGCGTTCAGGCGAAACGCCGTGCGGTCGCCGTCGATGCGGATCTCCTCCTCGCCATGCCCTTCGTGGCCCGGTTCCCCTGCCGGCTCTTCACCTTCGTGTTCGTGAAACTCCGCCGCGAACGGCACTCCGTACTCGCCCCGGTCGTAGGAGAAGCTTCCATCGACGAACGACCGGTCCCAATGGCGGCCCCCACCGAACGCCACCCGCTGCGCGTCGGAGGCAGAATTCGGCACGGCGCCGTCCGGCGTGTCGTAGTCGGCCGTGCGCCGCGCGCCGCCGCCGCCCCACGCGAGCCAGCCGTCGGCGCCGTACTGCGCCTCGAAGTTGGCGCCGACCCTTTCGTCCGCCGTGCCGCCGTCGACCGTCGCGAACCCGGTGAGGCCGGTCGGCGGCGGCTCGTGCGTGAAGTCGTGATGACTGATCGCGTTCACCACGCCGCCGATCGCGTTCGAACCGTACAGCAGCGTTGCCGGGCCCTTGAGGATCTCGACCCGCTTCAGGCCGGCCGGGTCGGTCAGCACGCCGTGGTCGCCCGACTGGCTCGACACGTCGCCGGAGCGCAAGCCGTCGTTCATGATCAGCACTCGATCGCCGTCGAACCCGCGCACGATGGGGCGCGCGCTGCCGGGACCGAAGCTGCGCTTCGCGACGCCCGGCTCGGATGCGAGCGTCTCGCCGAGGGTGCCCGACATCCGTTCGGCCAGGGCACGCGCCGACACCGAGGTCAGCGCCCCGAACGACTCGAGCGCCGTCGTCTGCCCGCGCGGGTTGCCGGTGACGGTGATCGCCTCGAGGGTGTGGGCGATCGCGAGCTCGAGATCGACCCGCGCCGTGTCACCCGCGACGACTTCCACGACCCGGCGGTCGCTGCGCGCGTTGCCGCGCTGGGCGAAAATGTCGTGCGAGCCCGGCGGCACGCGCTCGAACCTGAACCCGCCTTCGCGGTCGGTGATCTCGACCCGGCGCAGCCCCGGCAGATTCACGGTGGCACCGGCGATCGGCTGCGTGACCATCCCCTCGAGCACGAGGCGCCCGGCGATGGTGCCGGTCTCCTGGCCGGCGGCGGCGCCCGGCAGGGCCAAGGCGACGGCGCACCCTCCAGTGACGATGCCGATCATCCGGCGTACGGCCGCGGCCGCGTTGCTGCGCTGTGATCTCTTCAACGTGGTTCCCTCCGCGAGACTCCCCGGCTTAACCGGGGGCGTCGCATTCGCTTGACGCTCGGGGCGGCGCGCCGCATAGGGCGGCCGCACGAGACTGCAACAGGTCAGGCGTGAGGAGACGGAGGGTCGCGGAGACCGCCCTGGCGGACGAATACGAGAGGGGGAGGAGCGACGGTCGCCGGGGCGTCCAGATCGGGCAGAGACGGTCCGGGAGGATCGGAGGACGCCGGCGGGCCGCCCTCGACGGCGCTGGCCAGGCCCGCTACGCAGGCGGCGCAGTCGGGGGACGCCGGGGCGCCGTCCGCGTGGCCGTGGATCCGGACGAGATCGCCGGAAAACAGCAGGGCGAGAACCAGCGACATGCCGACGGCCCGCATCCAACTCGATCCGGCCCGGCGGCCGCCGCCAGGGAGGCATCGCCGCGCGCACTCGTGCGTGATCATCGGGCAGTCATACCGCTGCGCCCCGGGAAGGTTCGCCTCAGAAACGGACGCTCGGCCCAGCAGCCCGAACACGTCCTGGCGAAGGGCGGTGCGGCCGGAGTAGCGAAGTGGCATCTTCTAAGCGGGTTCGGTATGAGCGGCGGATCGCGGTCCCACATATGGCCGGACTCGTAAGGTGCGCAATCCGCCGGCCCGGTCAACCATTTGGCCGCCGGCACGATCCAATCAACTGCATGGAGATCGCGATCGCCGTGGCCGAGCGACAGGGCAGCCCGAGCACGGCGTCCGAAGCGTCCGATGCCCGACTCGCCGGAGAAGGCGACGTGCGGGCGTTCGAACGCCTGTATCGGGCGCACGTCGACCGGGTGTACTCGCTGGTGCGCCGCATGCTCGACGAAGAGCTCGCCGACGAGGTCACCCAGGACGTGTTCGTCCGGGCGTGGCAGAAGGTCGGTACGTTTCGCGGCGAGGCGGCGTTCGGTACCTGGCTGCACCGACTGGCGATCAACGTGGTGCTCGGCCGGCGACGCAAGCTGGCGATCCGCCGGGAGCGGTTCCTCGGCGATCCGGGGCCGGTGCTTGAGTCGATCTCGAGGGCGCGGAGCGGGAGCGCACCACAGGGGCCGGAGTTCGAGGCCGGTCTGCGGGAGCTGCCCGACGGAGCGCGGCGGGTGTTCGTGCTCCATGACATCGAGGGCTACAAGCACCGCGAGATCGCCGAGCTGCTCGGCGTGACCACGGGAACGACAAAGGCGCAGCTTCACCGCGCCCGCATGGCGATGCGCGAGTTCGTGGCGCCGCCGGACTGACCGGCGAACCTGGAAGAGCGGAACGATGAATATCGAAGGGACCGACATTCTCTCCGAGTATCTCGACGGGGAGCTCGACAGCGAACAGGCGGCCGCGCTCGAGGCACGGCTGGCGTCCGAGCCGGAGTTGTACCGCGTACTCGACGAGCTGCGGGCCGTGAGGCGCGCGGCGGCCGACCACCCCGACTTCGAGGCCCCGCCGCAGCTCTGGCGGGCGGTGCGGGATCGGATCGAACCGGTGCCCGCCGGCCGCCGGACCGACGCGGTGAACTGGAGGAACCGCCTGCTGTTCACGCTGCCGCAGCTGGCCGCCGCGGCGGGCGTGGTGCTGCTCCTGGGCTTCAGTCTCGGCCGGATGTCCGACCAGGCAGCGGGACGGACAGGAGATGACCGGATCACGCAGAGGCCCGAGGCCCCGGGTCTGGTGGACGCCACGACGCAGGGGGCGAGGCCGCGCTATGCACAGTTCGTCGCCGATCTCGAGTCGCGGCTCGACACGGGCCGCGATGTTCTCGAGCCCGGGACCGCGCAGGTCATCGAGGAAAGTCTCGCGAAGATCGACGCCGCGATCACCCAGGCCCGCACGGCGCTGGAGAACGATCCGAACAACGTGTATCTGAACCAGCATCTGGCCAGCGCGCAGTGGAGGAAGCTGCGTCTGCTCGAGGATGCCACGGCGCTCATCGCGTCGAGAACCTGAGGAGCATAGATGATGATCGCGCAACTGGCGGCGGTGGCTCTGGCATCGTTGTCGGTCGTTCAGCAGGTCGACACGACGTTTGCGGTGTCGGCCGACGGACGGCTCGACGTGTACAACCACGAGGGCACGGTCTCCGTCACCACCTGGGACCGCAACGACATTCGAATTCAGGCACGATGGTCCGAGGGCCGGCGCCCGATCGCAATTCGGACGTCCGACAGGAGTGTCCGCGTCAGTGTCGAGCCCAGGGATGCCGGCTTGCCCCGCGTGGAGTTCGACATCACGACGCCCCGGTCGATGTCCGTTTCCATGCAGGGCGTCGAGCTGTCGGCCCGGGTCGAGGACACGTCGGGCAATATCGCCATTCAGTCCGTCGAAGGGTCCGTCGAGGTGAACGGCGGGCGGGGCAACGTGTCGCTTCAGGTGGTCGACGGCCCGATCGGCATACGAAACGCGGAGGGCAAGATTTCCGTAAACGCGGTTGACGGGACGGTGTCGATCACCGATTCCCGGGGTGCGATGCGGATCGAGTCGGTCGACGGCGACGTGACGCTGCGCGGGATCGACTCCGACGACGTGTCGGTCAACGTGGTGGACGGCGACATCGTATACGCCGGTACGATCCGCGACGACGGACGCTATTTCATATCGACGCATGACGGCGACCTGAGCGTCACCATTCCGGGGGACGCGAACGTGCGGGTGTCGATCGCGACATTCGACGGCGAGCTGGTATCCGATATCCCGATTCAGCTCGAGGGGGACTTCTCGCAGAAGCGGTTCTCGTTCACGATCGGCACCGGACAGGCGTTGATGGAGCTGTCCTCGTTCGACGGAGTGATCCGTCTTACGCAGGAATAACCGCAACCGGACGAGGGAGTTGAAGATGAAGCTGACGATGAAGACCATGTTGAAGACCAGTTCGGCCGTGGCGACGGTGCTGGCCGCCGTCGCCGCGACGGCGTCGACCCTGCCCGCGCAGGACTTCGAGTGGCGCGGTGGGCTGGACGCAGGCGACGCGGTCGAGGTGCGCGGCGTCAACGGGCCGATCGAGGCCATGGCGAGCTCGGGACGGCAGGTGGTCGTGACGGCCGTGAAGCACGAGGGGCGCAAAGGCGACCCGGCCGACGTGACCATCGAGGTCGTCGAGCACGCCGGCGGAGTGACCATCTGCGCCATCTACCCGAATCGACCGGGCAAGCGTGCGAACCGGTGCGCTCCGGGGGACAGTCATCTGAGCAACCACGAGAACGATACCCGGGTCGACTTCCGGATCGAACTGCCGACCGGCGTGAATCTGGTAGCCGGCACGGTGAACGGCGACGTCGAGGTGCGCCGGGTGGACGGCGACGTGAAGGCCTCGACGGTGAACGGAGACGTCGAGGTGGAAGCGGGAGGAAACGCCGAGGCGTCGACGGTCAACGGTTCGATCCGCGCCTCGATGGCGTCGGATCTGGCCGATGACCTGCGATTCAGCACGGTGAACGGGAGCGTGGCGGTTTCGCTTCCCGCCGGCGCCAACGCGGAGGTCGAGGCGGCCACGGTCAACGGTTCGATGGAGTCGGACTTCCCGTTGACGGTCCAGGGTAGGTTCTCGAATCGGCGGATGCGGGGAACGATCGGTGAAGGCGGCCACCTGCTGAAGCTGGAAACGGTGAACGGAAGCGTGACGATCCGGCGCGCCTGATCGGACGGCCGGACCGCCCCGACGGGTGAACCCGGGGGGCGGTCCGGCCCGATTCAGTCCCGGACCCGTTCCTCTCTCAGCATCCCCAGCGCATTGCGCTCGATTCTCCGCAGCACCTTTCGCAGGAGCTTCAGGTCTTCGTCGTCGAGGCCGTCATACAGGCCGTCGCGCGTTCGGGCGGCCATCGGGGCCATGTCGCGCACGATGCTCTCGCCGGCTTCCGTCAGGTAAATGCGGACCCGACGCCGGTCCTCGCCGTCGCGCTGCCTCCGGACGAGGCCGCGCTCCTCGAGGCCGGCGAGGATGCGGGAGGTGTTCGGCCGATCGCGGAACGTGCTGTCGGCGATCTGCGTCTGATACTGGCCGTCGCGGGCGTACAGACGCGAGAGTACCAGCCACATCTCGGGCGTGACGCCGGCGGAGCGCTGTTCCATCAGCCGAAGAAACAGTACGCGGAGCGTGCGCGAGGCCCGCTGGATCAGCCAGGCGGGTGCATCGTCGGGCCGCTCCCCGCGCACGATCCCGTAGGCCGAGCGGGCGCCGTCTCCTCCGGAATCGCTCATCCCGACCTCAGGCCGTTCAAGCGATGGGGCGCATCCGAGAGCAGCGGGAGGCGGTCGATCACGCCGCGCCAGTCGCGCAGCAGCGTCGCGTAGGCTGTCGCCGCTGGCTCCTCGGCACCGGCGAGCTCGAGCGCCCGGGCGCGGGCGTAGAGCAGCACGTGCGCGTCGACCGGCGGCAACCGATCGGAGTTCTTCACGTACAGATGCTCCGCGCCCTCCACCACGTTCAGCGCGTCCTGGTGGCGCCCGAGCTCGAGCAGCTTCCAAACCGAGCGATTCAGCCGCGAAGCGCCGTCTTCGGGATCGAGCAGCCAGCGCACCGACAGCGCGCTCTCGAGCGCGGCGGCCCGGGTCTCGACGCTGCCCACCCGCTCGGCCTCGGCATAACCCGCGAGGGCCGCGTCGAAATCACCCTCCCAGGCGTACGTGTCCGCCCCGAGCAACCGGGCACGGGCCGCCAGCTCCGGGTCGGTCAGCCCGAGCCGGTCGAGCTCCGTCCGTGCGTCCGCCGGCCGTCCCTCTTCCAGGTAGGTGCGGACGAGGCGGTCGAGCGGCGCTGCGCCGCCGACTCGGTTGCGGACCATCCCGCGATACACTTCGCGGGCCCGCTCGAGCTCCCGGAGCTGCTCGTAGGCCCGGGCCTCCGTCATCCGGACCTTGGCCGCGTCGGGCTCGGCGGCGGCGTAGCGCTCCATCAGCGAATCGAGAGCCGCGCGATCCGCCTGGCTCGCGGCGACGCGCACGAGCCCCCCGAGCGCCCGGGCATCCCCCGGATCGACCGCCACGATCTGCTCGAGGGCATGCCGCACCTCGCCCTCGCGGCCCGTCCAGTCGTCGAGCAGGTCGACGACCCGATACTGGGCCTCGACGCCCTCGGAGCTCCAGGCCGAACGGATCGCCATCGAGTGCTCCTTGAGCCGCTCGAGATCGCCCGACACGGCGGGCGGCGGACGGGGCAGTCCATAGCCCGCGAGCTGCGGTTCGCGACCCGCGTTCAGCACGTTGGACACCCATACGGCGAGAGAGTCGCTCATCGCGAACACGTCTGCCCCGCGCACCCGGTCGCCCGCGACGACGGTGCCGTCCGCGAGGTCGATGACCTGCACGTCGAGCACCAGGTCTTCCAGCGTGCCGAGCACCGATCCCCTGACCATGCGCCGGGCTCCCGCCTGTCCGGCGATCTGCATCGCCACGTCGTCGGGAATCTCGCCGGTCTCGGCCCGGCCGACCCCCCGCAGGAGTTCGAACAGCCGCTGCGGACTCACCACCCGGACGCCGTCGCCGCGGGCCAGGCCGGTGGTGAGCATGTCGGAGACGCCGGAGCCGACCCAGTCGAGGCTGTCGATGCCCGTCGCGTTGGTGAACGGGAGCACGGCGATCGAACGCTCGCCGAGGTCCTCCGCGGCGGGCCGGACGTCGGACGCCACGGACTGCCCCGGTCGATCGGTCGATATCTCGCTGGCCGTGGTGATCCGGTAGGTGCCGACGGCCGCCAGCACCGCGAGGGTCAGGAGCAGGGCCCCCTCGCTGCGCGCCATCTCCTGGCGCCCCTTCTCACCGTGGAACCACGAGACGATCAGAGCGGCCGGAAAGCCGAGCACGACCAGCAGGACGACGACGTCGATGAAATTCCGCGACAGATCGTAGTTGTCGACGAAGAAGCCGGTGGCCTCGAGCAGCAGCCACGCACCGCCGATGTAGACGATCGCGGTGCGCACGAGGTGCTTCTTGCTCAGTGGCTCCAACAACTCATTCATACGAGACTTACGATAGCCGCGATGACAGGTTTCGGAAATCCGGCCTTCCGGCGGGCATGCCCCCGACTTCCCCTTCCACTCACCCGTATTGGACACCGCGAACGGCCGGAAGGATTCCTCGCCGGGTCACGGCACGAGCTCGCCCTGGCGCAGTCGGGCGATCCACAGTCCCGAATTGAGGTCGGACGTGAAGATCGACCCCTTGTGAATCTGGGCGCCCCAGGTCATGCCCCAGTTCGGCACGACCGAGTCCTCGGCACCGGTCTTCAGCACGGCAAGCTCGCGCCCCTGCCGGTAGAGGTCTCCCCTGAGCTCGCCGGATACGTCGACCACGCGCAGGCCCGCCTGGTAGTAGCCGACATACAGCCGGTCGTCCTCCACCCAGATATTGTGGGCGCCGCCCTCGGGAACCTCGTACCGCGCGACCTCGACGGGATCTTCGAGGTCCTCGACGTCGATCACGTGGATGTAGCCTCGAGCCTCGATCGGCTTCGTCGGATCCCAGTCGGAGGGGAAGATCTCGTCGCCTACGAACACGTAGCGGCCGTAGCGGAACGCCGTGTGCGTGTGGCCCGACGGATAGGCGATCCGGCTGACGAACACGGGGCTCGTCGGCGTGCCGCCATGGGTGCCGGCGCCGGCGTCGAGGATGACGAGCCCGTCGTCCCAGTAGCTCAGATACGCGTAGCCGTCCTGGACGATCACGTCGTGCAGGGTCTTCGACTGCCTGTCGAGTCCCCAGCGGCCGACCTCTCGCGGGTCCGCCGGGTCGGAGATGTCGATGATGTGCAGCTCGCTCGTGCCGTTGTGACACGCGTAGACGAGATCGTGCTCGCCGTCGATCCACACGTTGTGCACGCCGCCGGTCACGGTCTCCTCGTACTCCGACAGGATGACCGGGTGGGCCGGGTCGGACAGGCCGAGGATCACGATCCCGTTGCGCCGATCGGACGCGCCCTCACGCGTCAGGATGCCGATGCGGCCGTCCGGCTGAATCTTCACGTCGTTGATGCGCCGGGCGTCCAGCCGCATCGAGTCGGTGAGCACGGGCGCCGTCGGATCGGTCACGTCCCATACGCGCATCCAGTCGTACAGGAAGGTGCCGACGTAGGCGTAGTCGCGTCCGTCCGCGCCCTCGAACGCCCACGTGTCGCCCGAATGGTTGTCGGCGTTGACGCCCCGGCCGAGCAGTATGAGCTCGGTGCCGGGGGGGGCCTCGCGTGGCTCTACGCGGATCACGGCCGACACGGTCCGATCGTGGCCGATCAGCGCCGTCACCCGGTGCGTGCCGGGCCGCTCGGCCACGAACACTCCCTCGGTACCCTCGGTGAACACCTGGGCCCCGGAGGCGTCGGTGAGCCACAGCGCCGCGGGAGACCCTACCTCGCGGTCTCCGTCGAACGCGGTTACGCGCATCCGGGCGACGTCGCCCGTACGGATCGGGGCGCTCGGGACGCCTGTCAGCTCGTAGCGGTCGGCCGGGTTCTCGACCACCCGCACGTCGCTCGATCCGGTCGCGGAGCCGGCCCGGAACGTCAGGCGCGTCCGGCCCGGCGCGATGCCGAAGATCCGACCGGACTCGTCGGCCCGGGCCACGCCGCGATCTGCGCTTTCGACGGCGTCGACCACCACCGTCACCGGATCGCCCAGTCGGTTTCGACCGATGAGCTTGGCGGAGACGCTCTCTCCGGAGCGGAGCGACGAATCGGGCACTCTAACCTCCAGATCCGTGACCGGAAGCTCCGGCACCGTGAGGACGGCGCGGCCGACGACCCCGCCGGCCACGGCGAACACGTCGGCCCTGCCGGGTCGCGTCGCGGTGACCAGGCCGCTCGCCTCGTCGACCGTGGCGACGTCGGCCTCCGGCACGATCCAGCGGACGGGAACGCCGAGCGTCCGGCCCTCGGCGTCCACGACTTCGGCGCGAAAGGTCCTGGACGCGTCGACCTCGAGTTCCACCGCACCCGGTGTGACGATCACCCGGTCGGGAGTCGGAGCGGGAACGGGCGCCTGCTGAAGAGCGGCGGCGAGAAGCAGCTTCGCGACGATCATCGAGATCTCCAGGGAGAGTTGGTGGCGGAACTCAGAATCGGCCACCGCCGGCCGAAGCGCAAAGAGATGTCATCGAGCCTGTCACGGGCGCAGGGGAGGGCGAAATCCGGCAATCTTTGCCGACGACGCCGCTGGCGTGTGTGGCGTCCCGGCCACACGACTTTCAGATACTTCACTGCAACTCCAGTTGTGGCAGAGGCTTGAACCGCACCCGACCTGGCCCGGGCCGATGGTATCGCGGTTGCAGGATGAACGGACGTTGAGGGAGCCACTCCGGCGGATCAAGGGACGGACAGAAAAGCACAGGAACGAAGATCATGGACGACAGAGAACCGCTGATCGAACGGAAGCCACGAACCGGTGATCGCGGCGCCGCGCTGGCGATCGTGCTGATCGCCCTCGTAGGGCTGACCATCCTCGGCGGGGCCGGGATGGCGCTGACCAAAGACGACGTGCTGCACAGCGAGAACGTCGAGGTCGCGACGGGAACCTACTATGCGGCCGACGACGGATTGATGCGTTACGTCGGCTCCAGCAACGATGGCTCGACGGCCTCCGCGTACACGATCGGCGACGCTTCGGTAACCGTCACCCCGAGGTACCTCGCGAACATGGGGACCGGCCGCGCGATGTACCGCATTCGCTCGGTCGCCACCACGACCGATGCGCGCGGCGCGACGACGTCGCGGGCCGTCAGCGCGCTCGCCTTCTATGCTTCGGGAGAGATCAAGGTCAAAGGGGCGTTCACGGCCGCCAGCGGGATGCTGAAGAACGGGGACTCGGGGGAGATCTCGGGTCAGGATCTCGCCCCGGGCGGCGACCCCGCGTGTCCCGGATCGCCGGGAGCCGACGTGGCAGGCGTGGTCGTGCCGCCGGGAGAATACTCGCAGAGCGGTGGTACGCTCGTGCCCGATGGCGACCCTCCGATCGACGACTCGAAGACGGCCGAGGAACTGCTCGAAGAGATCGGGATCAACTGGGAAGCCGTGACGGCCGACGGGCTGACCCTGGCCGACTACACGATACCGCCCGACACGTGGCCGACCTCGTTCCCGGATGACGAATGGCCCGTGATCTTCGTGGACGGGAACCACGCGGTGGGTCCGGACGACACGGGACAGGGTACCGTGATCGTGACCGGTAACCTCGAGATGAACGGCGGCTTCAACTGGGACGGGATCATCCTCGTCGGCGGTTACATCACCAGCAACGGCTACCAGACGGTCAGCGGCGCCACGGTGACGGGGCTCAATGAGTTGCTCGGCGAGACGGTGCCGAGCTCCGACATCGGCAACGGCAACAAGAAGTTCCTGTACGACTCCTGTAAGGTGAAGCAGGCGAGCAAGGCGGCGTTCGGCGGCCTCGCCCTGGTTCCCGGCAGCTGGAGAGAGGAAATCTGAGGCGTCGGTCGTTCAGTTGCGGAACGGCACGTCGAACACGATGGGTCGTTCGACGTCGTACCGGTTGGTTCCCGCGCCGACGGCGATTGCGGTCAGCCTGACCGCCACCACTTCATCCAGATCGGCTGACGCGACGCTCGATTGGACGCTGGCGTCGCTCATCACGTAGGAGAACGTCGCCCCGGCCTCGAACGGACCGACCAGCTCCTGGGTCCCGCGCCACAGGGCCCACTGTCCGTCGAAGAAGCCGGACGTGGCGAGCTTGTAGGTCACCTTGCCGTACACCCGGACCAGCGCCCCGCGCTGCGGAACCCCCGCCGCGAACCGTGACGTCCACCCCGAAATCCGCACGTAGTCGCCGTCGGGTCCGCCTCCGTCGCCGCCGGCCGCCACGCAGTCCGCACGCGGCCCCGACCCCGTTGCCGATGGAGTCGGGTTCCACGAGTCCTCGTACTCGAACGTGGTCTCGAACGGGTCGGACACGGCGACTCCGACGAACGAACTCGTGAGTCCCGCATTCCCGGTGCGCTCGAACACGTGCATCGCTACTTCGTCCGCGCCGGTCGGTTCACAGGCGACGCCCTGGAGCAGGTCGAACCGGAAGGTGACGGAGTCGGCCTCGGCTTCCATCAGGTCGTCGGCGCTGGCCATCCGAATCTCCGACGAGACGAGATCGAAGGTGGCCTGCGCGGCCTGCTCGGCCGACATCTGATCATCGGTGCGCTGGTAGAATCGGCTCTGCGCGAGGAGGAGCGAGACGAGGGCCGTGGCGACGACTCCGCTGATCGTGAGCGCGATGAGCGCTTCCACCAGGGTGAAACCGCGCTCGTCGAGCGTGCTGCGCCTGTCACGCATCGGTGCCTCGAAGCAGTCAGGGGTCAAGGGGATTCTCCTCCGGCGGCAACGACCTCGGCGCGTGCAGCGCCGTGGTGTACGTGCGTTCCGTCAGTCCGCCGCGGGCGGCCGCGACCGTGGCCGCGACCGCCTTCGTGCGGCCGTTCACCTCGGTCACCACCGTCGTCACGATAAATTCGCGCCCACCCGTCACCACGGTATCAACACCCGACTCGGCGTTAACGAACCCGTCGAATCGCATCTGTTCGAACGCCATCTGCGCCGCGACTGACTGATCGGTGCGCAGATCGGCGATCCGTGCCTGGGCGGCGGTCGTCAGGGTGAGCCCGCTGACCGCCAGCAGACCGATGACCAGGACAGTCACCGCCACCAGGGCCTCGACGAGCCCGAAGCCAGCCTGGTCGTCGATCGAATGGCGCAGGCGCCCCGCCAGGCCAGCGGGTCGGTCGGCGACGGGAGATACGGCGGCCGCACGGTTGTTCTTCATCGAAGGTCGCTTTCTTAGGGTGCGTGGATCGATGGATCGGTTCAATTCGTCGTGATGCGCCATCTCCCGATGGCGTTCAGCGTGACGCGCCGGCTGCTGCCGGTCCGGCCGACGTCGATGATCGCCGAACCGAGCGTCAGCATCCCGCGGCTGTTGAACGCGATCGAGTCTCCCGGAAGGCTGACCTCGAGGCTGTCGAGCGCCATCTCGGAGGCCGCGTCGAACACGCGGTTCAGGTACACGTTGCCGGCGCCGTCGCGAATCACGTAACTGCGGGTCGCCTCGTCGGCCACGAGCGAAACGGCCGTCCGGTTGCGGATCGCGTAGCTGCGAGTGAGGGCGACGTCGGCGGCCACGACACGGGCTGCCCGATTGAGTGCCGAGGACTCCCGGAACGAGATGTACGAACTGTTGGCGATCAGCAGCGACAGGCTGACGATCGACATGACGATCAACAGTTCGACCAGGGTGAAGCCTCCCTGGCTGTTCCGGTACACCGGCATCTGATTCACCGCGCTGCAAAGGTTGACCTCGGGCGATCCGGGAGTTTCCCGCCATACTTCGCCGGTCGCTCCCGGCTTGAAGGGGAGCAATTCGCGGACCAGTCCCGCACGATGCACGGCGGCGTGCTGGCGGAACCTCCGAAGCGGAATCGCCGCCTGGAGGGGGACGGCGTGCAGGCTCTATCCGTCTGTCTTGTAGTTACTTACGGCGTTACGAGCCACTCCGCTCGCCCCGGCCCGCGCGGGACCGCAGCGCCCGTGCATCAGCGACGCGTGGGAGGAACGCCACGGCGAATCAGATGATTGTTGCGCACCCTGCAAGAACTTTTCTGGCGGACGCGGGCGGTTATCATGTGCTGTCCGTCCGACCCGATCCGACCCAGACGAGGCCATCACATGCCGGCGCCCAGCACGTCCGCCCTCGAGCCCCCCGACCGCCTGCTGCTCGGCCCAGGGCCGAGCGAAGTGCACCCCCGTGTGCTGCAAGCGATGAGCACACCGCTCGTGGGACACCTCGATCCCGCCTTTCTGGCGATCATGAACGACGTGCAGGAGCTCCTCCGCTATACGTTCCGCACGGGCAACCGCTGGACGATTCCGGTGAGCGGGACGGGCTCGGCGGCGATGGAGGCGGCGTTCGCCAACCTCGTCGGGCCGGGCGACACGGTGCTCGTGCCGGCCAACGGCTACTTCGGCGACCGGATGGAGAGCATGGCCCGTCGGGCCGGCGGCGAGGTCGTCCGGGTCGGCGCGCCGTGGGGCCGGCCGCTCGACCCGGACGACGTACGTGCCGCCCTCGAGCGGCACCGGCCTGCCGTGTTCGGATTCGTGCACGCCGAGACGAGCACCGGCGTGCTCCAGCCCGACGTGCCCGACCTCGTGCGGATGGCGCACGAGCTCGGCGCGATGGTCATCGTCGACGCCGTCACCTCGCTGGGCGGCGTCGAGCTGGCCGTCGACGAGTGGGAGATCGACGTTGTGTATTCCGGGGCACAGAAGTGCCTTTCGTGCCCTCCCGGCGCGAGTCCGCTGACCCTCACCGACGCGGCGTTCGAGCGCATCCGGGGCCGGAGCGAACCCGCCCGCAGTTGGTATCTCGACATCGGACTGCTGGAGGGCTACTGGGGCGACGAGCGCTCGTACCACCATACCGCCCCGATCTCCAACGTGTACGCCCTGCGCGAGGCGCTTCGCCTCGTGGCGGAGGAGGGCATCGAAGCGCGCTGGGCCAGGCACCGGTGGGTGGCCGGCGCCCTCAAGGCCGGGCTGACCGACATGGGCCTCGACATGCTGGGCGGCGACGCCTGGTGGCTTCCGAGCCTCAACGCGGTGCGGGTGCCCGACGGTGTCGAGGCGAAGCGGGTGACCACGCGGCTGCTGGTCGAGCATGGGATCGAGATCGCGGGCGGACTCGGCGATCTCGCCGGGAAGATCTTCCGCATCGGCTGCATGGGCCACGCCTGCCAGCCGGGGAACGTGCTGCGCGTTCTCGCGGCGCTCGGAGCCGTGCTGCGATCAGAGGGCGCCGGTGTCGACACGGCCGCGGGACTCGCGGCCGCCGCCCTCGCTCTCGAATGAACGTGAAAGGGACGGGACGGATGCGAAAATTCCTGAGTGGGCTCTGGGCGCTGCCGATCCTCACTACGCCAGTCGTCGCCTCGGCTCAGCCGGCGCCGAGCGCGGAGGACGTTTCGTCGATCGACACGATCATCGACGCCTGGTACGACATCATTTCCGTGGCGCCCGGCGAATCGGTCGACTGGGCTCGCGACAGCTCGCTGTACCTGCCGGACGTGCGCTTCGTCATCGTTCCCGACCTCACGGACGGAGGCCGTACGCCGGCGCGGGCCGCGGTCCTGAGCCACGACGAGTTCATCGCCGCGAGTTCCGGGGGGCTCTCCGAGGGCTTCGTCGAGCGGGAGATCCACCGCACTACGCAGCGATTCGGGAACCTGGCGCACGTGTTCAGCACGTACGAGTTCCGGCGCACCACCGACGAGCCGGTTCTCGGCCGAGGGATCAACAGCATCCAGCTGTTCCATGACGGCGAACGCTGGTGGATCGCGGGCGCCGCGTGGCGCAACGAAACGGACGACACGCCGATTCCCGAGGAGTTCCTGCCTTGAGCATCACGCGCCGGCTGCTGCTGCGCGCCTCGACCAGTCCGTGGCTGGCGCGCCAGATGTCGGACAGAAGGGCGATACGGCGCGCCGTCCGCCGATTCCTGCCGGGCGAGGAACTCGACGACGCCGTGGCGGCCGGCGAGCGCCTGCGTGCCGAGGGCCTGCGAACCCTGCTCACCCTGCTGGGCGAGAACGTGGAGGACGCCGACGACGCCGTCGCCGTGGCCGATGCCTACGCCGCCGCGGTCGAGGCGATCGCGGCGGCGGGCCTTCCGTCGGATCTGTCGGTCAAGCCGACGCATCTCGGACTGGACCTCGGCGACGAGGTGGCCGAGGCCGGTCTGCGAGACGTCGTCGCGCGCGCGGGAGCGGCGGGCCGGCTCGTCGCGATCGACATGGAGTCGTCGGTCTACGTCGACCGGACGCTCGAACTCTATCGACGTCTGCGGGCGGACCACCAGAACGTTGGCCTCTGCCTGCAGGCGTACCTGTACCGCACCGAAGCCGACCTCGCCTCGCTGCTTCCGCTCGACCCGACGATCCGGCTCGTGAAGGGCGCGTACAGAGAGCCGGAGGACGTCGCGTGGCCGCGCAAGCGCGACGTCGACGCCGCGTTCGTCGCGCGGGCGGGTGAGCTGCTCGACGCTCTGCGCGGGGATACAGCGACGCGCGTGGCGTTCGGCACCCACGACGAGACCATGATCGACTCGATCCGGTCGATGGCATCCGAGCGGGGCATCGAGCGCGACGCGTTCGAGATCCAGATGCTGTACGGGATCCGCGGCGATCTGCAGCGTACCCTCGCATCGGAGGGCTATGTGGTGCGTGTCCTGGTCAGCTACGGCAGCCAGTGGTTCCCCTGGTACATGCGCCGGCTCGCCGAACGACCGGCGAACGTCTGGTTCGTGGCGAAAAGCCTGTTCGGGGGCTGACCCGTCGATCAGAACATGAACCCGGGCGACGTCAAATGGGGCGGCAGGTAGGTCAGCAGGAACGGACCGTACGCCACCACGACCAGCAGCACGGCGAACCCGAACCACAGCCAGAATCGGTCGAGCGAGGCGCCCGGCTACCTGGGAGCACCGCTCGGAGTGGAGAGCCGTCGGCGACGCAGGCGCCGCATCGACGCGATGCCCGCCGCCGGACCGAGCGCGAGCACGGGAAACGCCCAGCGCCAGCCGATCAGCTCGGCGAGGAATGGAATCAGTTGGATCGTGGCCATCGTCAACAGGAAGCCGAGCGACACCTGGAGCGTCAGCGCCGTGCCCACGACGTGCGCAGGCACGACCTCCGTCACCGCGGCGCTGAACTGCGCCGAATCGGCCACCACGAAGAATCCCCATGTCAGCGCCAGCGCGAGGACGAGCGGGAACGGCCCCCCGAACAGCAGGCCGATCCCGACGGCGCAGGCTCCGCTCGCGCCGAGCGCCCGGATCGTCAGGTCCTCCCTGCCGACGCGGTCGGCCACCAGGCCGCCCCACACGCAGCCCGCACCGCCTGCCGCGATCACGAAGAACGGCGCGAACTCGGCCAGTGGGCCGGCCGCGCCCGAGGCGGCGGCCGAGGCCGAGAGAAAGGCGGCGATCCACGTCCACATCGCGTACAACTCCCACATGTGGCCGAGGTACCCGCCGGTCGCGAGGCGCCAGCTGCGCGAGCCGACGACGGCCCTGGCGAGATTCCACGAGAAGGGCCGCCGCGGGAACGCATGGGGCCCGTCGCGATAGGCCGCGAGCACGACCACGGCGCCGAGCGCGGCCGCCGCCGAGGTGACGGCCACTACCGCCCCGGCCGACGCGGCGGCCGGACCGATGCCCGCGACGGCCTCGACCAGGTAGGGAAGCGCCTTGCCCACGGTCAGCGCTCCGACCACGATGCCGATCGCGAGACCGCGATTCCGGACGAACCACGTCGCCGTCATCTTCATCGCCGGTGGATACACGCCGGCGAGGAAGAAGCCGGTGGCGAAGCGCGACATGAGAGCCGTCTCGTATCCCGGCACGACGAGCAGCATGGCGTTGGCCAGCGCGGCCCCGAGGGCGGAGCCCGCGAAGTAGCTCCGGCTGTCGAGCACGTCGGCCACGCCGAGGAGGGCGGCCGCCAGGGTGCCGGCGACGAACCCGAGCTGCACGAGCGAGGTAAGCCAGCCGGCCGCTACGGCATCGAGCTCCCAGCGCGCCTGGAGGACGGGACCGACGGCGCTGGCCGCGAACCAGACCGACATGCCTAGCAGCACGGCGGCGGAGACGACGCTGAGCGCCGCCCACGATCGGGCGGACGGTTCGTCGCTCAGCCGGGCCAAAGCGCCATGATGGCCGCACCTCCGAGCAGGGCGGCTCCGAACGCCAGCGTGATCCGCCCGCGCAGGGCCCGGCTGCCGAGCAGCAACACGACGCCGCCCTTGAACACGATGTTCGACAGCCCGCCCACGAGGATCATCCGCCAACCAGTGGTGAGCTCGAGCTGCCCGGCCTGCATGAGATTGGCCGTCGAGAGGGTGATCGCGTCGAGATCGGTCAGGCCCGACAGGGCGGCCACCCCGTACAGCCCGCGCTGGCCGAGCCGGTCCTCCGCGAACGCGACGGCCACGAGCACCACGGCGTACAGGAGCCCGAACACGACGGCGGACTTGAGCTCGGACGGTGGTTTTTGGTCCTCCACCTCCAGCTCATGTGAGCCGATCCCGAACACGTAAAGCGCCCCCGCGATCAGTGCCATCAGCGCGAGCATCGCGCCGAGCGGTCCCGCCGTCACCGCGAGCACGCCCGGAGCCACCACGGCGACCTCGACCAGCACGCGCACGAACACAACGGCCGAAGCGAGCACGATGACCAGGGCGGCGGCAGAGCTGCGCTCGGGGGCCGAGGCGCTGCGCCGGGCGTAGCTGACGGTCGTGGCGGTGCTCGAGATCATCCCGCCGAGCAGGCCCGCCGCGATGGCGCCGGTGCGCGGCCCGAGCAGCCGGAACGCCACGTATCCCCCCATGCTGATCCCGACGATCAACACGACCATCAACCAGACCTCGAACGGATTCAGTACCTCGTAAGGGCCGAAGGTCCGGTTCGGAAGGGCGGGAAGCACGATGAGCCCGATCAGCACCAGGCGCATCAGGGCGGCGAACTCGTCCTGCCCGATCCGCTCGGCGAAATCGTGGAGCGGCGCCTTCCAGTGCAGAAGCAGGGCGAGCACACCGGCCGCTACGATCCCCTCGATCATGTAGCCGCGGTTGAGCGCGACGCCGATGCTGTACATCACGAGGATCGCGACCTCGGTGGTCATGCCTGGATCGCGCTGTCCGGCGCGATCGCCGAGCACGTTCGCCATGACCGTGAGCGCGGCGAGGGAGAGCAGTCCCGCCGCGATCACCCAGTCGCCCACCGTGGCACCCACCACGCCGGCGAACACGCCGAGCATCCCGATGATCGCGAAGGTGCGGATGCCCGCCACCGTCTTTTCCACGCGCTCGCGCTGGAGGCCTACGAGCAGCCCGAGCGCCACGACGATCGCGAGCTGATACATCAGGGTCGGCTGCATCGCCTCAGTCGCCCAGGCTGATCCCCAGGTCGCGCACCGTGCGGACCGTGTCGGAGTCGATCGGGACGCACTTCATCCGCCCCGTCACCTGCTCGAGCGGGACGTAGCGGACGTCGGGCGGATCGAGCGCCACCATGCATCCCGTGCAGTCCTCGCGCAGCGCCCGGATCGCCGCCGCTCCGAAGCGCAGCGACAGGATGCGGTCGTGGGTGGTCGGGCCGCCTCCACGCAGCAGATGGCCGAGCACGACGGTACGCGTCTCCTTGCCCGTCATCTCGGCCAGCTCGTACGCCACGCGCTGGCCGATTCCGCCGAGACGCCTCCCCCGTCCGGGCTCGTCCTCGATCACCGAGCGCTCACCGCCTTTCGGATGGGCACCTTCCGCCACCACGACGATGGAGAAGTGCTGCCCCGCCGCCTCGCGCGCTGCGATCTTGGCGGCCACCGGCTCGAGGTCGAAGGGAATCTCGGGAATGAGGATGGCGTCGGCGGAACCGGCGAGCCCCGCGTGCAGCGCGATCCAACCGGCGTAGCGACCCATCACTTCGACGACCATGAGCCGATCGTGCGACTCGGCCGTGGTGTGCAGGCGATCGATGCACTCGGTCGCGAACGTCACCGCCGTATCGAATCCGAACGTGACCGAGGTGCCCTCGAGATCGTTGTCGATCGTCTTGGGCACGCCGACCACCGGCAGGCCGAGCTGATGTAGCCGGGACGCGATCCGCATCGAGCCGTCACCGCCGATCGCGATCAGCGCGTCGATGCCCGCCGCCGCGAACGCGTCCACCAGCTCCTGCGACCGGTCGACCTCGATCCACGAGCCGTCCTCCTGCCGCACCGGATAGGCGAGCGGGTCGCCGCGATTCGTCGTACCGAGGATCGTGCCGCCGAGGTGCGTGATCCCGCGGACTTCCCGGCGGCCGAGCGGCATCAGCCCACCTTCCGGATCCATGCCGGGATCGAGCAGCCCGTTGTATCCGTCACGGATCCCCACGCACTCCCAGCCCGCGCCGATGGCGGCGAGTACCGAGGCCCGGATGACGGCGTTGAGGCCGGGGGCGTCCCCACCGCCCGTGTTGATGGCTATGCGCCGTTTCGGTTCGGCGGACATCTCAATCGCGGTCGCGAAGCGGATTGCACAGGGGATCGAAGAAGCGCAGGACGCGAACGTGGTCATCGGCCGCCGTCTCGGCGAAAACCGCGTGGCCGCCGAGCCGGGCGGCGGCGCGCTTCACGTCGCGCAGATCGCCCTCGTCCTCGACCCACCCGTCGTCGACCTCGATCGTGCCGAGGATCTCCCAGGGACAGGACGGGATTCCGTTCGACTCCCGAACGAACACGAGCACTTCGGCGTCCGCTTCCCGTTCGGCGACCCGCGCCGTATCGACGGCCTCGACTTTTGGACCGCACCCGAGTGACCCCACGGCGAGGAAGGCCACGGGAAGAGTGGGAAGAAGGTAGGTCCGAATCAGCCGCCGTCCCGGGCGGCACTTGTCGTCGTTCATGCCCTTCACACTAGTCGGTCACGCGGTGGGCGACCATCCTGCACGTGTCACACTTCGCCTCCTTCATGCGCATCTGTCATCGAAGGCATCGGTATTCACCCAGGCGGAGTTCACGATTATGAAGACCTCGGGCCGGCCACTGCTGGTCGCCACCCTGATCGTCGCGGGTTTCCTCCCGTTCGCATGCAGCAAGAACCAGGAGGCGGCTCAGTCGGAGCGGGCTCAGTCGCCGGCCGCACTCGCGCACGCCGACCACGACGGCGATCCCCCGCCGCTGTACGATGGGCTGGGCAGCCATCATCGTGAGATCACCAACGCTTCCCGGGAGGCGCAGACCTACTTCGACCAGGGGCTTCGCCTGCAGTACGCGTTCAACCACGCCGAGGCGATTCGGTCGTACCGGGCGGCCCTCGCCGCCGATCCGCGATGCGCGATGTGCTGGTGGGGAATCGCGCTCGCGGCCGGCAACAACATCAACGCCGGCATGGACGAGGCGGGCGGCCGGCTGGCGTACGAGGCGGCCGGCGAGGCGGTGGAGCTCGCCGCCGAAGTGTCGGAGTCCGAACGCATGCTGATCGAGGCGATTGCGATGCGCTACGGCCCCGACCCGCTCGAGCAGCGCGTCGCTCTCGATACCGCGTACGCGCGAGCGATGGAGCGGGTGGCGGAATCGTACCCACGGGACCCCGACGTCCTGACCCTGTACGCGGCGGCGCTGATGAACCTCAGCCCCTGGCACTACTGGGAGGGTCCGTACGACGACCGCACACCACGGCCCGGAACGCTGCGCATCATTTCGACGCTCGAGGACGCGCTGCGGATCGACCGGGAGCACCCGGGTGCGTGCCACTATCTGATCCACGCCGTCGAAGCGGCCTACCCGGAACGCGCCGTGGAGTGCGCCGATCGCCTCGCTTCGCTGATGCCGGCCGCGGGCCACATCGTCCACATGCCCGGGCACATCTACATCCGGGTCGGACGGTATCGCGACGCCGTCGAGGCGAATCGTCACGCCGTGCACCAGGACGAATCCTACATCGCCGACCAGGGCCAGCAGAGCGTTTACACGGGCGCCTACTACCCGCACAACTACCACTTCATGGCGTTCGCCGCGACGATGGCGGGCATCAAGGAGGACGCCCTGTACGCCGCCCGGACGGTGTCGCCTAAGGTCCCGCTCGAGGTCGCGCACGCCGTCCCGTTCATCCAGAACGCGATCGTCATGCCGGAGCTGACTCTGCTGACGTTTGGCGAGTGGGAGGCGGTCCTGAAGGCGCCCGCCCCGGACCCCACGCTCGAGCTGGCGGGCGTCATGCACCGCTACGCCCGGGGCACGGCGCTGTCGGCGCTGGGACGCCGGGACGACGCGCGGGCCCTGTTGGGCGAGCTACGGGCCGAGTCGCGCGCCGCGGCCGCGGAGGCCGGTGGCGACGAGGCGGCGAACCCGGTCCTGTCGATCGCCGCGCACGCCCTGGCCGGCGAGATCGCGCTGCGCGCCGGGGAGGCGGCGGCGGCGGCGGAGCGATTCCGCGAGGCGGCACGCCTCGAGGACGGCATGGTCTACGAGGAGCCGCCGCTCTGGTACTATCCGACCCGACACTCGCTCGGCCGGGCGCTGCTCGAGGCGGGCGACGCCGCGGGAGCCGAGCGCGTGTATCGGGAGGACCTGGCCCGGTTCCCGGAGAACGGCTGGTCGCTGTTCGGGCTGGCGCAGAGCCTCGAGGCGCAGGGCCGCGCGTCGGAAGCGGCCGAGGTCCGGGATGCGTTCGAGCGCGCCTGGCGCCACGCCGACGTGGAGCTGACGGCCTCGCGATTCTGACCGGCGGGTCTGCAATGATGCGACGGTGACCGAAGGCCGTTAGCATCCGGCTGGCCACCCGTCGCCGTCCGGCTGGCCGAACAGGCCGCCCGCGTGATGGTCGACGACTTCCCCGCCTTCGTCCTTCCCGGCGTCACGCGGGCTCTCGTACAGCACACGGCGGACTCCGGTGTCCCGGTTCTTGCCGTCGACGGCAACGGTCTCGTGCCGCTGGATGCGATTTCCGACCGGCAGTATGCGGCATACACGCCCCGGAGGCTACTCTCCTGAGCATGCGGCATGTTGACGATGTCCCGGCGTCCGGTGCAACGGGCGCTCCCGATCGATCGACCGCTGAAGCCGGCTCGTGAATCCGTTGCAGCTCGTCGTCTTGCACTGGGTCCTGATGGCCGCCGCGATGTTCGGCCTGTGGCGCTGGCAGCTCCGCACGGGCGAGGCGGACGGCGTCGACCTCGGTTGGACCCTGGGACTCGGCATGGCCGCCGTACTGTACGCCTTCGGCCTCGACCGCGGGCTCCCGGAGCGCCGGCTGCTGGTCGCCGGCCTCGCGGTCCTGTGGTCCGGCCGCCTCGCCGTTCACCTTTGGGATAGGGTCCGAGCGCCCGGCGAGGACGGCCGCTACGCGCGGCTGCGGGCCGAGTGGGGCCGCGACGCCCCGCGGCACTTCCTGCGGTTCTACCAGCTCCAGGCGCTCAGCGTGCCGCTTCTCGCCGTGCACTTCATGCTCGCGATGCTGCATCCGGCCGACGAGCTGCGGCTCTGGGATCTGCTCGGCGCGATGGTCGTGGTCCTGAGCATCGCCGGCGAGGCGCTGGCCGACCGGCAGCTCGCCGCGTGGAAGCGCGACCCGGCGAACCGGGGTCGCACCTGCCGCCGCGGCCTGTGGCGCTATTCCCGGCACCCCAACTACTTCTTCGAGTGGCTGCACTGGATCGGATACTCCGTGATCGCCGTGGACTGGGCCTGGTGGCCCGCGACCCTGGTCGCCCCCGCGGTCATGTACGTCCTCGTCCGTCACGTCACCGGCATCCCGCCGACCGAAGCGCAGTCGGTGCGCAGCCGGGGCGACGATTATCGGAAGTACCAGCGGACGACCAACGCCTTCTTCCCGGGCCCCCCGCGCCCCGACCCGCGCGAGGCAGGATGAGCGCAAGACCTGATGGGGTGGCGGTCGAGCACCCGGGCCCCCTGCGGCTCGGCATCTCGAGCTGCTTGCTGGGACAGAACGTGCGCTACGACGGCGGCCACAAGCGCAATCCGTTCCTCATGGAGGTGCTCGGCCGCTACATCGAGTGGGTGCCCGTGTGCCCGGAAGTCGATATCGGCCTCGGCACCCCGCGGCCTCCGATCCGTCTCGAACGGCATTCGGGCTCCGGCGTCCGGCTCGTCATGCCCGACACGGGCGACGACCTCACCGAACGGATGACTGTCTACGCCGAGGGCAAGGTCGACGCCCTGCGCTCGGAACGCCTGGCCGGCTACGTGCTGAAGTCGGGCTCACCGAGCTGCGGCACGGAGCGCGTGCGGCAGTACGATGACAACGGCGTCCCGTCGCGCGACGGGGTCGGCCTGTTCGCCGAGGTCCTGAAGCGGCGCTGGCCGGGCCTGCCGGTCGAGGAGGAAGGGCGGCTGCACGACCCGCGGCTGCGTGAGAACTTCATCACCCGGACCTACGCGCGCGGACGCTGGCTCGAGCTCGAGGCAGCGGGACTTTCGATGCACGGGCTCGCGAGCTTCCACGCTCGCCACAAATACCTGCTGATGTCGCGCGACCCCGAAGGTGCCCGGGCGCTCGGCCGGCTGCTGGGGGACGCCGGCGGGTCGGAGGAGCCGATCGAGCAAGTCGCGGCCGCCTACGAATCGGGCTTCCACCGCACGCTGCAGCGCCTGCCGAGCATCGGCCGGCACACGAACGTCCTGCAGCACCTGGCGGGCTACGTGTCGGACGCCATCGACGACGGCGACCGGGCGGAGCTCGGCGAAGCGATACACGGCTACCGGTCGGGCCTGGTACCGCTGATCGTCCCGGTCGTCCTGCTACGCCATTACGTACGCCGGCTCGAGGTCGACTACCTGGCCGACCAGGTTTACCTGCAGCCCCACCCGCACGAGCTGATGCTGCTCAATCACGTCTAACCAGCTCGGTCTCCATCGACTCGAACGCCACGGTGAAGCGGTGCAGTCGCGCCACGTCGAGGTCGTCGGTCACCACCGCCCACACCGTACGGTCGCGAATCACCGGATGCGGATAGGTGCTGAAGCCGTCGGGGGTGCTCACCCGC